>Ga0118677_10003287_pt1 | contig 30860 bp, 29 predicted proteins | sample AliMusrvi5mmetaG_FD_86154 | JGI IMG/M metagenome (GOLD analysis project Ga0118677, IMG submission 86154) | reverse complement strand
TCCATTGAAGCCTCCTTTTCGTGTGCTTTGAGCGGTTCACGTTAAGGAGGCTTCTACATATTTCAGGAACTGTCAAACTCTGTGAGTCCCCCACCAAAGGTGGGGGATTACTCAAAAGAATCTATTTCTCCGCTGAATACCTCTACCGCCGGGCCGGTCATGTAGATGTTGCCATCGTCAGACCATTCCATCTCAAGATCGCCGCCGGACAGGTGATTAAGAATCCGTTTTTCCGTCAATCCGTTCAGTACGCATGCTGCAGTCACCGCGCTGGAACCGGTGCCGCACGCCAGAGTTTCACCGGCGCCCCGTTCCCAGGTGCGTTGACGGATTTCCGTGCGTGAGATGATCTGAATGAATTCAACGTTGGTTCGTCGTGGAAACAGCGGGCTGTTTTCAATGAGCGGCCCATAGGTTGTTACCGGAAAATTGGCAACATCATCGACAAAGATAACACAGTGCGGATTGCCCATTGATGCACAGGTGATTTTGAAGGTTTTGTCCAGAACGGTCAGCTCTTCGGATACCACGCGAGTTTCAGGATCACCTGTCATCGGAATCTCGGCACGCGTCAAACGTGGCGGTCCCATGTTGACCCGGACCTTTGCAATCTTCCCGTTGGCACCGGGCCTGAGCTGTAGCGTCAGGATGCCGGCGCCGGTTTCGGCACTGATTTCGGTTTTCGATACGATCCCGTGATCGTAGGCATATTTTGCTACACAACGGATACCGTTGCCGCACATCTCCGACTCGGAGCCATCCGAGTTGAACATGCGCATCCGTACGTCTGCCACCTCAGACGGCATGATCAGGATCAACCCGTCCGATCCGATGCCGAAATTGCGGTTCGATACCTGTATTGCGGTCTGATGCGGGTCGCTGACCGTCTCCTCGAAACAGTTGACATAGACGTAGTCATTTCCGGCGCCCTGCATCTTGGTGAACTTCATCGTGTATATCCCCTTGTTGGTTAAGATTGACTTTGCAGCATAACAAATAGTGAGCGCGACAACAAGAAGTTTAATCTATGTTCCCGGAGCGAATCGACACGGTTGCCAAGTCATAATCGAGCAGGTATAATCCGGGCGCTGGTATCATTTACCTACAAGGGATTACGACCATGATCAAAGCGTTTCAAGGCATTACCCCCACTATCGATCCATCCGCCTTTATTGCCGAAACTGCCGTTATTATCGGCGATGTTGAAATTGGCGAACAATCGAGTATCTGGTACAACTGCGTCGTCCGTGGCGACGTCAACCACATCCGTATCGGTTCCCGCAGCAACGTGCAGGATCTCTCCATGCTGCACGTTACCCACAAGAAACATGCCGACGACCCCGGCGCGCCGCTTGTCATCGGTGACGATGTCACCATCGGCCACAGCGTGACCCTGCACGGCTGTACGCTGAACAACGGCTGTTTTATCGGCATGCAGGCCATGGTGATGGATCATGCTGTGGTCGGCGAAGGGGCACTGATAGGGGCACGGGCACTGGTGACCGAAGGGACGGTTGTGCCGCCGCACACGCTCTGGGTCGGCGCACCGGCCAAGTACAAGCGTGACCTTACTTCCGATGAAGTGGCATGGCTGAAAAAGTCGGCGGGTAACTATGTGAAGTATTCCCGGCAGTATATGGCCGATGGCTGGGAAGATGCCGCAGCGATTGTGTCGATTGCCTGAATGAATTTCGTTCCTCTGTTTGTGTGTGCTATTTCATCCGGCGGATCCGCAGATCAATGTCAGGGTTTCCCTTGAGCAACGCGACCAGTCGGGCCGGGTCCGTCTCCCCGAAATGATAGGGATAGAGCACTTTCGGCTTGAAAGACCGGGCCGCATCGGCGACCATTTCCGGGGTCATCGTATAGGGAAGGTTCATCGGCAGGAAGGCGATATCTATCCGTTTCAGCTGACTCATCTCCGGGATGTTCTCGGTGTCTCCGGCAATATAGAGCCGTATGTCGGCGAATGTCAGCACGTAACCGTTACCATTCCCTTTGGGGTGAAACGGCTGGCCGGTGTCGCGTTTGTGGACGATGTTGTACGCCGGTACGGCCTCAATGCTGATCCCGGCACTATTTTTGACATCGCCATTTTTCATGACGATGCCACCCGCCAGTTTTTCTGCACATTTATCCGTGAGTATCAGCACCGTTTTCGCGGTCCTGATCTGCTGCAGAGCGGCCGGATCAAGGTGATCCTGATGCTCATGGGTAATAAAAATCAGGTCCGCCTTGGGTTGTTTGGCATAATCAGCCAGTTTGCTGAACGGATCGACATGGATGATCTTTCCGTCAAACTTCAGCATGAGCGAACCATGCCCGATGAAGGTTATTTCCAAATCACCCTTTGTCGTCTTTATGATATCCTTTTCGAATAATTCCGCGGCACCGGCTAGTCCCGTACTGCATACGCCCATGATCAGGAACAACAACGCTGTTTTCATCATAACTCCTCCTTTGTCTCTTACAAGTGTACCACTACATGGTGGCTCTTTGGTACCGGTCCACATTCTAAATGTTTAAATACATGCCGGGCAACTATAATTGCGCACGTTTGATTCCGCTACTCGACAATCACCACTCTTCACGGTATGATACCACACTATGAACTGGTTCTCCCACATCGGAAAGCAGGCTTCGCGGCTGTCATCACTGGAACTGTTCCGTTATATCGGACCTGGTTTCTTCGTAACGGTCGGTTTCATCGACCCAGGCAACTGGGTTACCAACGTTGCGGCCGGTTCACAATTTGGTTATTCACTGCTCTGGGTGGTAACGCTCTCTACCGCGATCCTGATTGTCGTCCAACATAACGCTGCCCACCTCGGTATCGTTACCGGCCTTTGTCTGTCCGAAGCGGCTTCCCGGTATTTCAAGCCATGGCTACGAGTTCTGATGCTTGGCAGCGCCATGATTGCCTGCATTGCCACCGCTCTGGCAGAGTTGCTGGGCGCGGCAATCGGTCTTAATATGCTGACCGGTCTGCCACTGGTAGTCGGAGCGGTTTTTTCGGCAGTTTTTTCGGCATGGATGCTCTTTTCAAAAAAGTATCAGCGGCTGGAAAAATGGATCATGGGGTTTGTCTCACTGATCGGAATGGCATTTATCTTCGAGATCTGCCTGGCAGACGTCTCGTGGATACAGACAACAGTCGGCTGGGTCAAGCCCGTTTTTCCGATCGGGTCGCTGACGGTCATCATGGGGGTTCTGGGCGCCGTTGTCATGCCGCACAATATTTTCCTGCATTCGGAGGTAATCCAGAGCCGCCAGTGGAATGCACAGGGTGATAACGTCATACAAAAACAGCTCAAGTACGAATTTCTGGACACGCTGACCGGAATGGGGATCGGATGGGCTATCAACAGCGCTATGATTATCATGGCTGCCGCCGTCTTCTATAAGAACGGGATTGTCGTAAACGAGCTGCCGCAGGTAACAAGGACACTTGAACCGTTATTCGGTGCAGGTTCTGCCACCATCTTCGCGCTGGGTTTGCTCTTTGCGGGTCTTTCATCGTCGGTGACCGCCGCCATGGCCGGAGGGAGCGTGTTCGCAGGCATCTTTATCGAGCCTTTTGATATCGGTGATCCCCATTCCCGTACCGGTCTGATGATTACACTCGTTGGTGCGCTGGCAGCGATTATGCTGCTGTCCGACCCTTTTAAGGGTATCCTTTGGAGCCAGATTGCGCTGTCGCTCCAGCTTCCGTTGACGATCATTCCGTTGATTCTGCTGACTTCGTCAAAGCGGGTTATGGGAGGATATGCCAACAAGCGTTTCGGGAGGGTCGTACTCTGGATTGTCGGCCTGCTTGTTATCGGACTGAACGTCGCTTTGCTGGTTGACATGTCCCGTTAACGTGTCTCTTTTCTCTGATAAAATCTACCTTGCCTGCCTACCATGATTCTGTTATTTTCAAGCAAATTACACGAAAGTTGACCAGTATGAAGATCACTATTTTGGGGTGTGGCACCTCCACCGGAGTGCCGATGGTTGGTTGCAACTGCCCGGTCTGCAGGTCGGATGATCCGCGGGACAAGCGAACCCGTGCATCCCTTCTGATGAGCTATAACGACCACACCGTGCTGGTCGACACCTCAACCGATTTGAGAAAACAGGCGCTCCGGCAGCATATCCGGCGTATTGATGCCGTACTTTTCAGCCATGCCCATGCTGACCATGTCAATGGTATTGATGACCTGCGCGGTTTTCATTTTATCCATCAGGAAATTATTCCCTGCTTTGCAGCACGGGCAACCCTTGATGCGCTGCAGAGCGGTTTCAGTTACATATTCAGCGAGCATGACGGTTCCGGCTACACTCCATTGCTGGCGCCGCACGAAATCAGCTCCCCTTTGGATCTGTTCGGGCAGACGATAATTCCGATACCGTTGCAGCACGGCAGGACCATGTCGCTTGGCTACCGGATCGGAAATTTTGCCTATTTGACCGATTGCAGCGACATCCCGGAATCGTCGATGGAGCTTCTGCGCGGTTTGGAACTTTTGGTCATAGACGGCTTGCGCTGGATGGAGCACCCGTTTCATTTCAATATTACCGGGGCCATCGCAGCTGCCCGTCAACTGGAAGTCCCTCGCACAATCCTGACCCATCTTACCCATCAGATCGCCTATTCCGAGAGCAATAAGCTGCCGGTCGGCTTTGAATTTGCGTTTGATGGCATGGAGTTTGACCTGCAGTTGTAACGTCGAGGAGAACATCTATAGATGCATAAAGACATTCGACTCCATGGCATGATGGGCGAACAGATAGAATATTTTGTCATGGTGGCAGGTAATGACGCCTATCAGCGCTATTTTTTCAATATCGTCCAGGAAGATGATCGTCTGCGTATTTTCTCTCCCGGCAACGAAATGATCATATCGCCCGAAGGGGTCAGCTATCAGGGGAACGGCGGCAATTTCTGCGAATATATGTTCGGGGTGGATCAGCCCACTTCCGATCTGTCAAAACCGGAAATAATCAACCGTCTGGTCATGTACGGAGCGCGGCCCGATGAGGATGGTACCGTCCGTTTCAGCGATCGGACATCGGGCTCGGAGACATATGACGTCATGTTTTTCGAGGGGAACGCGGTCTGCAACTATTTCTTTTTCGTGCACTCCAACCTGTTGTCGCACACCTTGAAAAATCAGCAGGAAGAGCTGGTTAAACGGCTCGGTAAAACCATCAAGCGTACGACATCTGTCGGTGACGAGCGTGACGAAACCCTTGTTTCCGAACTATATCCGCTTTTGAACGACGAAACCGCGCGGTTGTTTATGGTGAAACTGGTTAACCGCCATCATCGGGAATACCGGGACCTGTTTCGCAGTTTCTATTACAAGAACAAAAAAATTGCCGACGAGGATTTTGCCCGGCTGGTGGCCGTTGCAGCAAACCATACCATTGATCATTATCAGCAGGAACGTATCAGAATCGATGCCATGTACCGGAGTCCGGCCAACAAGCGCATTGTCGATGAGTACCGCAACATCCTTCTGTCGTGCAATGCGAAGGGGGAGATAAGCAACCTCGACAATGCCCGCCTGACCCGCCTGAAAACATTGTCGGTTCGCAATAAAATTCCCGGCGCCCTGTTCCATACCCTGGATGAAATGCTGAAGAAGGGACGAAACCTCAGAAGCAGCCAGGAACATGATTATATCGCCGCAACCCGTGAAATACTTGAAGGGATCTTTTTTCGGGAGATAGAGATTGAAAGCCGTATCGACCGGGTTGATATGCTCAAATTGATCCAGGCCAAAAAAAAGGCGATGGAACATCGGGATCATACCTTCGATCAACTTTTGCTGGATGCCGGCAAGGAGTGTGATGAAAAGATCCGCGACGGTGCCGACCCGGTACTGCTGGACGGCTTCTCATATGTATTAACGTATCTGGATCGTTTTGACACCGTATCGAATTTGATAAGCCAGTTGGCTTTCATGGAAAACGTGCGGATCAACGAAGAGATGCTGCGAGGCTTGCTGGAGCATAAGGCCGCCTTTGACAATCTGCATGAAGACTGTTTTCATGAGCTGTTTATCCGGGAACTGTTAACGAATGCCTATCTCGGCAGCTTTGGTCGCCGCAAGGTGAAAGCACTTATGGGGGGATTGGCGGTGATCGAGGCGCAGCGCTTGACCATCGAAGATTTGCACCTTCAATTGATCGAGATCGATCAGGAGGAGCGGATTGCCATCGTGCTTCTTGAGCATGTTCGCGACCGTATCCGTAATTTCTACTCCAAATTTACTACTCAGGCTGATCAGGAAGCGTTGCGCCGGGAGGTTGTCGAGGAGTTGAAAACAAAAAAACGGATCGCAGCCGACATTCCGGACCACCTCTTTCACGAGACTATTTTCACCATCAATAAAGAGGCCATGTACCTGCATCTGCTGTTGCCGCAGATCATTGCCGAACGTAACGTCGGCCTGCGGGAGGATTTTCTTGAAAATTCGGGTCTTGACCGGTTTTATGTTGAAGAGCTTGAACGGGAGTACTACGAGAAAAATGGTTTGAATATGGAAGAGCTGTATCAGATTCGAAAAGGTCTCAGCTGAAAAATGTCGACAAACGTCAGAATCGGCGTATTCTAAAGTTTATTAGCGAAACAGCCGATTGGGTTAACATGCAATGAATTACCCGACGGGGGCAACGATGAAAGTAGATGACAGAATTTCAAATTACATGTCGCTCTTACTTGGAGATTCGGCAAAGCCTGCTTCCAGAGTCAAGGAGAATGCCGGTCAACAGGTACCTGACGCCAACAGGGTCGATAGCGTATCTATTTCGCCGGTCGCTGCCCGGATGGGAGAGGATGAAGCGCATCATGCGCGCTTGATTGCCATCAGACAGCAACTGTCCGAAGGGACGTATAATATCAGCGGCAAGGATGTTGCCGAAAAGATACTGAAAGTACTCAAGAGCTAGGTTAAAAAGCCCCGCCCGGTCGGGGCTTTTTTGTTCATATATATGCTGTTTGCAATTTACCTATCCCGTGCGAGCAACGGTTGAATTTATTTTTGGAGCTTACATCGTGACTATTGCAGAAAAAGTCGTAACCATTGCACAGGAAGCCCGTCAGGCCTCATTTGAGATGGCGCGTCTTTCAACAACCACCAAAAATACCATGCTGCTGAAGATGGCCGATGCCCTCGAACATGCAACCGCACCGCTGATTGAAGAGAACCGGAAAGATCTCGACGGGGGCCGTCAGAAGGGTCTCTCACTCGCAATGCTGGACCGTTTGATGCTGGATGAAAAACGTGTCCGGGCGGTTGCCGATGCTCTCCGTGAAATAGCAGCGCTGCCTGATCCGGTTGGTGAAGTGACCAAAATGTGGAAGCGACCCAACGACTTGATGGTTGGGAAGATGCGCATCCCACTCGGCACCATCGGCATCATCTACGAATCACGCCCCAATGTAACCGCCGATGCAGCCGCCCTCTGTCTTAAGGCCGGAAATGCCGTCATTCTGCGGGGGGGCTCGGAAGCGATCCATTCCAACGTGGCCATTGCCGGAATTCTGCAAACCGTTCTGAAGGAAATGTGCATTCCCCGTGCGGCACTGTCATTGATCCCGTTCACGGAACGCGAGGGGGTACTGGAAATGCTCAAACAGGAAGAATTTATCGACCTGATCATCCCGCGCGGCGGTGAAAGCCTGATCAGATTTGTCGTCGAAAACTCGCGCATCCCGGTGATCAAGCATTACAAGGGGGTATGCCATATCTTCGTCGATCAGTCTGCCGACTTTGACAAGGCTGAACAGATTATTATCAACAGCAAAACCCAGCGCCCCGGCGTCTGCAATGCTCTGGAGACACTCTTGATTCACAAGGATGTGGCTGCGGAATTCATTCCGAGAATTGCCGCCACACTATCAGAGCTGGGCGTTGAATTACGCGGCGACGACCGGTTTTGCAGCTATGCGCCAACCGCCGTTCCAGCCACAGAGGAAGACTGGTACGCCGAGTATCTGGAGTTGATCCTTGCGTGCCGGGTCGTCGATGATATTGATGCGGCCATTGATCACATCAACCGCTACTGCTCGCTGCACACCGAATCTATTATCACCAGCGACTATGGCCGGGCACAACGTTTTATCCGTGAAGTCAACTCTTCCTGCGTGATGGTCAATGCCTCGACCCGCTTTTCCGACGGCGGCCAACTCGGCCTGGGGGCCGAGATCGGCATTTCCACAACTAAACTGCACTCTTTCGGTCCGATGGGACTTGAGGATCTGACCACCACCAAGTTTATCGTCTATGGTGACGGGCAGGTGCGGGAATAATAAGCTTTTCGGGGAGGAGCAGGTCATGACTATTATTCAGGAGCAGATGAATCAGTTCCTCGCCTCACCCGCTTTCGGGGTGGTCGGCGCTTCCGGCAATCGCCACAAGTTTGGAAATAAAGTGCTGCGCTGTTATCTACAAAACGGTCGCACCGCCATACCGGTCAATCCCAATGAAACGGAGATCGAAGGAATTCCGTGCGTAGCTACGATCAGTGATCTGCCACCGAATGTGATGAGCATCTCCATGATCACGCCGCCGGCGGTCACCGAGAAACTCGTCCCGCTGGCTCTGGAAAAGGGGATCAGGAATATCTGGATGCAGCCGGGAGCGGAACATTCGGGTGCGGTGGCGCTCTGCCGTGAGAAAGGGATCAATGTCATCTCCGGTGGCAGTTGCCTGCTGGTTGTGCTGGGGTACCATGACCATTGATTCGTAATAGCATTCGGTATATTTTACCGCTGCGACACATAAACACTTGTCAGATCAACAAAAACCTGACATAGTGGTAAATCTTCGACGGGCAGCAATGCCCGTCGTTTTATTTTGAGGAATTTGAGGAGTTTTACCCATGCAGGAACGAATCAGAAATATTGCCATTATTGCCCACGTCGACCACGGAAAAACCACGCTGGTAGATGCCATGCTTAAACACGCCGGAGTGTACCGAGCTAACGAAGCTATCACCGAACGGGTCATGGACTCGAACGATCTTGAAAAAGAACGCGGCATCACCATCCTGGCCAAAAGCCTCTCGATCCACCACGGCCAGTACAAGATCAATATCGTTGACACCCCCGGCCATGCCGACTTCGGAGGCGAAGTTGAACGTGTGCTTAAAATGGTTGATTCCGTTCTGCTGCTGGTGGACGCCCTTGATGGCCCCATGCCGCAGACCCGCTTCGTTCTGAAAAAGTCTCTCGACCTCGGTTTGAAGCCGATCGTCGTCATCAACAAGATCGACCGTCCCGGTAGCCGCTCGGATGAAGTACTCAACATGGTATTTGACCTTTTCTGCGAGCTGAATGCCTCCGACGATCAACTTGATTTCCCGGTGGTCTATACCAGCGCTAAAATGGGCTATGCCAAGCTCGATATCAGCATTGAGTCGAACAGCATGGAACCGCTCTTTGCCGTGGTAGAGGCCAATGTACGTCCCCCCAAGGGAGACGTGAATGCCCCGTTCCAGATGCTGATCGCCAACATCGATTACAACGACTACATCGGCCGCATGGCGACCGGTCGCATCTTCAACGGCAAGGTGAGAGCCGGTGAAACGGTGGCCATGATCAAGCAGGATGGCACTATCACAAAATCCCGCATCACCAAGCTGCTTGGCTACGAAGGGCTCAAGCAGATCGAAATTGAAGAGGCCGGAACCGGCGATATCGTCACGGTTGCCGGTTTTGAAAATGTCAGCATCGGCGAAACGCTGGCTTCCGCTGAAAATCCGATCGCCGTTCCGTACGTTTCGATTGATGAACCAACGCTGTCGATGAACTTTATCGTCAACACGTCCCCCTTTGCCGGACGTGAGGGTAAATGGGTTACCTCGCGTAACATTCGCGAGCGCCTGACCAAAGAGCTACGAACCAATGTTTCCCTTCGGGTAACTGATACCGACAGCCCCGATACGTTCATGGTTTCCGGTCGTGGCGAACTGCATCTCTCAATTTTGATTGAAACCATGCGCCGCGAAGGTTTCGAGCTGGCGGTTTCCAAGCCCGAGGTTATTATCCGGATCAAGGACGGCGTCAAAATGGAGCCGATGGAATATCTGGTAGTGGATGTCGCTGCCGAGTTTCAGGGAGCTATCATCGAGAAGATGGGGCCCCGCAAGGGCGAAATGGTTGCTATGGCGCCGATGGGAGAGATGGTTCGTCTTGAGTTCATCATACCGGCCCGCGGCTTGATCGGTCTGCGCGGTGAAGTCCTGACCGATACCCGTGGCACCGCCGTTATGACCCATACATTCCACGAATATGCCCCCTACAAGGGTGATATCCCCGGCCGCAAAAACGGCGCACTCATGGCAATGGAACATGGGGAAACCACTGCATATTCGCTGGATGCATTACAGCCGCGCGGCACCCTGTTTATCGGCGCCGGCGTTGAGGTGTACGGTGGCATGATCATCGGACAGCATTCCAAGGACAACGATCTGGACGTTAACCCGTGCAAAGGGAAAAAATTGACCAACGTGCGCGCGTCCGGTACGGATGACGCCATCAAGCTGACCCCGCCGAAGCTGATGACGCTTGAACAGGCACTGGAGTTCATCGAGGACGACGAACTGGTGGAGGTTACGCCGCTTTCGATCCGCCTGCGTAAAAAAGAGCTTGATCCGACCCGCCGCAAGCGGTCCAACAAGGCCTAGGAGCATCACAAAGTGACGATAGTGGGCCGGGAAAATTCCCGGCCTTTTTTTTATTTTTTTGCAAAATAACTTTTGATGTATATATCATCAAGATAATCAGGTGATTTTTAGCAGCCTGAATGCTATAGTCCTCCGTGATAATTCAGTCTATTGAGATGGGGCACACGACACCATGGCAGAGCACACGATCTATCTGATAGGGGCAGGTTTTACCGGGTGGGACGGCTTCCCGGCCAAGGCGCTGGAGATTATCCGCACAGCTGACATCATGATAGGCCATCAGCGGCACCTGGACATTTTTCCCGAATTTACCGGTGAAAAACGTGAGTTGGGCGATCTTTCCGAATTGATTGGCTTTCTCAAAAAAACCGACAAATCAGTGGTGTTGCTCTCCTCGGGTGATCCGACTTTTTTCGGTATTTCCCGCTTTCTGCTCCGCAATCTTCCCAAGGAGCGCATCGAAATTTTCCCCAATGTCACCAGCATGCAGTACGCTTTTGCCCGGATCAAGGAACCATGGGACGATGGCATTTTCGTATCGGTTCATGGGCGGGGGATGCATCAGGCTATAGACAAGATCATTGCCGCAGAAAAAGCCTGCATTCTGACCGACAAGACCAACACCCCCGCCGCCATCGCCGCAGAACTGATCGAACGGGGCGCGGAAGGTTACGAAGCCTGGCTCTGCGAAGATCTTGGCATGCCGACGGAAAAATTCACCAAGACAACGGTCCGCGGGCTGGTGGATGTAACGGCTTCAGAGTTAAATATCCTGATTCTGATCCGCACCTACGAGCCGAACCTCGTCCACTATCCGCTGATCGGGATTGACGACGATGAGTTCCATACCTCGAAGAAGCTGATTACGAAACAGGAAGTACGGGCTGTTACTCTCGCAAAACTCCAGTTGCAGAATGATCTGGTGTTCTGGGATATTGGCGCCGGAAGCTGTTCCGTATCCATCGAAGCCTCCAACCTGATGCCGGGAGGCCGGATTTTTGCGGTGGAAAAGAATCCGCAGTGCATCGGCTTTATTACCGAAAATCTGAAAAAATTCTGTGCCCGCAATATAACCCTTATCGAAGCCGACGCTCCGGACGGTCTTGATGACATGCCGGATCCGGACCGCGTTTTCATCGGTGGTGCGGGGGGGAAACTGGACGAGATCATCGATATCATCTCCCAGCGCCTGAAACCGGAAGGTGTTGTAGTGATCAATGCGGTGACGCTGGATACGCTTACCAGGGCGGTTGAATTCCTCGAAGATCATGGTTTTACCGTTGAAGCGTCCTGTATAAACGTTGCCAAGACTCGTAATCTGACCGAATACAAGATGTTTGAAGCCCAAAACCCGGTCTATGTGATTTCGGCCCGGAAGGGTGGCGAATAGTGGCGGCCGTTTATGCCGTCGGCGTCGGGCCGGGCGATCCGGAGTTGGTAACCCGGAAGGCCGAGCGGATCCTGCGCAGTGTTGACGTAATTCTGGCTCCTGTCTCGAACCCTGCCGAAGCGAGCGTGGCGCTCGGTACCATCCGCGAATTTATTGACGAGAGCCGGCAGGAAATCATCGTTCACCAGTTTCCCATGACCGCGGACCGGGCGCGCCTTGTTCCCGCCTGGCAAGAGGCGGCAGCCCTGATCGCCGCTCATGCGGAGGCGGGACGGTCAGTCGCCTTTATCACCATTGGCGACCCGTTGTTCTACTCTACCTTTATTTACCTGCTCCGTATTTTACGCGAACAGTGGCCGCAGCTCACAATCGAGGTTGTACCCGGCATTTCGAGCATTAACGCTGCCGCTGCCGAGACGGCGCTTCCGCTGGTAGAAGGGGATGAAAAGATGGTGGTGATTCCGGCCACCGCCGGGGTCGAGCAGATACAAGCGGCGCTTGACAGTTGCGAAACCGTTGTGCTCCTGAAGGTTAAGCCCCTTTTTTCGGCGATAATAGAACTTCTCCGGTCAGCCGGAAGAGAACGGCGCACCGTCTTTGTCGAGCGGGTCGGTTCGCCCCGGCAGAAGGTCCTGACCGATTTCGAAGAGATTGCCGCTTACTCTCCCGACTATCTGTCGTTGATGATTATCAAGTAATTCTTCAGCGCACCGCCAAGACCAAAAAAGTCCGTTCAGACACTCCGGTAATCAAAGGCTGAACGGACTTTTATTGTTTTACGTCGGCGCCGGACTGCTACTTCTCGTCCAATACCGCGTGAGCTGCTGCCAGCCGTGCGATAGGCACCCGGAAGGGAGAGCAGGAGACGTAATCCAGTCCAATGTTGTGACAGAAGATGACCGATGACGGATCGCCGCCATGTTCGCCGCAGATGCCGAGCTTGATCTTCGGACGGGTAGAACGCCCCAACTCGCAGGCCATCTTGACCAGCTTGCCGACGCCGTTCTGATCAAGCGACACGAAGGGGTCTTCCGGCAGGATGTTGTTATCGACGTAGAACGGCAGGAATTTGCCGGCATCATCACGCGACAGGCCAAAGGTCGTCTGGGTCAGGTCGTTCGTACCGAAAGAGAAAAATTCGGCATCGACGGCAATTTCATCTGCAGTCAGGGCGGCGCGCGGCAACTCGATCATCGTGCCGATCAGATATTCGACCGTGACACCGTAACGGGCAATCGTTTCATCACAGATAGCTACGGCATTCTGTTTGAGAACCGACAGCTCCTTGGCGGTCGCAATCAGCGGAATCATAATTTCCGGAATGATACTGAAACCTTCGTTCTTGACCAGTTCGCAGGCCGCTTCCATGATGGCCTTGACCTGCATGTTGTAAATTTCCGGATAGGTGATGCCGAGACGGCAGCCGCGATGACCCAGCATCGGGTTGAACTCGTGCAACGTCTCAATCTTGTATTTGAGGGCGTTGACCGGCACCTTCATGGTCTTGCAAAGTTCCTCGATATCCTTCTCTTCCTGGGGGAGGAATTCGTGGAGTGGCGGATCGAGAAGCCTGATGGTTACCGGCAGACCTTTCATTTCACGGAACAAACCGATGAAATCACCTTTCTGCATGGGAAGAATTTTTGCCAGAGCATGCTCACGCCCTTCAACATCTTCCGCCAGAATCATTTCGCGCACCGCCGCGATCCGCTCGGCGTCAAAAAACATATGCTCGGTACGGCAGAGGCCGATCCCTTCGGCGCCAAACTGGCGGGCAACCTTGGCATCATGCGGTGTATCGGCATTGGTACGGACCTTCAGGCGGCGGATTCCATCCACCCACCCCATCAGAGTGCCGAAATCACCGGTCAGTTCAGGGGACACGGTCGGAACCGCACCAAGCATCACTTCGCCCAGCGACCCATCCAGTGTAATCATATCCCCTTTATTAACCACGACTCCGTTCCGTGCGGTGAAACACTGGTTGGCATAATCCACCTTGATGTCTCCGCAACCGGCCACGCAGCACTTGCCCATACCGCGGGCAACAACCGCCGCATGTGATGTCATGCCGCCGCGAGCGGTCAGAATACCCTGGGCGGCGTGCATGCCATGGATATCTTCCGGTGATGTTTCAACACGGACCAGAATGACTTTGCGACCGGTTTTGGCTTCGGACTCGGCTTCGTCGGCGGTGAACACGACCAAACCTGATACGGCGCCCGGAGAGGCGGGGAGACCTTTGGCAATGATGTTTTTGACGGCTTTCGGATCAAGCGACGGGTGCAGCAATTGATCGAGCTGCTCCGGAGCCACGCGCTTCACCGCTGTTTTTTCGTCGATCAGTCCTTCGGCAACCATGTCAACCGCAATCTTGATTGCAGCCGGAGCCGTACGCTTGCCGTTGCGCGTCTGCAGCATAAAGAGCTTCCCTTTTTCGATGGTAAACTCGATGTCCTGCATGTCCTTGTAATGTTTTTCGAGAATTGAGCGGATAGACGCCAGCTGTTGATAGCACTCGGGAAGAACCTCTTCCATGGGGGGCAGTGTCGTGGCCTTGGCACGGTTGATCGGCTGGGGAGTACGGATACCGGCAACGACGTCTTCGCCCTGGGCGTTGACCAGGTATTCGCCGTAGAAGTAATTTTCCCCGGTAGAAGGATCACGGGTAAAAGCCACGCCGGTGGCGCAGTCATCGCCCATGTTCCCGTAAACCATCGACTGTACATTGACGGCAGTGCCCCATTCCGCCGGAATATTGTTCAGGCGGCGATAGGTAATGGCGCGTTGATTCATCCATGAGCCGAATACGGCGCCGATCGCCCCCCACAGCTGATCCATCGGATCCTCCGGGAACGCAGTGCCGAGCTCTTCCCTGATTGCTGCCTTAAAGGCCGCGACCAGATCTTTCCAGTCCGCTGCGCTCAACTCGGTGTCGAGATGAACGTGCCGCTCTTCCTTTTTCTGTTCGAGCAGGTGTTCGAGAACATGCTTATCCATTCCCATGACGACATCGGAATACATCTGGACAAAGCGGCGGTAGGCGTCGTAGGCAAAACGTTCGTCACCGCTCTGGGCAATAATGCCCTGTACGGTTATATCGTTGAGGCCAAGGTTCAAGACCGTATCCATCATGCCCGGCATTGAAGCGCGGGCGCCGGAACGAACTGAAACCAGCAGAGGGTTGGCGGCATCACCGAATTTCCGGTCCATTAACGCTTCCACCTCGGACAGATGAGCAGCAACTTCTGCAGCCAGCGAGGGGGGATAGTTGCTGTCGTTCTTGTAAAACTCGGTACAGACTTCCGTGGTAATAGTAAAGCCGGGGGGGACCGGGAGACCGATACTGGTCATCTCAGCCAGATTGGCTCCTTTGCCTCCCAACAGATTTTTCATGTCAGCCCGGCCTTCAGCCTGACCGTTTCCATAGAAATACACAAATTTCTGCGCCATTTACTGCCTCCTCTTTGTTAGATAACTACGCATGCTTTACAGACACTAAAAACGTCTTTATTTTGTATCCCAGCTGGTGATATCGGCATTCTTGCCTTCGCCCCCTTTAACCCCGTCAGAACCATAGGAAAAAAGGTCATAGTCGCCATGTTCACCGGGGGAGACGTACAGGTAATCGTTGCCCCACGGATCCTTGGGAATTTTCTTGCTCTCCAGATAACCGCCTTCCTTGTAGCTTTTCGGAATCACGCCAACCGTCGGTACCGTGACCAGAGCGACGAGCCCCTGCTCAGTAGTCGGATACGTGCCGTTATCAAGTTTGTAAAGTTTGAGGGCCGTTTCAATATTCTTGATCTGTACCCGCGCATCGGTAACCTTGGCATCATCTGTTCGCCCCATCAGCTTCGGACCGACGAGCGCTGCCAATAACGCCAGTATGACGATTACAACCATGATCTCAATCAACGTAAAACCGTTATTATTCCGAACAAGCTTCATGTGAGTATATCCCTCCTCAGTGAATTGTCTACTTTTGAACTCTACTCAATAGATGGTCCGTATGGCAAGCTCTTTCAAACATATTTTACTTCAAAACATAACTTCTCTGCCGCAATTGCGGTATAAACTGTTGCAATTTTTGAGCAAACAAACTATATTGCTCAACCGTTTTAGGTAGTTATATTTGTACTTGCAGATTGGCATTCAATATGCTAAATCATTCGTAAAATTGGGCACGTAGGATATTTTGATAATTTGCATCTGCGTTACACGCAGTAATTAATCCGATAAGGGAGAAATCAGATGAAAAAAATCACCGCCGTAGTAGCAATGTTTGCCATCACCGCTTTTGCCGGAGCAGCTTTTGCTGCTGGTCCCGAAACAATTGAACTGCCTGCTTCCATGGGAAAAATTACTTTTCCTCACAAAAAACATCAGGAATTGCTGAAAAATGATTGCAAGAAGTGCCATTCAGCTGCTCCTGGCAAAATTGCCGAACTGGGCAAAGACTGGGCTCACAAAACCTGCAAAGGTTGCCACTCCGAAATGAAAAAAGGGCCGACTTCCTGCAAAGATTGCCACAAGAAATAAGCGTTATTCCATAAGAACGACCACTGATGGGGGTAACTCTACTGAGTTACCCCCATCAGTTTTCTCCCGTTACGCAGTACCCTCGTCCCCGTTTAGCCAGAAATCCTTCACGTTGCATCGCTTCCAGATTACGCTGCACCATTTCACGTTCCGCCGGCAATACGTCAATCAGCTCTTTGAGCGTTATATGCGGTTGTCGCATAACCTCCCGCAACATCATGCTGCGCAGTTGTCGGTTTGACCCCTCAAAACGGCTCTGCTGAGTATGGTGGCGACTGCGACGCCCCGGATTGGAGTGTTTCTGCTTGAGCATGACGCCGTAATCCATCAGGGCATAATACCATTCGCGCGGGTTTTCCCGATCAAGAGTCGACGCGACCAGCGGCATGATTTCGTTATCGCAGACGTTTTCGCTGCCATGAAAGAAGAAGTGAAGAAAAATTGAACGGATGTTGGTCTCGATCAGCGGTTCGGCAACACCAAACGCAAAGGCAGCCACTGCGCGAGCCGTATAGGGGCCGATACCGGGCAACGATTGGAGTTCATCTACCGTACGGGGGAAATGTCCGGCGCAGTGATTGACGATCTCTTCGGAGCAACGCTTCAGATACATCGCCCGGCGGTTATAGCCCAATCCCTGCCATATCTGAAGCACTTCCAGCAGCGGCGCCGCGGCCAACTCACATACCGTTGGGAAAGCGGTCAAAAATTCGGCATATTTGACTCTGACCCGCTCAACCTGAGTCTGCTGCAGCATGATCTCCGATACCAGAATACGGTACGGGTCGCCGGTTTCACGCCACGGCATCGGGCGCGGATTGGCACGGTAATACGCATGGATCATCTCCCGAAAAGAGGTGAGGATCTGCGGGGAGAGACCGGCATTCATGCGAAAGAAGCCGGTTAGATATTCCGGTGTCAGCTCGTTCACCGAAGCGCCAGCTCCAATCCTTCCAATTTTTTCACCCGGTCCCGCAACTCGGCCGCCTTCTCGAAATTCAACTCTCTAGCCGCCGTCAGCATCTCCTTGCGCAGCTTCTTGACCAGCTTCGGGATCTCTTTTGGCGCAACGTACTCTTCGTCCGCTTCGCTTACCCCGACCGGGAGCGTGGCATAATCTTTCTCCTCGATCGATTCCAGAATACTTCGCAACCCTTTCTTAACCGTTTCCGGAGTGATGCCATGCTCTTCATTATACACCAGCTGCTTGATCCGGCGCCGCCCGGTCTCGTCAATACAGGCCTGCATGGAACGGGTCACGCTGTCACCATACATGAGCACCCGGCCATTGACGTTACGGGCGGCTCGACCGCAGGTCTGGATCAATGAGCGCTGCGAACGGAGGAACCCCTCCTTGTCGGCATCGAGAATCGCGACCAGTGATACTTCCGGCAGATCCAACCCCTCCCGCAGGAGGTTAATACCGACCAGCACGTCGAATTCCCCCAGGCGGAGGTCGCGTATGATCTGCATTCGTTCGATAGTAACGATGTCGGAATGGAGATACTTTATCCGCACCCCCAGCTCACGGTAATAGTTGGTCAGCTCTTCGGCCATCCGCTTGGTCAGCGTCGTCACCAGCACCCGTTCTCCCCGGGCAACGGTCGCACGGACCTCATGGAGCAGGTCGTCCACCTGGCCGAAACAACCATCTTTTGCCGTCACCGGCCTCACCTCTATGACCGGATCGACCAGACCGGTCGGGCGTATGATCTGTTCGACAAAGACGCCGCCACTCGCCTCAAGCTCGTAATCCGCGGGGGTCGCCGAGACATAGACCGCCTGCCGGATGCGGGCCTGGAATTCCTGAAAATTGAGCGGCCGGTTATCGAGCGCGGCGGGAAGACGGAAACCGTAATTGACCAGCGTCTCCTTGCGCGAACGGTCCCCCCGATACATGGCGCCGGTCTGGGGGATGGTGATATGCGACTCATCCACAAACAGGACAAAATCGTCCGGAAAATAATCGATGAGTGTGTAGGGAGCCTCTCCCGGTTGACGGCCATCAAAGTAGCGCGAATAATTTTCAATGCCGTGACAGAACCCCATTTCTTCCATCATCTCGATATCATAGAAGGTGCGCTGTTCGATCCGTTGTTCTTCAAGCAGCATGTTGCGTTCCCTGAAATATCCGATCCGTTCCGCCAGATCGATCCGGATCCGTTCCACCGCCCGCTCCAGTGTTTCCCGGGTGGATACGTAATGCGAAGCGGGATAGATGGAACACTTGGAGAGTTTTTGCAGGACCACGCCACGCAACGGATCAATTTCGCTGATCGCCTCCACCTCGTCGCCAAAAAATTCGATCCGCAACGCCCGTTCACTGTCATACGCGGGAAAAACCTCGATCACATCGCCGCGTACCCGAAATGTTCCGCGATGAAAATCCATGTCATTCCGTTCGTATTGAATTTCGATCAGTTTCTTGAGCAGTTCGTCGCGGCCATACTCATCCCCCTGATGAAAAAAGACGTGCATGGCCTGATACGCTTCAGGAGAGCCGATTCCGTAAATGCAGGAAACCGATGCAACGATAATGACATCCCGTCGCGTCAGCAGACTGCGCGTTGCCGAATGTCGCATCTTGTCGATCTCGTCGTTGATGGCGGAATCTTTTTCAATGAAGGTATCGCTGGTCGGAATGTACGCTTCCGGTTGATAATAATCGTAGTACGAAACAAAGTACTCCACGGCGTTATCCGGAAACAGTTCCTTGAATTCTCCGTAGAGCTGGGCCGCCAATGTTTTGTTGGGAGCAAGCACCAGCGCCGGGCGACCGGTGCGGGCGATGACGTTGGCAACCGTGAAGGTTTTGCCAGAGCCGGTCACGCCCAGCAGCGTCTGGTGCCGGTCGCCCCGTTCGATCCCCTCCACGAGTTCATCAATTGCGTGCGGTTGGTCGCCGCGCGGGATATAGGTCGTGTCGAGTGTAAAGGGCGACATGGGCATATTCGCTGTCTGTGGCTCAGTTCCCGGCAACATGCTCCCGCGCTTTCCGAATCCGCCGGATCGTTTCCTCCACGCCCAGCGTCACGATGATTTCACCGATTCCGGGCGCCTGTGTTCCGCCTGAAAGTGCAATCCTGACCGGTTGTCCTACCTGCCCCATCTTCCAGCTGTTTTCGGCGCAAATCTCTTTGAAGAGGGCATCAATACCGTGGGCATCACTTGACAGCGCCTCAGCAAGTTTGTCCGTAACCGCGGCAAACACAGCCTGCAACTGTTGTTTGTCGAATTTGGCAAGTGCGGCGTCATCGTAGCCGGTTGGGGCGTTGTAGTAGAACAGTGCCCGCTCGGCCATTTCCTCCAGAGTCTGGGCCCGCTCTTGCAATGTCCTGACGACCGCCATAAGGTCAGGACCACCGGACGTCGTCACGTCCCGTGAGGAGAGATGTGGCAGTAACAGATCGGCCAGTCGCTCCGGGTCGCCGTTCTTGATGTAGTGAGCGTTCAGCCAGAGCAACTTTTCGGTGTTGAAAACCGAGGCCGACCGTCCCACGTTGTGTATGTCAAATTTTTGAATCATCTCGTCGCGACTGAAAATTTCATCGTCGCCATTGCTCCATCCGAGCCGCACCAGATAGTTTATCAGAGCCTCCGGCAAAAAGCCCATGTCGCGGTATGCAATCACGCTGGTAGCGCCATGCCGCTTGGAGAGGCGCGCCTTGTCGGCACCGAGAATCATCGGAACATGGGCAAATTGCGGCACCGGAAAGCCGAGCGCATTATAGAGCTGTACCTGGCGCGGCGTGTTGTTGACATGGTCGTCGCCACGGATGACGGTCGTGATACGCATACTGGCATCATCGATCACCACGCAGAAATTGTAGGTCGGCGTGCCATCGGTGCGCTGTATGATCAGGTCGTCCAGCTCCTCATTCGGGAAAGTGATGGTCCCCTTGATCAGGTCGTCAAATGTGGTTACTCCGCCCTGCGGTGCCCGAAAGCGAATGACGTACGGTTGACCGTCAGGCTGGTCGAGCCGTTCGCGGCAGGTGCCGTCGTACTTCGGTTTACGCCCTTCCTGCATGGCCAGATTGCGTTTGCCCTCCAGTTCTTCCGCCGCACAGTAACATTTATACGCTTTTCCTGCATCCAGCAGTTTCTGAACATATTCCTTGTAGACCGGGAACGACTCCGATTGATAGAAAGGTCCCTCGTCCCACTCAAGCCCGAGCCACTTCATACCCTCAAAAATTGCATCGACAGACTCCCTGGTTGAACGCTCCACATCGGTGTCTTCAATACGCAGAATGAATGTGCCCCCCTGTTTTCTGGCCAACAGCCAGTTAAATAGCGCGGTACGGGCGCCACCGACATGAAGATAACCGGTTGGACTGGGGGCAAAACGGAGACGAAGTTCGGACATTATAGAATACTCCTTTGGATTGGACACTGCCTGTATGAATGTGTGGATACTATACCATTCCCGGTTACGACGAAAAAGCATTTTCTGTCCGGCCATAGCGCTTTTAGCTTTGACAAAGCGCCACACCGTCATGCTACTATGGGAGCAAAACACCGTTCTTGAGGGTGGCGATGCAGACCATTGATTCCCTGATCAGGGAAAGTTGCCAGAAATACAGCGACCAGCCGGCATTGCGCTTCAAAGGCGCCGGTACGTGGCAAAACATGACCTATGGCGCCCTGTGGGAGCTGTCCGACCGGATTGCGGCAGGAATGATCAAGAACGGTTTCAGCATAGGTGATCACGCGGCCTTACTGGCTCCATCGTCACCACAGTGGGTAGCAACATACTTGGGGATTCTCAAGGCGGGCGGGGTTGTCGTGCCGGTCGACAAAGAGCTGAAAGCGGCAGAATTGCGCCATATTCTAGCCGATTGCGATGCGCGTTTCGTGTTCACTGCTCCCCCCTGTCTCGACCTTGTCCTTGAAATATATCCGGATATTCCGGTTCTCGAACAGATAATTACGCTCACTCCGGTTGCGGTCGGCAGTACGGATTCCCGAATTGTACCGGTGCTTGATGCGCTGATCGAAGAATGGCGTGATCTTGTCGCAACGGTCGATCTGCCGGTTGACCGTCGTACTGCAATGGAAACACTGGCTCGTCAGGTATACCGCCAGCTTTCCGCTTCATCCTCCGAAACGGGAGTGCGGGCGGAATCGGCGGACCCTTTTGACCCTATCGAGCGGCTCCGGAGCAAACTTAGCCATGAAGGTAAATTTCTGGCATTGAACGCTCTCTGCCACAGCGCCCCACTCCCTGAAAAACCGCGATCTCACACCGATACAGCCGTAATATTGTACACGTCCGGGACCACCGGCCGTTCCAAAGGCGCCATGCTCAGCCATGAAAATATAGTCTCGAATATCAAAGGGGCTATCGCACATTTTCAGCTCACCAACAGCATTCATACCCTGTCATTTCTGCCGATAAACCATGTCTTCGAACAGGTCTGCGGCGTTCTACTGCCGCTCTCGCTGGGAGGGGCGGTTTCCTTCTGCGAGTCTTTGAAAAAACTGGGGGAAAATCTTGCGGAAGTCAAGCCGACTTTCTTTCTGGCAGTCCCGGCAGTGTACCGGATGATCCTCGACCGGATTACGAAGAATATCAACTCCAAAAAACTGTCGCAATTTCTGTTTTCAGTGCCGCTCACGAAGCCGATTGTCACTTCGAAAGTCCGGCATGCCTTCGGTTCCGGCACCATCTTCATCAGCGGCGGAGCAGCGCTTGACCCGGCCATTGCCAAAGGGATGACGGAGTTCGGTCTGCCAATCTACCAAGGATACGGTATTACCGAAACGGCACCGATTATCAGCGCGGAACAGCCGGGCGCCAAACGGCTCGGTACTATCGGGCGACCATTGGATCGCGTTGAAGTACGGATCGATGAACAAAACGATGAAGGGGTGGGAGAGATCATCGTCAAAGGGCCGAACGTCATGCAGGGATATTACAAGAACCCCCAGTCCACGGCGGAGGTGCTTTCCGATGGCTGGTACCGCACCGGCGACCTCGGTTCTCTCAGTACTGACGGTTTTTTGACAATAAGCGGGCGGGTCAAGAATCTGATCGTGACTCCCAACGGTAAGAATGTGTATCCGGAAGAGGTGGAAAACGAGCTTCTCAAGAGCCCGTTCATTGCCGAAGTCATGGTCTACGGTCACCGCGTCGGCGCTGCCTCCGAGGAAATACACGCCATAATCTATCCGGATCAGGAAGCGCTCGATAATCAATGCCGGATTAACGGCTGTTGTCCGATGAGCGAGGCAGATGTTGAGGCGCTGCTGCGGGTTGAAGTCCAAAAAGCCTGCCATGCCCTCGCTGATTACAAACGGGTCCGCAAGTTTACCATTCGTGAAGATGAGTTTCCCAAGACAACAACCCGCAAGATCAAGCGCTTCGTCGTGGAGGCCAGTATCTCAACCGGGCATTAACCGGCGCTCTCACTCACTCGTCTCTGCTCGGCGCCCCTGCCAGCTGCCGCGCCGCGTCAATTCATTGACAATCGTGTACCACATCCGGTTGTTCTTCACCCCCCACCGCGGGGCAACGCTGATCTCCAGCGGAGCCGAGCCATACAGACGCTGTATGGCTACCCGTGGCGGGAGCAGTTCAAGAAAGTCTGCCACCGTCGTTACATACTGTTCAAGAGTCAACGGCACAAACTCACCCCTGCGGTACAGTTCCGCCAGTTCGGTCCCGGTCACGGCATGCAGCTGATGCAGTTTAAGCGAATTGATCGGCAGTCCGGCCATCAAGCCAGCGGTTTTCAGAAAATCAGCCGCACTCTCTCCCGGAAATCCATGAATCAAGTGGGCACAAATGTCAAAGTTCCGACCGGCAGCCCGTGTGACGGTACCGATAAAATCATCCAGCGTGTGGCCCCGGTTGATACGAGTCAAAATGTCATCGTCCATTGACTGTAGTCCCAATTCAAGACAGACATATTTTGTCCGGGCAATGTCCGTCAAAAGATCAAGAGCTCCGTCACTCAGCGAATCGGGACGGGTGCCGACCGAAATACCGATCACGTTGGGGTGATCAAGAGCCCGGTGATACAGATCCGCCAACAGCTCAACCGAACCGTAGGTATTGGTATATTTCTGAAAATAGATGATAAATTTTTCGGAACCAAGCCTGATACGGTGATAGGTCATACCGGCCGCCATCTGTTCCTCCAGCGGCACGACGGATTGAGTCTCCTTGGGAGAAAACGATACGTTGTTGCAATAGATGCAGCCACCGGTCCCTTTGCTGCCGTCGCGATTAGGACAGGTAAAACCGGCATCAACGTTGACCTTGCTGATGCGGAAGCCGAAACGGCGCCGCAGATAGTGACCATAGGAGTTGAAGTGAAGTTGCGGGTGGAGTTGTTCGTCAGGAGTGTTTGGCATGCTCTTCAATCTTTTTCAGCAGGGATACGGTGGCAATGTATGGGTCAGTTGCAGCAAGTATGGCTGAAATAACAGCGACACCCCGAACGGTGGCAGAGAACGTTTCAGAGATGTTATCCAGTGTGATGCCTCCCAGGCCAATTACCGGTATCTCCAGTGCAGCGGCGGCTTCTGCCAATTTAAGGACACCGCAGGGGGAGCCGTAGGCTAATTTGGAAGGGGTGGCATACACCGGACCAAAAGTGACAAAATCGGCGCCATCAGCCCCGGCCTGCCGGGCTTCATCAATTGCATGCGCGGAGTAGGCGATAATTTTGTCCGATCCCAGCAGGCGGCGGGCCACGGCCACAGGTATACTGCCGACGCCGATTTGCACACCATCGGCCCCTGTCGCCAAAGCAATATCAAGACGATCATTGATGATAAGCCGGGCATCAAAATCCGAAGTGAGCCGTCTCAGCTCATCTGCCAGGCGAAACAGGGGGGCAGCGGAAAGATCCTTTTCACGCAGCTGAACCGCTCTGACACCACCATCAAGGGAGCGGTGTACCATCTCGGTCAGCATTCTGCCATCGGTCTGATGCCGGTCGGTTATCAGGTACAGCGTGAAATCGGAATGCAGCATCATCAGGGGACGCGTTTACCCAATCAGGCCATCCAGCGGACTGGAGGCGTTGGCATAAAGTTTACGCGGAATACGGCCGGCCCTGAACGACAATCTCCCGGCGATCACCGCCAGTTTCATCGCTTCCGCCATCGCCAGGGGATCCTGAGCCCCCGCGATAGCCGTGTTCATGAGGACGCCGGCACATCCCAGCTCCATGGCAATGGCAGCATCGGACGCCGACCCGACCCCGGCATCGACAATGACCGGCACCCTGACGTTCTCAAGAATGATGCGGATATTGTACGGGTTGCGAATACCGAGCCCGCTCCCGATCGGAGCCCCGAGCGGCATGACCGCGGCGCAACCGAGATCTTCCAGCTTCTTGCAGACGATCACATCGTCACTGCAATACGGAAGTACGGTAAACCCCTCTGAGACGAGTATTTTAGCGGCCTTGAGCAGTTCTTCATTATCAGGGAACAGGGTTTTCTCGTCGCCCAGAACCTCAAGCTTGACGAAATCGGACATGCCGGCCTCACGTGCCAGGCGGCATGTCCGCACCGCATCGTCAGCCGTGTAGCAGCCGGCGGTGTTGGGAAGCAGAGTGTACTTCTTCAGGTCGATGTAATCGAGCAGCGACTCTTTGCTCCGGTCGAGATTGACCCGCCGTACCGCCACGGTAATAATCTCGGCCCCTGAGATTTCCAATGCCCGGGCGGTCTGCTCGAAGCTGGCATACTTACCGGTGCCCACCATCAGGCGTGAGGAAAACTCCCGCCCGCCAATGATCAATTTGTCCGCACTCTCAGTCATCCCCATTATCCTCCACCAACAAAATGGACTATCTCTATTTTATCGCCATCCGCAATGAGCTGCGTTTCATAACCAGCCTTCGGCACAATGTCGGTATTCAGCTCGACTGCTACCCGCTCGCGGCTGATTCCGAGCTGCTTGAGCAGTGTCGCGACCGTTGATCCGACCGCCGCTTCAACAGATTCACCGTTCAGCACTATCTGCATGTCACCCTCCGCAAACAAAAAAAACCGCAGCAGCGGCTTGTGTTAGTACATCAATCGGTCGCGCTTCCCTACGCCGGCATTACCCGGATCAGGTACGAAGGGTCGCGGTAAATACCGCTCTCAGTCGAAACTCCCCCAGCTTTTCCCCAAAGTAGATGATTGCTGCTGCTCTGTCAATTCATTTTAGCCGCACGCCCTGCCCGAATGTGACGATATTTTTTCACGTATGGAGTGCTATCTATTGAAATTCTGGTATATTTCTGGCAGTGTATCAGCTGGATCCGCGGGAAGATCCGTGTCGCGGATACCCGTGGTTGTTTTTAGAGCAGAATTGCCACCAAAAACTAGATTGCAGGGGACCTTCCGTCATGTGCAGGAAAATATTTATTGGCGCTACAGGGCAGCATTGTGGCAAGACAACGATCAGTCTCTCCTTAATGCATCTGGCACGTAAAAAGTATGCGCGGGTCGGCTTCATGAAACCGATCGGCCCTAAATGGATCAACTTCAACGGGACCATCGTCGACAAGGATGCCGCCATGTTCTCCACCGTTTTCAATGTTGAGGAGGATATTGCGCTCATGTCTCCGGTAACGCTGGCTCCGGGAACAACCAGGAGGTTTCTTGATGGAGAGATTGACTCCGACGCACCGCGCCGGGCAATCAACTCCGCCTGCGCCGAGCTGGAAAAGAAGTACGATTTTCTGATTATCGAGGGTGCCGGTCATGGCGGAGTCGGTTCGGTAGTCGGCATGAACAATGCCCGCATAGCTGCCGAGCTGAATGCGCCGGTACTGCTGGTAACCGGCGGAGGAATCGGGAATGTAATTGATGCCGTGGAACTGAACCTGGCGCTTTATCAGCGGGAACAGGCGGATGTCCGTATCATCATGGCCAATAAGCTGGTCTCGGAAAAACGGGCTAATACTCTCGGCTATCTTACGAAAGCGTTTGCCCGCAGTAACATTATGGTGACAAGTGCCTTTGACTACCTGCCGACTCTGGCAGACCCGACCCTTCTCCATATTTCCGAGCTGCTGGATATTCCTCTCAAAGGTGACCCTGCCGACCGGAGTCGCCTCTGCCATACCATTCAACTGGGCGCCGCATCGTCACAGCGTGTAATTGACGGCTTGGGTGAATCAACCTTGCTCATCGTTACCAGTTCCCGTGACGAGCTTCTGGTTACCGCATCTTCCTTGCACCACATACCGGAATACAAGAAAAAGCTGGCCGGTTTGGTTATTGGCGGGCATGCCCCCGTTTCCGATATTACCCAGCGCATTATCGATGACAGTAACATTCCGTACGTCCGGATGAAAGAAACATCATCGGAGATTTTTTACCAGTTGCGTGAACATGTTTCGAAAATTGGTCCCGAGGACCTGGAAAAAATCGATCTGATTAATTCGATCGCCGAGCGCCATATTGATTTTGATGCGATTGATGCCATGATCTAACCTCGAAACCGCCAAAAGTAAAAAGTTCTTGACCTTATACGGCTTTTGATATTTATAGAAAAATAGCGTCAATTTATCGGGGTTTGCATGATTGCAGTGACACGTCTGGACAAACAGCTGATGTACGTGAACCCGGACCACATAATCTGTATCGAGGAAACTCCGGATACCGTCATCACTCTGTTTAACGGCAACCGGTATATTGTTATCGACCGGGCGAGCTCAATCATAAGCCGTGTCGTTGCCTTTCGTGCCCGAATTTCGCGCCGGGCCTCGTTTCCGGCAGCCAAACGTTATCTCAGGCGCACCCCGACTCACCGTTTCGACAGGGTGGGGAAGCCGCAAGACGACTCTCACCCTGATTTTTCAGCTTCAAAGAACCACACTCCATTCCACACTCGGGATTACTAGCGCATGGATTTAGCTACCATCATAGGATTGGCAATGGGCTTCGGCGCCATATTTGGCGGCGCAGCAATCGAAGGCGTCCACATATCGGCGCTGATACAGCCGACGGCGGCAATGATTGTTTTGGGCGGCACCTTTGGCGCCGCATTCGTCTCTTTCCCGCTGGCGGCGATCATCAACGCACTGAAAAGCTTCAAGATCGCTTTTCTTCCCGCAATAGTCGATCATGAACAGGTGGTAAAAGACATCATCAATTACGCAACCAAAGCCCGGCGCAACGGCCTGATCTCGCTGGAACAGGAAGCGCAATCGGCTCGTGACCCGTTCATAAAGAAGGGGATATCGCTGGTGGTTGACGGCATTGACCCGCAGAAATTGCGTGAAACCCTGGAAGCCGACATAATGGCGTATGAAGACCACACCAAACATAGTGTTGAATTTTACGAGGCGGCAGGCGGATATGCTCCGACTATTGGCATTATCGGCGCCGTTCTAGGTCTGATTCACGTTATGGCCAATCTTTCCGACACATCCAAACTGGGAGGAGGGATTGCAGTTGCATTCGTTGCAACTATCTACGGTCTGATTGTCGCCAACATCATTTGTCTCCCGATCGGCACCAAACTCAAGATCAGAATGAAGGAAGAGGTTTTGCGCCGGGTCATGATCCTTGAGGGACTGATTGCCATCCAGAATGGCGAGAACCCGCATTTCATCGAACAGAAACTGATGGCTTTCGTAGGCGGCCACTAACCTGCCATGGCACTCAAAAAAGAACCCGAAAAGCATGCCAACCACGAGCGTTGGCTCGTATCCTACGCCGACTTTATTACGTTATTGTTTGCCGTCTTCGTCGTTCTGTATGCCATGGGGCAAAGCGACAAGGCAAAGGTTGAAGCGGTCGTACAGGCCATTCAGCAATCCTTCGGCATGGCGACCGCCGGTGCAACCGCACCGAAAGTCAATGTAATCCCCTCCCAATCAATTACTGTAATTCCAACGCTCAAGCCTGAAATAAAAGTGTCGCCGATGGGACGGGCACGAAACGGTCAGGCAAAAAGCCGTGCGGAAGAGAAGGATTTCCGTCAGATCAAATCGGCGGTGGAAGCATATCTTGTCAAACAGGGTGCGCAATCGAAGGTAACACTTGAGATAACCCGTCGCGGACTTATCGTCAGTCTCAAGGAGGCCGGTTTTTTTAACTCCGGTCAGGCAACCATCAAACCTGAAGCATATGAATTGATCAACACCATTGCGGAAGTGATGACTCAATACAATAATCCGATACGGCTTGAAGGTCATACGGACAACATCCCGATCAGCACGGCGCAATTTCCATCCAACTGGGAACTGTCAACGGGACGTGCCACCAATGGCTTGAAATATCTGCTGAAAAATTTTGAAGTCGATCCCAACAAGATATCTGCAACCGGCTATGCCGAGTATCGGCCTATTGCCGATAACGCCACCACCGAGGGACGCGCCAGAAACCGGCGGGTCGATCTCGTCATGCTGTCAGGAGAAGCTGAGCACGGCGAACCTTGAGCAATCTCTGAATATCCCATGACCCGTTTACGTGACATTCCACCATCTACTTGAGGGACCAGCCATGGCCGTGTCGTTACTCGATCAAACAGTCCGTGATAGTATTGACCGCTACCCGGCAACGAACACGGGAGCGCTCAACTTATTCGCTCTGCTCCCCTGTCCACTCAAAGTACCGTTGGAAGCGGCGTTCAACGGTTTTCTGGCAACTCTGCAGAAAGAGCAGCGAGACAATTTAACCTTCTGCATTGAAGGAAACGCCAACACGCAGATTGACTATGCCGACTATGCCGATCACATCGAGTCGCTGTCTGAGATGCCTGATATTATTATTACCCCCGGCTTTAACAGCTTTTTTTACCCACATTTTGTTGAGCGTTTCATCAAGACCGGCCAGTTTACCAGCGTTACCGCATTTGCCGGAGACCGGCATCTTGAGGCAATGGGGATAACCGATCCTGAAGGTCATTACACCATGTTGGCCATGAATTTGCTGGTGCTGGTGGTGGATAATACCCGTCTGGGGGACCGCTCCGTGCCGCAATGCTGGGCAGATTTGCTTAAGCCGGAATATGCGAAAAGCATTGCAATACGGGGCAATCGGGATGGTTCATTTTGTGAAACGCTCCTGTTATCACTTTATAAGGATTTTAGCAGCGACGGGTTAAGACGTTTGGGACAAAACGTTGCCTGGGGATGGCATCCGTCACAAATGGTCAAGTCGGCCGGCAGTGGCCGGGAGGATACGCCGGCCATCAGCGTTATGCCGCTCTTCTTCGCCAATACCATCAAAAACCGGGAAAATGTCACCATTGTCTGGCCCGCGGACGGCGCCCTGGTCAGTCCGGTCACGATGCTCGTCAAAACAGACAAGTGTAAGGAGCTGGCCCCACTCATAGATTTTCTTACCGGTACAGAGGTCGCGCGCATCTGTGCCGGGGCCGCCTTTCCGGCCGTACATCCTCACGTGGACAACCACTTGCCTGAAAATGCCACGTTCAAATGGATTGGTTGGGATTTCGTCAAGAACCGTGACCTTAAATCACTTATCGGTATTACGAACAGCATTTTCCTTCAAGCATTTGAACGTAAACTGCCATGAAGCTGGTTACCATTGCCGGCCCCCCCTCATCCGGCAAAACCGCCGTCACAATCAAGGCTATCGCCTCGTTGCAACAGGAAGGCGTTCAGGTTGGCGTGGTGAAGTTTGACAGCCTCTCCACTCAGGATCAATTGCTCTATGAAAAACATGGAGTGGCGGTAACGACCGGTCTGGCGGGAAACCTCTGCCCGGACCATTTTTTTGTCAGCAACGTGAACGACTCCCTTACCTGGGGAATGCACAAAGGCTTTGATCTGCTGGTAATCGAGAGTGCCGGCCTCTGCAACCGGTGTGCTCCGCATATTCAGGGGGTGCTGGCGGTTTGCGTAATCGACAATTTGAGCGGGGTTGACACTCCCAAGAAGATCGGACCGATGCTGAAAATGGCAGATGTGGTTGTTATCACCAAGGGAGATATTGTCTCTCAGGCTGAGCGCGAGGTCTTTGCCTACCGGGTGCGCCAGGTCAATAACAACGCCACCATTATTCATGTCAATGGGCTGACCGGGCAGGGTGGTCACGAGTTGGGCAAACTCCTGCTCAATGCGCCTGAAACTGCCGATCTGGAAGGGAAATTACTCCGCTTCAGCATGCCTGCGGCGCTCTGCTCCTACTGTCTGGGGCAGCGCAGAATAGGGAGTTTCTGTCCGCGAAGACAACCTGTTGAAATAACAGTATAAATAGGTTAAGATTGTACATATTTTTCCCGCTTTTGAATGGCGAGTTTATCATAAGCGCCTGAAAT
>Ga0118677_10003286_pt1 | contig 30865 bp, 15 predicted proteins | sample AliMusrvi5mmetaG_FD_86154 | JGI IMG/M metagenome (GOLD analysis project Ga0118677, IMG submission 86154) | reverse complement strand
ATGCGGCTTTCCCTGGATTCATGATTGTTTCGCTTTGCTGGATCAGGTCTCACCAGCAGAAGAATGTCGAGACTTCAGCCGCGAGATGAGGCTGGCTGCATGAGATCACACAATCCGTATAGCACCGCATCCCATTCTTTATATTGAAAAACAGCACCCGGCAGTGATGTCATCTGCACATCGGCAATATGTCCAACCCAGTTGCGGGACCGTCGTAACTGTTCAAACATGGGACAGTGGTAATGCACACCGCTGTTCCAGTAGATACCGCTGGACATGGTAAGCAGGTGCCGAATCGTCATGCGTTTGTGGTAGGGATGAATGTCCTCGTTAAATGGTTGCAAATAGCGGCAAACCGGTTCATCAATACTACCGATGATCCCTTTGTCCAAACAGATTCCCAATGTGAAGGATAAAATACTTTTCCAGACGGATTTAAGGTTGTTACGGCTCTCTGGTGTGAAATTATTGTAATAACGCTCGAATATCAACTCGTCATTTTCATAAATCAATACGGAATTTACAAGACGGTAATGGTGTTCGAGGATGTAATCATCAAGACAGCTCAGGAAGGTATAATTCATTTCAAATATTTCCCAATTACCGATGTTTCGTTTGCCTTCAATGCAGTGGGTGTTCCCGTCGCGATGATATATCCTCCGTCAGAGCCACCACCCGGCCCCATTTCGATGATATAATCACAATTTGAGAGCACTGATGGGTCATGCTCGGTGACGATCACCGTACTGCCACTGTCCACTAATTCCTGCATGAGATGAATCAGCCGTTCACTGTCGGAAAACGATAACCCGGTGGTCGGCTCGTCCAATATGTAGACATTTCCTTTCGAACTACCGGATTTTCCCAGTTCCGCCGCCAGTTTGATCCGCTGGGCCTCCCCGCCGGAGATCGTGGGTGTTTTCTGGCCCAGACCGATATACCCCATGCCCACGCGCTCCAAGGTTTCGAGCATTTTCAGGATGGATTTATCCTTGTCACGGAAAAAGCCGACTGCTTGTGTCACGCTCATTCCTAAAATTTCACGGATGTTTTTATTGTCCAGCGTGACCGACATGGCTTCCTCAATAAAACCCGTGCCGGCGCAGGTTTCACATTCCAGGTCAATAAAATTGCCCAGGCCAATATGGTAATGGATCACGCCGTCACCTTTGCAGACCCGGCAACCGCCTTTGGAATTGACCGTGAATAATCCTGCGTCCATACCGCTTTCTCTGGCAAACAGGGCACGGATCTTATCAAAAATCCCGGTATAAGTGGCGGGGCAGGAGGTGCGGCTGCGTCCGATGGGCTTTTGGTCGATGATGACACATTTCTTGATATGCTCTGTGCCGTGTATTTCAACGTCCGGCAGCACCTCGGAATCCGTTTCGTCGTCCTCATCCGCCACCAGCTTGTTTTTCAGGATTTCTTTCAGCTTTGGCACCAGCGTATCCGAAATTAAACTGGATTTGCCCGACCCGGACACACCCGCCACACCGACAAGCAACCCAAGAGGAATGTCCACCGAAACATCACGCAGATTGTGTATGGCGCAGTGCGAAAGCGTGAGCAGTCTCGCGCTGTCAATCGGCTTGTGGTCCGCCTTGATCGGCATGTGTCGATGGTTGGAAAGATAAGGTGCAGTCAGCGAATCATCGCACGCCATAAAATCAGCGTAATTGCCCTGATAGATGCGTCGACCGCCATATTCGCCCGCGTGTGGGCCGAGGTCGATGAGGTAATCGGCGGCGCGCATAAAGTTTTCGTCATGCTCAACGGCAATCACCGTATTGCCTCGCCGAATGAGGTTTTGAATGATGCTGATGAGCTTTTGTTTTTCGACCTCATGTAAGCCGATAGTGGGTTCATCGAAAATAAAAATGATGGAATCGATATCAGCGATGATATAGCTCGCTAAGAACAGCCGCTGAATCTCGCCGCCGGACAATGTAGGGATTGGCCGGCACAGGGCAAGATGGTGTAACCCGACATCGTCCATACATTCCAGCTTCAGTAATATTTCGTCCGTCAGTCGTTTGCCGGGAAGGTTTGCGCTCGCAAAAAAGTGCAGCAGGTCGCGGATATACAGACTCTCCAGCTCAGCGATAGTTTTACCGCCCACGGTGGTATGGGATGCCGCTTCGCCCAAGCCAGTGCCGCTGCACTTTTTGCATGTTGTGGAGGCAATGAGTCCTGCCAATTTATACAGATGATTTTGACGCCCGCTGATTGCTTCAATCTTCCCAGCGCGTAACAGCCAGGGAATCACGCCATCAAATGGAGTTTTACCTCCGTCGCCATATATCAGCAGGGCTTGCTCGGTATCGCTCAAATCACAGAATCGTTGTTTGGGATCAAAGTTATGAAACGTACAATATTCACGAAAGCGAGCTCCTGTGCCGCCACGCATAACTTCAGGCAGAATCTCGCTCAAAGTGCGCTCGGGATTTTCAAACAGCCTTTGCTCATTTACGGTGGCGGTAATTCCCGCGCCTAAACAGCGTATGCACATGCCCTTTGCCGAGTTTTTCTGAAACATTGCCATATCCATTGGCAGACCGTCATCGTATTCCGGGTCTCGTATTCCATAATTGGCATACAGCATCGCCAGCATAGCATTGATTTTCGTTTTCGTTCCCACCGTACTCCGTGGGTTGCTTTGTCGGGTAATTCGCTGTTCAACCGCCACCGTGGGCGATAACCCGGTAATACTCTCGAACGTCGGTACGCTGTCCACCATAAACGCGGTGTTTGAGAACATCAGATAACGCCGCTTACCCTCCTCATACAACGTATCAAAGGCCAGACTTGACTTCCCGGAGCCAGAAACACCGGTAATGACTGTCAGCTTGCCTTTTGGAAGTTTCACATCAATATTTTTCAGATTATGAATTCGTGCCCCGGCGATTTGAATCCAATCGTTCATCTTAAGGCTCCTGTAACTGTTCACCCACCCCCTTACAGGGGAAGAAAAAAGTGAAATAATTTTCACGCCTATAATGTAACCACCAAGGTGATGTTAACGGTCGTGTCGAATTATCCCATCCATGAGCACATCGCCTGCCGTCCTTTATCTTGCGGAACACGAAGTGCCTGACGAAGATTGGGCGAATACGCCTCCGTCAGTGCGCCGCGCCTTTGAAACCCTCTGGCAGGAGCGTGAGCGCCTGCGGGAGCAGACCGGGCAATCCTCCCGCAATTCGTCCCTTCCGCCGTCGAAGGATCGTCTCCAGCACAAAAAGCCGCGTCGGGCGCGGACGGCCGGTCGGAAGCCCGGCGGACAACGCGGACATCGCGGGGTGACCCGTCCACTGGTGCCGCCCGAGCAGTTGGCGACGCCGCCCATCGTCGTGACGCCCACCGCCTGCCCCTGCGGCCATATCTTCCCGGCCGACGGTCCCCTGACCGGCGCGCCTGGGCGGCATCAGGTCTTCGACATACCGCCCATCGCGCCACTGATTACCGAGTATCAGTTGGAGCACGCCACCTGCCCGGACTGCGGTCAGGTCACGCGCGCGCCGTTGCCGCCCGGCGTGCCCGCCCTCACCCTGGGGCCGAACGTCCAGGCGCTCATCACGCTGCTCACCGGCCAGTATCACCTCGCCAAACGGGCGGTGAGCACGCTGCTGCGCCAGGTCTTCGGGCTGGCCGTCTCGCCCGCCTCGGTTATCGCCGTCGAGCAGGCGATGAGCGCGGCGCTGCTCTCGCCGGTGGCGACGCTGCGCGCGCAGGTCGAACAGGCTCCGGTCAAGCATCTGGACGAGTCCGGCTGGCCGCAACGCCGCGAGCCCGATCCCGGCCAGCCGGCGACCGACACGCTCAAGCGCGGCTGGCTCTGGTCGATGACCACCCCTGCAGCCACCGTCTACCTCATCCGCCGCAGTCGCGCCCAACACGTGGCCCGCGAATTGCTGGGCGTCGCCGATGCGGTCACAGACTACCAGGCCATCGTGGTCACCGACCGGCATGGCGCGTACAACTGGTTGCCGCTGCACGCTCGCCAACTCTGTTGGGCGCATCTCGACCGCGACTTTCTCGCCATCAGCGAACGGAGCGACCCAACCGCCCAGCGCATCGGCACGGCGCTGCTCGCCCAGGTCGATCGGCTGTTTCAGGGCTGGCGGCAGTACGGCGAGGGCCTGATCACCTTTGCCGACATGGGCCGCCGCCTCCAGCCGGTGCGCGCCGCCGTCGCCGCCTTGCTCCGCGAAGGCCATCACGCCGACGCGAAAACACAAACCGTCTGCCACAATCTCCGCCAACTCGAACCGGCGCTCTGGACGTTCCTCCGCGTCGAAGGCGTGGAGCCGACCAATAATCCCGCCGAACGCTCCCAACGCCGCGGCGTCATGAAGCGGGACCGCACCTTCGGCTCGCAGGCCAGCGCCGGCAGTCGCTACGTCGAGCGCATCCTCTCCGTCATCGCCACCTGTCGCCAGCAAGGCATCGACGCGTTGACCTATCTCACCAAGGCATCGGTCGCCCACTGGACCGGCACGCCCGCGCCTGCCCTCATCACGGGATAAACGATCTCCCCAGCACATGGCGATCCCCCTTGCGCATCGAGTATGCGTGAGGGGCGCGCACGCGTCAACCGGGTGGGTGAACAGTTACAGGCTCCTAAGTAATGTGTGTAATATAACCACCGATTATATATTACAGCCGGCGAGACGAGTTCCTGCTTATTTTAGAAGCGAAAAGTGGTGTTACGAATCTGATGGTATTCGCCTTTCGTGGCGGATATCGAGCGCGATACCGGCGCTGGCTCTCTCTTTTGATAGAAAATTGGCATTAGGAAGAGCCTAATCAAAAATAATCTCTCAGCAATCTGACCAGCGGAAACCTTCAATAAGTTGCAAGCTTCTATTCATCGTCGTCAGGCTCGGTTAGCATCCGCTCAACGGCGGTGCGTCACGGCGGAATGTCCTGTTGTATTGTGTCCCACACCGTGGAATCATTCACCAGATCAGCCCGATATGGCTGCATAAGCCCGCTCGCCAGACGAAATCCTGACCGACCACCGGCAGCGATCACGCCGTATAGGTGGAAAAACCTTCCTGTGCGAAGTGCTTATCAAACGTCAGGCAGGATAGGATGCCATGTCTGGTCATGACCTGGAAACTTATCGCGTCGACGAAACTGATTTGCGCTGAGTGGGATGCTTCCAAGCGTTTGCGCGCAGCGGCATGAAGATCCTCATCAATCCAGATGATGGTAAAGGATTCGGCATCATGCAGGAATTGGACAGCGATTTGCTGACTAAGGCGACGTTGTAGCAGCGCTGCTGATTCAACGAGGATATAATTATGGACGATGATGCTCTCCCGTTTCGTCAGCGCAGCCTGGTATATGCGCACCGCTTCTTGATGATGCTCATCATCACGGTCAGCCAGGGCATAGATTGCGGACGTGTCAAGAAATATCATCATACGCCTCTGCTAATATCTCATCATGCTTGCTTGAGGTATCGTGATGCCCCGAAGCACCGGCACCGATAAATGATAAGAACGGCGCCGCGGGACCCTCCGGGATTGCCAGTTGATTATGCAGCATCTCACGCACCACTGATGACATGGAGGCATGCCGTCGATGTGCGATGCTGCGCACCGCTTCATACGTCTGCTCATCCAGTTGTATTTGAGTTCGTACCATCGCAACCTCCCGTTCTGTATGATGACATACATCATGATACCATGATGGGGAAGTGATGAAAACTGGGAGAGACCTTCAGGGGCACTTCCATTCATTAGTACCTGAAGCCTTCGGAACTATGATAATAAACAAGTTGTTGGTGTCAGGTGTCAGGTGTCAGGCGACGACCTGCGACTTTCTCCCATGTTGCCGTTTGACTTCTGGTCACGGGCAATGCCTTGGCGCCGATAATTATCATGATCGGCCTGACTGACACCTGACACCTGACACCCGATACCGGTTGTCGGCAAAGCCCACCTTTGACTTTTTCATCCGCCTGATCTTCTTTCGCGCTCGATTTCCAGTTGTTCCGCCTTGCCGTCACTATAAAACCATAGCCGTTGGTACGGTTAGGGTGAACTGCACCACTGGTCATGGCAAACTGCTGATCTCCTCTCGGGAGCATTTTGTGATCGCGCGCGCCGTTCCAGCGCCCGCCGGACCCTATCATTCACCTCTTGCCACTTTTGCGTCAGTGAGAATCGCTGGGGTAGCATAGTCGCCGATGCCGGCAATAACTGCCTTCGTTGACGGTAACAGATGAAAGGTTGCAAAGCATCAGTGGCGAAAATAATAATCACTATTTTCACCGATTGGCCGCATGCGAGTCCGGAGATCGGTCAGTGCTGGTGGGTCAATTGTCATCAACAACCGCATTGCCCGAAGGGCAATTCTAAATCAGCCCAGGGCAACGCCCTGAGCCTTATACACATCTTGGCTGATGTTGGAAAATATGAACAATTTTAGCCAAAAATCAAGGTATCACTAAATCGGATAGCACTTTCAAACATGCATATTTTGAATACTTTATCCGACAAAAATGAGATGTGTATAAAGGACAGGGCGTTGCCCTGGGCTGATATAGAATTGTCCTTCGGGCAATGCGGTTGGTTATGACAATTGACCCACTAGTAGTTCGTCAATTTGAATTTGACGAACTACTAGATCACGAAGACGGAAGAGTGTTGGCGCGGTCTCACCGCCCGGAACGCCAGGTTCCCCCCGGATAAATCCGGGGTCTGGGACTGGCCGGCTGAAGCCGGCCACGTGCCGGCGAGACGCCGGCGCTCCGACCATAACCGAATAATTCCTTTGCGCAAATGCGATTCCGTCTTCGTGATCTAGTAGTCTGTCAATTTGAAATAGCGAACACCATGGAATAAAGCAAGCGTCGCATGCTATCAGAGCGCGCTTCAGCGTGCTTGTCCCAGTTTGCCACGTCCTTCAGGGCGTGGCCACCGACAAGGCAGGCCATGGTTAATCCGGGCACATTCAAATTGACGGACTACTAGATGACGCTGGCGCTGCTGGACTTGCGCTAGAGAATCGATGCCGTTGGTCGCGCGTGGTTATGACTCATGCACACGTGGTGGCCATGCACCACTACGCGCCACGGCGGGCGCGGACAACCGAGTTTCCGTTCATTGTGGACATTGGGACAGGCGCTACCTAACACCGAAAAGCAGAAGCGGGGATATATGAAACCTGAACTTGAAGTCGTCGCACACGAAACTGAAACCACATTCCGGCATTCAGCCGCACATGGACAACAGACGCCAACCCTCTCCCTCCAGGAGATCCAGCGGATCCTGGTGCGGCGTGGGAAATCGATGCTCTGCTTGTTGTTCATCTGCATCGCCGGCGGCATGATCGTGACGTGTTTGCTTCCCCGCCGCTATTCTTCGACCGCGCAAATCATTGTCGCCCTTTCCCAGGGGAACGCGCTGGCGCATGGGGCGGACAGCATCCCGTTACTCCAGGACCTGCAGAGTCTTACGGAAACCCGCTCCATCAAGTCGCAGGTCAGCATCCTGCAAAGTGACGATATCTGGCAGCAAGCGGTTTCGACGATTTCCGCGATGAAGAAGAAATATACGACCGATGCCAAACTCGATATCGATAGCTCGCACGATACCGATGTCGTCGGGGTCACGGTAGAGTCGCGCGATACCGCTCTTTCCGCCCAACTGGCCAATGCGGTCGTCAATGCGTATATGCTGCGTGACGCGGATCAATATCGCGTCGCGTCCAAAACCGCGCTCGCGTATATTACCGCCGAGATGAAGCGGGTCGGCGCGGATTTATACGCCGCGCGCAAACAACTGGCTGCATACGAATGCAAAACCGGTCTCTTTCATGACGATACCGTGACCACCGGAAAAACGCTGATGAACGATACCATCACCTCGGATAAAATCAAGTATTTAACGAGTATCGAATCGCAATTGACCGATGCGATGATCAGCATCACGGGATCGAACGCTGAATTCGCGAAAACGCAACGGGCGCTGTTTCGCACGGCTCCGCAGGTCAAATCGAAGATCACGGCGGCGAGAGACCCGCAGCGGGATCAAATCGAACAACTCATTCAGCAATATGAAGCCCAGCGTATCGAATTAATGCAGACCTATCAGCCGAATGCCCCGGAAGTGCAAGCGATCGATTCGGAAATCGTCGCGGCTAAACAGCGGTTGACGCGTCACCTGGAAACGATATTCCAAAGCCAGGACACCACCTTAAATCCCATACATGACACGTTGGAGCAGCAATATGTGACGCAAGCGGTGCAACTCGCCGGACTCAACGCCCGTATCGCCGCCCTCAAGCAACAGCATACGCTGACCCGTAAGGAACTGACTGCGATGGTGGCCCAATCACCGCGTGCGTCAGAGTTAGCCAATCACGTCACGGAACTGGAGAGTACCTACGCGTTGCTCAGTACCAATTATCAGACGATCAAAATTGGCGAAGAAGCCATCATGCCGCGCATCCAGGTGATCACCACCGCCATCCCCGCGACCAAGCCGATCTTTCCCAATTTCCTGAAATCGTTTGCCATGCTGACATTCCTCGGACTCTTCATCGCCTTCTTCGGCGCGTTGCTGTTAGAAGCGAAAGATGATCGGATACGCACGGCGGACGAACTGGAACAGGACTTCGGTCTCCCCGTGTTGGGCAATATCCCCTGGACGGCAACGACGCCCGTATTACTGACCCACAGTGATGTCGCGTTGCCTTTGCTGGAAAGTTTCCGCATCCTGCGCGGGAATCTCCTGCTGTCCGATATCGATCGCAACACCAAAGTAATCACCGTTACGAGTACCAGCAGCGGTGAAGGGAAGAGCACCTCCGCGATCAATCTAGCGACCGTGTTGGCGATGAGCGGCAAGCGCGTGATCCTCGTCGATGGGGACTTTCATCGACCGACCGTCAATACCTATCTCGAATTAAAAAATACCATTGGAACAACGGACATTATGTTGGGGAATGCCACGGTGGAAGAAGTGTTGCAATCGACCTCCATTTCTGAATTGCGTGTGCTGACGACCGGGCAATTGCCTCCCAGCCCCTCTGACCTGTTGAGTTCACAGAGCATGGCGCACTTGATTCATTCGCTGGCTGACCAATGCGATCACGTGATTATCGATGCGCCACCCACCGTCGGGCTCAGCGATGTGCCGATCATTTCCTCGTTTGTGGATGGGGTATTGCTCGTCGTGTCGGTCAAAGAAACCAAACGGCAATTGTTGCGTGCCGCGCTCCGTTCCCTGCAGCACGTGAATGCCCACGTGCTGGGCTGTGTCGTGAACAAGTTAGACCAGCGTGAATATGGTTATTACGGCTATTACGGGCATTATTCTGACGCCTATTACACCGGCGTCGGCAAAGAGAAGGGCACGTCTTCAGCGGACAAAGCCGCGCGAAAGGGACATTCAGAACATCATAAGAAGACCCCCACGCAACCTTAATTAGTACCCGTTCAGGTATTTCTGGCGCGCGAGCGTCCCCGCGAGCACTCCGGTGGTTTCGATATGACCCTCCGTAGTCTACTCAACCACCGGAGTGCTCGCGAGGACGCTCGCGCGCCAGAAATGCCTGAACGGGTACCTTCAATATTACTACCGCGCCCTCTCGTTTCCCGCCCCCGGCATAAATGCCTGTCCTTTATACACATCTTTGTATTCCCCGAGGGGGATGGGCTGCTTGCCATGGGGGTAACTCAACGGAATCCGTAGGATGGTTGGGGTAACATATGGGGGATTCCGTTCAGTCTCCGGTAATCATGCAGTTACTTGCGCTAGACAGGATTTGTGTGATTGGCACTGGTTGGAACAGGGATTACGTGGATTACACGGATTGACAGGCTGGTTATCCGGTGACTATTTTTCAACTCGATAGCGGTGGTGGCTACCTGGCGGTCGCCCTTCGGGGCTGGAAGCTAGATCACGAAGACGGAATCGCGTTCGCGCAAGAGAATCGTTACCGTTGGTCGTGCGTGTTTTTTTCTCATCCACCCGTGGTGGCTATGCGCAACCACGCGCCACGGCGGGCGCGGACTACCGAGTTTTCGTTCACCTTGCGCAAACATGCTTCCGTCTTTGTGATCTAGTGAAGCCCGGTCCGTCTCCACCGAGTCAGCCCACCCTAGCGATATTTATTTGGCAAAGAGCATTTATGCCGAGGGATGATCTTTATTTGACTGCCGGGATAGCCTCCACCCAAACGGCATGCGACGCCGGCACTGTGACGGTGACCGTGGTGGGTAAGCATATGCTGGGTGACAGCGTGCTGGGCGCGCCGTGATCTGATTGCCAGGTGCGAAGGGTATAGCGGGTTTGCCCGGTAGATGCCGCTCCACTCACCGGGAGCGGCACCACGATCGCGTGCGTGGTATGGTTGGCCAGCACATAGCCGATGCGGCCATCACGGAGCAGCCACTTACTGTGCAGCACGGCGGGGAAATAATTGACGACCGTGGTATTAGTGGCCGGGTTCGTACAGGCGACCGGCACTTCCTGCACCGCCAACGGCGGGGTGGCAAGGCGTTGTCCGGTGAGCAGATAGTCATGCGCATAGCCGTGGATGCAATCGAGCGCGGCATGCAACATGGCGGCTTGCTGGGCATCAACCGCTTGCGCGGGCAGATACTGCCCCCAAACCGCCGCGGCCGGGATTTTACCATCCACCAGGTTCACCGCCAGGGCATACACATTTTGCGGCTGCGCGCCGGCCGAAATGGTCACGGAATCCCCACCCAGTCCAGGGAGATACTGGTGATAAACATACGAGAAGAACGGCACGCCATGCACACCTTTGGCTTCACGCGGCCACCGATTTTCTGCGTATTCGCGCGCCAGATAGGCATCGAGCACCGGGATAAACAGTTCGCCGGGTTCTTCAATCGTGAGGACAAAATCGGGATTCCGTGTTTTTCCTTCCCGGCGCAACCGGGCCAGCATCGTATTGACCGCACTGTACGACCAATTCCCGCCTCCTACGGGATGTCCGTGCACGGTCGAATAACAGGGAGGAACTCCTCCTCCCACGAGTTGGTCGAGTTGCACGGCGGTCAGCCCGAGGTTTTGACACCGGTATACATTATTGGACATTAAGGTGACGGTGGCGGAGTCGCCGGGACACAACCAGGCATAGTTCCCCATGTCGTCGGTCGGGCTTCCCGCGATACACGTCACGCCGGTCGCAGTCATCACGGCCATGCCGGCGCCTTGCTGAACGAATTCCGCCGTTCCGTCATAGTTGGCAGGGCTGGTTTTCCGCAGCGTCCATTTGAGAGCGGAGAGAAAGACCATGGCACGGTTGTCATCCTGCTCAAGGCGCGCCGTCATCTCCCGAAAGGCCGTATCCCCCTCGAAGGGCGGAAAATAATCGGGAGTGATCCAATAGCCAAAATGCTCCCATCCCAGCAATATCGGCGTGACCGGGGTATTGAACACGCTCTGATACTCGCGGATATGCTGTGGCAACCATTGGCAATAACTGGTCTCTTTAGCGGGGAGCGGGAACCCGCGCATCGCAATGGTATAACACAGCGGGGCACGCAGGAGCCAGGAAGGAATATCCAATCGCTGCGCCAACGGCGTGCGGCACCAGGCTTGCGCCGTGGCCCAACGGCGGTAGATATCAGCCGCGGCTTGCCAGTCGCCATGCAATACTCCCATGCCGATCGGATAGGGCAATGCATACGATCGGCAGGGCGTGACGACGGGATAATGTTCGAGTTGGGGGCAGAGTTGCGGACTCCGATAGAAACCTAATTGCTTGCGGTAGCCGCCGCGATCATAGGTGATGAAATAAATGCCCGCTGCCGTGGCATAATCCGCAATCATCTGCATAGAGGCGGTGCCGGGGTAGTCGCACACCGCCTGCATGGTCGTGCTCATATTCGTGGCGGGTGATTGCAACACGATGCCATCCATAAAGGGCAGTAATAACCGATCATCGCCGACGGATGCGCCTAATGGCAATGGGAGGACACAACCGGGGAAGCGAATGGCTCTCAGGACGAATTCCTGGGCACTGGTCACGCTCAATTCGCAGGCGATCTCAGTGGCATTCGTTCCCAGCGAGAATGCACATGTCACGGTCAGGTCAGGCGAGGGATGGTGAAAGATCAAGGATACCGTACGAGCGGTACTGGTCATCGTCAGGTGACTGGTGACGAATTGCGCCGTCGTCGCGGTCAGCGTTTTGACCGTGGTACCTTGTTGGCAATCAATCGCATAGACCGGCATGGCGCCAGTCGAAGCCAGCAAATGGCATCCCGACTGCTTATCGAGGAAATCGGTAAGCTGACCGTGCTGGAGGGGGGCAATATCCAACCGTAAAAAAGCATTCTCCAGGATGATCGTCGAGGTGGCAGTGCCGGCGGCACTACCGCCAAGCCAGCACAGTCCGAGCAGTGCCAGGAGCGACACCTGCAGGCCAATGTTACGCACGCCGTAGCGATCGTCATCCAGACGCATTTTCATACGCACTTCCCTGTTAAGGGTAGGGTCTGTTGAATAGTATTGAGGACCAGCTATCCGACAGTACGCATCTCTTTACCTTCGTTCACCGTTCGTTGTAAGCGTATGGTGACAAATAGGAGGTAAGATTGGATTGGTAGAGATAAGCGTTCAGCCCCTCTGGCGCGCGAGCGTCCCCGCGAGCACTCCGGTGGTTTCGATACGACCATCTGTAGTCTACTCAACCACCGGTGTGCTCGCGGGGACGCTCGCGCGCCAGAAGGACCGGAGTGCTCGCGGGGACGCTCGCGCGCCAAAGGTTGCTCGGGAAGACGCTTACGCGCCTGGGGGCTAAACGCTCACCTGGTGATCCATTTTTCAACAGATTCCATGGTATAATCCGCCAGCGATATTCCATCGCATCAACTTCATCGGCTGATGTCCTGAGAGGTATATGATGTCCGAATCCTCCCTTCCGACCGCCACGGCGGGTTCATCTTCCGTCCGGGCGCAATTCACGTTGACCGATTATCTCGATCATCAATGGCGCGATGAACTGGTCGGTTTTCCCGTGCCGGAACTGCCGGCGGATGCCCGGATGGCGGTGTGGGATGACGCCGGACAGCGCTTGCCGTGCCAGTTGGCGCAGCGCGACGGGGTGACGACGGCGTTTTTCGTCGTCGATGACCTGGGGCCGTTGTCTTCGCGTCGCTATACGTTGACAGCGGATGCGGACGGATTTGCCGCGCCATTCACCGAATGTCCGGTTGGCGAAGTGCTGGAGATCGGCAACGGCGTCTGCGCGTTCCGCGTGCCGGCGTCGCGGAACCTGGCGGCGGGCGATGCCGTTCCCGCGCCGTTGCTGGGAGCGCGACGCGGTACGGGAGGTTGGATCGGGCAGGGACGGATGGCGCTGTCCACCCACCTGACGCCTACCACGCTGGAGACGCGCACGGTGGAAAGCGGCCCACTGTGGCGCAGTTGGGAGCTGCTCTATCGCTTTGCCGGCGGTGAAACCTATCGGGTCACCGTGAAAATTTTTGCCGGGCGCTCCTACCTTGAGATCACCGAGGCAAGTTCGCTGTGCCGGGAATCGCGGTGGGAATTCTCCGTGCGCGACGGCTTACAGCCCGATTACAGTTGGACGCACCCCATCCACAGCAATGCCAATCGCCTGTGCCCGCTTGATTACGCCAAGGAAAGCGGCAATCTGGGCGCGATTCAGATGCCGAACTACTCGGGTATCTGGGTGCCGGACGATTATTATTATTTCGCGCTTTTCCAGCGCGAAGGCGCGCGGAGGGATTGCCTGGCGCCTATCGGCGTCACCGGGGGATACTGGGATTATCCGTATGCGAATCAGATCGACATCAACGTCACCCCGGAGCGGGACATCTACCTGCGGCTCTCACTGACCGCGGGACACCGGCGCTGGCTGTTGCTGCTCACCGACCGCGACGCGGTGCTCGATCCGCAACCGTATTATCTGAATCCGCTCAACCAGGCGGCGAAACAATACGAGACACCGCTGGATAAGGTGAAGGATTACGTGCTCGCCTGGGAGGATGTGCCGGAGGAACGCCGGCCCTTCGCGCTGGCCGATGCCGTGCAGTTGGAACATGCGCGGACGCTCGCGCAGGCGCATCCCAAACTGGCCGCCTATCGCGCCTCGCTCAACCCGGATTTGCCGGGTGATTACACCTATTATCACGCCGGCACCCACCGCACCTTCGATCCCGACTACCGCAACGATCCAGCGACGCTCTACGTCACCGCGGAGACGGCGGCGGAGCGAAAAAAGCAGGCGCTGTTTCTCAAAGACGTGGTGCTGACCGGCTTGCGCAATCGCGCAGGGGCGATGCTCGATCGCGTGGGGCATCTCGACCCCGATTGCGCCTCGATCAATATCGGCCGCGGGTTGCGCCCGTGGGTGGCGCTCTACGATTTTGCCGCCGCGGAAGGCGTCTTCAGCGCGGCGGAAGCGCAGTGGGTGCGGGCGGTCTTCGCCTTCTTCTGCTATAAGATCGAGGACCCCGATTTCTGGCCGGCGGATCACCTGGTCTTTCGCGACGATCACCCGCGCAGCGCGCACCGCACGCACTGGTTCCCACGCCGCCAGCACGACTGGACGTTTTACAACATCGACAATATTCCGCACAACTTCCACGGCGATCTCTGGTCGGCGTGGGGCTGCATCGCGCTCACCTTCCCCACCCACCCACACAGCCGTCGCTGGGTCGAGCGCACGCTGGAGTTCTGGGAAGCCGAACTCACCTACTGGGTCTTCCCGGACGGCCCGTGGCTGGAAAGCACCACCTATACCCTCAACAGCTTCAAGGACTACCTGATTTACTGCCGCATGCTGGCCAACGCGCGGATACGCAATTACTTCACCGACGAACGGATGCAGCGCGCCTTCCGCTGCGTCGTCGAGCTGTTGTGCCCGTATGACGCGCGCATCGGCGGCACTTCCCTGCTGGTGCTGGGCGATGCCAACTATCCGAACAGTTTCGGCTACGTGCTGGGATGGATGGCCGGATTGGCGCGGGAGGACGCATCGTTCGCCGCGCTGATGAATGCGGCGTGGAAGACCACCGGGGAATATCTGGTCGAACCGGGCCGCTTCGGGTTGAACTTCTGCGATTTTCTTTTCCAGAATCCGTCCGGAGCGTTGGCGGAGTTGCCGGTGCAGGCGTCGCAGTGGTATCACGGCCTGGGCGCATTTTTGCGCCACGCGCATCGCACCCCGCGGGAGATCTTCATCGCCATCAAAGCCGGCATCATCTACTCGCACTTCCACGAGCCGGAAGGCACTTTCCAGCTCTGGTGGAACAGCGAACCGCTCTGCGACGAATACGGCGTGCAATACGGCACCGGCGTCAACGGCGTCTCCGCGTCGGTACCGAGTTGCCACAACTGCGTGGAAATCCCCGGCCATCCGCTCACCTATAACAAGGGCGATATCACCACCTTTCTCACCAGCGATGCCTTCGACTACGTGGTGGTCGAAGCACCGGAGCAGGTGGCGTATCTGCGGGAGAATGAAGGACTCTGGGGCTTCAAAGGCGAGGTGGGACCGGCGGGCTGGCACAAGCGGCATTTCTTCTTCGTCAAACCGTATTACCTGTTCATCTATGACGATCTGGAGTGCCCCTATCCGGCGAACTATCATCTCAACGTGAAGGCGGATGCCATGGCGCAGCACGGCAATCACGTGCACTACGCCGGACGCTACGGAGTGGACATGGAGTTTCTGGCGCTCGACTTGAACGGGCGGGAGATGCGGCACAGCGAGTTCGACGTGCGCCCGCACGGCGCGCAGGAATTCGTGCCGCCGGAAGATTTTTACCGCCAGTTACAACTGACGATTCCCGGCCAACCGCAACAGCACTTTGCCACTCTGCTGGTTCCGCACGACGCCACCGAGACGGTGATGGTGGAGAACGACGCGGGTACCGGCGGCGCGGTGGTGACCCGCGAAGCCATGCGGGAGCGGACCATGCTCTTCCCGCGTTCCCGCGTGGTGGAAGACGGCAACCTGGTCTATCACGGCCAAGCCGGCGCGGTGCGCGAAGACGCCGGCACGCTGACGCTGCTGCAAGCCTGCGGCACGCGCATCGGCCTGACCGGCACGCTGGTTATCGACGGCGACGGCCCCTTCACCGCCCGGCTCGATGGCGACGGCACGTTGACGCTGGCGACCGATGGGGTGGCGCGCTGGCTGACGCTTTCCGGCGGGATGTTTACCGGAGCGACAGGTAACCTGGAATCATTGCCCGACGGCAGTGCACGGCTGTCTGTGCCGGCGGGGAAGCAGACGATTATTTGCCGGCGGGGATGATCAAGCTATCCAAGTGACCCACAGCGATGCTGTGGGCTATGGAATTTTTTTGTCTTTCTCGATGGGATAATAGTAGAAGGAACCCGGCGTTCGGCAACGAAACATGGGTAGGCGATTGCTGTCACGGGAAAGGGAGAGGGTACGAGATGAACATTTCTATTGCATCGTATGCGTTTCACGGCCTGGTGGGCGAAGGCAAGATGGATGTCTTTGGCTACCTGGAGAGTTGTAAGTTCCGCTATGCCGTCACGCAGGCGGATATCTGGAATGGCATGCTGCCGACGACGGATGAGGCTTTCATCCGCAAGGTACGCGAAGCGATGGACGAAAAAGAGATGGAGTTGGCCAATCTGTGCGTGGATGGCGCGCACCTGTGGGACGCCGATCCCGATACGCGCGAGCAGTTGTATCAGAACGCACTGGCGCACCTGCGCGCGGGGGTGATATTAGGCGCAAAGACCGTGCGCATCGACGTGGGCGTGCGCGAGGCGGCATTTACCGACGAGTCGTTCGACTACGTGGTCAAGCGCTACCGCGAATACGCCGACTTTGCCGCCGATCACGGCTTTCTGGTCGGCCCGGAGACGCACTGGGGCGCCTCGCTCTATGTGGACAATCAGATCAAACTGCATGACGCGGTATCGCATCCCGCTTACGGCTTGTTGCTGCACCTGGGGCATTGGGAAGCAGGCGATGGAGCCGCCAACGACGCCGCGGTGGCGCCCTGGGCCATGCACACCCACGTGGACGCGCGCATTACCGCGTGTTGCCTGGAAGAGCGCATGAGCATCCTCCAGCGCGCCGGCTACACCGGTTGCTGGGGCATCGAGCACCATAGCGGAACTAATGAATACGCTGAAGTCGCCTGGCACCTCGCGGAAGTCCGTCGCGTGCTGGCGCGGCAGCGATTGGCGAAAGTCGCGGGGTAAGAAACTATCCCAAAATGGATCGTCGCCAGATCGCGGACGATTAATTCACAGGATGGTTTTTAGGATAAGTCCTGACCCCCGGCATCAATGCCGGGGCTATTGAGATACGCCCCATAAATGGGGCTTGTTCGATAAGGTGAACGAGTTGCCCCGTTTAGAGGATATATCTCTATCGCCTGGCACTTTATTGCAAGGATACGAAACCGTCACCTGCGGTAGTAATACTAAGAAGCTGTCAAATCCGACTGTTTCGTCCAAGCTGACCGATCATACACACACCCGTCCCGGCAGTTACTTGCCGGGACGGGTGTGTCGTTTCTGACCAGGTTACTGCCGCGTCGTGACTGCTTTGATCACATCCTTTTTCGTTAGATCGCTGGGAGCGGCGGCGGTGATGGTGAGGGTAAACGATTTGCCGACAGCAACTTGCGGACCGGGGGTGACCTGTATCCAGAAGTCGGCGGTGGCGCCGGGGGCCAGCGCGAGGGTGGTCCAACCGGTCCCGGTGATCACGCTGGTCATGTCGGTTCCGGCGGGCAGACTGAGGTATCGCACTTTCCAATCGCTGTCGGTGGCGGAAGCGGTGAGGAGGAATGACGTCGCGGTGCTGCCGGCATTACTCACCCGGCAGTAGTAGGTCGCGGCGACATCGGGTCGCGCCGGCGCCGATTTCGTCTGCCCCGTGCCACTGGTGTTGTAAATCCCCGCGCCGAGATAGGCGGAATCCCCGGCGTTTTCCAGCATCAAATCGGGTTGGTTCATGAGCATCAGCGTGGTGACGGCACCGACCACGTCTTTGGCCGTCGCGCTGGCGACGGACGTCGCGGTGATCCACTGCGTGCAGACGGCGGTCGTGGTTGCCGATGCGGGTGGCCACACGTGGAGCGTATAGGTCGCGACGGCATTCGGCGCGAGTGATTTGGTGGTAAACCCGACGGTCGTCACCGCGGTCGTAATATCAGTGCCGGTCGATTGATCGACATATTGTACGCGCCAGCCACCGGTGACTGCCGGCGAGGTGAGTTTGAAGGCATCGGCGGTGGTGCCGGTATTCAGCACGCGGAAAAAGTAGTGCACCACGCCACCGGAAACAACCGACTGCACCACCGATTGCCCGACACCGGTCTGGTTGAGCACACCTGCGCCGGTGTAAGTGGGATCGGACCAGACTTTAATCGCCAGATCGGGCTGACTCTTCACCAGTACCGTGGTCGTCGCTTTCACCACGTCCTGTTTGGTCGCGTCCGCTTTCGAGGTGGCGGTGATAGTCAATGTTAGCGCGCTGCCGGCAGTGAGCGTGGCACTCGGCGTGATATGTATGGTATACCTGAGCCAGGCATTCGGCGCCAGCGCGATACTCGTCCACCCGGCGCCGGTCATCGCTTTGGTGATGTCAGCGCCGGAGTAGATGTCGATATATTGCACGCTCCATCCGGTGCTGCCGGCGGTGCCGGTGAGGGTAAACGCGTCGGTGGTAGTGCCGGTGTTTTGCACGCGGACGATATAGGTCGCCGGTGTGCCGCTGACGATGGATTGGCTTTTCGTCTGCCCGGTTCCGGTCAAATTGAATACGCCGACACCGGTGAAACCGGACTCGCCGTTATTTTCGACTGCCGCATCCGGCTGAAAAGTGTTAATCACGTAGGTCGCGGTGGCCGTTGCACTGTCCGTCATGCCCGCCAGCGTGGCATACGCTTTTACCGTAGTCGTTTTACTCACCGTAAAGGGGGCCGTGTAGAGTATCGCGGTTGCCGAAGAGATCGAGTTACCCAAGGCATAGTGGATGGTCGCACCAGTGGTTACGCAACTGATCGTCACGGCAGTCGAACTATTATAGGTGCCTGCCGCGGGCGAGAAGGTTGGCGTGGCAACAGTTTTCGTCGATCCGATCAGGAATAGGTAATCAGTGTTGGCGATATACGGCGCAAGCATGCTGGTATCGGTGATGGGTTGCGAGTAGAGGAACGGCGTTGTGCAGATGGTATAGTCGAAGGGAGTGCCATCGTCGTAACTGCCGGACATGATCGATTTCCGAAGCGCCATCAGCTTGGTTAGTTGCGCGGTGGATAATGATTGGTATACCTGGGCGAAGACCGTTGCATAATGATAGTTGTCCTCGCCGTCCAGGTCGCCATACGTTCCGGACAGCGCGAGCACCTGGGTTTTGACGGCAGCGCTGGAACTGGTCGAGGTGAGCAGGCTTCGCAAGAGGGTGGCGATTTGCGTCCGCGTCTGCACAATATTCGTGCCGCCGGCATACAGGTTATTCCGCTGGGTATCCACCAGGCTCGATATTGTCGCTGCCTGCGCCGCGGTCACATAGCCTTGCGCGCTGTCGCACAGGGCGGACCCGGCGGTGGCGGTGAGCTGCTCGCTGATGCTGTATCCCTCGTGACCAACCGCGGGGGCATCCTTGATATAGAACCCGCCGTAATAGGTGCCGTGCCGCTCGGGACAAAAGTAGACATCCGCATCCAGCGAACCGGCATACCAACTATAGATATCGCTGGCATAGGTCATGACGGCTACCGCAGATCCCTGGGGTAGTTTTTGCATTTTACTACTGATCTGATCGTCGGTGATATTGGGCCAGGAATTGAAGCCTTTCCCTTTCATGGCATCCAGATACGCTTTCTGGGTGGCATCCAGTGAAGAGTAGATCTGGGCATAGAGTAACGCGCGGTCGAAGGCAATCTGACCGTCCAACAGATAAAGGTCATGCGAAACCTGTTTCACGGCGGTAAGATTTAAGCCCAGGGAACCGGTCGGCACGTCACCCGTCAGCAGGCGACGGAATGCCTTCATCAAGGCAAAGCGTTTATAGCCGTAGAGATTGTACTGATCTTGTTGCGCGGTCGCCAGCGTCACCAACTGGCTGAGTTGCGTGTCATTCAGGATATAGATGACATTGTTGGCGATCCGGGTCAGGAAGCTGGTGTTATGCCCCATGTTATCCGGATCGTTGTCGCGCAGATATTGAAATCCGGTATAGTCGGACACTTTGCCCGGCGGAAAGAAGGACTGGGCTTCCAGGTTCCCGGTCATCATGGCCAGCCCATCAAAGGCCAGCGTCGTGCGCTGAGCGCCATCGGAAAGTGTCTGGGCTAAATTGAAGACCGGCGTATCCGTCCATCCCAGATTGAGCCAGCACGCCAGCACCAGTACAAGCATCCATCCACGCACCATTGCAGTGGGTGCAAACTCCACCTTCTCTTGACCGTAGACATGTTTCATGAGCTACTCCTTTCTGTAGCGACCTGCAAACCTAACCGGTTTCCAGGACAAGTATTCGACAAATCCATTATTACGCCGAATTATCGCGGAAACATGACAATATCATCGTATTTCTATAATTGTTCAACCGCTCTATCTGCAGGGGTGAGGAAGAATTGGAATAGACTAGCACTTGTTGTAGAACCCTGGTGGTCAGATCGCTGAGAGGTTGCCTGAAAAGTATCGGTGCCGGTATGCTGAGGCGCTTTTGACCTCCCGCAAGGCACCTTTCCGAAGTTATATGTGGACATATTACGGAGGAAAGGTAACGCCGCGGGAGGCCAAAAGCGCCTCAGCAGACCGGTGCCAATACTTTTCAGACGGCCTTTGAGAAATTCTTTCGCCTGTTGATGTCGCGATGGCGAGACGTATCTGACGTTATACGGTGAGCCATCGCGGCACCGGCAGGCGGTAGAAGATCCCGCTCGTTACCAATAATGCCAGGTATTATTCAGCGATTGACGGTCTATTTCTTACTATATTTCTACTCCGTTATCTTTTCAACGCAGAGACGCTGAGACGCAGAGAACAATATTGCACTGGACATGAATGCACTGAGTTGCCGGCAGAGGACTGCCGGGCTCCCAGGGAACTTACCTCGATATTCCTTCTTCTCATTCTCTGCGTCTCTGCGTTGAATATATATTTAACTAAGTTGTATAGTTATTATTATTGTACGTTGACTTAGTTTCCAGTCGGTGATTTTTTTGTGGTAGCCCGTCAATTTGAATCTGCAAAGGAGGGGAGCCGGCAGTTCTCTGCCGCAGTCTCTCAGATTCAAATTGATGACATCGTAGAGCCGAGTCAGCGAAGGTTGTTTCGTGATGATGGAAAAGGCGGTGGCAGTGGAAATCGAGAATAACAGCCGTTTGAGATAAACGACCCCTTTTTTACCACGTTGCACGGCCTGCCGGAATCCACGAGTTCCGGCAGACCGTGCAGCGAATCCTGCCATGGTTACTTCACGGTGAAGCTCTGCCACTTGCTGCAGGACATCGCGTCGCCGTCGATGTTCGCATACACAGCCCAGGTGTAGGCGCCTGACGGCAGTGTGGTCGGGCAAACGATGGAGGTGCCTTCGACCCCCCATTGACTCCAGACCATGTTGCCGGCGGCATTACGGACTTCCACCGCATACGTGATCGGATCCGTCGTCACCCCGGATATAGCCGTAATGCCTTGCCAGGTGAAGGTGGGAGTGCCGGTGGTGATCGTGGCGTTGTTCGCCGGGGATTGTTGCATGGCATAGCTGTTGAGGAACGGTGATGTGACCTGGCGCTGGCAGCTATGCGTACCCGCCGCATCGGTATAGGTGAAGGTGTAAACCAACGGCGGGGTGGGCGGCGGTGAGGGCAGTGTAATGCTGGTGAACCAGTCGCCCGGAGATTTACTCAGGGACGTGCCACCGGTCGGCGTTCCCGGACCGGTTACGGTGACATGAGAGATAGAATTGAGATAGGTGTCGTTGCCTTCGATTTGCGCGAAGAGACTATAGCCCCCTGCCTGGTACTGCAGGCTGCGCACGAAGATATTGAAGCGCAACTGGTTCCCGTAGATACGCCAACCGGCGGCCTCTTTCTTCAAATAGGCCATACCTTCAGGCCCCGACGCGTTGGACAGTTGCGATTCGACTGGATAAAAATCGAAATCCATTGTTCCTTGCGAGCAGACAATGGTGCCGTGTGCTGAAACCTTCGCAGCGGTTCCCGTCACCTGGATGTTGAAATTCGAGAAGGTCACCAATATTGATCCAGTGGTGCTGTTTAAAAAGTCTTGGACCTCCGACTGTTGATTGGCATAGTCATGGTCAGAGTTCAGGAATGCCGTGGAGTAGCACGCCATGACATTGGTGATGTTGCGCGCCTGGAATCCGGCCCCCCACGCGGCGTAGAGCGCCTTAATGCTGGCATCTTCCGGTGAGGTGACGGTGAACACGGCGGCGCTGGTGGCGGTGCCGCCGGGGGTGATCACGGTGAGCTTGCCGCTCGTGGCGCCGGCGGGCACCGTCGCGGTGATGGAAGTGGCACTCACCACGCTGAAGGTGATTGCCGTGGTCCCGTTAAACTGTACCGCTTTGGCGCCGGTGAAGTTGGTGCCGGTAATGGTGACCGATGCCCCGACATTGCCGCTGGCCGGCGTAAAGCTGGTGATGGCCGGCGCCGGAACCACGGTAAAGGCGGTCGTGCTGGTCGCCGTGCCGCCGAGGGTGGTCACAGTGATTTTTCCCGTCATCGCACCGACCGGCACGGTGGCGGTAATAGTGGTGGCGCTTACGACAGTATACGATGTGGCCGCCACCCCATTGAATTTCACTGCGGAGGTGCCGGTGAGATTGGCGCCGGTAATCGTCACCAACTGCCCGCTGGGACCCGCCGCCGGGGTGAAGGATGTTATGGTCGGCGTGGGGATCACAGTGAAGTCCGTCGCACTGGTCGCCGTGCCGCCGCGGGTGCTCACGCTGATTTTACCGGTAGTGGCGCCGGCGGGCACTGTCGCGGTGAGAGAAGTGGCGTTGACAGCACTGAACGTGACTGCCGCCATCCCGTTGAACTTCACCCCCGAAGCGCCGGTGAAGTCAGTGCCGGTGAGGGTAACCACTTGTCCGATGGGACCACTCGCCGGGGTGAAGGACGTGATAGTCGGCGCGGGGATCACGATAAAGGCCGTCGTGCTGGTCGTCGTCCCACCTGGAGTGGTGATGCTGATCGTCCCAGTGGTCGCACCGGCTGGTACTGTCGCGGTAATGGAAGTAGCACTGGCGACGCTGTAGGACGCCGTCGTGCCGTTGAACGTCACAGACGACGCACCGGTGAAGTTAGTGCCGGTAATCGTCACCATCTGGCCGATGGGGCCACTCGCTGGGGTAAACGTGGTTAGGCTTGGGTTGGGTATGACGACGAAGTTCGTCGTGCTGGTCCCCGTGCCACCCGAGGTCGTGATGGTCAGCTTTCCGGTGGTGGAACCGGGGGCGATAATAATGGTGCGCACGTCGAACGCCGGCGTGCCATTGCACTTGGCCGGGCTGAGGTCAAACAGATTCATGCCGGTTACCGTCACCACTGTTCCGACCGGACCGCTGGTCGGGGTGAATGAGGTAATCGTTGGCGCCAGCGACCAGGCTAGCGTGCTCAGCAGGCAACAAACAGACAACAAGACAATACGAAACAGAGAGTTTTTCGCGAGCATAGAGTGAACTCCTTTGTAGAATGTCATGAAACAACCCATCTCGTCGTGAGAGGCCGATGCTTTTTCGCATGAAAATGATGAGCCTGTCCCATTATTACATCGATTGGATAGTATTCCTATACCAGCGTTATTGTCAAGTATCTGTTCAGGAGGATACGCCTCCCTTGTAAGATTCTTCGCTGAAGGTTGGCGGTTGTTTATCCCTCCCACCAGCCTTCGTGTCTTCCATACTGATGGTGTGATGACGACGCCTCTCGTTCCAGCAGGGATGCCGCTCTACCAGATCCGATTCGCGATTAGCGAGCAGGACTGAGCGCAGACTCCTGAGTCCGTAAGGCGCGCCCTGGATACGCTCTGGGACGAAACCCAGCGCTTCCGCAGCAGTTGGACCAGACCTTCCGCTTAATCCGTGATCATCTCAACCGCCCCTTCCGTCATTTTATTGACGCGGGAAGGGGGGTTTGCTATACTCGATGCGGGACGATAACGCACTTCACGGCGTGCGTAAATTCTCGTGTCGGGATACGGAGTGTGAGCGAACGATGACTACCGCAACGACAAAAAATGGCCAGTGTTGCGCCCAGCAGGCACCGTTGATCATCGCCGGAGTGGTGGTGGCCGCGGGAGTGGCGGCGGCGTTGTGGCTGCTGCTGTCGCACCAGTCCCAGCAAGCTGATCCACAAGCGGAAATCGACCGCCGCATCAGCGACCTGGAAAGCTCGTTGACCCGCCTGCAGGACTCCTTCGGTCACACGACCGGCAGATAATTCCCTTCCTGATTGAAATGTTTCCCCGCCGGATTCCCCATCCGGCGGGTATGGCCTATTGACTGCTAATCGTACGAAAGTAGTTCATCCATGGAAAAACACCCGCAACTTACCCTGGACCGCATCAAACACGTCGTCGATGAATTGCAGCGGAATTGCTGGCTCGACGCGCGCCCGCTTACGGTGACGGTGTATCAATGCCCTGAGCCGATCCCCTATGAGGAGGCGATTCGCCAGTCCTATACCCCCGTCGCGCCCGGTTTCACCTGGGGACCGCCGTGGTCGACCGCCTGGTTTCACGTCAGCGGGGAATATCCGGCGGCCTGGGCCGACACCGCAGCGATACTGATCGACACCGGGTCGGAAGCGCTGGTGTGGGTGGATGGCGCGCCGGCGCAGGGGTTGGATTCCAACCGGCAGGATTTCACCCTCGACGGGCAAACGCCGGGCATGGTGGATTTATATATCGAAGCGGCGGCGAATCAGTTGTTCGGCTATCTGCCGGAATGTACCCTGCGCACTGCTTCCGTCGCCCGCTTCAATCGTCCGGCCTGGGATCTTTACCACGATCTGCGCGTGCTGTATGAACTCACGCTGCAACTCGACGAACAATCCGCCCGCCGCGCCCAACTGATCGTCGCGATGAATACGGCGGTGAATATTTACCGGATGAACGGCAATGGCGACTTTGCCGACGCGCGGGCCGCGTTAGCCGACGCCTATGCGCATCCCGCCGCGGCATCGGCCTCCTCCGTGCTGGCGCTGGGACATTCGCACATCGACACCGCGTGGCTGTGGCCGTTGCGCGAAACGGTGCGCAAGTGCGCGCGCACCTTCTCCACCGTGCTGAAATACCAGGAGAGCTATCCGGAATATCGCTACGTGCAGAGCCAGCCGCAACTCTATGCCTTCACGAAAAAGCACTATCCCGCGCTCTACGCCCGCATCAAGCAGGCGATCGCGGAGGGACGCTGGGAAGCGCAGGGGTGCATGTGGGTGGAAGCCGACACCAATATTCCTTCCGGCGAGTCGCTGATCCGGCAGATCATGCACGGCACACGCTTTTTCCGCGAGGAATTCGGGGTGGAAACCAACACCCTCTGGCTGCCGGACGTCTTCGGCTACTCGGCCGCGCTACCGCAGATTCTGCGCGGCTGCGGCATCCCCTATTTCATGACGCAGAAGATCAGTTGGAACCAGTTCAATAAATTTCCCCACCATACTTTCTGGTGGGAAGGCATTGACGGCAGTCGTGTGCTGGCGCACTTCCCGCCCGCCGACACATACAACGGCGAGTTCACCGCGCGCGAGTTAACCTACGGCGAGCGCAACTTCCTCGACAAAGGACGCTCGGACCGCTGGATGTACCTGTTCGGCTTCGGCGACGGCGGCGGCGGCGTGACCAAACAGATGCTGGAATCCGCGCGCCGCATGCGCAACACGGAAGGCTTGCCCAAAGTGACGCAAGGATTCGCCGGCGAGTGGTTCGCGCGGGTGGAAGCGGAAGCCTGCGATTTGCGCAGTTGGGTCGGCGAGCTCTATTTTGAGTTGCATCGCGGCACCTACACCACGCAGGGACAGAACAAGTGGGAGAACCGCCACTGCGAACTGCTGCTGCGCGATGCGGAATTCCTCGCCACTGTCCATCCGAACGGCGCGGGCCACTACCCGGCCGCCGAGTTCGACCAGGCGTGGAAGTTGGTGCTGCTCAACCAGTTCCATGACATCATTCCCGGCTCCTCGATCCACTGGGTCTATGAAGACTCGGCGAAGGACTATGCCGCGGTGCATGCCACCGGCGACGGGATTATCGCGAACACGCTGGCCACCTTTGCCGCCCGCTTCGATACCGAAGGCTTGCACCACCCGATCGCCATCTGGAACACCCTCTCCTTCACCCGTTCCGGGCTGGTGAGCCTGCCGTGGGACGGCGATACACCGATGATGGCGGTCGAGCCGCGCGGCAAAGTGTCGCGGACGCAAGCGACGGAAGTCGATGGTGAACGACGCCTGCTGGTGGAAACGATCGATGCGCCGTCGATGGGCTATACCGTCTATGATCTGCGCGAAGGTGAACCGTCACCCGAGGCGTTGGCGGTGACGGATGAAGTGACCGCAAGCGCGCAGGTGCTGGAGAATGACTACCTGCGCGTGACGCTGAACGCCTTCGGCGAAGTGATCGAGCTGTTCGAGAAGATGAGCGAGCGGGAGTTGATCGCCGACGGCGCGACCGGCAACTGCTTCCAGCTTTTCGACGATCATCCGAATAATTACGACGCGTGGGATTTCGACCTGCACTTCGAGGAAACGCCGTTGGCGCTGAATGCGCCGGCGACCTTCACCGTCCTCGAGAACGGGCCGCTGCGCGCGGCGATCCGGGTGGAACGCGATTTGACCCCGACCTCCCGGCTGGTGCAGGAGATTCGGCTGGAAGCCAACAGCCGCCGGGTGGATTTCGTCACCCACATCGATTGGCACGAAGCCAACAAATTGCTCAAAGTGGCCTTCCCGGTGGAGATTCGCAGCACGCAGGCCAGCTACGAGATTCAATTCGGCCACCTGGAGCGCCCCACCCATCGCAACACTTCATGGGATATGGCGCGCTTCGAGGTGTGTGCACACAAATGGGCCGACCTCTCCGAAGGCGACTACGGCGTTGCGCTGCTCAACGACGGCAAATACGGCTATGATATTCACGACAACGTGCTGCGGCTGACCTTGCTGCGCGCGCCGCAGAGCCCCGATGACCAGGCGGATCAAGGCGCGCATACCTTCACCTACAGCCTGCTGCCCCACCGCGGCAACCTGGTGAACAGCGGCGTACCGTTGGCCGGCTACGATCTCAACGTGCCGCTGCGCGCGCAGGCGCTGCCGGTGCAGCATGGCGCGTTGGCGCGGGCACACAGCTACTTCAAACTCGATAAACCCAACCTGATCATCGAAGCGGTGAAACGCGCGGAGGACGGCGACGGCATCATCGTGCGCCTCTTTGAAGCCTACCGCCGCCGCGGCACCGCGCAACTCATCACCAATGGCCTCTGCGGCCGCGTCACTCGCACCGATCTGCTCGAACGCGACCAATACGACCTGCCTCTTTCCGGCGGCGCCGTCACCGTCCCCTTCACCCCGTTCGAGATCATCACCCTGCGGCTGCGGTAAAGGTGTCGGGGTTCAGGTGTCAGGTGTCAGGTTTTTTGGGTCAATTCCCGACACCTGAAATCTGACACCTAAAACCCCCTTTACAACCCCGGCGAATCCGGCTATACTAGGTTGTCACGGGGCGTTGGTCTATCGGTTAGGACGACGGCCTTTCAAGCCGTAGATGACGGGTTCGATTCCCGTACGCCCTACCAACATTGCCGCCGGAGGTTACTCTCCGGCGGTTTTCTCGTTGGTGGCAGCTATTTCGCCTCACCACCCCCTTCCTTATACATGCAACGCGAAATCCACCTGCAGGAAAACCGTGGACGACCTCAACCCGGTAAATCCCCATTTAAGCCCTCTCAGCGCCCATTTCTCTCTCTGTCTCTCTGAAAACTGAAGACGACCCCCCTTGGTCGTCCACAGTTTTTTCACGCTCAAAATGGCGGAAAGCGGTCGGAGGGTTCGAGGTTGGGGAATGGAGGAGCGAATGAAATGTGTGCGTGTGGTTCGAACTATTGGGATGGTGGTCGTCCTCAGTCAGCGTGGCGCAGTTGACGATTCATCGACAGATACTGATAAATGACGATGGTTTGTCAACTCATGATGACCAGATGGGCGGAATCTCGTCGAGCAATCATGACGCTTACCGCCTATGGTATAATGCTCCTCGGAATAGGTAATCGGCATGACGATAGACGACATTACAGCACTGGCCGCACAAGGCGAAACGGCGCAGATTGAGTTCAAACGCACCACCGGTCAACGCACCGAAGCGGCAAAGACGGTTTGTGCGATGCTCAACAGTGCCGGCGGCGTCGTGCTTTTGGGCGTGCGAGATGATGGAGAGATTATTGGGCAGCAGGTCACGGCGCGCACCGTTGAGGAAGTGACCCATGAGTTACGGCGCATCGACCCTCCGGTGTTTCCTGTCATCGAGACTATTCCGTTGAATGAGACACGGTCGATATTGACCATCCAGGTCGCGACCGGCAACCAGCGTCCCTACACCTTCGATGGGCGGGCCTACTTGCGCCATGGCCCCACCACCCAGATAATGCCGCGCGCCGTGTATGAGCAACTGCTCACCGAAACTATGCACCCCATCCGGCGCTGGGAGAATCAGCCAGTCCCTGCTGGTGTGCAGCTTGCCGATCTCGATGACGAGGAAATTCAACGCGCGGTTACGGTCGCCGTGCAGTTGGGACGGCTTGAGCCGCCACGCGAGCGGGATATCGAAAGTCTGCTGCGCGGCTTCGATTTGCTGACGGATGGGCAACTGCTCAATGCCGCCGTGGTGTTGTTTGGAAAAGCCGCGCATCTCTTCAGCGCGTATCCGCAATGTTTGCTGCAGGTGGCGCGTTTTCGCGGGGTCAATCGGCTCGCGGACTTTGCCGATAACCGCATGTTCACTGGCAACCTGTTTGAACTATTGCGGCAGGCTGAACGCTTCCTGCGCGATCATACACCGATTGCCGGACGCGTCATCCCCGGCCAACTGGTACGCGAGGATCGGCCACGGTACGCCCCACGCGCCACCCGTGAAGCGCTGGCGAACGCCATGTGTCATCGCGATTACACCATTGCCGGCGGCGCGGTGAGCGTCGCGATGTATGATGACCGCCTGGAGATCAGCAATCCGGGCATTTTTCATTTCGGCTTGACCCCGGAGCGCTTAACGCAGGCGCATGAGTCGCGTCCCTGGAACCCGCTGATCGCCCAGGTGCTCTACCGCGCCGGTATCATCGAGCGCTGGGGCACCGGCACGCTCAATATCATGGATTGGTGCCGCGAGAACCATGCCCCCGTTCCCACCTGGGAAGAGCGCGCGGGGTCCATTGTCATCACGTTCCGACCGGCTGTGGAATTCGAAGCGGACTTGGGGGGGCAGACCACCCCAGTCACCACCCCAGTCACCACCCTAGTTGATGACGTAGACGTAACCGTCTCCAAGGAAGTTACTCGGTTGCTGCCCTTATGCGACACGCCGAAGGGGAAGCAAGAGCTGATGTCGGTGTTAGGATTGCGGAATGCCAAGAATTTCCGCACGGTATATATTACCCCTGCCCTTGATGCAGACTTGATTGAGCGCACCATCCCGGATAAACCGAATAGCAGTAAGCAAGCGTACCGTTTAACCGAGAAGGGACAACGCTGGTTGCGGAAGCGGAACCCCGAGGCATGAGCGCGCCGGACTCGAAACGATTACAGGCGCTCACCGCGGAGATCGACCGTCTACAAGCGCATCTGTCAGCACTGGACCGTGAACGGGTCGAGACTGAGGGTGCGATCTCCAGACTGCAGCACGAGCGGCAGGAACTGCTGCTGGTGGAGACTGCCGGCCAGTTATTCCAGGATACCCCGATCACCCTCCAATCATCACTTGCCGCAAAACACGCACTTATACGACGACTCTTTCGTGGGCGCGAGGATGTCTACCCAGTGCGGTGGGAAAGTGCGAAGACGGGTAAAGCCGGGTATCAACCCACCTGTCGCAACGAATGGGTGCAAGGGGTTTGCCTGAAGCCGCGCATCAAATGTTCCGAATGCCCTAACCGCGATCTGCTTCTGTTAACGGATACTGTCATCACCGCGCACCTGGATGGGAAGATCACCATCGGTGTCTATCCCCTTCTTCCTGATGAGACCTGCTGGTTCCTCGCCGCCGATTTCGACAAAACCACCTGGCAAGACGATGCCCGTGCGTTCATGGAGACCTGCCGGCATTTTGCTATCCCCGCGGGGCTGGAACGGTCGCGCTCCGGGAATGGCGGGCATGTGTGGATGTTCTTTGCTGAACCAGTGCCTGCGGTGCTGGCACGCAAACTGGGCGCCTACGTGCTCACCAAGACAATGGAGCACCGCCCAGAAATCGGTCTCGATTCGTATGACCGCTTTTTCCCCAACCAGGACACCATGCCGCAAGGTGGGTTCGGGAATCTCATTGCCTTGCCGTTCCAAAAGACACCGCGGCAACACGGGAACAGCGTGTTTGTCGATGACGCGCTGACGCCCTATCGCGATCCGTTCGCCTTCCTCTCTTCACTCACGCCGATGTCGCGTGACAAGGTCGCCATGGTGGTGGAGATGGGACAGCGAGAAGGGCATGTGCTCGGAGTGCGTATGGTGGTAACTGATGAGGAGGAAGAGACGCCATGGGTGCTACCGCCATCGCGCAAATCCGAGTCGCCACGTATTTCTGGTCCCATGCCCAAACAAGTGCCCATTGTCCTCGGCAACCAGCTTTATATCGAGAAAACTGGACTGCCACCGGCGCTCATCAATCGCCTC
>Ga0118677_10003284_pt1 | contig 30878 bp, 25 predicted proteins | sample AliMusrvi5mmetaG_FD_86154 | JGI IMG/M metagenome (GOLD analysis project Ga0118677, IMG submission 86154) | reverse complement strand
AATCAGCGTCCAGCCGTGTCCTGATCGTCGGCCTTTCCTCGAAGAAGCTCTCCGCGATTCAGATGTCGATCCTGGCGCGCTGGACGATTACACCACGCCTGATGGGGGTGCCCGGCGTGGCAAATGTGGCGACCTGGGGCATGCGGGACCGTCAATTACAGGTGCAAATTGACCCAGAACGCCTGAGCGCCTACAACGTTTCACTGCTTCAGGTGCTGGAATCGGTTGGGAATGCGCTTTGGGTTTCCTCCTTGAGCTTTGTGGAGGCGGCCACGCCCGGCAACGCCGGGTTTATCGATACTCCTCAGCAAAGACTGGGGATCCAACACATCTCACCCATTGTCTCGCCCGAGAGTCTGTCCCAAGTGACGGTGCAGGGCACCGGCTCGCTCCGGATCAACGAGGCGGCCAACGAGGTGGTAGTGGATCCATCCCCCATACCCAGGAGTGATAGCATGGTGCGCCTGATCGATGTGGCGGACGTGGTGGAGAATCACCAACCGCTGATCGGAGATGCGCTGATTGATGACGGGGCCAACCTCCTGCTCGTCATCGAGAAGTTTCCCGGGAGCGATACGGTAAATGTGACGCGCGGAGTGGAAGACGCGCTCGCCACGCTGCGCCCGGGTCTTGGCGGCATGGAGATTGACTCCACCTTGTTGCGACCGGCAACTTTTATCGGAATGGCCAGGGACAATCTATGGCGGGCAGCGGCCATCGCGGGGGTGGTTGCCGGAGTCGGTATCACGGTAGCGAGGGAAACCTTTTTCGGTCTGGCGCTCGATGGAGAGGGCCGGGGTGCAGCTCCAGCCTTGGCCGAAAGCGGAATTGCCGGAGCCGGAGTTGTAAGAAAGATCAATGCCAGGAGCGAATCCGGCGGTGCCGGGGGGGACTTTGATGAGGACGCTGTAGGTGGCGGTGCCGGTGTTGAGCTGTGGCTGGAAGGCTTTGCCGAGGCCCTCGATGGAGCCGGGGCCGGAGGGAAGGGAAAGGACGGAGGGTTTGACGCCGGATTTGTCCGGGGGCGAGCCATCCACCTTAGCCTGCATCAGCAGAAAGCAGGCAATAATAGTGATCCTGGCTCCGGCAAGGCGCATGTGAATCAAAACCTGAAAACCACCATGCGGCGCAGGGCTGCTTGTCGCGCTTGAGCCCAAAAAAGGCTCGTCAACACCAAAGCCGAAAGAGGTACAAATCGCTTTTTCATGAGTATATCGTGCGAATCGTCGTCAGACTATTGTCCCAAAGGTAGCCAATCGAATGTCAAGTCCACCGCTCCACCAGAATTGACAATTCTGTAATAATCCCCCTTCCGGACAGGCATGTTAAATGAACCGTATACCGCCCCCGTGTCGAGATAATCTCCAGAGGCACAGCCCCTTCTCGTGGTGGGAGGATTAGCTCCATCAGTGTAACCAATTACCTCCGTGCCGTTGCCGCGGTCGGCTCGGAGCGTTACGATAACGAAGCCATCCGTTGGAGCTTGATATACGGTGTCGGCGGCTCGTGCTTGCCAAGCACCGAAAGCCTTTACCGTTCCTCTTACGTCAAGTGTGGCTTGGGGACTTCTAGTGCCGATTCCAACATTCCCCGATTCCGTCAGGGTCATGACTTCCTTTCCATTGTGAGGCACGAGGTGATAATCGAAGCTGCTGGTGTTATCCGTGACAAAGATGAGACTGCCCCCCCGCGAGCTTCTCCCGGCGATAACAAAGTTTGCACCATTGTTCCCGAGTTGGAGAGAGCTCCAATCAAGAGACCCACTCCAATCGTTTGAGGAGCCGACCAAACCGTATTGTGCAATAAAGTTTCTGTCGTGCCCGGTTACAACATCTCCAGCCACATGAAGTTTCCCATTAACCGACGTGTCACCCTGTTCATTCACGACAACCGCATTGGCGGGGGTTCCGTCTGAGGCGCTGAGATGGCTTAGAATACCGATGTGACGATCCTGGATAGCCCCATCCGCAATTTTGCTTCCCTGTAACTTCCCATCGACCGGGTTGTTTGTGCCGAAGAGGACGGTCCAGTCGTAGCCGCGAAGCTTGTCAGCGTTTTGGGCATAGCGCGCGGAGATGACCGGCACGAGCGCCTGCCTTGGCCGCATCTCGACATCCGCGGTCTGAGGGTTGCCGTCATCGACCGTGATGCCGAGGTAGAGGGTGCTGTTGAAATAGGATTGGGCGGGGAGTTGGGTGCGGGAACCCAGGAGGACACTGAAGCGGCCGGCGCTTACCGATATATTGGGCTGAGATTCTTCCCAGATAGCGGTGCCTGCCACGGGGGCCGTGTAGAGGCGGAAGACCAGAGTAACGGCGTTTGTCGGCGAGAGAGGCTGGCCGACCTGGTTGGCGAGCTGGCCTTGGAAGGGGATGACGGTGGCATCCTGGGCAAGGAGCTGGCAGCAAACAAGCGAGGGGAGCACGAATAGTGGAAAAAGTGATGCCTGATGCATGATACGTGAAGGACGCGAAAGCGTGTCGATGAATGATCTCATTGTAGTCAGTATTTAATGATGTAATTGACGTAGGCGTTCTTGGGGCGGGTTTCCTTGTCACCACTATTCTCAACCAAACCCCCAGCAGTCATTGAGCCTCCATTGACACTCGCGAAGTGATCCGAACTCCGGAGTGAGAGGTGGTTATCCAGTGAAGGCCAACCTTGTGTGTCCGATAAGCCGGGGTTCTTCGCGACAGACACCGTGTGGCTGTGGCTCCTAAAAGCATCTGCTTGAAGACTCCCGACAGCGTTACCAGTGGCACCGCCGGCCGCAATCTCTGTCCTGCTTAAGCTATCAGGATCTCTTCCCAACCCAGGGTCTTTGCCCCGTAGGAAATAGCCGCGAAGGTCCGGAACGCGGAACTGTCCAGGATAAACGAATCCCCACGAAACGCCTATGGCTGTGTAAAGCCTGTTGTAGGGAGCCCCGCTTGCCGGATAGGGCGCCCCGTCGCATAGCAGCCACCCGCGTGGTGGGATTTCCCCACCAAAAGCCGCGATTGTTCCGGGCGGGACCAAGCTGTCTACCACCTCCTGTGCCAGCTTCACTAGTGTAATATTCGATTCCGCGATATTCCCCGCATAAATCGCAGCAACCGCTAATTGGTTGCTCGTTATGCTCCCCTCGACGATTTTCGATGCTGGCATCGTGCCGTCTGCAATTTTGCTGGCTGGAAGGCTTGCGTCAGCGATTTTTGACCCTTGAATTCTCCCATCCACTGGATTGGTTGCTCCAACGAACACACTCCAATCATAACCTTGCAGTTTGTCGGCGTTCTTGGCGTAGGAAGCGGAGATGACCGGCACAAGCGCCTGCCTTGGCCGCATCTCGACATCCGCGGTCTGAGGGTCGCCGTCATCCACGGTGATGCCGAGGTAGAGGGTGCTGTTGAAATAGGATTGGGCGGGGAGCTGGGTGCGGGAGCCAAGGAGGACGCTGAAACGGCCAGCGTTGACGGAAATGTTGGGCTGGGACTCTTCCCAGATGGCGGTACCGGCGACCGGGGCGGTGTAAAGGCGGAAGACAAGGGTGACAGCGTTGGTAGGGGTGAGAGGCTGCCCGGCTTGGTTCGCCAGTTGGCCCTGGAAAGGGATGACGTTGGCGTCCTGAGCGAAGGATTGGCCGCAAAAGAACGCGAAGAGCGCAAAGAGGGGCAGGCGTGATGCGTGATGCGTGATCCGTGAAAGGCCCGGAAGGAGGCTGGGGAATGAGTTCATGGGTTAGTATTTGATGATGTAGTTGACGTTAACGTTCTTGGGGCGGGTTTCCCTCCCGCCTGAGTTGCCAGTAACACCCCGCCAGTTTGTATCTGTTGTTTGATTACTGCCGAAGTTGAGATAAGTTCCTCCGGACGTGTTGTTATTGCCGTCGTATCCATGATTATGACTAGCAAACACATCATTCTGCACACTCCCTACTGCATCTCCAGCGTTGCCGCCGTTGATAGCGAATCTGTCCGTGGAGTCGGGGTCCCTCCCCTGGGCCGCATCCCGCCCTCGTAAGAAATAGCCGCGCAGGTCGGGAAGATTGAACGTGTTGACACCGTCGCCGACTCCGCTGGTGGTCCTGATGATGGCGAAGAGGGCGCTGTATTCGGTGCGGCTCACCGGGGCTCCGTCGCAAAGACGCCAGCCCGGAGGTGGAGTCGTGCCCATATAAGCCATGACGGAGCCAGTTGGCACCACGCCATCTCCCTGGAAAGTTGTGGCCTTAACTGTGCCGGCGACGTCGAGCTGCTCTTGTGGTGTCTTCCCGAGACCTACCCGGCCGTGTTCATCAACAAGCAGCCTCAAAGCATCGGCTGTATGGTCCCGAATCGCAAAATAGTCGAAACTTCCGCTGGTAACACTGATCAAGTCCCAAACCCGTGAAGCGGAGTTGAGCGTAAGCCCGATGAGATCGCCGGTCGAGGATACTTGGATGCGACCTGCCCCATAGCTCCCGACACCTGTACTGAGCTTGATGTCGCCGCTGATCGACAGGTCCCCGCCAAGCTGCAACGGTTCAGCGAGCTGCTGGCCTTGGACCGTGCCATTGGCAATCTTGCTTCCTTCAATCTTGCCATCCACCGGGTTATTGGTGCCGAAGAGAACGCTCCAGTCGTAGCCGCGTAATTTGTCGGCATTCTGGGCAAACCGGGCCGAGATGACCGGCACAAGCGCCTGCCGTGGACGCATCTCGACGTCGGCGGTTTGCGGGTTCCCATCGTCCACAGTGATGCCCAAGTAAAGCGTGCTGTTGAAATAGGACTGGGCCGGGAGCTGGGTGCGGGAGCCGAGCAGGACGCTGAAACGGCCGGCATTGACGGAGACGTTGGGCTGGGACTCTTCCCAGATGGCGGTGCCGGCGACGGGTGCTGTGTAAAGGCGGAAGACCAATGTCACGGCGTTGGTCGGCGACAGCGGTTGGCCGGCCTGGTTCGCGAGTTGGCCCTGGAAAGGGATGACGGTGGCGTCTTGGGCGCGAGAATAGCCGCAAAGAAGCGCAAAAAGCGTAAAGAGGAGGCAGGCGGAAAGGCTAAAGGCTGAAAGCCGAAAGCGGGGGTCAAAGAGGCAAGAACCAATGTGTTTCATAAGGTTAAGGGGGAACGGGATCATATCAGCTTGGAGATTGGGGCCTGCAGATTCTCTACAATTCGTAGGCGCTGAGTGGAGGTTAACACGTTCATTGGCTAGGTCCTTTGTTCGCGAGAGCGGAGAAGAGCTTTTCGAGGTCGGCCAGTCGTGATTCAAGCGTGGCGATTTTGGCGTCTTTCGCTTTCATCTCTTCTTCCAGCTTCTGGTTCAGTCCTTGAATCGCTGCCAGTGCCACACCTTCCGCGTCCACGGTTGCGATATGCTTGTCATCCGAACCGACGCCGAACGCCGCATAAAAGTCCTGCGCCATTGGCCCGATGTGATCGGCACCAGGCAGAGACTTGAAGCTCCAACGTGCGATGGGCAATGCGGAGACCTTTTCCAGCACGGCCTTCCTATCCACGGTCGCGAAGTTCTCCTTCGCGTTGCGGTCGCTGGTGGCTGTGAAGACAGTCGCCTTGGCTACGCCGGCCACTTCAAGTTCGGCGGAGGGGCTGCTTGTGCCGATGCCGACATTACCTCCGAAGTAATTGGACGCTGATGAGGAGTCTTGCCACAGGCCGTAGAGGTGCCCGAACGTGGTAGAGCCGGAGCGAAGGGTGTCGATAAAGACTCCGAATGAATTGTTAATCCTTCCGTCGCCATTATATGATCCGTGGCGAGCCCAAATGGCGTACTGTTGCTCCAACGTTCCTTTAAATTCAGGATCGGCGACATAACCTTGCACTCCAAGCCCTATTCGATATCCGGTATCAGTTACACCGGCTGTAATGTTGTAATCGGTAGCAACAAGGTCCAACGCGAGATAACTATTTTTCGAATTCGAACTTATGGTCGGACTATAAATGTGCATTTGGCTCTCATACGTGTCATTGACAGTACGTATGCTTCCGGCCACATCCAGCTTGTTTTGCGGACTGGTCGTCCAGATGCCGACGTTGCCGTTGTAGCTGACAGTCATCGGATATTCGGCCGGGGCAGAGGTGTCGGCAGCGGCGGACCTAATAAAATACCATCCAGTGTCCGTCATCCCGAATCCAAGGTACTTGCCTCCGAGATCGGGTGTTGTAGTCCTCCAAACTGAGGAAATGGGCGACTTAAAGCAAACGGGCCAACTAGCACCGGTCCACAGTTCGCCGCCACTGAGTTGCATCGTGCCCCTAACATCGAGTGCTGCCCGCGGCGAAGTCGTACCGATGCCGACGTTTCCATTGGTGAGCACCAGTTGATTGCCACCGGCAACGAGTCCATTGGCCGGGACTCTCAGGGGCCCAGTCATGGCGTCCCCCGCCTTGGTGACGAATGCGCTTGCTGGCATCCCATTGAGCGTCCTACTGTTGGCAGCCTCTTTGGCGAAAATCACGGGCACGAGCGCCTGCCGTGGACGCATCTCCACGTCCGCCGTGGCTGGGTTCCCGTCGTCGACTGTGATCCCCAAATAGAGCGTAGCGCTGAAGTAAGACGGGGGCGGCAACTGGGTGCGCGAACCCAGCAGGACACTGAAGCGCCCCGCATTCACGGAGATGTTCGATTGCGATTCCTCCCAGATAGCAGTGCCGGCAACCGGGGCGGTGTAAAGGCGGAAGATCAATGTCACGGAGTTGGTCGGCGACAGCGGTTGGCCGGCCTGGTTCGCCAGTTGGCCCTGGAAAGGGAGGACGTTGGCCTCCTGGGCCTGAGACGGGCCGCAGAAAAGCGCAACGAGGACAAGGGTAGCGAGGCACGCCCAAAGACGAGGAAGGTAAAATTGGAGGTATGATTTCATAGCGGTCATGGAATTATGATAGTCAGTTGATCTCGTTTCGAGGCAACTACAGCCAGGCTGGGGTATTGGGGACGCCGGACTTGAGCGAGATCTGAATTACGATGTCGTCGATGTTCTCGATTTCGAAGTCGTTGACGGCGACAAATTGCAGCAGCCAATTGCTACAAAACGGAGTCCAGAACCGCTGGACCATGGCGGATGAGAGAGGGACTTCTCCGTCAGCAGGGTAATTATTCTGCTTGGCGATGGAGAAGAGCATGTAAGGGCTACCTTGCGACAGGTTTAAGTCGGAAAGGTTGTAGCGAACGTAATTGTCCAGGTTGATTTCGCGAACCCGGCGCTGGGCGTTTCCTCGGCCGGAGTTGCGCTCGAAGAAGTCAATATCGGAGACCAAACCGGATTGCGCGAAGATGATAGGGGTGCTGGACTGGCCAGTGAAGACGCTCTTGCCGCTGGAAGGGATGACCTTGACTTTGAATTTGTCCACCCGGAAGTTCCAGGCGGTGATCGGGGTGAAGAGATTGCCCAAGCCCAGTTTGCCGCCGGTGAAGCCGACATCGTAATAGGAAAGATGGAATGGCAGGAGGAAGCCGCGATACTTGTCTCCGACCTGTTGGCCGCTCTGGTTGTAGAAATAAAGGCCGTGGTTCAGGAGGAGGTTCTTGAATCGGCGAGCGTTGTTGTCATGTATGGAAATGTCGATCAGATAGTCCGGGTTGGTGAATGGGTTGTAGTCGAGGGGAGTGATCGAGCCGTTGACGGTTTTGACATCGGGATAGCTGAAGACATCCTGGCGCAGAGAGATTTCAACTGGGGCGAGATCGCCATCGAAGGCTCGGATGCCGCCGCGGAGGAGAGTGTCCCAGGCGTGAAGGGCTGAATAGAAATTGGCAGCCTGCGTGGGTGGAGGGGAGGCGTTGGCGACGTCGCGGACGTTTACGCTGCCGAGCGAGAAAACGCTTTCGAGACTCCAGAAGCGGTCGAAGTTGGAGTCGGGAAGGGCGACGGGCTGTCCGTTGAGCACAGAGACAGGGTTGTAGAAGGGTTCCAGCCAGCGCTGCTCCATGAGGCGGCCTAACTTGTACAGGTTGCCGACCAGAGCATCGAGATCCACGTTGGCCTGCTCTTCTTCGGCGGTCATTTCCTGGTTGAACGTCGGGTCGTTGTAGTAGAGTTGGGCGGTGAGGGTATTGTAATTGTTGAGTTGGGCGAGGATGCGGTTGGCAGAGCCAAGGATGCGGTTGACATCATCCTCGTCGTTTTGGAGGAGGATAATCTGGCTTTTAAGGGCGCCGAGGGCCTGGTTCTGCTCAAGAAGCAGGTTTTGGCACTTCTCCGCTGCGTCGTTTTGGAGGAATTGGATTTCTTTGATGTTAGCGGCGCGGGTGATATCGTTTTGGAGGTTCGCCGCCGTGATTGCGCCTGGGTTATAGGTTATAGACAGGCCGACAGACCAGTACCCCTGCTCTTTGCTACTATATCCAATCGTCCCGTTGGCCGTGATACTGACGGAATTAGCAAGGCCGATCGCGTCCTGAGCGGCGGTGATTTTGCCCTCGGATGTACTAATGGCGCTGACATTGGCGCCCAGTGTGTCTTCGACAATTTTGATTCTCGCAGGGTAGCTATCGAGAATGTCTTTCTTGTTGAGGACCTCCTGGCGGTCATAGCGGACCTTTTTGATCGCTTGGACAAGGTCGCTGGCGCCGAGGCTGTAGCTCGGGTTGGGGTCACTCATGAGGCTGTTGATGGTGTCGGCAAGCTGCTGGCGGTAAGAGGCCTGACCGGCAGTAGTTGAGATAGTGCTCGGATTGACACTAATACCGGTGAGGGCAGCGAGTTTCTCATAGAAGCCGCTCTGGCGGGTCTGCTCTTCTTGAAATGCCTGGACGGCGTTGTTCTGAACTTTGAACAGGGTGGCCTGGGCGGCCCCGTAGGAGGTCTGGGCCTTCGTAATGCTGCCGGCGCCCGAGCCTTTGATGGTGGCGATGAGATTGTTTACCTGTTGGTCGCCGGCCATGATCTCATCTATCGGGAGGGTGGGTTTTTCATTATGGCGAATGCGGTTGATGGTCGAGCGGGCTTCAGCAACATTGGCGCGGGCGTTGCGGAGCTGGGTGAGGTCGAAGGGGCTCTCGCCGGTACTTACCGCCTGATCGCCAACATTGGCGGCCAGCGCCACGCTCGTGAGGAACTGGAGGTTGGCGCCGGCATGGAGCTCGTGGACGGCGGTATCGAGGAGCTGCTGGCGCTTGGAGGGGTCGCGCTGGGTGGCGCTGTTGAAGTAAGCCGCCGTCCAGAGACGATAGCCGACTGTTTGCACGGCCTGGGCCTGCTTTTTGAGTAGCTGCCCGAGCATGGAGGCTTCGGTTTGGATGGGAAAGACATTGGTGGAGTCAACGTAGTAGGTGTATTGGGGGAAAAGTTCGTTGGCAAATGCGCCGTGGTAGGTGTTGATGGGTGACGGGATGGGGTCGGTATCCACATCCACGATCACCTTGCCGAGGCTGTTGCCGGCATGCCTGGAGAGGACGGTGGCTAGGGCGCGAACGGCTTCCTGGTAAAAGCAGCCGGCGCGGTAGGCGTCCTTGACCGGGACAAAGGAGAACTGGGCTTCGGGGCAACCGTAAGGGATGGTGAGGTTACCGGGGCGAGCTTGGCTGCCGCCGGTGGGGTAGCTGACGCGGAGGCCCTCCAGCAAAGATATGTTGCCGGAAATCAGCCAGCCTTGCAGCGAGGTTTCCAAGCCGAGGCTGAGGGTTTTCGAAAGCAGGTCCAACTGGGGATCCGTGAGGTTCTCCTGCCGGAGATCGAGGGCCTGGTCGAGCGTGGCGCGGAGATCGGCGCTGTAGTTGAAGCTGCTGCCCGGCTGGTCATCAGGATCAACCCCGAGGAACCGCCGACGGACGGGGTTGGGGTCGTTGTTGACTGCCGGGTAGCTGGCCATGTAGTTGCGTACGTTTTGTTTAATGGCCGCGTCGAGCTGGGCAATGCTCTGGTCGCTGACATCCGCGCGCAATGTGAGGAGCGAGAACAGGCTCAAGGCGGAGACGAGGAGGAGCGGAGAAGGCTTCATAACCATTAAAGTCGTTTGAGATAGATAGGGTTTCATGAGCGACGAGGGGTGTTACTGGTGCGGAGCGGGAGAGAGATCGACGCCTGGGTTAGGGCCCGCCGAAATGCGCCGGGAGCCATCTGATCCAGAAACGCCTAGGTTGCACAAGCGTCCGCCGAGGGCCGTGTAGATGCGGACAGGTTCGCCGGGAGCATTGATGTCGCGGCCGTCGATGCCCTTGTTGATGTCATCATAAACCGGGGTTTGGCCCTGCAACGGAGGGACCAGAGCGGCAAAGCGGAAGTCGGGAGTAGGGAGAATTTCCGCATAGGCCCACTGGTTGTTCTTTGAACCGACGGCATGAATCGAGAAGGTGCGCGGGAAGAGATCGGTGTCTTCGGCGTCATCCGTGGCATCGGTCAGACCATCGACGCGAAAATCGAGACTGGGATTGGTGTTAGGATTTATCAGGGGTGGGCGGTCCGCATCCACTATTGCGGGGTCGGTTTTTTGGGCATGGAGGGCAGTGAAACCGGTGGTATCTAGTCCGTCGGGGACGGTGCCGCTGACAGCGCCGAAGCCCTGGAGAACGGTGCCCTGGACAAGGACGGTATTAAAGTATGCGCTGACGCCTGCCGGGGTGCTCGGGTTTTGGAGAGTGACGGTTACCCAGTCGCCATAGGCGAGGGTCGCGGCGGTGGAGATACGATAGGCGCGGGGGCGGTAGGCAAGGGTAAAGTTGTTGTCGGTGGTGAAGGCTGAGGCCGGGATAACCAGGTTGATGACCGGTGCGCGGAGGCCGGTCGCAGACCAGGCGACGGGCGGAGTGGCGACGCCGAGCCATTCAAGAGCCCACGCAATGTCATTATCCGGCACACCAGCAAGGAGCGCAACGCCGGCACCAGCGACCGGGGCGACGCCGTTGGAGGCGACGACGGTGATGTTTTGCTGATAAGTCAGGACCTGAGGCGTTGAGTTGGTAGAGGGGAGGCGCAAGGTGAGAACGAGGTTGGTGGTGCCGACACCGCCAACGACGACGCCACCGAGGCCATCGCGGTAGCCGCGGGGATCGGTGGCGCTGTTCAACCCGTCAATGCTTGCCGGAAGATAACCGGGCTTGAGCGCCTGCAGATTCACTCGCAAGCCGGGGAGGGAGGAGATGGAAAAGCGGCCGGTGACGCGGTCGATAGTGGTGAAGGCGGCGTCGAGGTCGGCGTTGAGGCCGAGGGTCTGCACAGACACATCCTGGAAACGGTTGGGAGCGGTACTGTCGGCGACGACGATCTGACCGCCGATAGGATAGGCGGGGACGCCGTAAACCAAAAGGCTCCAGCCGAGCAGGGAATGGGTGGCGCCGGCATCCCGGTTGCCGTAGCGCAGTTTCCAGGTTCCGAACGCGTCGGTGTCAGTCAAAGGCTGGAGGGGTTGACGGGGACGGCGCACAGCGTAGCTGGCGAGGGAATCGCGGAGGGCGGCCTCGATTTGCGCGGTGCCATTGGTAGTAGTGAGGGGCAAAGGCTTGGCCCCGCGCAGTTCCGGCGGGTCGAGGAGAGTGAGTGGGTCGATGGGGAGGTCGCCCGAGTCAAAGATGATGGACTTGTTGGGGCCGAGGGCCTCGCCGCCGTGAAGGGTAATGGTGGCGCCAGTCGGCCCGGTGAGTTGGAGGGTGTGTTTGTCCGCTGCGGCATCTTGGGCGACCACGACCAGGATGCGGTTGATGAGCAGGTGGTCGGGGATGGCAATAGTGTTGGTGGTGGCGGCATTGGCGCCGACTTGGTAGCCGTTGAGCGGCAGTGAGGCAAAGTAGGTGTAAGGGCGCTTTTCGAGCGGGGTATAGGTCTTACGAACAAGACGGAAGGTGCCGCGTATCTGGATCGACTGGGGGGTCATGCCTGTGATGCTCTCGTAGTAGTCGCCGGTGGCGACAGCAGCGCCGCCTTCGGCACCGGTGATTTGGCCGATGAGTTCGACTTCGCGGGAAATGAAGCGTGGGAAGGGGTTGAGAAAATCTGGTGCGGCGGAGCGACCTGGGAGAGAGTAATACCAGCGGTCGCCTTCAGGATTGGTTCGGAAGGGCAGGCCGGTGTCGGTGTCGGTATTGGTCACGGTGGTCACTAGGTCGGGCGTGGGGAAGTTTTCGAAGGGATGATGGTTGACATCGCCCGGAGGCAGGGTATAGCCGCCGCTGATGACAAAGCGGCTGGCGTAGTTGGGATCGAAGTTGCCGGAGGGAGTGTCGGTAAGATGGCCGAGGAGCTGGGCATCCATAGGCCAGAGGAGGGTTTCCTGACTATCGATGATGCCGCGCAGTTGATGAGACCCGGACTTGTTGTCCTGGAAGAGGTGGAGGAAGAGGTCAACGTCCGGGATGACGTTGGCTTTGCCATTGACGGTCTGAATGGAGGCCGTGCCTTCCCATTGGCCGTCCAAGCCGCCAACCTGGATGACGAGGTCGAACGTCTTTTGTTGCCCGGTGCTGGCGGAGACCTGGAGTTTGGCCAGGTAAGTGCCAGGGGAGAGGTGCGTGCGGTCGATGGAAATCTTTAGGGTATCGGTCTCAGAACTGGTGACGCCGTGCGACTCGGCGAGGGACAAGACCTGGGGGACCTGGGAGCCGTCCAGACCGACGGCTCCGCCGTGCGTGCTGCCCGCGAGGAGGCTGGCATTCCAAAGCATGACGCCGCCGCCGCGGTTGTAAAGAGGCAGGAGGAAGACGTCGTGTCCTTTGGGAACGTTGATAACGGTTTGGGCGGTGCGATCATGGAAAACGGGAGGTTCCCCGGGCAATGTGATACTGGTGTCCTCCACGCCGGGTGTCCAGGTCATGCCGTTCACCAGGAGCGGGAAGTTTACGGGAGGCAAGTCAATATCGCCTTCAGCCTCGACGACCATGTCGGGCTGGATGGAAAGCTGCGAGGTGGCTTTAACCCAGTGCCCGAGATTCGGATTCAGAGATTGGAAATCGGAGGATTCGGGTTTGGCGGGATCGTAGATCTGATAGCGTTGGTTGGCGGCCTCCCAGCGGGCGATGAGCTGTATCTTTGAGAGGTCGCCGGGCTTGAAGATGCTGACGACGTTAATGTTGGTGGCGCCAGCGGCCGGCACGCCGACAAGGTTCCAGCCCTGGTTGAAGTTGAGGGTGAAGGCGCTGGCCGGGATCTGTCCGCTGAGGATCCAATTGGTGTTGAAACCCATGTCATAAAAGGCCCAATACGCTCGTCCCAGCTCGATATTGGCCATCGGCACGATATTGGTCTGCTCGGGATGGCCAGTGGAGGAGCGACCGAATTGGGTCCACAAGCCGAGGGCGTTGTCGTAGGTCCAGACGGTTCGGAACATGTTGGTGCTGAAAACCACAGCGGGGCTGGGGTTGGTTGGCACCGTTTGAAACGCAATCAGGTTCCAGCCGTACTGAAGCGTGGTGGTTTGGACCTGAGGGGTTTGAGCAGCCAGGGGTGTCGCAAGCAACGCGACGAGGGAGCTGGCGAGAAGGCATTTTGCGAGGACGTGATTTGTTTTCATGGGATGCATACAGATGGCGTGATTCAAATGGTCGGGAAATGTCGGGTTCGGGCTGAGAGCCTTGGGCTAGGATTCGGGGGGTCTAGGGAACGAAACCGTCGCACACACGATGAGGGTCTCGCAAAGAGCCGGTAGAGAAACCCAGCTCGCATTATTGCGTCGTTCGACATCCGATCCTTTTGATCACCCTTCATGTCTTGGGCCTTGTAACGAAGAGTCGCAGCCTCCGATGGCGCGTCCGCGTTTAAGCTGCAACCCAATTGCGAGATACTTTGAATGGAAACGACGGGGGCTTTCTCGGCGTACATTGTCTTTTACCAACCGTTTCTTGCGCGAGGAACAGGGGCATAAATTCTTATGCCTATCGAGGAGTCCAGCACTGGAGAGGGATGGAGCGGTGCCCAGCATACGCCTGTTCATATTAAGCCAGTCGCCGGCTGGCAGGTCGGCACAAAATCCGGTGGAACATTTCGGCAGGCACAGGCACCTTACTTGCCCAGTGAGACACTTTACTTTCCGGCTACCGGAAAGGGCCCGTCAGCGTCAACGCCAGCGCGAACGGAGTTCAGGTGGCAATGCCTTTTGGCGCGTGGCCGGGCAGACGCGAGGCCCAGCCGGTGGGGCCTCTAAGTTCCGCCTCAGCCCACGTTTTTCTTGGGGGCGGTGCCGGAGTCGGGCTTGTGGAATTACTGGCGGCACAGCCCGGGCCTGGCGGGGCCAGCGTTTCTCGGCGCTCCTGCGTCCCCCGTCGGCGAAGACCGATAATCGTTCCAAGCATCACTCTGGTGGCCGTTGCTTAATATAAGTGGCCTATGAATTTCAGAGGTAAGAGGGGCGGACCCTTTCGAGCCCGACCATGGTTCAAGGCCGCTCAAGAGCGCGGAAGGACTCTGCCAGAGCCCAGATTCCCAGGTTGATGTCCACATTGGCACCAAGTCCCCTGATTTGCCGCATGGGACGGAAGGGCCTGCCATTGCGGTTGACTCGGCTGGTGTCGCGCATACCGCCCCTTAGCAGATTTTCCTGGACCTTGTTAGTCACCGCCCAAAGGTGGGTTCCCGAATCCTCGTGGCGGCGTGGCTCAAGCAACTGCTCGGACCTGATCGGTGCCAGGGCCGGGTCGCTGTATCGCAGGGCAAGTGCCTGTGCCGCGAACTGACGCGCGGCATCATCGGATAGGCTCGTCGCCCGGAAGCTGGCGACCCGGTCCGCTATGCGTGGCAACTGGCCCAGTAGCGTAGCGCTGGCCTCGATGATCCTGCCCAGCTCCTGGCCCGTGTGCCTGACGTGGATGGCGGGGATGAGCGAGTCGGCGACCATGAGCCCATTGCGGCAGACGAACCGGAACATGCCGGCGCGTAGCTCGTAGCCACTGCTCCGGTCGTGCGAGTTCAGCAGGATTACCTCCGGCGCGAATTCGTCAACCTCGGCGACTTGGTCACGCCGTTGGAACCTAACTTGGTGAAGCTGGTATCCCCTGCGGGCCTCCAGGCGTGGGCGGGATTGCCGCGCTTCGATCGGCTTCCATCCCTCGTTGCGCATGGCCTCGACAATGCGAGCGGTGGGCAGGAACGTGTATCTGCCGGAAACTCCGGGCATGGCCTGCTGTGCGAATATGCTCGGCGCGCTGGCCTGCATCTCGGTGTCGGTGATTTCTGCGCTGTGAATGCTACTGCGTTCTGTGTTGAACATAGTTTTAACCTTTGTTGTGGATTTGGGCGTGATTGCCCCGGTCTGGCCCCGGTCAGGGACAGAACGGGAAAGTCAGTCGGCGGCTTCGACGGTGAGCACGTGCATGCGGAAGGGTGCGATGATATCCCTAGCCTGTGTCTCGTTGTTAGCGTGGACGGTCCCGATTACCTCGCCATCCAGCAGGACGTTCCATTGCTTCGTTTCGGGCTCTGTGCCGTCGTCTGGATTAGTCATTCACGGCGACGGCTTAGGGGTGACAGCGGGGACGATGTATGAAATACACCGCTGTATGAAGGTCAGCGTCACTAAAGACCGTGTCGAGTTTACAGAGTGCGCGCCAAGCTCAAAGCCTTGGGTTGCCCGAGTTACTGGCACGGAGCGGCGCCCGAACCCCAAGGGTGGTGGTGCTTTCAGGGACTTCGCCAGGGACTTCGTGTTCTTGCGCCGGCTACGCAACGGTGAGCAACGGATAACGCCGTGGCTGGGAAAAGGGTTGTATCAGATCTGCGACGGCGAACACAAAGAGCTGCTCATGCTTCCATCGCTCAAGAGGCTAACGCGTGACGAAGCTTTCCAGTGCATCGACGACGGAGAGGCACCCGGCGAAAACATGCCGGCCCACATTGCCCGCGCGATAGACGACCTTGCAACGCACGGCATGGCCTACCCAGAGGCGGCTGAGCTTGTGCTTGGTAAGATGGCTTAGAGCCTAACGCTCTTAATCCACTTCTGGCTTATCGACTCGTCCTTGTGTCGATAGACCTTGAGCAGTAGCGCTCCGCCGTCCTTGTGGCCCAGCAAATCCGCTACTAATGGTACTGGCATGCCCCTGGTGACATACCACGTGGCGAACGTGTGCCTGAGATCGTGGTGGTCGAGTTTACGCGGTAACTTCAAATCGACGCAGGCTCTCTGCATCGTTCCTCTACATTCCTTAACCCTTGCCACGCGGTCCATCTCTGCCTTTGGTAGCTTCTCCATGCGCTTTAGCAGGTCAGCCAGCCGCTTTGATATTGGGACAAAGCGGATAGAGCTCTCCGTGCTTACGGCGCGGCCCTTGGCTCCATTCACCCTGAGCCGGTTGGATTTCCAATCCACATCGCTCCAGCGTAGGCGGTTGGCCTCGCTGAGTCGGCAACCGGTGTAACATAGCAACTCCGCGAATTCAGACGCGGCTTGGCAAGGCCCGAACTGGTAACTCCGCATCTGGGCTACAACGCTACGGAATTCCTCGGGGCTGGGATACCAGCGTTCCTCCTCAGTATCTGGGAAAGCCAGATCCTGTTGCTCCGCTTTTGTAAGCGGTTCCCCAGGCTCACCGATGATAGCACCGTGAACGCGTGGCATGCTCTTCCCAAGCCGCTTTAGCTTGCGTGCTGGGCTAACCAACAGGTGCCCGGTGTCCAAGGCCTCCTGAAAGACTGCGCGAAGGGCGCCCAGCATGTTGTTGTAGGTCTGCACGGCATAGCCCGCCGCGAAGTGCGCCCAGGTCTGGCACTGCTCCTGAGTGATGGCTGTTATCTTGCGCTCCTCCAAACTGTCATTGAAGGCCGTGCCCCATACTTTGATGATCCTGGCGATGCTGGCGTGCCGGTATTCTTTGGTCCTTGGTGCCAGCGTTAGCTCCAGATCCGTGCCCCTGAGCCAACGGTCTTTGAAGTGCCCCCAGGTGCTTAGCGCCTTGCCATCTGGCTGGGCCGCCGCTGTTGCGGCCTTTGATTCGGTATCTCCAAGCCACTTGCGTAGCGCACGCTTTGCCATCTCGAAGTCGTCTGAGAGCATGGTCAGGTAGATGCGGCCGTGCCGCTTCACCCGGCCGTAGTACACGTCTCCGCGTTTTCCGCGCCGTCGGTAGAGGCACGGCACGGCGGTTGGCTCGAAGGCGTTGTGAGCCCAGCCGCTGGGCTTCTTTTTCTTATCCGGCACTTGGCCAGTGTGTAAACTTTGGTGTGTAAGGTCAACGGTGGCCTTTGTTTCCAGGGGTGCGAGAGCGGTCGGTAGCTGACTCGAAATCAGACGTACGGGCAACCGTACCGTGGGTTCGAATCCCACCCCTTCCGCCACCCATTTGCCATATCTTTCCAAGGGGGCACGTAGCAGAGTGTTATGTCGATTTCGTCTTTGCCAACCACGATCTTTTCGGTGATTGCCTCGACGATTTCTCGCTTCTCCGCTGCTTCGAGTTTGGGCCACAGCCGGTGCAAGTTCTGGGCCTCGGAAACAATCTCTTCGGCCGAAATTGTCTGCACTTGGCCAACATCGATCTCAGCCTGGAGGCGAGGAAGGTCTGCCTCAAGTTGCTTTGTGCGATCTTCGAGAGGTTTGTAGAACCTGCCGAATCCAGCGCTGTCGAGCTGGCCGTCCTGGTAAAGCTTATACACCCGCTCGATTTCAGCCCGGGTTTTCTGGAGTTGCGAGCGCTGTAATTCCAGCAAACGTTGCTTTTCAACGAGTGTTTCATCGGCCTTTTCCAAATACGCCTTGATCTTGTCGGCAGAGAATGAATAGCGCTCAAGCTCGTCGCAGAAGATCCCGTCACGATCAACGATGGCGATCTTGTTCCGACATTTCCCGCAGACATATTTCGGGCTGTTTGACGGGACATACATCTTCTCACCGCATTCGCAGTGGGCAATGCCGGCAAACACGTGGACTGGCTTTTTGGCTGGCCGACGTTGTGCTTGATGTGACTGGTTGATCATCTGGTTACATTGCTCCCAGATTTCCGACGTCACAATCGGCTCGACTTCGGTTGTCGCCCACTGGTCTTCAGGCTTTGTGGAGCATCGTTTAGTGTTTGAATCCCTCGTCGTGTAGTTGGCTCGATGGCTGCCTTTGGCGGTTGGGTCCTGGAGCAGCCGCGATACAGTCTTGCTTGTGAATAGGGCTCCTTTTCGGGTGCGGTGCCCGGCCATATTCAGCAGGCGGACGACAGTTTTTTTGCGGCGATGTTCCAGGAAGAGGTCATACATGAGCTTCCTCACTGGCGCCTCTTTGGGGTGCGGTACCAGTTTCTTGTCCTTCCAACAGTAGCCGAACGAGGCTGGCCCGCCAAGCGGGTGCCCGAGTTTGGCGCGGATGGAGACCGAAGCCTTCACTCGGTCAACAATTTCCTCTCGTTCCCATTGGGCCATGGCCGCTATCATTGTGTAAAAGAGGCGGCCGGCGGGTGTCGAGGTGTCGATCTTCTCCTGGAGCGAGATCATGTCGGCGTTGCTTTGCCGAAAGAGGTCCGAGAAATCCAGGAGTTCTCTCGTATTTCTCGCCAGCCGGGCCAGCTTGGAGAATATAAGGCCGGTGATGTGGCCCTTGCGTATGTCAGAGAGCATCCGGCGCGCTTCGGGGTGGTCCATTACCGTTTTCCCCGAGACACCGGCAAGGTCATAGACCTCCTTTACCGTCCAACGATTGAACTTGGCATATTCGCGAGCGCGCTGCTCGTGATGCTCGGGACTTTCGCCCTGTGCTTGATCTTCGGTGGAAACCCGAATCCAGATTCCCACATTCTTCGTTGCCGAAGCGGGAGCTATTGGTGTTTTCATCCGGGGTTCATCGTAGCGAATTTGCGGTTTTGCACAAGGGGCCTGGGTTTGCCAGCGCGGCAAGATCAGGGACCGCAACTTCCAAGATTTAGAACTCAGCTTTCGCGAGAGACCGTCTTCTGCGCCCTTGTTATGATGCCCGGAAGGTCAGCTTCAATTCCGTCGGCGATTCGAAGCAGGAGTTCCAAAGTAGGATTGCGCTTCCCTCGTTCCACAAGGCTCAGCATCGACTGCGATACGCCGGAACGCTGGGAAACCGCGTAATTGGACAGCCGGCGTTTCTTTCGTTCCTCCTGAAGCAGCCTGATGACCTCATCGACCACTGCCTCGTAATGCGCAATCTCGGGCACAGCGCAGAATGGCAAAAAATCCGTTTGACACGTACTTTGCTATGGTCAAGTATAGGGTATGATTAAGAGAAGACTCGGCCCTGATCCGCACGCAAATGGCGCCCAAACCGTGGCGCTTAGCGGCTGCCCGGACATTTTTGAACTGGATTCCGGCGATTTTGCCATCATCGGGGTGGACATCACCGACGTTTCGGCCAAGCATTTGCCGGCAAGCGCAAGCTGCGGCCCCGATGAACGCATGGTCCTCATCCCTCGCAAAACCCTAGTTCTAGCCAAGCCGGATATTCCGAGCCAGATCTGAGCGGCGCAGCCGTATTGCCGGGAATCCGGGGCGGCGGTATAATGGGGGTAATGGAGGGATTACAATGGATCGGGGAGCACTGGTTCGATCTACTTCAAACCGTCGGAATCGTGGGCGGGTTGCTTTTCACTGCTTACACGATCAGAAAAGATGACCAGTCACGGAAGATCGCAAACCTCATTGCGATCAAGCAACAATACCGGGACATTTGGCAGGAGTTTTACAACCGGCCGCAATTGGGCCGCGTGCTCAAAAAGGGGGTAGACCTGACGACACAACCCATTTCACCCGAGGAAAGCCTATTCGTCAGACTCCTCATCCTGCATCTCGACAGCGTTCATCGCGCAATGAAGGCCGACATGTTTGTAAGCCTGGAGGGGTTGCAAGCGGACATTAGAGAATTCTTTTCCTCCCCGATTACGAAGGCGGTTTGGGAAAAAATGCGACCGCTACAAGATTTGGACTTCGTTTGCTTCGTCGAGGCCAATCAGGCTCAGGATTGAAAGTGCCAGAACCGCGCCGCCACATGCGGCAATTTGGGGAGACAATGGCAATGGTTGGAAATCCGACAAAGTTCTCCCGACACCGCTCCACCACGCCAAGATCACGTCCTACCTGGGCTGGAATCCGTCCAATGGAGCAGGGAAGTAGCTCCGCAAACCGCCAAAGGCAGCGAACCGACCGGCGTTACCTTTTTATGTCGTGGAATTGACTGGTCGAGCAAGGCTTGGATTGATAATCCGGGGGCGGTGAAGAGATTCCTCGTGGTGTGCCAGGCCGCCTGTGCGGTCTTTCTTGGGTGGAATTTTGTCGTGGGAGTCCACGAACTCGGACACGCTGGGGCGGCCTGGGCTTTGGGAGGCAAAGTCCTTAGCAATCCAGCCGTGGCATCGCCCGGGCCAGATGCATGCGATCATCGCCCACCTCTCGCATGCAAAGCTCTCGATCATCTATCTCTCTGGCTTGCTCGCCACCAACCTCGTCGGAGTGGGGGCAGTGCTCGCGGTGCCCTGGAGCAGACTCTCGACACCTGTAGCGGTCGTGTTCGGATTATTCCTTTTCCCTTTCGCCTTCGAGGCAATTCCATTCGCCTTCGCCGTGATCATCGCAGGAACCGACACCGACTCGGTGCTGTTCGCCCTGCACTCCGGGTGCGACGACTTACTCCTCAGTTTTTGTGGCCAGCTTGTCCTTTGGGGAAGCCTCTGGCTTTGGTTTCGCCACACCAGGTTCCCTAAGCGGTGGCATGAAGCCTGGAAAATGCCGTAACCGGGCAGTGTCCGAAGCTTGCACCTCAAACAAAACTCATGTAACTCGGCCACGTTGACCCGGGTTTGTTCTGCGGCCGGCAACAGCATCGTAGCGTATCCGGTTTAAGTGGAAGTCAACGCCAGGTTCGGTGACAAATTAATCGTGATTTTTGTCAGCAAAACACGTAAAGCAATCGTGAGATGGTTTTTCGGGCGATTTCAAAGGCCTTCTGCGAGGAACTCGTTTGGCATGTCGCGATTATTGACCAGGTGCTTCCCGGATTTCACTGATTGCAGATAATGTCAGGTTTTTGATATAAGCCCTTAATGGCGAATGGGTCAAAGCACTCTGCTCCGGGCCAAGCCGCAGGTTACCTATTTCAATTCGAAAGGGCTCTGCGGCATCTCGCTTTTTCTGGAACCGGTGCGGTAGTGGGAATCGAAACGCTTGATGACGTCGTCGTGAGTCAAGCCGCTGGTGAGGTCGTTTACGAGCAAGACAAACACAGCATATCCGGCGCAAATCTGATTTCTGATCGCAGTGAAGGACTGTGGAAAAGCCTTAAGATATGGACGGAGGGAATCGAAGCCGGAGACATCGATTCAGACCAGGCCCAGTTCCTTCTAGTAACGAACCAGGCCGTCACCGATGGCTTGGCATTCTCACTGATGGCCGCCCTGAACTTGCGGGACGCTGCTTGGGCACAACATGTGGCGGATGATTTGAAGACCGCTGGGAAACGCCCCTCTGCTAAGATCAAGGACTTTGTAACAGAAGTTGTTTCGCAGCCTGACGAGAGTTTAAAATCGCTTCTCAAACGAGTGCTCGTCGTCGATGGCGGCAGCGGGGGCGACGGGCTCCAACTTGGCGAAGAGTTGAAGGAAAACCTGCATCTGGACCCTCAACATGCTTCAAACATCTTTCACGGACTGCTTGGTTGGTTGCACGACACCGTGATGGAAAAGTGGCGGTCCGGTCGCGAAGCATTGGTTCACAGGGAAAGCTTTGGAAAGCAGTTAAGATTCCTGCAAATAAAATTCCAGAGCCAGCAATTGTTCCGTGAAACCGCCGCGGCGCTGGTGCCCGTCAAGGAGGAAGACCGCGAAGCTCATCGAGACGATCTCTTCGTGCGGCAATTGCTTTGGGTGGGCATTGACGAGGGCGACGAGCAGTTGCTCGACGCCATAGATGACTTTCTCAAGTGTGCGACCGAACGAACCCGTCTGGCTGAGCAGGGAAACATACCCCCCGAAGAATTCCGGGCCTTCGACGAAAGGTTGGTCAAACGGTGGAAGATGAGCTTTGGAGCTCGCGCTCCGGCGCTCGGGCTATCTGACTCTGAAATGGAGGCGATTGGCCGGGAGATCCTCGGCCATGCACTCGAACACCGAGAAGCTCTTGCAGGGCAGCAGACGCAAGAGTTTTACCTGACCAGCGGGGCGTACCATCGACTCGCCAACGGACCAATGGAAAAGCCGAGAGTTGGCTGGCACCCCAGATACAAGGAACGCTGCCAGCTAGTTGAAGTCGTTCATGAAGAGCCTCATTGAACCTGAGATCGTCCAAAATGATGCCTTGGGGGCGTTGATTCTTTGGGCCTTCACCAACGAGTATTGCGCCAAGCAACCTGCAGGAGTTAGCCTTTTGTGGCTCCTTCCTGTCCTCCCACTGGCATTCCATGAGGATACTGTCGAGGCAGTTGCGCATCGGCACTTCAACGGCGGAATTTATCTCGCGCTAACGGAGGATCGGACTCTTGTTTCGGGCTTGCAAGACCGCATCGAAGCGATGGTTCCGCAGACCTTCGCCGGGCTGAATGTGGCGCTTGCCGCAAAGCTTCTAAAGTTGGACGATCTCAAGCAGCGAGTAATGAGCCTTCGCCGTAACAACCCGCTGCAGTTTGACGCAAAGGTCAAGCCCTTGATATCTACTGCTGAGCGGTTCGGGTACTGGTTTGGAAGTTCTTCCCCTGAGGAGGTGGCGAGCTTGTTGCGGATACGTTTCTGACATGAAAGCAAAGCTGAGCAAGGTCATATTGTGGCCGAAGAAGACGAACTTCGATCCCCGAATCGTGGAATTCAAGCTGACGGGTATAAGCGTGGTCACCGGGGGCAGCCAGCGAGGAAAATCGGCCTTAATCTCGATTGCCGACTACTGTCTCGGAAGCGAAAAGTGTGCCATACCGGTGGGCGAAATCCGTAAGACGACTTCTTGGTTCGGCATTGTCCTGCGCCTGCCCAACAGCGAGCTTCTTCTGTGCCGCCGGAACCCCGAAGAGCAGGCCACGACCGACGACATGTTCATGCTCCAGGCAAAACTCGTCGAGGTTAGCAAGAAAGCGCCCGAAAAGAACTGCGTAACTCGCTCGGTAATCACCCGGTTGAACGAGCTCGCTGGTTTGCCCTCAATTCCGGTCCAAGGGGATGAGGAATCGTCATTTGGCCGACCGAGCATCCGCGATATGGCTGCATTTGAATTCCAGCCTCAGCACATCGTTGCCAACCCATATACCTTATTCTTCAAAGCGGACACTCAGGACCACCAACAGAAGCTCCGGGAGATTTTCCCATTTGTGCTTGGGGCCGAGACGGCCGAAACCATGGAAAAGCGGCGGCTTTTGCGGGAAACCGAGCGAAAAATGGAGGAAAAGCGATGCCAGTTGGCTGCTTTGAAGATGGCCGCAGAAGTTTGGATGGGACAACTTAGGGGAGCATACGCAACCGCCAAGGAGTATGGCTTAATGCCTTCCGCACCAGATGATTCAGACCCTTCTTGGGGAATTGAGGTTTACACTGGATACCTGAAAGCGGTTCCCAAAAGTCCGCAGGAGCTTCCGATCCCACAGGTAGAACCCGGGGCGACGCGGCGGGTTGCACGACAGATCTCGGCTCTCAAAGAGGAAGAGGGGAATCTGACGCAGGCGATTGCCGACAGGCGTCGGAAGCTAACTCGGGTTTCAAACCTGAACACCACCACCCAGAAGTATCAATCTGCCCTCACGGATCAAGGGGGCCGCCTGCAACCGCTGCACTGGTTCTCAGAGAAGCTAGCCGATACCGAAGCTTGTCCTTTTTGCGGATCAGATCACAATCCCGCCCGGCAGCAAATCGAGCAACTGGCCGCCGAAGCGAGGCGGATAGAGAGCCGGTTGGGGGCAACCGAGGCTGCTGCTTCAATTTTGGATCGCGAGTCCTTAAAGCTCCAAAGCGAGGTGGAGGGATTCGAGAAGCAGCTAAATACGGTCAGGACCCAGCTAGCGGCGTTGGAAGAGCAGTCTGTGGATTTGAAAAGCCGGCGCCAGACGATGCGAGAGATCGATTTCTTCATTGGGCAGCTACACACCCAACTGGCGAGCATTGAGGCTTCGGACCAGAGTGGCTCGTTGGCCGCCGAAGTGACCAAGTTGGAACGGGAGGTGGCGGATCTCCGCCACGCGACTAATTCCACCTTGGTTAGGGCGCGGGAGCGTGACGCCTTGCATGGAATTTCCCAAGCGATTGGCCATTACGCTCAGATACTTGGAGTTGAAAATGCGGAGCGCCCTGCCAATCTTGATATCCGCAATCTGACTGTCGTGGTTGGAGGGTCAGATGGGAGGAGAGATTACTTGTGGGAAATCGGCAGCGGCGCCAACTGGATGGGCTATCACGTGGCCACCCTGCTGGGCCTCCACGAACACTTTCTGAAGATGGACAATAGCCCGATCCCTCAGTTCTTCGTTCTGGACCAACCTAGCCAAGCGTTTTTCCCTGGGGGGTATAGAACAGCTCGTGGTAATAATTCGCCGAATGACACGCCGACCTTCACCTCCGAAGACATTGAGCGCGTGCGTCGGGTTTTTTCTGCGTTATCCGAAGCGGTAAGGCGCACTGAAAGACGGCTCCAGATTATCGTTCTGGAGCACGCTGACGAGGAAACGTGGCAGGGAATCCCGCAGGTAAGCTTGGTCGAGCGCTGGCGGAACGACCAATATCTTGTGCCACTCGAATGGCTGAAAGCATAGAGGAGTCCCCGCTGGCATGATTGGAGCCTAATTAAGGTGGTTCGGACGGGCTGGGACGGCGTTGGTAGTTGCGCGGGTTCTAAAAGATCCGGAGGTACGGGTCAGAAAAGCGGCGATTGCGCCCTAATGGAGGCAGGAAATTAGGGTTGAGCGGCGGGGTACTTAATTGATCGCGAAAGTAGCTCAGTCATATCCAAGATCCCAAACGACATCTTTCCTGCGGTTCTGGTAAATGGACCCCCAAGAGCTGCGCTCACCATATTCCCAGGGTTCAGAGCGGCACCCAAAAAGCTCTCCCGACCCTCTTCACCGAATGAACCATTCACAAGATAGACGTGCCCCTCCTTGGCTTCCCATTGCAATTCCAGGGGGTCCGTCCGCGCACTTGAGCCCTCGATCACACCCTCATAGTGAACCTTGACGGTATGGCGACCCGGTTTCAGTTGCAGTTCATCAGCAAGAGCCGAGAGTGGTCGCCGCGAATTGCTAATCGCCCCATCGTGGCCATCGAGAAACATCGGATAATCACAGACAAGAACTGGTGGGGCCTTGGGTAGATGGCAGTATGCTCTGCCAAACCACCGGAACGCCTCTGGCATTAGGTCGCCGCTGAACGAAAGGCTGCTTTGCGCGGCGCCGTCCGCGACGATAATCCAGGACTGCCCCTTCTCCGATGCCACATAAGCAACGTGCTGACCGTCCGGGCTGAAGGCGAGACTACAACCCGAAACCTTTGCATATGTTTGCTGAGGTTGACCATCAACGATCACCTGCGATTTGTCCGCTCGCAGTAATCCAATTTCTTTGACGGCGTAGGCTAAGCGCTTGCTGTCTGGGCTAAATGCGACGCTCAGTACCTGGTCGTGTTTACTCAGGACTTTGTCGTTTTCCACTACACTCACTTTATCCCAATGCCCCTTCAGGCTCACGGTTCGGGTACCATCAGGGCTTCGAACTTGCGGGGTGCCGCAGCCCACAAGACATGAGAACAGAGCTACTTCCCAGACAAACAGATGGTAGCGTTTGCAAACTATTCTGATGGTGCCTAGTATCGGTGAGTGGATCAGAGCATTGTGTTTGGCGATGCAAGTCTTTGTCTGCATTCGGTGTTCCTTTGGAGTTGCTGAGTGCTGTTTGTTTGATTGACGTTTTTTCCTGTGGGTTGTCCGAAGCATGGGGCGTGTAAGGTACACGTTCAATGACAAGAGTTTGCTTTTTGCACGCGGGAGGCGCCGATTATGTGCGTATGCCGCACCCGCTGGTCGGGGGTGAGCCGGACCGGAACGGACTCACCAATATGGACGTTGTGACCCAGCAACAAGCCAGTGGCATTGCGAGCCAAGGCCGGAGCGGCCTTGGTCTTTCCCGCATCACGCTCTAAGGCCCCCGAACGAACGGACGCGGACGGCAGGTGAGCAAAACCGATGAGTTCGTCGCTGTTTAGGAGCATCCCGGAGCGCCTAGACTGGCGGCGAAGCACGTCTTCAACGTGTTCCTCAAACGGGTATTCGCTATTCTCAAGCGGAATAAGTTCGTTGCCTTGCGGCTCGGCAAACGTCCGCATGGAACTGGCCAGGTCGCGGGCGATGCCCAGTGTTCGCTCGAAGGTCTCGGCTTTGATGGCAATCAGAATAGGCAAAATACCCCACACAACCCGACGATTCGCACTCTTCGTGGAACAAAAAAAGCCTGAAATCAATTCAGGCCCTGAATCGCCGGCAAGCACGGCATATTCTCGAACAAATATGAACTCTCCGAGCCCGGAACCGAGGCAGGTTGACCGCCTCAGGCTGCTGCTTGCACTGGAAATCGCGATTCTGATTGCTGATAGCCAGGAACGCAGTATTTACCTCCAATACACTTGAGAGCTCCTTGGTCCCTTAGTTCTCTGAGATATTGGGCAATGGTTTGTGAGCCATCAATAACGATATCACCGCGTTGGCTCTTGCGAAATCTTTCAAGGATTTCCTTCTCGTCGAAACAGCCCATGCTATATATTAAATCGGCGAATCGCCTTCTGTTGACTGTAAACCTCTGGCACATAATTATAAGTTCCTTTCTTTCAATAGATTAGCCTTTCACAAGTTCTTTGTCCACTGCACAAATTCACCCGCTAAGAGTTTGCCAAATTGCTTTCGCACGGCATGTAAATCAGCATCTGAGATGCCAGATCTCCGATAGATGAAAAGAAAAAACGGAGGGAAAAATACCGCCGCTTGTATCAGTTCGTCAGCGATTCTCGAAACTTGTCCCAATTGAATGGTTTCGCCATCGCGACTTGCAAGAAGAAATTCGTTACCAACGCCGGACTTGATCTTTTTCGCAATTACGATTGCGTCTGTCAACCGGGCTTTCCTTTTAAGTTCATCCAATGCATCGCGGACGAAATCCATGCCATCCTTGCTGCCGCGACCGGTATTGTCGAGAAGTCGTAATAATGAAACCAAGAAGAACCCACATTTTTCTACCAGCATCAACTCTGGATTCCCTTTTTCCAAAGCTCGTCGGTATTTCGTTGCGAATTTTTGGAGCGAGTCTACTTGGGGCCGAACGGCCTTTGGTAAGCGATTTGCAAATGAAGTCCATTTGAAGCTTGATGGAAGAGATCGGACAAATTCTTCGTCGACTTCCCTGAAAGTATCTCCCCGTTTAAAAACCGAGTAGTACGCCTTTGAATTGGATAACAATTCCTCTAGCTGAACTTCCGTCAAAGATTTCTCATCCTCCGGTTGGCGATCCTTTTGAAGGAGACAAAACTCGCGTCTCAAAACCGTCAGAAGCCAAGCGTCATCCCATTGGGTGTAATACCTTCGCGACACGAGCGCCCGCACCGACCGTTTCAACCGCGTCGCCAAAAGACAATCAGGCATCGAACCGAGCAGCTTTTGCTCGGCGTGTGTCCAACGTCTGCTGTGTTTGCGCTTTAGAAGGGCCGGGATGCCTAGAGCGATGCGCTGACGCCGCACCTGCCCCTTGCCGCGCCGAAGTCGCCGAGCCAGTTCGGCATCGTTATAGCGCCCCAGCATCTTGACCTCACGGGCGCTCCACCGGCGATCCGGCGTCGGCAGCCCGACCCTTCGCTTCTCGCGCATGGCCACAACTTCACCGATGGTGCGCCCGGTGCGCCGGGCCAGCACAGAATCCGCCGCTCTGCCGAGCTGCCTGAGCTCAGCTAAGGTCCACGAGGCACCCCAGCGCCTCTTCTTCCGCTGCTTGACGGCTGAAATAGTTGTCTCACGGGTGATACCTGAAACTTGGAAAGTCATCACCGCAACTCAGCTAAACCTCAAGCATAAACCTTTGCTCCAGTTTGAATATTTGACTACCACTTTCACCCGTGTCCGGCAAGTTTCGGCGTCTATGCCACTTTGACCAGCCCATATATCCTGGAGTCGTTCACGAGTTCGGGTTTCGAGACCAGTCGCCATTACCTCGCCGGCGTGTCCCAAAACACTATGCCGGTGATCCACAAGTCAAGCCAGTGCGGGGAGTCGATACACGGGGACTTCTCCATGGCAGGAGTGGCGGCTGGTTTCGGAACCATGAATGACCAGCCATACATCATGATTGGAGAACGCGACGGCTGGGGCGAGCCGCAGCCTTTTGGCATATCTGTCCCTGACCAGCGCCAGCACATCTACATCATCGGAAAAACCGGGTCCGGCAAGACAACGCTCCTGCGCAATTTGATCATCCAGCACATCGCTCTTGGCCACGGCGTAGGCGTCATCGACCCCCACGGCGACTTGGCCGAGGAGCTCTTGCACCACGTTCCGCCCTGGCGAGCCGATCACCTGGTATATTTCAATCCGGGCGATCTCGAATTCCCCGTCGGCTTGAACGTGCTCGCCAACGTCGACCCGGACGGCCGCCACCTTGTGGCCTCCGGTATCGTCAGTGCCTTCAAGGGAATTTGGCGCGATTCCTGGGGACCACGCCTGGAATACATCCTCTACAACGCCGTGTCTGCCCTCCTTGACTGCCGGAGCTCAACCCTTTTGGGCGTCAACCGGCTGCTCACCGATCCCAACTTCCGGGCCAAAGTGATCCGCCAAGTTAAAGACCCGTTCATCCGGGCATTCTGGGCCGAGGAGTACGCGGGATATGACGAACGCTTCCAGCGCGAGGCTATCGCGCCGATTCAAAACAAGATCGGCCAGTTCCTCTTGAGTCCGGTCGTTCGCAACATCCTGGGCCAAGTCAAAACAAGGGTGAAGATCCCCTTCATCATGGACAATGAACGGCTCTTCATCGCAAACCTCTCCAAGGGGCATCTCGGCCATGACAAAGCAAATCTGCTCGGTTCTCTCTTAACCACTCAATTCCAACTCGGCGCGATGGGGCGAGCTAATCGGCCCGAAGACCTCCGCCCCGACTTCTATCTCTTCATTGACGAGTTCCAGAATTTCTCGACCGATGCCTTTGCCTCCATTCTGGCCGAGGCCCGCAAATACCGTTTGTGCCTCATCCTTTCTCATCAATACATAGACCAGCTTTCACTACCGATTCGTCAGGCCGTTTTCGGTAACGTGGGAACGCTCATCGCCTTTCGTGTCGGATATGCCGACGCAGAGGTGATGGAAAAGGAATTCGGCAACACCTTCCCGGCGAAAGTCATTGCCGACCTTAACCGTTATGAGGCGGTCGTGAAGCTGTTGGAGGATGGAACCAACAGAGAACCGTTCCGCGCCAGGATGCTGCCGCCTTTGGAAAATCGGGTTGGCCGGAAGGAAAAGCTCATTGCGCGATCCCGTGAACGATTCGCCGTCCGGCGTGACGTCATTGAAGACAAGCTCAACCGTTGGATGGTGTCGATGGATGTCGATTCCGAACCGACCGGGCAGAAACCACGACGTAAAAGCCAGACGTAAGGTTGCCGGAAACGGCAAATCTTGACGTCTTTGTTCCCCTCTTGGCATCCCGTATCGTGGCGGAGGAGTCGTAGAGCCCCGCCGTCTGGGTTGCGAGGCGGCGGAGTGGTTTCTCGACAGCACTTTGAAAACTCGCGGATTCCCCACTTGCCGCAGTTGTCACTCACTCTTAGCTGAATCCAGCACACGGCGACGAGACCCAGCTAATATGAACGGGACGCCGTTAACGCAGGGCGCGCAACGTTTCCGTGTGTTGGATTCAGCCAATCTCACCATTAAACCAATAACACAAAAAACATCATGAAAAATCAAATGCCGGTTAGTAACTCGAAAAACCAACCCGTCCATCAAATCCGCCACGGTGCCGTGAGCGCCAGCATCTGGTGCCAGGAGACTGAGAAAGGCCAAATGTTCAACGTCACCTTCCAGCGGGCCTACAAGGATGGGGACACTTGGAAGAACTCAACCAGTTTCGGCCGCAACAACCTCTTGGTTGTCAGCCTGATAGCCGCTCGGGCATTCGAGTGGATTGGCAACCAGCCCCGAAAGCCGAAGGCTTGACCTCAAGAACTGGCGGTTACCACTACATGAAAGGAATTGAACTATGAACGACCAGAACAAAACCGCCACCGACATTTTCGGTCCGGTTATCTACGCCTACTCCCGCTCGCAAGCCGTTGCAGACGGTTTGCAAGTCGAGGTTTCAAAGGTTGCCCAGGAAGCCGGAATCCGCTTCCCGGTTTTCCTCACTCGCGCCGTCTATGACAGCTTCGTCTTTGTCCCGCCCGGTGTTACCGGCCAGGACGAAGCCGGTAGGCTTTGGGATGTTGTTTGGATGCTCCGTTTTGCCATCCGCAAAGCGCAGCCGGGCCAAGCACGCTTGCCGTTCGCCCTCTACGTCCGTAACAACAACAAAGCCCCTCGGCTCACCAAGCTGGTTGCCATGTGTGGCCCTCTCGATAGCTTGTGGGCCTCGTCAAATATGACGAGGTCATAAGGGGTGACGTTTGGCTCGTGGAGCCGGGAGAACATTTTGTCTCCGGCCAGTGTGTCCAGCTTGGCGATGATGCGGTCGGAATCTTCGCCGATGAATGGGTTGCCGTCGCGGGCGTCTGCGCCGGTGATGATGCGGAAGGGAAGGTTGAAAAGCGTTAGCAGCTCGCGGCGCCAGTTCCCCACAAGGCCAGCGGGTGGGACAATGAGGACGCGACGGAGCAGGCGGCGCGAAAGCATTTCGCGGATGTAGAGGCCGGCCATGATGGTCTTGCCCGCGCCTGCGTCGTCGGCCAACAGGAAGCGCAAATGGGGCTGCCGGAGCATGTGGTCATAGACGGCAATGCGTTGGTGTGGCAGCGGGTCAATCTGGGAAATCTCGGCGGCGAAAGCGGGGTTGAACAGGTGGCCAAAGGAAAGGCGCTCGCCTTCGGCGACAACGCGGACGATTTCTGAG
>Ga0118677_10003282_pt1 | contig 30882 bp, 29 predicted proteins | sample AliMusrvi5mmetaG_FD_86154 | JGI IMG/M metagenome (GOLD analysis project Ga0118677, IMG submission 86154) | reverse complement strand
CGCCACCGAACTCGGTCATGTGGCCGCCGACGATCCGCACCTCCTGTCCAGAAAACTTGGCCCTCACCAAGTCACGAGCGTTTTGTTCGCTTGCTGCGGTCACCTGCTCTTTGACGATTCCCGCACCGCTGTGGGGAACCTGATATTCGATACTGTAGGAATTCATTCCGGCCTCCTTCTTTGTTCGTCGTTCTTTTCTCTGCGCTTGGCGTTGATGATCAGTGAAGTTGATTAGTGCAAATGTCGGGAGGAAATAGTGATGGTAGTGCAAAATAAAGTGACCGACATTCAGTGGATTGGATTCGGGAGTTGTCCCTAGCATCCCAAGCGTCAGCGTAAGGTGAATGGGGGCGGAAACGGGGATGTGGGGATGCCCATGTCCGGCGACAAAGGGAACGTCTTGGAGTCGTAAGTACGCCCCCTCAACTCGCACGAACGCCGCTCGAACCATTCGACGAGCAACTCCCTCAATCTCGGGGTAACGTGGATGCCGAGTTCCAGCCATCCGGCCTTGTGCATGTCTCGACGGCGCCAGCCTCTCCTGAAAAAGGTGGATTTGGAACAGGCAAACGGGAGGGCATTTGGGAAAGGCATGTAGCGGCTGTGCTTCTTGGTCATGGCCATCTCCCAGAGGATGGCTGGTAGGTATGGGCAGTTGCCCGCCTTCCTGATGCATTGAATCCTTCCGGCAGAATGGGGGGGCATTATGTGGGCGACCAATGCTCCGAATAGCGGGCTGACATGGAGGACACGCTTGCCCATGGGGCGTTCGAAAGGCAGGCATGGGATTCCCCACTCGCTCAGGATGGTCTTTACCCCTTGGGTGCCCGGCAGTTCGAGCCACTCCTCCCCATCGGCATTCCTCAGGATTGCCCCGGCGAAGAGTCCTGCCAACACTGAACGCCCGATAGGGTCCTCGGGCGGCAGGAAGGCAGCATAACAGCGGCGTAAGCGGCGTTGTCCATGCTTGGCCGCCTTCGGCTCCAACTTGTGCATTAGCGGCATCTCCGATAAGTCGGCAACGAGTTCCGGGCGTGCCCAGATCGTGAACTCGGTCCCCGGCCCTTTCCGCAGGGCACCCGACAGTTTCAACCCGTGGAAGACCGAACCGTTCCAGACGCCCAATCTGTCCTCGATCCCCAGGTTGCCCTGTGTAATCCGCTCCAGCGCCGCTTTCCTTACGGCCTGTCCGATAACAGATGGAGGGGGTATCCTTCTGCGATACGTTTGGGTCCACCAGCCTTGGTCGGGGCTGGTCACGGCATCCAGGAACGGTAGGATGTCCTGGTACGGCCAAATCTTCTTGAAGTCGGGAACAGGACGGTCGGTGGTCAGGATGCAGCACCTCGCGAAGGCGTCGATGACCCGTCGCCGACGGTCTTCGGGACCGCCCTGCCACTTCCTCACCATTTCCCAACCGCCATGGATGCGTAATAGAATGTCCGCCGAGTTCATGCCTATCATTCAGTGGCGACAGCTGGAATCCCTGGGATCGGAGAACAAGGGGTGTCAGTGTATCCATATGTCCGGCTGATCGAAAACATTCAGATTCTACCCGGTCAGGCGGATTGGCGACGAGAAGGCAATACCAGGATTTCCAAAATCGTAAGATCGCGCACATGTCAATGCCCTTCCTTTCTGTCGCAACGGTGGGAGCCGACGGCCATCACGCACCTGCGAATTCAGCCTCTGAGGATGTATCCGCCTCATCAGTAGCGGTGTCCCCATTCCGTGCCGTAGGATGACCCCCAACCCCGCCAGCCGATCCCGACGCCACCCGACCGATCGCCGCATCGACGTCGGATTTACCGACAAGCACCGTGCCTTTTTCACCGCTGGCAACAACCGACTGGGCAATGCTCCACCAGATGGACTTGACGCCACGGTAAAATGTCCGACTTTCGAGGGAATATTCCGCCATGCGGGTTGCAACATTTTGATGGGGAAACAGCACGATGCCCAACTCGCCCACGAGGGCGTTGAACGAGTCGAGGACTCCGCCTATGGCTGCCTTCTCCAGCGAGGTTAAAGATGGGTCAGGCAGGAACATCACTGATGTCAAACGGTTGACCCACTCTCGGACATATCCATAGTCCCGTATGGCATCTAAAATATAGTCCTGCCGTTTCGTCCGGATTCCCGATGAAAAGCCAATGCACGAACTGGAGGTCTTTTTCCGGATCAGTTCCGCCAGCCCGGTGAAAGCGCCCGCAAAGGCGAAGAAGGTGCCGTTGCTGTTGAACGTCATGGGTCGCTCCATGGTGCGTTTCCCAGATATCAGGAACTCGCCTCCCTGCATTGGCACGAGTACCTCCGTCTGGAGAGCGGTCGTCGTGACGCCATCCCGTCCCGATGAGAACCTGCTGGACTTCTTGTCCCATTCATCAATGAATCCAATCGAGTATCGACTTGCCTGCAAGTCGCCCTTGGCCTTCGCCAGCAGAGCCCGGAACAAGTCGTCAAGTTTACCGCCGATATAGCCCTCGCTGGTCATGGAGGTTGCGGAGACACTGGCGAATGGGCAGCCCGTCAACCTCGCCGCCTCTGATAGGAGGAAGGTTTTCCCGCAACCGGAATTTCCTGCCAGGAGGACGGCTTGGTTTCCAGTCCCGGGGTCATTCCCCGCCTGCAACAACTTGGCGCGAGCCAGATGAAGCACGAAGAGGCTCGATAGCGAGAATGCCTGATGTTCCAAGCCGATAATTCGCTTGCACAAATGGGTACGCAACTCGTTAGCGGAGGGAATCTTGAGGGGGGCTGGCGGCTGATCCTCGGCCCCATCGAATCCCTTTGGGACAATCGCCCCCGCCAGCTTCGCCGCCGTCAGGAAGCCAAACGACGTCTTGCCGCCGGTAAGCCACTCCTGCGATCGTGCAGGTAGAAATATCTTGTTGCATGGCCCCCCTTCTTCCCCGCCGATGGCGATGAGCACATCCTCGGCAGCCATTTTTCCAATAATATTTCTAGCCCTTAAAATCGCCTCCCCAGGGGATAATTTCGCATCCATGGTTGCGGCTGCCAAGTCCGAGATTTCTGACACGGAATTGCTTGCCTGCTGGCCAAGCACCCTGAAAGCCAGAAGGGCGAAACTCCGTAGGCGCACCCGCCGTTCCGACTCGTCCTGTCGATCGCGGATGCCAATGAGTTTGCGGGCATTTGGGTTTGCCTTGACCATGTTGAACAGCCGTGACTCGATTTCGCCCATCTTCGCCGATGCATCCGGTGAGCCCGGACGGTTACGGATGCCCGCATGGGCGGCGGCGATTGCCTGTCCGAATTCGAGGATCGCGCCGGGTAACGCCAGGGAAAGGATGTCAGTCTTGGCCATAATTGGTCTCCATCGGGATGACATGGATCGATGCGTGGCATTTCAACGGCGCCTGCCGGAAGCCCGTAGGTTCTTGCGGGTTGGTTGGCTGGCGGCGGTCCAATGGCGGCGGCTCCGCCTCGGGCTGACAACAGGCAAGGATTTCGGATGGCAACCCCACGGGCGGATTGGCTGGATCATAGACGGCGCCGTCAAAGTGGGTGGTGTCCAGCCCTGTTGCGCCGGTAAAGTCGCACCCCGATATTTCCACGCCACCTGAGAAATCCGAATGGTCGAGCCTCGCTCCCCGGTAAGAAGCATTTCTCGCGCAGGGTGCTCTCATGTGGCGAAGGCTCGAATTCTCGAATGAAGCCCCCTCGGCCCAGCACAGGCGGAGGTCTATGCCATCGAGGTTGTAGCGGGATCGCCGTAGCCCCCGCAGATCGATCATGACGGTAATGGGATGATCGAGCTTCTGGCCGGGAGTCAAGACAGGCGGCATCAGCCCCCGTGACAGCAGTTCGGATACGAACGAGTTCCACTCGGGTACGGTGAAGTGGCCGAGGAGATCATGACGCAGTTCGATCACGATCTGGATGCAGGCTAGGTTCATGCGTTTTCCCTTTCATTCCAGAACCAGCACGGAGTCGTCGGCTAGGTAGATCAATGCCGCCTTCCGACCGCCCTGCATGATGGATACCTCGACGCAGGGCCGCTTGTGCGAGTTACCGAAAGACTCCGTTGTTTCGACCTCGACGACGGTCATTCGGTTAGTCAGAATGAGGTTGCCCGCTTGAAGCTCCTTGGCAGGCTTCACATATGTCAGGACTTGTTTCTTCATGTCATTAATTGAACATAATTGTTCGTACGTTTTATCCAGAATCCGGGACGGCAGGATCGGTGGCGGGGCGAATCATTGTTTGAAAGGCCATCGTCGTTTGGGTGGGCGCTAAGCAAAACAGCAGCGTCGTATCCAGCCAGCTTCAAGTCCTTCTTGGTTTCGGCGGCGAGCAGGCGGATCAATTCATCTTTGTTCAGCCCATTAGGAAAAGAACTCATTATGTCATAGCAAACGGAATAAGAACTGCCTTGCCGTTTAAAGGGATTTTTCGGGTCGTGAGCATACTTGCCAGCCTTGGCTCCCACGGCCTTCACCGTGCCCGACGTGGCCCCCTTCGCGGGCTTCACAATTACCTTGGAAACCTTCGCGACCTTGCCATTGGAATTGGCCGTCCCCTTGATCAGGGCTTCAATGTCCGGGATCAGCCCTCTAAGTTTGCGGGTCACCGTTGAACTTACTGAACCCTTGTATCCAAGAAAATGGGCCAGTTGGCTCAAGCTGGATGGCTGTTTCGCCACAATGACCTTCATTACCGAATCTACCGTTAGAACCGCCTTCGTTTTCATCATGCCTCCTTTATTGATCTTCAAGACACACACGTGCCGGAGGTGTGCAAGCCTGTCCAGTGTTTAAAGTGATATTTTATAATTTTTCGGAATGCCGTTTCTGGGAGGACAGGCAACTAAAAGCGATTGTAATTGATCCCAAAGGCGGTCCACGGCGGGTCACAAGGCGTCACGTAACGGCCACAGCCAATCAAACCAGATTGGTGCTATGGTGGGGACGGCTGGCGATCCCGGGGGACCGTGGGGAAGGCGGTTGGAAGGCCTAATGGGTGGCGATGGGGACTCCAGTCAGATTTGAGCGGGATGGGGGAATTTGGGATGGGTGGAGTTATTTACCAGAAAGTAAAAACCTGCCACCGTCATTGCCAACGCCAAACGTATCCCTCAATCTCGGGTGGCTTTTGCGGCTTGGGCGGCAACTTTGGCCGCTTGACTCGTACGGTCGGCACGTTGATCCGGGGCGGTCTTGGCGGGCGTTCCTGTTTCGGCACTTGGTTCCAGGGCATGGTGATGGTCTCCTTTTGGGTTTGATCAATATTTCGTAGGAGGGTGATGGTAGTCCTGCTAGGCCTCCACGAAAAGGATGCAGGGACATCCCTATGATTCCCATTGCGCCCCATGATCACGGATTACCTCGTCGTCGGGTCATTGCCCCGGTCGCCGAATAGACCTAGTTTTGCCCTGTAAACCTCCTGTACGAGGCAAAACCAATCAACGGTATCCCGGAAGGTCATGACACAATCCGATGGCGAACACTCCCTCTGATCAGGCTTAAAATCTTCATCACTATTATTCCAGTCATCTGCTTGTTTTGCATCCATAGTTAATTCCTCCAATATATTATTCCGAAATAGCGGGGCTCATTCACCAGCATGGGATGAATATCTGTTTGCATTGGATGCACTGAAGATCGTGACTATTTATACCACAAGTAAGTGCCATCACGACAGAAGGGCGAATGAACCACGGTATAAACTGGAGCCATATATGACAGCCAGCCGGCTTTTTCCCATCTCATACGTTGCGCTGGCGGTTGGAATTATCGGCTTTTCCCTCGGGTGCTGGCTCGGCGGAAAACGCAATGATGCCCTCATCTATGAGTCTGGACGCCAGCAATTTCAGAATATGATATCGGAGGGTATCAGGCTCGGGTTTGTCCAGATTGATTATGATAGGCTTAAATCAGTGATTGCCGAGGAGGCTGATGGCGATAGCAACCATTGTGACGTCGAGGTTGAGAACAGCACTAACGAGCCCGCTGTTCAAGAGGGTGCCGCTACGGTCGAACCTTGAGGGATAAATATCCTGCGGTACTATTTCTGCCGTTCATCAACACCATGTAGCCGCATCCGCAGTCGTCCGCCCCCGATCGGGGGGAAGTGCATGGAGTCAACGCCGGAAGTCGCGCCATGGACGATGCAGGCGCATGCCGTAACCGTTACACCGTTACATTCGGCAATAGTCTCATATGCCGCCAACCCCACCAGAAGAGGTGCTTTTCATTCCCCTCATGCTTCACATTTCACCCGCTCAAAAATATTTTCATTTTGTAGTGGGGATTTTTGCCGCGAGCCGTTGAATACACATGCAGAAGGAAACAAGTAGCCGTTGCTGACGGAAGGACAACAGGAGGGAAGAAAGGATGAAAAGGGATGTTAATCGGCAGGGAGTACAAAAGAACCACCCAATCTGCGTGCGCTGGAATACGGATGATTACAAGTTTGTGGTGGATGAAAGCTGGCGCCGCAGGATCAGGATCAGTGAGATGATCCGCCGGCTGGTGCTGGACGGGTTGAAAAAGGAGGCGCCTATCGAAAAAAACAATGCTTGAGAAAAGAAAAGGGCAGGCCGTCAAGCCTGCCCTCCGTCATGGGGATGACGATGCGAAATGTCTGTATCGATCATTCCCCGGTGTTCATTAAAAACCCTTCTCTGATTGTGCAATGCACGGATGAAAAGGGAAATCATTGGAGGGGAAGGTGAAAGCATCAAATAAGAGAATGATCGAGTATGTACGGCACAAGGCATCCAGCGACATGGAGTTTGCGCTCAGGACGTTGTTCCAGATCTATTCCTATCAGACGGATGTGGAAAAGGACACGGACGGATTGATCAGCGATGTGCGCAACGGTGTGGGTTTCTCGTTGTTCGACCGGGAACTGCTCACCTCGTTCGCCCAGCAGGTAAAAAGGGGGCGACACCTGACCTGGCGGCAGATGGATGTCTTGCAGCGGCGCATGAAGAAATACGCACGGCAGATCGTGGCTCTTTCGCCAATGGACAAGATCCTCTGCGACATGCGCGCCGACGGCTGGCTGGATGTCGCCGGGGAGGTGGTATCGTGAATGGCGCGGTGAGCCAGTCGGACTCAAACCCGCTGTTTGTTCCCGGGAAGGTTGTGGCGGCCCTTGGCGTCCTTCACGAACCGGGCACCGTGTTCGAAGTTCGGGCGTTGAACGTTGCCATGAAGGGGCAACGCTGGCGGAGAAATGCGGTGTCGGGGTTCTTCAACTCCCCGGAGGCTGTAATTCCTGAACTGCAGAGAATCGAGGCTGCGGCCGGCATCTACGTGACGATGAATCCCGTCCTGCCAGATCTCCTGAACCGGGCGATCAACCGGATCAACGACAGGGCCGCGACAGGATTTGCCACCAAGGATACTGACATCGTCAGGAGGCGGTGGCTGCTCATTGATTGCGACCCGCTGCGGCCCAAGGGTATTTCAGCGACCGGGGGCGAACTCGCGAAGGGCAGGGGTAAGGCGAGGGAAATCAGGGACTTCCTTAAGGAAAGCGGTTGGAACAGCCCGGTCTGCGCCCTCTCCGGCAACGGCGTCCACCTTCTCTACAGGGTTGACCTGCCAGCCGACGATGGCGGACTGCTCAAAAAGGTGTTGCTCGCGCTGGCGCGGAAGTTTGATGACGCTGGCGTGGATGTCGACAAGTCGGTCCACAACCCGAGCCGCATCACTAAACTTTATGGGACGCAGGCCTGCAAGGGTGATCCCACGGAGGACAGGCCTCACAGGCTGTCGGAACTCATCGCTCATCCCGAGAATATCGCCATTGTCGCAAGGGAGCAGCTTGAGGCTGTGGCCGCGCTGGGTGAAGACACGGTCAGAGGGGTGACTCAGTTCCCTCCCGTGCCGGACATGCCGTTTGCCGCTGTACCAGCAGTCCCTGAGTCACCATCAACACGGGAATCGTTGGTGCTGACTGCGCCGGGGCCCGGCAACTGGGATCCCCACGCTTTTGTAGCGCAGTTCATCGCCAAGCACGGGATATCGGTGTCGCGGACGGAGGACAAGGGGGGCGACACCTACCATATGCTGGAGTTGTGTCCCTGGGCGGCGGAGCATGGTGGTACCGACAAGCCAGGTGACGCGGCCATTGTTGTCAAGACGGACGGGCAACTGGGCTTCAAATGCTTTCATTCCCATTGTGCAAACCGTCATTGGCGGGATTTCCGGCTTTTCCATGAGCCAGATTATGAACAGGCACGGTCGCGCGGAACAAGAATCTATACCCCAGTCGGAATAACAGGTGCTGATCCCGATTCGGCAGCCCTTCAGGTTCAATATTTCCAGATTCTGAACACGAAAGGGCTCGAAGCGAATGAAAAGTACAAGAGGATGGCGGCGGCAACCATTGCCGCTCTGAATGCCCGGGGTCGGTTCTATTTTCATGCCGAGCTGAAGGACTTTGCCACGGCCATGTGGTTTGACGGGACCCGGAGGCTTCTCCTCAACCTTTCCTCCGACGAGTGGGCCGCATGGCTGTCGGAATGGACGGGACTCAACCGTGTTGAGCGCGCCTTCGCGTTCATCCAGTCGGAGGTCGAAACCGAATCATTGGCCGGTAAAACAACCGAGGGGATCGTCCCGTCAGAATACTGGGCATCCAGTGGGGACGCAGTCTATCTTTCCAATGGTAACGGCGAGATGGTTAAGATGACGGCGGACAAGGTCGAGCTGTGCCTCAATGGCACGGATGGCATTTTGTTCGCCTCTGGCCGGACGCTGACTCCGTGGAAACTTACCGATCCCGTTGACCCATTTGAAAGCTGCCGGCTGTTCCGCGAATGCGCGACCAGTGCTGCGGGCCATGAAATCCTCAAGCTCTACGCCCTATCTATGGTGACAAACCAGCGATGCAAGCCGCCGCTGGTCTTGACGGGGCCCATTGGGAGCGGAAAGACCCGAGTCGGAGTGGGGCTGTTTGAGCTTTTCGGCATTCCGCCGCGCGTTGTGGCTGTGACGGAACTGGGGGAAGACGATTTCTGGACGCAGATCAATGCCGGGGGAAGCTGTTGCTTCGACAATGCCGATACACGGATCAAGTGGTTGCCAGATGCTCTTGCTGCGGCGGCCACAGCCGGCACGCATGAGAAACGTCAGCTTTACACCGATAGCAGGATCGTGACCCAGCGGGCACGGGCCTGGGTGATGGTGACCAGCGCCAACCCGACATTCGCCTCCGATGCCGGTCTGGCAGACCGGCTACTTGTTGTCAGACTCGAACGGCGCGTCATCGAGACAGCCGAGGCAGCATTGTCCACCGAGATCGCGGCCAACCGGGATGCGGGGCTGTCGTGGATTGCCAAAGCCATATCAGTGGCGCTGGCCGACCACAATCCGGTACCGGGTTCCCTGAACAGGCGCCATCCAGACTGGGCGACGATGGCCGTGCGCCTCGGCAGGGCTATTGGACGGGAGGAGCAGGCGATCGGGGCCATCAGGTCAGCCGAGGCGGACAAATCGCTTTTTAATATTCAAAACGATGATATTGGGGCGACCATTCTCGAAATCGTGGCAGAGCGTGGTCAGTGGTCTGGCACGAGCGCGGAACTCTTGTCGTCAGTGACCGAAAAGGATACGGGACTGGCTGGAAAACTCACCGTAAAAAGGCTAGGAAAACGGCTGGCTAAACTCTGGCCGCATCTGGAATCAGTGTTGCAGGGAACAAAAGTACCCCATCGTGATGGAATTTTGACGTACGCATTCACCCTGCCAGCCGGTTTTGCGGGGTATGCTGGGTTTCAAGTGCCACTTTCAGATAATCTCTCACGAGAGAATGAAAATATAGGTTTAATGGAAAACGCCCCACGAAACCCCGCAAACCCCGCACCTGCGTTATTGAATGTTATTGCACCTCCCTACATCCCTCTGGTCGGAGAGTCCCGTTTCCCAGCCCCAGATCCGGATGATGACTTTTTGAATTGAGATTGAGCGTAGGTGCCAGCCTTGTCCATGGCGCCAATAGGCAACATCAGTGATGTTCTAAAATATATATTTGCTCCGATATTCAGCATGAACGCAACCGTATCTGGCAATCCCGTGAGGTGTTTTTGCCAAGATGCGGCGTGTTGAGGCGTCATACCGGTGCCATCTGTTAGCCATGCGGAACTCCAGGATGAGTCCACGCTGTATAATGTTTGCATGGATACGAGTAAGACAATCATTAAACGGAAAGGAGGTGATGCCTATGTATGCCAACTGAGCGAGGAGTGTGTTTTGGGTGTTTGTGAGAACGTAACAGTAATTAACAGGAGATAAGACTATGTCTTTTTTAGTAGATGGTAATGGGTCCGAACCGAGGGCACTTTGCCCTTCCGGCGTCTTCAACGCCGTCTGTGTTGCCGTATACGATTTGGGAATGCAGCCCGGCTATCAGGATGGCCCGCCGAAAAGAAAGGCGGTCCTTCTATACGAGGTCGAGCGCCGGATGACCGAGGGCAAGTACAAGGGGCAGAGGCATCAGCTGTCCAAGATTGTATCGGCGAGTCTTCATGAGAAGGCGGTGTTGTCGAGCCTCCTCCGGTCATGGGTGGGCTATGATCCAGCCAGAGATCCGAGCAAGAGGTTCGATCTGGACGGGCTGAAGGGCAAGTCTTGCACCCTGAACGTGGTCGAGGAAGGTCGTAATGGAAAGGTCCGGTCAATCATCGCCTCTGTGTCCCCGAAAATGGGGTCAGCCGAGGCCTTGACGCCGGAGTTTGATGGCAGGGTCCCGGAATTTGTCCGCCGCATGCAGGATGAGCGGCTCGACAAGCCGGCGCCCGGGGGTACGGCTATGAAGGATCCGAGTCCAGAGCCGGAAGATCCGTTGGGTTAAGAGAAAGGGGGTCACTCGATGCATTTCATTGATGAAATGATCCCGGAGACCAGGAGGGTTGCCACAGCAATGTGGCACCCTCTTTTTTTATCTTACTGTGGCAGCGAAACATCGATCAATGAAAGTTAAACGACAAAAAAACAGGACATAACAGAAAGGGGGTTAAAATGAGAAATAACGGTGATAATAGTTTGGGTGAAACGAACGTGGCCGCAGATACAATTGCGCAAACGACACCAAATAAGGATACAGGGTGGCAGATCCAGACGCTTTGTGATTGGGGAGAGCCTAAGGAATTGATGACCAAGGCTGGCATCCGGATACTTCGCAAATCTGCACCAAATCCGCATTTCTGGGATGCGTGGAAGTCGGGCAAGATCGCCCTGAAGGAAGCCGGCATCAGTGTTGTACGCGATGACCGGACGTCCGAATGGGAAATCTGCTGGTGGGCACCCATGGCCGAAGATGTTCTGGAGAGAAGGGCGGAATCGGTCATGGCGTCCAGTGCTGTTGATGCCGATCTAGCCGTGCCGGTGCCGGATGGGCTTTCGCTGATGCCGTTCCAGCGAGCCGGGGTGAGCTTTGCATTGGGGCGCAGGGATACCCTGTTTGCTGATGAAATGGGTCTTGGCAAGACGGTCCAAGCCATAGCCACCGCCAATGTGTTCCGCCCTGCATCCATTCTCATTGTCTGTCCGTCCTCGCTTAAGATTAATTGGCAGAGGGAATGGTCCAAGTGGTCAACCTTGGGTTACAGGATATCCATAGATTCGGCTACGGAATGGGATGAGGAAGCGCAAGTCCACATCGTCAACTACGACGTTCTGGCGAAGCCCTTTCTGATGACCAGGACAACGGGAAAGACATGGGGAATGCTCGTGGCCGACGAGAGCCACTACATCAAGAACCCGAAGGCTGCGAGGACCGAAGCCTTGCTGTCAATCCGCGCCGACCGGCGATTATTTTTGACCGGCACTCCTGTACTCAATCGCCCGGTTGAGCTTTATTCCATCCTGTCTGCCATGGGAGTGCCATTTGCCGCGTCATGGAAAAAATACACACAGCGTTACTGTAATGCAACTTGGACAGGATTCGGCTGGGATGTGAATGGTGCTAGCCATACCGAAGAACTGGCGACTAAACTGCGGGAGACCGTGATGGTGCGGCGGCGAAAACACGACGTCCTTACTGACATGCCGGAGAAGACGGTCTCCATGGTTGTTCTTCCGTCCAATGGCGCGACGGCGGTGATAAAGTCTGAATCGAGTGCATGGATGAGATACGAACAAAAGTCTGCTGGTGCGAAGACTGATCTTGCGCGGATTCGCAAGAATGGACTCGCCGATACGGATGAATATCGTGCGGCGGTCCAGAGGCTTAGAGGTTGTTTTGCGGAGTTCTCTGAAATCGGAAGGATTCGGCACCAGACCGCCTTGCGAAAAATCCCCCATGTTGTTGACGCCGCCGTGGAAACGGTGGCATCGGCGGGTTGCTGCGTCATTTTCGCTCACCACAAGGATGTCATCGCGGGTATCGTTTCGGGCCTCAATGAAAATGGCATTAGTGCAAGTGCAGTGACCGGTGACACGGATCTGTACGAAAGACAGCGTATTGTAGATGACTTTCAGGCGGGCGCGATCCAGGTGTTTGTGGGCAGCATCAGGGCTTGTGGCACGGGATTGACCCTCACTCGATCCAGCAATGTGATCTTTGCTGAACTCGACTGGACTCCATCCACGATCGCCCAAGCCGAGGATCGTTGCCATCGCATCGGTCAACGCAATGCGGTGTTGGTGCGGCATATGGTGTTTGACGGAACCGTTGACGCGATGCTCGCTGCGAAGATCATTGATAAGACAGATATCATCGAATCAATCATGGCGGATGACATTGACTGATGGTGGGCTGGTGGTGGGCAGCGTCACCATGGAGCCTGCCGGTCAGGCGTAACCGGTCTTCCGGGCGGCATCCTCGACGGAGCGTACGTCCAGTTTGCGCCCCAGGTCCTTCAGTGGTTGGAGGATGGACAGTACGGTGCGGAAGTTGCATGCGCCCCGCATTGCCAAGGCGCGCAACGCCGCATTGTCGGCCACCTCGATCCCTGTGCGGGCCACTATCCGCCCGGCCCAATCGATCATCTCGTCTGTAGTCGGCGGCTCAAGAACGAAACGGTGGAATCGACTTTGCAAGGCCTTATCGATCTTGTTGGCGTTGGTGCTGCAAGCAAGTATGAATCCCTGCCAGCGAACGTCCATGAGCCGCTTCATCCGCTGCTGCCGCACTTGGGCGAACTCGTCGAGGTCATCGGCGATGAGCGGGATCGGCCGCCTTGTACCGGCGAAGATACGCCGTCCGTGCATGACGTCCATCATGATCTCGTTGAACTCGTGCTGTGTGGTTTCCGGCTCCAGGTACACCGTTGAATTGGACGTCAGACTCCCGCAAAATTCACGGCACGAATCACACGCACCACACGGTGTCGGGTCGGTGTCCACCCTTCCCGAGCAAGCCATGGCCATGGCGGTTAGGCGGGCCACCGTTGTCTTGCCACATCCAGGTGGCCCGATCAGTAATATCTGTTTCGGTGGCATGCCGCTGGCGCAATATCCCATCAGCCGCGAGATGACCTCCTGGTTCCCGCACAACTCTTCCCATGTCTCAGGCCGCAGATCCCATATCAGGTCTCGAATTGCCGGCCGTGGCCCGGCTTCAACTTTGCAATCTGTCGCATTCATCGTCATTTAGTACTCCTGTTCTTTCTTTTTCCACCATTTCGTAACCGTTCTTTTTTCCCCACCATGAGCAGGCATCGAAATCCACCCGAACCACCCGAACTGCCCGAACCTACCCAAAGCAATCGCCGAATCCGGCCAGCCCGCGTTAACATTGGCCCCCCGACTAGGTGTCGGAGCCAGTTCGGGTGATTAGGGTAGTTCGGGTTGAATTGTGCACTCATGCAGGGCCACTCCCTCCCGCATCCACGTACCTACCATCGGTGAGAGCGCGAACGGCGCCTCGTTCGAGTAGTTCGGCCAGCAACTTGTCCCGATAGGCGGCCGTGCCCAGACCCCAGTTGCGGGAGATGCGCGCCTTTGCGACACCGCCCGCGTCATTTGTCATGCGTTGGATGTAGCCTTTCAGTGATTTGAGGTCGCGTTCCAACTTGGTGGACTCCCTGCCGGTCAGTGTGTCGCCCAGCGCCACCTCGGCCATCGAGTAAAACCAACGCACCAACACCGATGCTCGATCCCAACTCTCATCCCTGATCTCCTGACCGTCCGCCTGCACGAGGCATGCAATGCGTGGGCCGTATTCGTTTACATACCGGCCGTATATGCGCGGGTCGGCGCCATGAGCGGCGAACATGGCGTGCAATCCACCGAGGTAATTCTCGGGAGGGGTTACTTCCCCGCAGAGCCGGTCGTAGACTGACAGGGCGTCCATGGCCACCGACAGATCCACCCTGCCGGACGATGGGCGCCATGTTGACTCGGGCAACATCGAGATCAGGAATCTCGTTAGAAATCCACTCTCCACGTCGATCCGCCGAACGTGGTGTCTCAGCACCTCGGGCTGGATGCTGGCTGCTATGGAGAGTGCGGCATACTGGGACGATTTCCTCGACCTGCCCGACAGCCGGATGTCGAACGCATACTGGTTGAACGCGGTCGTCAACATGGTGCGGGCAGTGGCGCGGCTGGAAGACTTGTCCAAGTAGGCCTCGAATTCCGACACCGTCAGCAGGCCGGCTCCTATCTCCGCCAGGCGCTCGTAAAGGCCGGCGCTGGATGCGAGCGTGCCGATCGCAGTGCCGAACCGCGCGGCCAGCGTTGGCATGAGGTCACCGATGTCTTTCCCGGTTCCCGTGCGTCCCGCGGTCAGCGTCCAGATGACTGGAATCTGCCCTGTGCCGCCGGTGTTTATCCGGAACCGCGCCAACTCGGGCCCGGTCGCACCATGATCCATGTTCTGCCAGCCTGGAATCGGCTTTGACAGGATGGCGCCGGCTAGCGCCAGTGCCCGCGGGATCGTGACCTGCGGTGGCAAGGGTGGTGTCGTCGGTGACGCCAGGGCCGCCACGATTGGCTCGATTGCCGTGCCTTGGATTGCGCGTTCAACGTCATCGTCCTTCACCTGGCGCCAAGGATGGTTTTCCGATGCTGACGGGCCCATAGGGAAATGAGGCGTGCCGGCAATTGCCGTCGCCCCGGTGGGTATGCCACCGTTCAAACTTGATCCCACCACACAGAGTGCTTCATTACTCATGGTTGCCTCGACTGGTTACTACATCAGATTTCGCGCGTTTACAGATGTCGACCGCGACACCCATCGATGTCGACACCTCTGTTCCTATATGGGTGACGGTAGGGCACATGCAGGAGAGGCGTAACCCCACCGTTGAAGTGCAACGGTGGGTTGTGAAAGAAGTGCGCTCGAGTTAGTATCCAGATAGTCACTTCGAAAGGAGCCTGTTTATGAAACATCGAAAGATTACCGCCAAGAGTGCAAGCAACGAGCCTGAGAGCAGGGACGCGAATCTCGTGCCGGACCTGAGCAAAGAACAGGCCGTGCGCATGCTGAGCCGCTTTACAAACGAACCAATGTCATCGCGAACCGAAGTAGTGTACGCATTTAAGGAAATGGCATCCACGATTCGCAAAATGCTTGGGCACGACTATTGGAGATCACCCTCTTTCGCCGCGATACAGGTTCTTCTTGAGACTGAGGAAAAAGGGGATCTCGATTTCAATGAGTTGGGCGCACTGTTGCGGAACGGCATCAACGTTGGCACCACGTTCTATGAGTTCGCCGGGGCTCCGATCCCAGAGGAAGGTAACCTCAAGCCCCCTGAAGGTATCCCCTTTGATCGCAAAGCATATGTCTCAGGCATCAAGAGCTTTTCAAGGGACAACTTCCTTGATGGTATAAGTTTCTTGCTGAAGGCGCTGGACAATCGCTCGCGTAAGCGTGCCATCAAATCAGTTGTCTCGGATTACGCTCTTGAAGGATCCTTTGTCCCGGAGAGTCATCGGGATGCTGATGAAGGGAAGCACCGCGTGTACGACTTCGAATCCGAACTTTTGGCTGATACTGAATTCTGCCCCGAGCTCATAAAAGTGGTGGGGATCGTGAATGCGGATCTGAAGGGCAAGAAGTGGGAGTATAATCACCGGAACGGGAAGCTATTCATTGTTGATGAGCATAATCGGCGGACGCAATCCAGTGGGGGAACCCTAAATGAACTCTCGGCACGCGATGGGATGCTATCACAGTTCTGTCAGGATTGGTGTGTCGCATGCGTATCGAACTTCCGTGGTTCATCCGAGGTTGACGGTGCATGGTTCTCCGCCCCACGGCTGACAGTTCGTTACAGAGGTGACGAACTTGGGTACGAGGTGTTCATTCCGCGTTTCTATAAGTTCAATGAAATAGACGCGTATAAGGACACGGATTTCCGCCCCTTGAGGGCTACGATGACATGCTTGCACGCCGGCAATTTCTGGACGAACAAATTTGAGAAGGCCGACGCGTTTCGGAAATTAAAGAAGGATTTCATAGCAGAGGGATTAAACGAGGATGAGGCTGTTCGTAAGGCTAAAAAACGAATACGGCTTTCTGACAGTACGTTGAGATCTTTGGTGGGCTTAAGTCAATCCAGTAAGAGGAGCAATCAGGAGGCCGCCGGCTATGGCCAGAAGGGCTTCAAGCGCCGTTTTGGCGATGCGGAAGACGCCCATCGAGTCCCGTAACTTGGCGCCAAAGCCTCCCTGCACTCCTTGTGCTCAGGACTTCAGTCGATGCCCCTCGACCATTGGTCGTGATTTTAAAAACACTAATTCACGCTCAGTCAGGGAGGGTGAACCCTTTGCCATATTAAGTCCAATATATGGCCACCATTTCTTCGATGGGAGACTAACGGTCGTTTCTCTCGTGAGGCTGAAAGACTTGTCGGATTAGTCCGATGTTCGCATCAGCCGCCTTTGACGCAGTGGTGATTTGATTGGGTCTTGCCGTACCCACTGGGCGCTTTTCTTGGCTGCTTTTCCGGCCTCTCCGAACGAACCCACCACTAGTCACTTCAAGGTGGGGTGATTGCCTTCCACATCTGGCCTTACCGTCTGATCAAGCAGAGGAAAGATAACTCAGGCGGTCAAACGCCCAACGATAATACAAAAAACGGGAGACGATAATGAAGAGAAGAGATGGTGGCTGGCACACTAACGTTAGTGGATGCGATAGCGGCGGTAGTGAACGGGAACAGTGGAGAACAAGTGGGAAATCATTACAGGAGAAGAAAATGAAAAGTCGTGCAGGAAACAAGAATGGAAACGAACGGGCAAACGCGGTGAATGGCGGGCACAAGGCGCGGGTGGCCAAAGGATCCAAGGATCTGAACCGTCAGAACGCAATGGGATTGAAGGTGGTCGTTCCCGTCGCGGAGCTGGCATTGGCCATAAAGCGGGGTGGCATTGCCGCCGGGACTAAGTCCGGCAGGAGCGAGGTCGTCAAGGCATTAAACCTCGTCAATGACTGCGTGAGGATCGTGGCCGATGACGCATGGATCAGGTTCGAGTCGTCGGTGAGCGGGTTCTCGTCCATGTATAGTATGAAAGTAGGCGGTGGTGTCCGGGTGCTCGAAAGGGGTGTTGCCTGCGTCCCCCTCAAGGAACTGAAGAGGGCGTGCGCCCGTTTCCCCAAGGGATGCGAGGTGTCGCTGTCTTTCGTGCCCGCATCCGGCGGTGGCGTCGCGGACACCTTTTCAGAGTACAACTTGGATAGTGGATTCCCGAACGGCATCGTCGTCGAGATGGCATTGGTCGGAGACGGCTCGGGCGCCGGCGTCCGGATCGATTCGTGTCCGTCAGACCGGTTCATCAGCGCCGAATATCCGGATGCCTCGGGACTTTCCGTGGTTCTCAGGGGCAAGGCGGTGGCGATCAAGGAGCCGTATGGAAAGGTCAGGTTCGCCATCGACTCAGGGGATTTGAACGAACTCTTCAACAAGGTCGCTGTGAGAATAACCCGACAATCAATCTCCTTCACCGGGACAGACGGTCGACGGTGCTCATATGCCACGAGGAGCAGGAAGACCTTCGACGAGTTGGTGGAGATCGAAGTCCCCATGCTTATCCCTGCCGAATACCTGACGCCGGTCCTGAATGCGACCCCGGATGACGAGAATATCACGCTCGCGACCGACGGTGACGAAAAGCACGCTTACGTCTACTGCGGTGCGGCGTGTTACAGGATTAGTCTCCCCGACGGGATCCACAGGGCGAAATATCCCAACGTGAGGAAGCTGCAAGGGATGCGTTTTGGGACCGTCATCCTGGCCGAAAGGAAAGGGCTCGCGATGGCGCTCGGCATGGCTTCGCTCGTCAACGATGAGCGGTGCATCCTGACGTTTTCCGGCAACGGGTCGGTCGATGTCGGCGCAAAGGGGTTTGGAGCCGCAAATGCCTCCCACACCTCCGTGCGGTGCAAAAGGGTGTCGGAACCCCGGCTGAAGAACCCGTCGGTGGGCGTGAGCCTGAGGCACCTTAAGGACTGCGTGTCGAGGCTCTCATCCGACCACGCCAGGATATCGTTCTCGCTCGACGAGACGAAGGTCAGGATTGAGGATGAGTCCGCCCCGCAGTTCACGTGTTTCATGCAATTGATGAATCTTGGATCCACTGAAATAGCAATGGCAAATTGAGGCAACGAAAACAAGGGGGCGGTATACACCCTGTGTCCGCCAACCTGAACAATACAGGGTAAAGAAAGGTGGTTCTTGTCAAATGTAGAAACAACGATAGAACAAAATATTCTTGAAACAAAAAATGCACACATAAGCGACGATGCTCGGACTGTTGGTGGCGCAGAGAATAAGGATTCAGCCAGTCCTGTGATTGGCGAGGCGTACCTGACGACGGTTGAGGCGGCGAAGCATATGAGGCGTTCTGTAAGCTGGATTTTGAGGCAAAAAGACATTCCCTATTTTCGTGGGAAACCCAACCTCTATCTCCGGGAAGACCTTGACTTCTGGTTCAGGTCTAACCGCCGTCATGAACCACTATCGTCAAGGGGGCGGCGATGACGATCAGAAGGCGAGAATACAAGGATCGCAGTGGTCAGCAGATCTGGGACTACGACTTCTGGCATAATAACCAGAGGTTCAGAAAGGCTGGATTTTCCAGCAAGGCGGAAGCTGAAATTGCAGAGACAAGAGCCCGCCACCTTGTTTACAGTGGGAAAACTGTGTTGCACCCCTCGACTTTTGAGGAATTGGTTAAACCCTTTCTTGCGTACAGGCGGGGAAGGGTGGCTCATACTACTTTTGGCAGTGATAATCGTCGCATCAAAATCATGCTCCCGTATTTTGGCAACAGGAAGATCGTGCACATAACGAATACCGACATTGATGCGTTCATCAGCCACCGTCTCAAGAAAGGGAAGGCTCATCAAACCATCAACCACGCCATCAATCTCCTGAGCAGTATTTTCCAGTTTGCCATCTCCCATGGATACGCCTACGAAAATCCGGCAAAGCAGATCAAGCGGTTGAAAATGGTGCAAGTCGAGCCGGTCCTGCCTAGCAATGACCAATTCCGGGCTTTGGTTGAAGGGGCCCGCAAAACTGAAGTGGGGTTGGAACTGGCAACATGGCTAGTGTTCCGCGGATATAGCGGGACAAGGCCCACTGAGTCCTTCTATATGGAATGGCGAGATGTAAGCTTTGAACGCAACCAAATCATCATCCGCCCCAAGGAAGGGAACCCATTGAAGAACGGCAAAGCAAGGGTGTTGCCCCTGAGTGCTGAGCTTAAGATAGCTCTTCTGGAATGGAAACAGGCATGGGATAAGACGTTTGAGGGAAAGAAGAAGCCCCACGATTGGATTTTTTTCAATCCCCGTTTTCCCCACCGCCAATGCAGGTCATTCCGGAAATCATATCCACGCGCCCAGAGGTATGCGGGTTTGACGGATTACATGACCTCCCATTGTCTGCGCCATTATTTCATCAGCAAGGCCGTTGAGGCCGGCATCAACTTTCTGGTCATAGCCAAATGGGTTGGCCATTCCTCCACCAAGATGATTGAGCAGGTGTATGCCCATCTTTCTCCTGAGTTCAAGAACAACGAAATGAACAAGCTCCAGCTTGGTTTGATGAATGGCAATGGGAGCAATGGTGCAGCAGATATTGCGGGCAATGGATCCAGTTCTCAATCCAGCGCGAACAATGAAAAAAAAGTTGATTCTGAGGGGGCGTAATGTAATGTATGCGGACTCTTTTTAAAGGCGAACCGTCACGTCAGCGTCACGGACCGTTTTTGAGGAAGAGGAAGATGTTTTTTTAAAAGTTGTAAGTCGTTCAATTGAAGCGTCTTGCAAGTACGTCGGCGGGATAGCTCAGTGGTAGAGCAGAGGACTCATAAAATTCAATACCGCTTGGTTCGTTTTGCCATAACGTATTCAATATGTTGTACTTACGAAACACTTTCGCTTTCACTATTCGTGCAATAAAACGCCGAATAATGCAGTAAAATGCAACGTAGGTGACTGTAACCGTCACGGAAAACCGTCACGGAAAAGACATTAGCCCTATCGGACGGACTCCATACACCCACATGCCTTCGGTACCGTGGGCCTTCTCCTTCCCTTCGGCGCTTTCGAAAAACCAATCGTGGGGCGCATGTGGCGTCTTGTGCAGTCCATTGATGCCGGTCTTGGCAGGACATTTCTCCAGCACCGGCGAAATATCAGTGAATCAACAAGGAGAATTCACCATGCCCTGGAACCTGAAAGCAGTGCCAGATAGAAAACCAAGTGGCCCGAGAATGAAGCCGTCGAGGATTAATCCGCCGAAGCCGAAACAACCGCCAAGGCCACCCAAACCGCCGGTTCCGGAGGGGTTTACGATAGGCTGGCAGAAGTAGGGGGAATATTTCGAGTAACGATGTGGAACCACACCAGGCAAGTTTACGGGCGACTGGAAAGTTTACTACCCTTTGTGATTCCCCTCGATGCCTCACGTACCGTCAATAATTTAGCCCATTCTGAGCCATCTCGATTGGTCGTAACGCCTTTGTGGTGGGGCACAATGGGCGGTTTGTGCACCCCTCGTGTGCGGGCGATGGCCTGTATTTGGCCACGGCATGCCTTGTCCAACCTGATTGTGTTCTCCGGGCTATGTCCACTTCCCGAAATCCAGAGATTCATCCTTTGGATTCGCCTCCAAAACACGCCCGGAGGGTTCGCGCCAATGAGAATGGCCGCCATGAGTCCATCAGTTGCGACCACACCGCTGATACGCAACAGGGTAGCAACTAATCGCGCTCCGCCATTACTCTCGACCCCGCCATCAGCAACTCTCCGGGCGACTGGAAAGTTGAGGCCGGCATCATCGGCCAAAATCCGGTGCGATATGACTGCGGATAAGTTTTTTTGACCATACGGGATCATGCAACGGGATGCAGATAATGTCGCTGGACAGAACGCAAGCCCAAATCCATAATTCTAACCTGATTCTGATTTCGCGGAAACCCGTTGGCTCTCCGATACGGTACCGATAAAGGAAGTGTTTTCATGAAATCTCCCCAACATACTGATGAATCTGGCGCCGGTTGTGCAATGGTGATCAAGGCCATTCGGGCGCAACTTGCGGCCGGGGCGAAGGCCCGTATACTGGCTTACGGTTCATCCAATACGGAGCGTTTTCTCGTTGGGATGCATTGGTTCGATGTGTTCGAACTCGCGCTCCGCGATACGTACGGCCGGTTTCATCAGTGCATCAATGCGGGGCTGTGTGGGGATACCTCGAGAGGGTTGCTGGCACGCTTTGAAGAGGAGGCTGCCCTCTACCGCCCACAACTGGTGATCGTCACCATTGGCGGGAATGACTGCAATCCCGCCAATGGGATTTCGCCGGAGCAGTTTGCCGCCAACCTGAAAGAGTTATACCGGAGATTTACAGAACTGGGTTCCAAGGTTTTTTTTCAAACTTACTATGCCCCTGATCCCGCCCGTCAGGGTGATCTCACACTTTTTCGGAGCAACATGGAAATTGTGCGGGTGGTCGCCCGTGAAACGGGAGCTTCGCTTATTGATCACCTGGTTCGCTGGGAGGCGTTTCAGCGGGCGTATTACAACCGCTATCTGGAATTGATGCATGACGGGTTTCATGTCAATTCGCTCGGCAATGCGGTTCTGGGGCTGGACCTTGCTCGTGCCTGTGGAGCTGCGCCAATCAGTAATGTCTCAGGATTCTGGAGCGATGCTTTTGAAATTCAACAAACCATGGACGCCCTCTGCAACACATGAAATTCCAAAAGCCGGAGGCCTGGAGCGGATTAATAATGGTGCGTAGGTTGGCGTGCATGCCATAAGCATAGCGGCCACATTACGATGTGGTACTCACTCTCCGCGATGGCCTATGCCCGATCCTCCCAGTGCATTTCTATTTGCATGGTGGCGGGGTAGTCGGGTAGCCCGTGCTCGCAGGTTCGCAATAACGAGTCCAACCAGTCTACCGCGCGCCGTCCGATCTCATCGGGCGATAGCAGAAATCCCGGATATTTCGGCTCGGGACGATTTTTCCAAAGCGCGACAAAGCCGTCGGGTCTATCGATTCCCCGCCAGCCCGCATCGCGGAGCAGCCACCAGAAAATGTCGTTGAAGCCCAGCATGCAATCGGGTTGGTGTTGATCGGCCCATTTCTTGCCTATGGCCACGGCTGCAAGACGCTCCTCTGGGGATCGCCAGGGTTTAAGCGCCAAAACAGGAATACGGAGCTTGGCGGGCACGTCTCTTTGCCGGTCTCCGTACGCGGACCGGCGGTCGTGAAAATCGAGCGCCCATGGCATATCGTAAATAGCCATGCCGATGCGTTTGAAGCCCCGAGCCACGGCGTAGTCCCAGGCGCCTTGGACGGCGCGAAAATGACTGGGCATCACCAAATGAACGGGCGGACGAAAAGATCCCTCACTAATGGCTATCGTCGAAAAATTCGACCAATTGAAAGACTCGCAAAATCCCGGGGTGAAGATCTGAGCCACGAGAACCCCGGTAATGCCTCGATTATAAAGAATGTCTGAAAGCCGCGGAGCGTTTTCATAGTCGTGGATATTAAACGTTTCCAGTTTGAATCCAAGACGGGTAGCCTGCTGCATCAGACCGTTCTCGCCTTCGATATAATAGGTATCCTTGATTAATGCCAGCGTGGACATGGCGCGGTGCCCGCGCCATCGGGAGGCGGCAACCGCCGACAGCACGGGATCAGACTGGTAGCCCATCTTCTTCGCCTCCCGTTGGATAGTCACGCAGGTTTTTTGGGGCAGTCGCGGGTGATTTCGCAGGGCCAAGGAGACCGTTGCGGTCGAGTAGCCGGTCTGTCTCGCCACGTGGCGCAATGTGATGCGAATCGTCATAACCTAATTAAAATAGCCGATTTCAGTTAACGGTTAAACATAAATATCACAACACTCCACTACGCCAATAGAGTACTATTAAGGCGCGATAGATAAGGGATGTCGAATGCGGTCGGCAAACACCTAAAAAGGAGGGGCACATGAGCGGGAATCAAAGGGGATGGTGGAGTGGCTTGGTGGCGGCAATAATCATCGTCGGGTCCGGGCCGGCCATGGCGCAAACGCTTTTTTGGGGCGGCGGCACGAACGACATGAGCAACGGAACGGGCCTGCCTCAATCGGTCGCCGGTCTTACCGGCAAATGGAACGGCAGCACCAAGAACTGGGCCACCAACTCCAGCGGTGCCGCCTACACCAATTTCATTAGCGGTGCGACGATCAACTTGGGGTGTTTTACAAATAGTGGCAATACCACCATTACCGTTCAGGGGAATTATGCGATTTCGGGTATCCTGGCCAACCTCGAACTCTCTCCCGGCTATTGGAATAACTTTCTGCTAACGGCGACCAGCCCTCAGGTGCTTACGTTTTCTGGGGCCAATGCCTTCATTAATGTGGTTAGCTTTGCCAACGCTGTCGAGGTACTGGATTTCGCTTCCAATGTTCAACTTGCTGGCTCGGCGACGCTCACTACACTTGGTTTTGGAGGTATTCGAGTTTTTTCACACAGCGATGCCTACACCGGAACGGTCAATATTGGCAATTACGGCACCACCGATCCTGGTTTCTCGATCAAAGATGGGGCCAGTATGAATTCAGTGCCCGTTTTCAATGTCGGTTCCTATGAATTGGGTCCGGGGCGTACTTCAATTCAAAACTATCAGGTGGTTATGACTGTGCAAAACGGCACTGCGGGTGTCGTGAACCAGCTTGCGGATAACGCTGTCATTTTGCTGAACCAGGGACGCCTCCAATACGTGGGCCGGGGCAACAGCGGAGGCGTTATTTCACAGGAGACCATCGGTAAGATTTCGGTCAACGGATTTGGCATACTTACTCTAAGCGGTGTAAATAACGGCAGCACGGCGAATCCAAAGCTGGTGTTGTCCGACGCCACGGTGGGCCTCGATCAGGGAACAACCGGCCGAGGGACTTTGGTCGTTTTGACCGCCGCGGGGGGGGCGCCGGCGACCGATGTAGTCGTTTCTAATGGTGTTCCCACCGGAACGTTACTCCCTTGGATTATGACGGATCATGCCCAGTTCATGCAATTGAACGCATCCAAGGTGCTGGTCACGAATTCCATGACGACAGCCCCGTCGGACGTCACCGCCTGGTCTGCCGGTAACGATTATCAAGTGACCGGTGCGTTGAACAACACGCTCGCCGGTAATCTCTCGATCAACTCCCTCGGTTTCATCGCCGGAGCCACCCTGAGCAATGCGGTCAATGGCACGCTGACCATCGCTTCAGGGGGGGTGGCTGACGAGAATAGTGCGGTAACGATTGTGAATGGCAAGCTTACATCCGGCACCAACCAGCTCTATTTGATGACCGGCGACACGTTCTCTGGCAGCCTAACCCTGAACTGCGAACTCACGGGTAACATGGATGTAGTTCTTGGCGGGGATAACCAGGTCACCTTTGGAGGCGCCAGCAACAATACCTATACCGGCACAACCTATGTCAGTTGCGTCAATGGCCTTACCCTGAACAAGTCCGGCAGCGCCGTGGCGATTCCTGGCGATGTGGTTGTCGAGAACGGCAGCGTGCTAACTTGCGGTGGGAATGCACCTCTTGCGAGCAACTGCAACGCGACCCTCAAGAAAGGTTCCTATCTTACGATTAACGACTCAGTCACTGTGTCGCACGCCGGCGTCATGACGATTAGCGGCGGGCGCTTACGTGGGGGCAATGTCACCACCTACAAGAACACCCATGTCGGCACGGGGATTCAGTTCAATGGAGGCTGGATCTGCCACGAAAGTGGGGGTAGCGGTATCTTTAACCTGGACACCGATGTCGGTTATGCTTCGACTTCCGTCTCCCAGGCGCGTTGGGAACGCTATGTTTCGGGGACCATGCCAATCAACCTCGACGGTAGCAACCGGACCTTCAATATCGCCAAGTCTGTTAATCTGGCCGCAGGGACCCCCGAGATGGTGGTGGATCTTGTTGTCGCAAACGGGACTGGCGGGGCGGGGAGCATCACCAAGACTGGAACGGGGGTGCTGCAATTCACGACCCCCAACACTTATACGGGTGGAACCACCGTCAACAATGGAACGGTGCAAGTTTCCTCCATCACCGCTCCGGCTCAGAGTGGCCTGAAAGCCACGGTGAACAATAACGGCGGAAATGGCTACAACGTGACGTTCCTGGAACCCATTGCGAACAGTTTCGTGATGGGACAACCTATTTCAAGCGCGAAGCTTGGCGCTAGCAGCACCATCCATAAAATCAATAACGATTATCAGATCAGCGTGAGCGCGGGAGGTACCTCGGCTGGGTTGGCTACCGACATCGCCGTGAGCGCGGTCGCCCGTTCCGGAAACCTGGGAACGGGGGCGGTGGTGGTGACCAACACCGGCACCCTGTTGCTGGATGCCGGTGTCTCGGTGACCAACACCATCACGGCCAGCTCCGGGGGCGCGTTGGTGGTGAATGGGACGATCGTAGGGCAGACCAGCGTTACGAACAGCGGCTCAATACAGGGCACTGGAACCATCAACGGGGCACTGGACCTGACAGGCGGAACCCTGGTGGCGAACCTGCTGAGCGACACGACCTGCGGCCAGCTCACCGTTGGGCTCGGATCCAATGTCACGCTCTCGGCTTCCACCAGTGTGACCGTCACGAACATTCCCGGCACGTATACACCGCGGGCGGGGAACACCTGGACGCTCCTGCAGTGCACGGGTGGTGGGACGATATCGGGCACACTACCGGCGGTCGGGAACGGGTATTCGCTGCAGCGCGCGGTGGGAAACACGCAGTTGAACCTCGTCTTCCCGCGACGGGCATTGATCATGTACATCCTGTGAGGTGCAGTGAACAGCTTGTCTAGGGGGGGAGTTATGAAAAAATTTGCGCTAATTTCTCTGATCGCGGGGGTGGCGTTGGCGTCATCCGGCGCCGTGCCGAATTTATACGACACGTTCGATTTACTCTATGACAATGGCTTCACCTTCCCCACCGCGTCTTCCACCAATGGGTGGCAGGCCTCGTCCGCGGCGGCGTCAGTGACCAATGGGGGGGCGGTATCGTCGCCGAATGCGGCCCTTCTCGCTGGTCCGGTCGCCCTGACCAACTCTCAGGCTGGCTCCGTCGGCCTCAGGGTCTGGACGGATTACCAGGTGATTCCTGCGCTGGGAGTGGAACCCCTGAATCTGCCGACCAATGCCGCCAGTTTCCTGTGCTATTTCAACAGCAATGGCTGGCTGATTGTGGCTACACCGTCCGGCTGCCAGACGTATACCAATGACATCTGGGGGAGCCGCGTTCCGCCTGCTACCAACGGCTATGCGCGAGTGTCGGTCTTCCAGGACTATTCAACCTTGAAACAGGCTGTACTTCTGAATGCCCAACTGGTGGCGCAGGATCTGTCGTTTGTGGGGAGCGCGAGCAATTACAACCAGTTGGTGTTCCAGAACAGCGATTCCAATTCCTGGTTGGACAATGTCTGGATCAAGACGAATATCGGGCCGACCGACCTGGTGGGAGACCGCAATGGCGATGGGACGAATGACGCGGTTGAACTCCAGACCTACGGGTATGCCAGCCGGACGCAATATGTCGGCGGGGCAGGCTATCCGAACTACCCCGGCATCCAGGCGGCGGTGAACGCCTGGCGGGCACGGGACACCCTATATGTTTCAGCCGGTTCCTATTCAGGTGATGTGACGGTCACGAATGTGATCCCCTTCACGGGCGGCGCGTTCACCAACAGCGGCACGCTTACCGTCCGCACGGGTTCTGGCATGGTATTCCAGAATGCGATGAACTGGGGAACCGTGAATGTTGATACGAATTCGCTAGCCACATTTGACGGGGTGTTGGTCTGTAGCAACTTGATTATCCGGTCGGGCTCGACGGTAACGGTGGCAAGCGTGACGTGCAGTAACCTGACGGTGGAGACCAATGCTGTCTTGAATTGTCGGAGCAACGGCACGTTGACCTGTTCTACTCTTCTGGCCTGCATGGGCACAGTGGGCGTGGCATCAGGGGCGAACGTCATGGTGTCGGCGTCACTGGTCCTGCCGCCGACCGGCCACATGGACTTCACCTCGGGCAACTTCATCTTCAGCCCGTTGTCGGTGAATATGACGGGAACCTTCAGCCTGAGCAACAACTGGGGGCAGGGGAATGTGGTGAACGTTTCACCCGGGGCCAGTTGTGCGTTCAACCAGGCGTTAACCAATCCGCCATTGAGTATCGTGGAGGTGGGAACGAATGCCACGGCGACGTTTTCGGAGGCGGTGGAATGTAGCAACCTGACGATCCGGGCAGGGGCAACAGTAGTGATGCAGTCACTGACGTGCAGTAATTTGGTGGTGGAGGCAGGGGCGCACTTTACGTGTAACGGCGCGTTCCAGTCTTCAGGAACCTGCATGTTCAATGCCGGCGCAGTGGTTGTCTTTTCGGGAACGGTGACGTGCGGCGGCACGTTCACAGTGGCCAGCGGGGCTTCCGTCAACCTGGTGTACGGGGCGACGCTGGGGACATTGGCGGAGAACGGCACGGTGACGGTTGGCGCGGGCCAGACGCTGGCGGTGACGACGGCCTCGGTGTCGGGTGGAGTCCAAGTGACGGGTTCAGGGACGATTTCGGTGGGCGGTACGCTGAGCGTGACGGGGAGCGGGTTGCTGACCTTGACCAACAGCAGACTTATTGTGATTCTCAGCGGAGTAGACATGACTGGTACTTTCACGGTGGATCACACATGGGGTATTGTGGCGAGCATGAACCTGCCGTTCATGGATGATTTTGAGTCCTATGCAAATAATACGGCCCTAACGACGCTCGGTTTCCGGGGGTGGAATGCTTCATCCGGGACAGTGAAGGTGCAGAACTCGGTCAAGCATGGCGGAAACAACGCCATGGTGGTGCCTGGTAGCACGGTTGTCTCAAACCGTATTGACTCAGGTGCCGCGACGCGGATCTGGACAGATTTCTATGTCCAGCCCGTGATCGGGGTGTTGCCTGATTCCCCTCCCACGAATAACGCCAGTTTCTTGGCTTACGTCAACTCCAATGGCTTCCTGGTAGTGGAGGTGGCCGGAGGGGGATGGGTTGTTTGTTCCAACAAATACAACAACACCCCGGTGACGCCGATTTCAACCGGTGCCTTCACGCGAATCACAGTTTGCCAGGAATTGGTCCATCACACCTTCGCTGTTTTCGTGGCGGGCGATCTGGTGGCGCAGGGGTTGGTATCGCCAGTTAGCCTGAACAGTTACTCCGGTTTTTTTGCGGACAATAAGGATGATGCGTCCTATCTCGATGACGTCTCCATCTCGACAGCAGTTCCGTCAGAGGGGACTTCGGACATGAACACCAACGGTATCCCGGATGCCGTTGAAATCAACATCAGCGACACTGCCACTTTTCCTCCAGGAGGAACCATCTACAAGATCCGGTAGGGACGCCCCCCCCTCCATTATCAAAGTCGACGTCTGAGCTTCAAATGCACCGAAAGGCTGCAGCGTAAGGGTTATCGTTCAACATAAGGAGATCCAATGAATATTCGAATCATAGCATTGCTAACCATCCTGCTCGCTCTGTCCCAAATTTCCCCCTGTACCGGGCAGGTCCTCCAGCCTTCTAAAAGCCGCCTCGGCATAAATCTCACCGGCCCATGCGACTGGGCCACCGAATATGTCTTTGTCGACGTGTTTCGCATGTCGCGCCAGTGGATAAGCCAGAACAAAGGTGCTAACTGGGGAAAGGGCCCAGAGCTGGACCGGGACGAGAACGGCTGGATCAACAAACTCGAGGATGGCTGCTGGGCGGAAACGCCGATTCTTACCAGCAACAACGGCCATGCCCCATCCGGTCAGTATGTTTGCCTCTACGAAGGTGAAGGTGAAATCGGCTTCACCCATAACAGCGCCATTGTTTCCCGCGAACCCGGACGCATCGTCGTCAACATTGACACGCAGAAGGGTGGCACTTTCCTCGCGCTACGGTCAACCAACCCCACAAACCACGTCAGAAATATAAGGGTCATCATGCCCGGCTTCGAGAAATCATACAAACGTGATCCCTACTACCCGCCGTTTGTCCAGCGCTGGCAGGAATTCAATACGGTCCGCTTCATGGAATGGATGGAAACCAACGGCTCGAAACAGAAGGAATGGAGCGACCGTCCGACCGCTCCATACTGTAATTGCACCGAACGCGGAATGCCTGTGGAGGTCATGGTTGACCTCTGTAACCGGCTGAAGATCAACCCCTGGTTCTGCATTCCTCATTGTGCCTCGGATGATTACGTTTCCAATTTTGCAAAACTCGTGAAGAAGCTGCTCGATCCAAACCTGAAGGTCTATATCGAGTACTCCAACGAGGTATGGAACGGGATGTTCGAACAGCATCACTATGCCGAGGACAAGGGGAAGGAACTTAAACTTGGTCCCAAAGAGCGTCCGTGGGAAGGTGTGGCAATGTACTATGGAAAACGTTCCCAGGAAATATTCGGGATCTGGGAGAAAGTGTTCAACGGACACGAACGGCTATACAGAGTAATAGCCTGGCAGGCCGCAGGCGGTGAATACTGGAGCGATGCGATGCTTTTAGGAAACAATGACACGGGGAAACATGCCGATGTCCTCGCCATCGCGCCGTATATAACCATGTGCATCGGGCCGACCACCAAGCCGACCTCCGACGAAGTCTCGAAGTGGACCGTTGAACGGGTTCTCGATTTCGCCGAAACCAACGCCATGCCGGAAAGCATCAAGTGGATCAAAACCCAGAAAAAGGTGGCGGACAAGTATGGCCTCAAACTGGTCTGTTACGAGGCTGGCCAGCACCTTGTCGGAGTCTGTGGCGGCGAAAACAACATCGCGTTGGCCAATCTCTTTCATGCAGCCAACCGTCATCCACGAATGGGCGTCATCTACAAAATGTATCTAGATGCCTGGCGCGATGCAGGTGGTGACCTCATGTGCATCTACTCTTCCACAGGCATTTGGAGCAAGTGGGGGAGCTGGGGTCTGACGGAATACCTCGACGAAACCGAAAAGGATCAACCTAAATTCAAGGCCGTCATGGAGTGGAACAGGGGTAATCCCCGGATCCAGTTGTAATAACCCATTTAAGGATGACCGTAAAATCAAGGCGATAGCGTCACGCGACGATAAGAACAGCACCCCCTCCCTGCAAGCAATCTCCGCCGCCTTTGTCTGGCTTGGTGCCAGTGGGTGTGAACGGAATTGCTTCGTTCTGTTTCGACGTAACGTTAATTTGGAGGCTTCGCCTACCGCGGCCATCATGCATCTTTTCGCCGACTCACGCTACCGGTTGCGAGTCAACGGGCAATTTGTCTATGCGGGGCCGCCGCGATTCGTGACGCAATATCCCGAGTATGATACGGTTGATCTGCGCTCTTTCCTCAAGCCAAGTACCAATTGCATCACAGTTGAGGTGAACGCCTATGGGGCGTCGTCATTCCAGACTATGCGGGACGGACACGGTGGTTTTATGG
>Ga0118677_10003281_pt1 | contig 30898 bp, 23 predicted proteins | sample AliMusrvi5mmetaG_FD_86154 | JGI IMG/M metagenome (GOLD analysis project Ga0118677, IMG submission 86154) | reverse complement strand
CAGCTGTGCTTCGCGATGATTTCCTTAATTTTGCCGACCTCGTTATCTTCCGCGCCGATAAGCAGGGTTGTGTTGCCCGCCATTAAAAAGCCGCCGGTAGTGGAAAGTTTTGTGATGAAATACCCCTCGTTTGTGAGTGATGCGGTGACCTCGGCGCTGTCGTCATTGTTTATGACCGCTAAAACTAATTTCATGGCTTCCTCCTTAAAATGAAAATTACAGATACGGGTTTAATATACGCATGCTCTCTTTGCCGAGCTTCGTCAAATCGGGAATATCATAGCGGTTGTCGCTGGAATCCTTGATAAGCACCCGGCCGTCGTAAAGCATTTTTATATCCGAATGGGTATTCTTTACCTCGAAGCTGTGGGGACCGTTGTCTGTTTCCACCTTAAAATTAAGTTTACCGTATTTTTCGATAATTGTCACTATCCTTGTTATTTTAGGCACCAGATAGTATTCATTCAGAACATCCTCAATGACTTTGCGGCTTTCGGGCGTCAGGTTTTTCAAATCGCGGATAACCGCCTGCTCGATGCCTTCACTGTCCAAAAGCGTGATATATTTTTGAAGCCCCGTCAGCGGGAACAGCCTGCGTGCTTCGACATCCTCAAAAATTCTGCCGTCGTACATTTCGACCTTCAGCAGAATGCCGTCTTTTTTTGTGATGCGCGCGTTGTCATATTCTATGTAGGTTCGTTCTTCCATGCTGTGTACCTGCCCTCCGCAGCTTTTCGCTTTTCAAATCTGGCCACTATTCGAAATTCTCTTCTTCCTTGCCTTCACGGATTTTTTCGGAAAGCGACTGGATTTCAATCAGTTTAAAGTACTTGCCTTTTTGCGCCATCAGTTCGTCGTGCGAGCCGAACTCGATGATTTCGCCCTTGTCCACAACAACAATTTTGTTGGCTTTGCGCAGCGTGGAAAGCCGGTGCGCTATCATCAGGGTTGTGCGCCCGCTGATAAGCCGTTCGATGGCCTGCTGAATCAAATGCTCCGTTTCGGAGTCGACGGCAGCGGTGGCTTCGTCAAAAATCAGCAGGCTCGGGTTTTTCAGCACTGCCCGCGCGATTGAAATCCGCTGCCTTTCCCCGCCGGAAAGGCCGACGCCGCGTTCGCCGAGCAGCGTATCATAGGCATCGGGGGTGCGGGCAATGAAGTTATGCGCGTTTGCAACATCCGCGGCGTGGATGACCTGCTCCACATCCGCGTCGGGCAAACTGTAGGAGATGTTGCGGAAAATCGTATCCTTGAACATCATCGGTTCCTGCTGCACATAACCGATTTGGCCGCGGAAGGAAGTAAGGTCGATATCCTTGATATTCATGTCGTCAACCAGTATATCACCCTCGTAGTTGTCGTAAAATCTCATGAGCAGGTTGACCAGGGTGCTTTTGCCGGAGCCTGTCGTACCGACAATACCGATAATATCCCCCGGCTCGATAATAAGATTAATATTCGTGAGTGTCTTCTTTATCCGGTCGAAAGAAAAGCTGACATTCCTGAACTCAATTTTGCCTTTTAAATGTTTAACCGTATTGCCTTCACCGAAATTCTGCTCCGGTTCTGCATCAATAATATCCAGAATCCGCTCCGCCGAGGTTAAGGCGTTTTGATAAGTATCGTTCAGGGTAGCGAAAAAGTTTATCGGCCCGTAAAACATAGCGGTATAAGAAATAAACGAGACCAGCAGGCCGACCGAAATCCTGCCCGGCGCGGCGATAACCCAGTAACCGCCCATGCCCCAAATCAGCAGTGAGCCGCAGGTGACAAAAAAGGTAACGGCGGAAGGGAAAACATTCGAAAGCACGGCGGCCTTTCTGTCCTCGCGAAGCCAGTTGGCATTGTAGTCTTCAAATTTATCGGCAGCCCTTTGCTCGCCGGTGAAGGATTTGATAACCCTGATGCCGGGCAGGGTGTCCGATAAAATGGAACTGACAGCCGCCCATCTTCGCCAGATTTTACGGTATATCGGCGCGATTTTCTTGCCGAAATAGCGCGCGCCCATCACAACAAAAGGCACCGGTATCAGCGAGAGCAGCGTAAGTTTCCAGTTCAAAATAAACATGATGACGATAATGCCTATCATTAAAAAGAACTGGATTACCGCATCCTGCGAAATCCGGAGCATGAAAGCCTGCAGCGTGGCCGTATCACCGCTGACTCTGGAAATAACGGAGCCGGTGCTGGTTTTATCGTAAAAGCTCAGCGGCAGGTACTGTGCCTTTTCATAAATATCGTTGCGCAGGGAGGAGACAATCTTGTCCCCTGAAATGCGCATATAGTAGCCTCTTACAGCGCCGATGGTATACTGAACAATATAAATGCACATCAGCGATATAACCAGTATCAAAAGCCCGTGCAAATCCTTCTTCGGGATGATATTGTCTACCAGGAGTTTTGTGACATAGGGCGGGGCAAGCGCCATGGCGGTCGTGACGAGGGAAAGCAAAAGACATACCAGCATAACCTTCCATTGCGGCAGCACATATTTTGAAAGCTTTTTAGCCAGCTTGCCCTTTGACGCGCAGTTGATGCATTCGGCGCCCTGCCGGCTTAACGCGCGCCCGCACTTCGGGCAGACGGACTTCTTCTTTTCAAAAGTCGCCTCAACAATTTTGAACTCTTCATCCGGGTCTTCGCCTTTGGCGACATCTTCGGTAAACATGGCCGCGGCATCGGCGAGCGCCGCAATCGAATAGGTAAAGCGGAAAATATCAAGTTGCCTGCCGTCCTTTTTCACCTTAAGAATCGCGTTGCCGTACATGCGCTTGACGCTTGCTTCTTCAACATCGCTGTGGGGCAGAATGAAAACCCCGTCCTTGTGCCGCTCATCGAATACAATCAGACGCTTATCGGTGACAACAAGCGCCGAATTGCTGTACTTGCCCGCAAGGTTCAAATCGCCGACGATTGAAAAAAGAGCCTTTTCGTCTTCAAGCAAAAGCTCATCGGCTTTTTGGCTGAAGTCTTCAGGCAGCGGGATATTCGTCAGCATGTCTTTAGGCAGCATATTAGCTTCAAGTCCTTTCGCAGGCACTGAGAGCGGTATTAAACAAAATGGAAAGCTTCAAAATCAAACTCAGTTACCTTAGTTTTATTTTGAAACTCTCCGTCAAATACAATTTGTTGTGTTTCTATGCCCCCGTTATACCATAAAGAAAAGCATAGCGCAACCCTTATCCGCAAATTGTTATGATTATTTAATAAAATCGTTGGATGGGCTAAAAATTTCAGAAAATCGGCGGGATTTTCGGGCAAAATTTTGTAGGGGCGAACATTGTTCGCCAGCGTAAAACCCGGATTGAGTACCATCTGCTGAATAGTTCTTAACGTCCAAAATGAAGACTCGATAGAAATTAAGTTTTTATAGTGTAATATGAAAACTTGGTAAAAAATGAAAGTTTTTATAGTTGGATATGAAAACTGTTGACATTTTGCTTGTTTTTGTAGTATACTGCCGGTGAAAAGAGGTGTGCTTTTATGGTTCAAAGAAAGCAATACATGGATAAACTGATAAAGATGAAGGATAAAAAGATCATAAAGGTTGTTACCGGTGTCCGCCGCTGCGGCAAGTCAACGTTACTGATGCTGTTCAGAGAATATCTGAACAGCTGTGGAGTCGATGACAGCCAAATCATATCGGTCAACTTTGAGGATGTTCAATCAAAGCCTTTGCTTGACTATGAAAAACTTCATGAATATGTTATCGAACGCCTTGTCGCCGGTAAAACGACCTATGTGTTTTTGGATGAGATTCAAAATGTGCCAGATTATCAAAAAGCGGTAGACAGCCTTTTTATAAAAGACAATGTTGATGTTTATATAACGGGTTCGAATGCATATTTTCTTTCCGGCGAGCTTGCAACGCTTCTCTCCGGCAGATATGTGGAAATCAGCATGCTGCCGCTTTCATTTGCGGAGTATTATGAAATCAAGGGCGGTATCAAGCGTGACGCTTTTATGGAGTATTATCGCATGGGCGCTTTTCCGTATATAACATCAATTGATGATGATGATATCAAATATGATTATTTAAGAGGTGTTTACAACACGGTTTTACTGAAAGATATTGTAGCGAGGAAAGGTATCGGCGATGTCACTTTGCTTGAAAGCGTCATCAAGTTCCTGTTTGACAATATCGGGAATATCGTATCATCAAAGAAGATTGCGGACTCTCTTACCACTTACGGCAGAAAGACAACTTCTGTGACGGTTGACGGGTATATCAAAGCGTTGATGGAATCCTTTATTTTATATAAAGCAGGCCGGTATGATGTCAAAGGAAAACAGCATCTGAAATCACTTGAAAAATATTATGTTGTTGATATCGGGCTGCGAAACCTGCTTCTCGGCGAAAAAAATGCCGACATCGGGCATATCCTTGAAAACATTGTGTATCTTGAGTTGATACGGCGGGGTTACACGGTGAATATCGGTAAGGTGGGCGAAAAAGAAATCGACTTTATTGCTTCGAAAGGCGGGGATAGAATTTATTATCAGGTTGCTGCAAGCGTTCTTGACCCGTCGACCTTTGATCGGGAAATTGACCCGTTGAAAAAAATAGGGGATAATTTCCCAAAGTACATCCTGTCGATGGACGATTTCCCGATGAGTGAGGATGGAATTGAGCAGATGAATATAATTGATTTCTTGCTTAATAAACAATATTGAAACTTCGGAGCAAAACTGTTTTTCAAAAAATGGTTTTGGCGGGATATAACGGCCACCTTTCAAGGGGGCACACATACCGGCTCAAACAGGCCGTTTACAGAGATTTTGTATTGGTGAGGAAACCTGAGGACGGCGAATGAAATACATTTACAGGCAACGGGCGAAGGCAGTTCGCCCCACAAATAAACCAAACAAACCAACAATCAAAAATAAAAATTTCGGAGGTCAAAAACGATGAAAAAGGTATTAAAAGGGTCATTGTCGGTGCTTTTAGCAGTGCTTATGCTTAGCGGTATGGTGCCTCTTGCCGGGTTATCATGGTTAACCGCTTCGGCGGTTTCTTACAGCACGGGTGATATCATCACCTATGGCTCCTATCCGCAGATAAAGATAACGGATGCCTCGTTTAGGGCGGCATTGGGTGAATTGACGCCGGATTCGAACGGCGATGTAATATTAAACGGTATTAAGTATAGACGCCTCATCACACAAAATATTACGGATTTTTACCGGTATGATCCCATTAGTTGGCGTGTCCTTTCAAATGGCCCCGACGGTCTCTTCGTCGTTGCCGATAAGACGCTGGACTGCAAGCCCTACAACACGGCAAATGTCGGCATAACTTGGGCGGACTGCACATTGCGGACTTGGATGAATTCAACCTTTTATAACACCGCGTTTTCATCATCCGAGAAGTCGAAAATCAGAAGCGCGACATTGATCAATGACGCTAACCCTACTTACGGGACGCCAGGCGGTATTGAAACAACCGACAAGGTGTTCATTTTGTCCTATTACGACGCTATTACCTCTCAATACGGGTTTTCTACAAGCGGCGATGAGTCAACGACAAGAAATTCACAGCCTACGGATTATTCAAAAGCGCTTGGTGTAACAGTTGGCTACTTCGGAGGTGGAGCCTGTTGGTGGTTGCGGACTCCTGGCGATAGTTCGAGTAGTGCTTGCAACGTCAACCCTTTTGGTCGAACCTATAACTTATATGGCAACAGCTTATACTACTACAGTGTCAACTATACCAATGTTGGTATTTGTCCAGCTATAAAAATTGATCTGACATCCGGCATCTTCCCATCAAAAAGTTACAATTCATATATTGTTAAGGCAGTGGATGCAACTACTGGCAAGCCGTTAAACGGTGCTTCAGTCGTTTTCGACGGCAACACAGTCGGCACGACAGCGGCCGACGGCGCCTATACCCTGGCAGTTGGCTGCTCCACCGATTCGAGCAAGCAGGTGACTATAAGCAAGAGCGGCTATTCAAGTGAAACCCGGCGATTATATGAGCTGAACGCCTACGGGCAAAATACCATCGGCATGACAATTGGGGCTGATTTTTCACAAATCTTTGCCAATGCCGCGTTTGCTAAAGAGAAAATCTGCGGGCCGACGGTGAATATCCTCGGCAACAGTTTTCCATTGTTTTCGTTCGACGCAAATCTTGATTTCGGCGGTTTTTCTTTTAAATCCAAGCAGGATACAGTAAATAAGACCGTTAAATATATCATCGGCATCGATGGCGGTGTCAGCGTCGCATCCGACGATGATTTCAACAGCAACTATGCCGATTTTAAAAATTTCTTTAAAGGTTTCTCAGAAGGAACGCAAGAGGCCAACTATTTCCGCTATAACAAAATTAAGGATAAACTGAAACAAGTCGGCGGTTCCGTCGGATTTAACGCAAATTTGTCTGTTGCGGGATATATGGAGTTTGATTATTCCACGGGGAGCCTTGTCTTCAAAGAGGGAGGGATGGTCGTCACGGCGCAGGCGGCGGTCAGCCAGGATGTCCCGTTTTGGGGCGTGTTTTACGCGACCTTTACCATCGGGGGTGAAATTGATGGTCAGCTTTACACCACGAATGACGGCAGCGGTGTGCTCGGTCTCAACGCAAACCTTTCACTTGCCGTGCAGCCATCAATAGGCGTGGGCATCGGGAATTCCAACATCGCGTGTATAGAAGCCGGTATCGACGGCGAAATAAAAGGTTCCGTAAAGCTTCCGGCATCCTCCTTAAGCGAATCTCTTACGCTTACCCTTTCCGCTCAGGCCTATATCAAGGCAAAACTCCTGTTTCTTGAGAACAAATGGGAAACCAATTTTCCAAATCTTGAGCTGTATCCGAATTTCGGCCAGTTGAACGCAAAATCGATGGGGATTGAAGCGGACGGTTTTGTTATGATTCCCCGCGATTACCTGAACAAGCAAGTAAAAAGTTACAGCAGCGGTATCGGCGGAACAAATATATATCCCTACGGCGCGCCGAAGCTCACGAGGCTCAATAACGGCAATACTGTTGCCATGTGGATATATGACGACGGCACAAAATCGGACGCGAACCGCACAACGCTGTTTTACAGCGTTTATAACGGCACGCAGTGGTCTTCCCCCGCCGCAGTTTACGAGAGCGGCAAGGCTGATTTTAACCCGGTAATCTGTTCGGACGGCACCAAAATTTATGCTGTTTGGCAGCGCGGCACACAGGTTTTTGATGATAATATGACCCTTGCCGACGCGCTGGCAAAAACACAGCTTGTCTATGCCTGCTTTGACGGTTCGGCATGGTCTCAGCCTGTTAATGTCGGCAATTTCGCAAGCGGAAAATATCCTGTCATGTATTCTATTGCTTCAAACACGACGAATGTTGCGATTGCCTGGGTGGAAAACTCCCTGAACGATTACAGCTTTGCCACCGGAACCACAAGCATCTATAAGCAGCAGATGGCAAGCGGCACATGGGGCGCGGTAACGCAGGCGGCGGCACCGTCCAATGTCGGCAGCCTTGCGCTCGGTTATGTAAGCGGCAATCTTTCACTTGCGTATACCACTGACATGGACGGGAACCCCGCGACATCGGGCGATTCCGAACTGTATATGAACGGTACAAGGGCGACAACCAATACGGTTGACGATACCGGCGTTACCTACCAGAACGGCTCGTTCTATTATATCAGCGGCGGCATGCTGGCAAATTATTCCACTGGGATCACCAATCTTTCGGTTTCGGGGGATTATCAGTTTGTCGGCAACGGCGCTGTCACGGCGGTTGTTTTTCCGGCAACGGATGGCTTCAAAAATGAACTCAATATTTCTTACCTCAGTAACGGTGTTTATTCCACGCCCGTTACGCTGACAAGTTACGGCAGGCACATTTCTGCCTATTCCGCGGTGATGGACAGCAATAACGCGGTGCTTGCCGCCATGGATATCGACAACCTTTCAAACGATACAGGTGTATACCCTTATACCACGACTGACTTTGTTGTTAACAGCTTCGGCCAGGCACCGGATTTGGGGATAGACAGCCTGATAACCTACGACAGCGCCACCGTGACGCCGGGCGGCACAGCCGCCTTTACCGCAACCGTGACAAACAGCGGCACCGCTGCGGCAACCGGATACACGGTCAACATTAAAAATGCAGCCGGAACGGTGCTGGCCGCGAGAATGTTCCAGGATACCATTGCAGTCGGCACATCAAAGTCAGTAACGGTTAACTACACCATTCCTACCGGTTTTGCGAAACAGAGCTTGACATTCGAGGTTGTTGCGGCAGGTGACAGCAATACAGGCAACAATACGGCTGCAATTACGGTGGGTTATGCGGATATTGCGGTTATTTCCTGCGCAATCAACAACGGTGTTATCAGCGCAACGGTTGTCAATAACGGCTGCGATACGGCTGCTAATATAAATGTTACAGTTTCAAAATTCACCGACAACAGTGTAACATTAACCACAATCCCATTAGGAAATATCGCGGCAGGCCAAACCCAAAATATCACTTATACCGTCCCCGCGGGGTACCTTACATTTTCCTCGGCTTATGTTTCCAATAAGTTTACGGTTACTGCCGCGACAGATTCGACGGAACTCAATTTGAGCAATAACGCCGCCGAAGTGCTTGTTTCGCCTGTCCCTGCACAAAGTATCTCTATGAGCACTTCCACACTCAACATGGAAATAGGTTCAACGGCAAGCCTTGTGGCTACTGTTTATCCTTCCAATGCATATAACAAAACGGTTCACTGGGTCAGTGACTCGACAAACATTGTGTCAGTGGACAGTAACGGAAATCTTACCGCCGCAGGCGCGGGCACGGCAATTATAACGGCAATGTCGGATGACGGCGGCTTTGTTGCCCAGTGCGCGGTTACGGTAAGTATTTCGGTACGAGGCGTAAGTATGACGCCGGGCAGCGCAACCGTTAATGTAGGGAATACGATTGCAATGAACTATGTGATAAACCCGGCCGGCGCGACGAACCCGGCTGTAACATGGACTTCCTCCGTCCCTGCTGTCGCATCGGTGAACAGCGCCGGCATCGTAACCGCCTATAAATCCGGCGTAACCACTGTCACCGTAACAACGGTGAACGGCAGTTATACCGCTTCGTGCGTGGTGACGGTTATTAACGCAGTGAAAGGACTGTCAATTTCCGATAGTGTGTTATCCTTGTACACCGGCAAAACAAAGCAGCTGTATGCAACCGTCACCCCGGCAAACGCGGACAATCAGAGCGTTATATGGAGCTCGAGCGATGACGATATTGTATCGGTTGACGGCATAGGGCTAATCACAGCATCAAACACAGGGACAGCAACCATAACGGTGCGCTCTGTTGACGGAAATTACACCGCCCAGTGCGTCGTCACCGTCGGGAAGCATGTAACGGCGGTATACCTGTCGTCTTCCGCCGTGAACCTTGTTCCCGGTTTAACACAGCAGCTCACGGTGACCGTAATGCCACTGAAATCGCTCAATAAAAATGTCGATTGGGTTTCGACCAATGAAAATGTCGCCACAGTCAGCGCGGGCGGTTTGATTACAGCCACAGGAACAGGCACCGCTACCGTGATTGTTGAAACGGCTGACGGCGGATTTACGGCGGCCTGCACGGTTACGGTAACCAACTCGGCAGCAGGTTATACCTTGAACAGCCATGCGCAATATATAACGATAAACGGTACGGTGCAAATGGCAGGCACCTTCACGCCGTTGACGGCTGTCAACAAAAATGTATCATGGGTTTCGTCGGATAGCTCGATTGTGTCCGTGTCCGGCACAGGCCTTGTTACAGGGCTAAAGGCCGGCTCGGCGGTGATTATCGCGACAACGCAGGACGGCGGTTATAAGGATTACTGTATTGTGCGGGTTGTGGGCATCGTGCCGAAGAGTAACACAAAAACAGTTATTGACGCGAAAAACGGCTTTATTTACGGGCTTTCAGCCGGCATTAACTCGGTCAATGATTATGTCACGCTTGCCGACAGCACCTGCTCGCTTGGCTATACTCAAACAGATAATGGCTTTGGCACGCAGACAATTGTCAATCTCACAAGAAACGGTGACATTGTTGACAGCTACACGGTTGTTCTTTTTGGTGATGTCAACGGCGACGGCAACATCGACAGCATTGACGCGGGAATTATAGTCGACTATCAAAACTACATGGTTACTTGGAACCCGTTGACCGACGCGGCTAAAATAAAAGCCGCCGACCTGAACGGCGACGGAAATATCGACAGCATCGACGCCGGCATAGCAGTCGACTCGCAGAACTATATGGTTACCATTGACCAAAGCACGGGGCGTGTTGTAACAAGCTGAATAAACCCGTAAAATGAAATATTCGGGCTGCCTCTTACGATAAATGAATCGTGAAAGGCAGCCCGATTTTCCGTAAAAATGTAGAGCGAACACAGGTCGCCCTACTTCGCGATATTCAATTCTTCCTTGAGCGCGTTTTGAAGAACGGAAGAGAAGTTTATGCCTGCTTTTTCTGCCTCATTATTGAGCCATGATGGGATTGTGCAATTTTTCTTCACAGTTCGCGATTCGTATCTTCTTCGATATTCATCAAAGTCAACATCCACAAGGGTTACGATGTCGCCTTTAGCGGCTTTAAATTTACCCAGAGAGGATGGCGGAGCGATAGACTGTTTTTCATCCTGTTTGTAGCAGCCATACATTCCGATAGCGTCCCTCGCCATTTCCATAGCCTCGGCTATTGTTTCACCCTGCGTGTTTATTTCAAGGTCGGGTACGGATACCACATAAAAACCGCTGTCTTTCGTTAAAATAATCGGATACGCTTGTTTCATATCGTTTCCTCCTTTTGCCGATTAGCATATTATTTCAACTCCACAATCGAAACGCCTTCCTCGCCCTCGCCGTAAACACCGAGCCGGTGTGATTTCACATAGGGGCTGTCTTTCAGATATTTCTGCACAGCCTTGCGCAGGGCGCCGGTGCCCTTTCCGTGGACGATGGTGAATTCCGAAAGCCCCGTGCGCAGCGACGCGTCGATGAACCGGTCCAGCTCAAGCAGGCATTCGTCAACGCTCATGCCCCGCAGGTCAAGCCTTGTGTTGGCCGCCAGGGTCAGCCTGCTTTCCACGCCGTTCCTTCCGCGCACCGGGGGATTTGCCTTTGAGTTTTGCGGCCCTTCCACCAGACGCAGCCCCTGCAGTTTCACTCTTGTTTTTAAGGCACCTGCCTGCACCTCGACATGTTCGCTTTTATCCGGCAGGGCAAGCACTTTCGCTTCTTTGCCGATGTCTGCGATAATAACTATATCTCCGACCTTCAGTGGGCGGGGCAGATGATATTCACCGCCGATGTCGATATATTCCACGACGGGGTCTGACGCCGCGTCAATCGCCTCGACGCCCCTTTTAACGGCGGCTCTTGCCCGGCGGGCAAGCTCGTTCGCGTCTTTTGTTTTATCTTTTTCCTTGCGCAGCTTTTCAAGCTCCGCCAAAAGGGTATAGGCCTCGCGCTTGGCCTGCTCGGTTATTTTGGCCGCCTGCGCTTTTGCCCGTTCAAGCTCTTGATCCCGCAGGATTTGAATTTCGTCCTTTGATGCCTTGGCGTCGTTCAAAGCGGACTGCGCCTGCGCGGAGAGGGACTGGGCGTATTCATGTTCTTTTTCCATCTGCCGGCGGCTGAACTCAAGTTTGTCGACAACATCCTCAAAGCGGAGGCTTTCGGTGGATACAAGCTCCCTTGCCCGGTCAACGACTCCCTTGGGCATGCCTAACCGCTCCGAAATCGCGAAAGCATTTGAACGCCCGGGTACGCCGATTAATAGCCTGTAGGTTGGGCGAAGCGTCGCCACATCAAATTCGCAGCAGCCGTTTTCAACCCGCGGTGTTTGCAGGGCGTAAGCCTTGAGTTCCGCATAGTGGGTTGTGGCGGCTATTTTAGCGCCTTTAAAGTGGAGCGCTTCAAGGATTGACATCGCCAGCGCAGCGCCTTCTACGGGGTCTGTGCCGGCTCCCAGTTCATCAATCAAAGCGAGGCTTCGCTCATCTGCTCTTTTTATAATATCAATAATATTCGTAATATGTCCGGAAAATGTGGAAAGAGATTGTTCAATGCTTTGTTCATCGCCGATATCCGCAAGGATTTCGTTGAATACAGAAACTTTGCTCTTGTCCCCGGCGGGGATAAGCAGCCCGCACATGGCCATCAGGGTTAAAAGCCCGATTGTTTTAATCGAAACAGTCTTGCCGCCTGTGTTCGGGCCGGTGATAACCAAAGTGTCAAAGTCTTTGCCGAGCATGATGTCAACGGGGACAACCGTTTTTTCGTTAATCAGGGGATGGCGCGCCGCGCGCAGATTGATTTCACCCTCATCGTTGAGCTCGGGTACGGTTGCTTTAATGCTGTAGGCATAGTTTGCCTTCGCGAAAATCAGATTCAGCTCAACCGCGCACTCATAGCTTGATTTAACGCTCTGCGCGAAGCTGCCCGCCATGGCGGAAAGTTCGGCAAGGATGCGCTCCATTTCATCGCGTTCATTGCTTTTAAGCACCTTAATTTCATTGTTCGCCTCAACCACCGGCATCGGTTCAATAAATACGGTGGCGCCGCTGGAGGAAGTATCATGCACAAGGCCGGGGATTTCATTGCGGTATTCGTTTTTAACCGGCACAACATAACGGCCGTTGCGCATGGTGATGATGTTTTCCTGCATAAACTTTGAATAGGTTTGCGAGCGGGCGAATTTTTCAAGCTGTTCGCGCACCTTGGATTCCTGCACGCGGATTTTGCGGCGGATATCATAAAGGGCAGGGGACGCGTTATCCGCCATTTCATCCTCGGAAAGGATAGCGGCATTAATGGCGTCCTCCAAAAACTTGTTCGGCGTGAGCGCGCTGAAATAAATATCCAAAACACTCGGGACACCGCTGTTGGAACTGCGCCATTGGGTGAGCCCGCGGATAATGCGAAGCACGGAGGCCACGTCCAACAGTTCTTTCATATTCAGCACGCTGCCCGCGTCCGCGCGGCTCAGCGCGTTGTTTACATTTTTAAGCCCGCCGAAGGACGGCCCGCCGAAACGGGCGAGCAGCATGTGGGCGTCGCTTGTCTGGATAACCTGCGCCCGCGCAAGATCGATGTTACTTTGCGGCTCTAAGTTCAGGGCTTCAAAGCGGGCGTCGTCGCAGGCGGTAAATTCGGCAAGACGCTCGAAAATTTTATCAAGCTCAAGCGCTCTGTAGTGCCGGTTTTTTTGAACAGTCATAATAAAAACTCCAAAAATTATAAATAATACTTTATTGCGGAACCAATGAGTTGTAAAAATCCAAGGTTTTAAATTTTTTTTGTATATGGGTCGCGAGATAGCTTTCAGTCACCTGCGAAAGTGCTCTCAAACTCTCATCCGGAAGTGTAAAGGCATATAACTTTACAGGCTCGGAATAGCAGATATGGCGCATTGCTGTCACAACACCCATTCCGACCGGTACGCCCTGGGGGCTGCAATCCGTGCAGAAGAGCCGGCCGTTTTCTTTATCGAAAAACATTACGCTGTCTTCAAACTTTCCGCAGCCTTCGCAGGCGGTTAAATCGGGCATATAGCCCGAAAGGCACAGCATACGCAGCTCTGTTACCGCTTTCAGCAGCAGTTGGGGGCGTGTTCCGTTTGCCAAATAATGCAGGGAGTTGAGCATGAGCTTCAGGTAGTCCTCAGCCTCATCCATTTCGGGGGCAAGCTCACCTGCGAGTTCGCAAAAATATTGGGCGAGTGTCAGGCTTTCGATACTCTCCCGAAGTTTAAAGAAGATATCAATGCTCTGAGCTTCGTCGATGATGTAGCTTTCTTTGCTTTGGTAGATGGAAAAGCGGGAATAGCTCAGCAGCTGTGTCGCGCATTGCGAGCGGCTTTTTATTCGTTTTGCCCCGTTCGCGAAAGCGCGGATGATGCCGAAATCCTTTGTAAGCACCGTTACAATACGGTCGCTCTCGCCGGTAGAGGTTTCTTTTATCACTAAGCCGTCAGTGTTCATTTGCATGTTATGGTCCTCAGTCTAACCCAAAGTTATGAATAAGCCCTTCGCGGTTTCGCCAGTCTTCCTTGACCTTTACCCGGCAGTGCAGATTCACCCTGCACTGAAAAAACTTTTCCATATCTTCTCTGGCGCGTGTGGATACCCTTTTCAGCATTTCACCGTTTTTGCCGATGATGATGCCTTTATGGCTCTCTTTTTCGCAGAATATATTGGCGTCGATATCCAATAAATCCGTGCCTGTGCGTTCCTGCATTTTTTCAATATTAACCGCGATGCCGTGCGGTATTTCTTTGTCAAGCAGGCGAAGCAGTTTTTCGCGGATAATCTCCGCGGCAATAACTCTTTCGGGCTGGTCCGTCAAGGTATCCTCGGGGAAGAAATAATCCGAGGGGTTGGTTAACTTGTTAAGCTCGGCCTCAAGCGCCTCCATGTTATCGCCCTTGGTGGCGGAAACTGGAACCACCGCTTCAAAATCATACAGGGATGAAAACTTCACAATGCGTTCAATGAGCGCGTCCCTGTGCAGAAGTGTGTCGATTTTATTGATTGCTAAAATAACAGGCATTTTCTGGCTTTTGAATTTTTCAAGCAACTCATGCTCGGCTGAGCGCAGGTCTCCCTCGGGTTCAACCACGAAAAGGCATGCGTCCACGCCGGAAATACTGTCGCCGACGGCTTTCACCATTTTCTCGCCCAATTTTGTGCGTGGGCGGTGGAAACCGGGGGTATCGGTAAAAACAAGCTGAATATCATTTTTTGTTAAAACACCCATAATTTTGGTGCGTGTTGTCTGCGGCTTTTCGGAAACAATGGCGACCTTTTGCCCCAGCAGGCGGTTCAGTATAGATGATTTGCCCACATTGGGGCAGCCCACGATGGCTATAAACGCGGTTTTGGTCATTTGTTTGCTCCTTTAACTTTGGCTTTGTTATTTGTATTTTTAGGTTTGCCGGTCAAATAATCCCTTATGGCTAACGGGCCGATAAGTATATATACAATGCTTACAATCAGGCTGATAATAAGGCAAATAAGCATGAAGATGTTACCGGTGTAATATTGATAAAGCTTTTTAGAGGCTTCCGGTTGCCAGAGCAGTGCGACACCTATTGCCACGGAGAAAAAAGCGCCGACAAGCACGGCGGCCGCGGCAGTGTCCTTGGCAACCTTTGCCATTTTATTGTATTTCTTTTCAAGCAGGTTGATGGTGTTTTCAACCGCGGTATTTAAAAGCTCACCCATAAAAACAATAGCGTTTGCGATGAATATTACCGATAACGCAAGGCCGGTTATTTTAAAATAATCGAAAAATAAAAGGAAGGAATACATATAGAGGGTGAACACAAGATGAATTCTCATGTTGCGTTCATGATGAAGGCAATAGATAAAACCCTGCCAGGCGTATTCGAAGCTTTTGGCTAAGGCTTTCATGCCTCATCCTCCATGTAATAGCTTCCGTTTCTCTTTAAACCAAGCTGCGTAAGGGCGGTTTCCTCCTTCTCACGCATACGGACAAGCTCCAGGCCGCCGTTTTCATGGTCGTAGCCCAAAAGGTGCAGCATCGAGTGAACCGTCAGATAGCCTACTTCACGCTGCAGGGAGTGCCCGTAGCGGGCTGCCTGCTCAACAGCGTGCGGCATGGAAATGACAATGTCGCCCAGCAGCTGCGCGCCGGTGTCGTTGTTTAAATCATATACACCGTCAATCCCCAGCGGGAAGGAAAGCACATCGGTGCTTGCGTCCACCTCACGGTATTTAAGGTTTAAACGGTGAATTTCCTCATCATTAACAAGGCGTACGCTGACTTCAGCCGCGCCGTTAAAGCCTTCGTTAACCAGCACTGCCGTGCAGCAGCGGCGCATCAGCATACGCACCCCTGTGGGTATTTTAACATCCTTTTGATCGTTTGTTATGACAACCTTAACTCTTTCTATCATTTTTTCTCTTTGCCTCCTCATTTTTCTCGTAAGCCTTTACAATATCCTGAACCAGTTTGTGGCGTACTACATCCTTTTCTGTCAGGCGCACTGTCGCGATGTCATCAATACCCTTCAAAATCTTTACCGCGTCAATCAGGCCTGAGCGTTTGCCGTCGGGCAGGTCAATCTGCGTGATGTCACCGGTTACCACCATGCGGGAGTTGAAGCCGAGACGGGTTAAAAACATTTTCATCTGTTCCGCGGTTGTGTTCTGCGCTTCGTCAAGAATAATGAAACTTTCGTCCAATGTCCGTCCGCGCATATAAGCCAAAGGAGCCACCTCAATGTTGCCGCGCTCCTGCTGCTTTTGAAAATTCTCCGCGCCCAGCATCTCAAACAAGGCGTCATAGAGCGGGCGGAGATAAGGGTCAACCTTTTGCTGTAAATCACCGGGAAGGAAACCAAGCTTTTCGCCTGCTTCAACCGCCGGTCTGGTAAGAATTATACGGGTGACTTCTTTCGCACGCAAAGCCGTAACTGCGGTGGCAACCGCAAGATAAGTTTTGCCTGTGCCTGCAGGGCCTACGCCAAGGACGATTGTATTGGTTTTCATTGCCTCAATATATTTTTTTGACCAAGCGTCTTTGCTTTAACCGGCCGCCCGCGCGAAGTGATGCAGACACAGTCCGCCGTCATCTCCGAAAGTTTGTCCTCATTGTTTTCGTTTACGAGTGACAGCACATAACGGACATTCAAATCGCTCAGCGTTTCCCCGCGGCTTATAAGCAGAAGAAGCCCGTTAATGGCGCGCATGCCTTTTGCGACATTTTCCTCTTCACCGGTTAGTTTCAGCTCGGAACCCCTGCTGACAACAGCTATATTAAATTCGTTTTCTATAAGCTTGATGTTTTCGTCAAAACTGCCGAAAAGGCTGATGGCTTCTTCCATACGGTCAACATTTATTATCTGTTCGAACATACTCACACTCCTTTTTTGTCAGATACCATAGTATTTTTGAAATATTTTGTTAGATTATAACATAATATTTGAGATTTGTCACTTAAAAAATAAGTATATTCAATAGAATTTACAAATTGTTTTTATTTTCTTCCAAAAAGCATCGTAAACGAAAAAATTTAAAACAGGATATTATATGGAATAAATACCAATAATACCCTGTCTATTATTAATTCTTTTAATCAAAGTCTGCTTCAGAAGGGAGTATTTGCCTGCTAAATCCGGCTATTTATCTAACGACTTGATATACTCCAAAACAAAATTCGCCAACTGCAGATCATACGGCGTAGTAATTTTAAAATTATAGAATTCGCCCTTGACAATGTGAATCGGTATACCCTGCACGAAACAGACTTTTGTGGTTTCGGTAAGCTTTGCCCGTGTTTCGGCGTCAAGGGTATTGAAAGCGTCGATCAGCGCTTTTATTTTAAAACCCTGCGGGCTCTGCCCCGCAAAAAGCTCGGAGCGGACCGGTATGCCGGAAATGCTTTTGCCGTTTTCGGAGCTTACTATCGTGTCGTTCACCGGAATAACGGTGTTGCATGCGCTGCAAAACCGCATTTCGGCAATCACATCATCGATGATGCGCTGCGTTACAAAGGGGCGTACGGCGTCGTGGATAAGGACAACATCGTCTTCGGTGATTTCATTTTCTTTGCAGATGCCGTTCAGAATATTCAGCAGCGTACCTTCTCTGTCGATGCCGCCTTCGCAGAGGATGATGCGTTCATCGTTACCGCAATAATCCTTGATTTGCTCCTGCGCAAGCTCGTACCAGTCGCCGTTTGACCCGATCCAGAGCTGTTTAATCCTGCTGTCCTTCAAAAGCGTGCGGACGGAATGAACAAATACAGGAGCATCCCCAAGCATTAAAAACTGTTTGGGGACAGGAGAATTCATCCTTGAGCCGGAACCGCCGGCGAGTACAGCGCAATAAACGTTGGAATCAGCGGACAAGTTATACACTCCTTAAAGTTCAAACATTCTTAAGCGGACAAACTCTTATGCTTTTGCCTCAAGTTGTTTCTTTACAGCAAACTTTGGGATTTTTATGTTTTGCAAAGCCTCAAAGGGTATCGAAAATATTTTAAGCGACAGAATAAAAGTAACGGCAAGCGAAATGAAGATAATCGCGATTCTGCCCCAAAAAGTATCAAACGGTTTAAACCATTCATACTGGGAATAGGCAAGGAAGATAAATCTGTGCAGAATATATACTTGAAGAGACCGGGCGCCGAACCGGGTGTAAAACGTCTTGATTCTCGGCGTTAAAGCCAGGAAGGAAAGACCTAATCCGGCCGCGAAAAAGTAAAAAATCAGCCTTCCGGCAAATCTGATGTAAATCGGAAGATTTTTTATTCCTGCGATTGAACTGTATGCAATATTGCAGGTGATTAAATCCGGCTGGATATATTTCAAAAATACATAGCATAAACCGACAGTTGCTGCAATGAAAAAGGCTGCTGATATACGGGCTTTTTTTGTAAAAAGCTTTTTCATGTTTATTTCGGTAAAATAATAGCCGGCCATGAAGAACGGAAAATGTACAAACATTCTTGACAATGAAGCAAGGTCACCAACCTTGGAATCATATCCGATAATCAAACCGAACAAGACCGCACCGGCTAAAACATACTTCGGGTTAAATTTGTCAACTATCGGAAGTAGAATAAACCAGCCTATCAGACATTGAAGGTACCACAATGAACTTCTTGCCTGAAAGATGCCGATCGAAAAGTTGGCATGCAGCACGATTTTTTCAAACAATGTAACCGAAATTTGAGCCGACAGATATAAAATCACATACGAGAAAAGCCGCTGGACATTTATTCCGTTCGGACCTTTTAAGTACCTTTTCGCAAAGAAACCGGAAATAAATATAAAACAGGGCATATGCAGGGTATTGATGATGGACCAGAGAACCATATAATTTGGGTAAGCGTTTCTGAAAATCGAAATTGCGTGCCCCAAAACCACCAAAAATATCAAAACAAATTTCGCGTTATCATAAAAATATAGTCTGCCTTTTTCATCGCAGTATTCCCCGTTTTTAAAAAGCGGGTTCTTAAGTTTATTAGCCGGCTCAGCCATAAAAACACCCCGTTCTCGAATTTATTATCTAATGGCAAACTTTATCCGTTATTTCCCGAGTACCTTTTTCTCCAGTTCTTCCGTTGAAATATTTGCGTATTTCCCCAAATCATACTCGAAAACATAATGATGGGATTTTCTTGTCGTTTCCGGCGGCATTTTCATATAATCGCCGAAATGGCAGACAAGGTAATCCTCCCAATGGCTCATTGTCGGCATCATAAACCCTTCGAACTCAAGGAAGACCGGCTCGCCCCAATATTCTTTCGGGAAGCGTTCCTGTTCATAGGTATAAATGCTTGCAGGCAAACATACCCAGCTGTTTGTTTCTCCGGTGCTGTACTTGGTTGCCCAATTGTGCCAGCGCCATTTCAGAAAGCGGCGGGGAATCAGTTTAAGTATAAGGGTTTTAATAAACAAAACAGTCGAATTCCTGTTGAAAGCTATTGCAGGAAGCGGTCTGGCCTTTATTAGCATGCAGCCTCGCCAAAATTTGCATTTTGCTTCATGCTGCAATCGTTTTGTTTTATCATCGGGGCTGCCTTCAAGGGCCAGAATATCAAGAAAAATTCTTCCTTTCCTTAAACCGGAATTAAAGGTGGTGCCCCTGATTTCTATTCTGTTATGGCAATAGGGGACACAGTCCTTTTCAAGGATGTATTCTACCGGCAGCTCTTTCGGCGCAATCTTAAGCAGCTTTTCATAATCCGGACGGGGCATGGTAATATCAATATCATCGTCCCATGGAATAAACCCTTTGTGGCGGATACCTCCTAAAATCGAGCCTCCGGCGATGTAATATCTGAGGTTATGTTTTTTACAAATCTTTTCGAACTCAAGCATAATTTGAAGCACAAGCAACTGGATTTTTCTGGTATCCGCAGGGTCAACCTCCGTTACCTTCCTTTTTGCAAGCCTTTTCTTGCCTCGAAGGTGAATCGAAATTTTTAGCTGAGTCCGCAGCCTGAACGGGAATGAGATTATTTTGCCGAATAATCCCATCTCACTGAAAGGTTTTTTGTACCAGGCTTGAAGTTTAATTGCATTTTTTACAAGACTGTGCCTTTTGTAATTTAAAAAGCTCATATTTTCAAGCGAAAAAGATTTCAAGGCATTTTGTATATTGAGCGCCGCGGGGGAGCAGCCTTCAATATCATCGATTTCCAGCAGCGAGGGATTGATATAATCAATATCGGCATCGGCAAAACATTTGTTGGTGTTAACCGCGTTTTGTAAAATTAATACGGCCTGCCGGCTGTCGATAAAAATACCGGGAAGGACCGCGGGAACAGCGGAATTTTCCATACCGCCGACTGCAAGGGCGGCAACCATATCCGGTACGGTCAAGTTTTTATTTGTATATTGTTTTTCAAGCTTGACAGTGACAACGCCGCTTGTAATAAAAATATCTTGGTATTCTTTCCAAAACGCTATTCTGTTGAGCATTTTAGCATAATCTCTCTGTCCGAGAACGCCGGTGCTTTTATAGGCGGTCATTATTTCCTCAACTTTAATGCCGCACAAAACCGATGCGGCTATAATTTCCCCGCATGAAATTTTATCAAGAATCAGTGCTTTATAGATGCCGTTCAAAGCCGTTTTTTGTTGAAGAGACGAAGTAATTCTGTTTCTGACACCGGAAACGGCTGCGACGCAAAGATCAAGCTTCCTGTTAAACTCATCCGTTATTTCGTTTATTTCATCCGAAAATCTTTTCGCAAGTTCAAGGCGGTAACCGGGGTCAAGCAGTTTTCCAACCTTTTCGGCGTATTCGACCCGTTTGCTTTTATCCATCAGTTCAGCGAGCTTTTCTTCAATCGCAAAGGTATCCGCGGCGTTCATACAAATCGCTGGATGGCTGTCCGACGAATAATTGGCATCCTGCAGCATAATCGCAGGGATTCCTGCGCATATACTCTCCATAACCGTTTTTGGCATATGGTTCAAATGCGCGTAGGTTATCGAGACCGAAGCCTCTCTTAGGGCTCTCAGCGGTTTTAAAACCTTGTTCTCAATGGTTAAACAGTCCGAAAGCTCTGAATTGGCAACATCCGCCATAAGACTTTCAATCTCTTCAACTTTATTTATGTCCGAAAAAATAATAATAACATGCATTTTTGTATCGGGGAAACGCTCGTGAAGCCTCGCGAAAGCAATAATAACCGACCGTGTATTTTTATCGGCATAGGTTGTGTAGTAAACAATTTTTTGCCCTTCAAGCTTTGAAGCGGAAACCTCTTTGTCGAAATACGGGAAATAAAACGGCGTATGGATTACTTTATTTGCGCCCAGGGACTCCAATATCATGCAGTCCTGTTCCGAAAGACTCTTTACGCACGCGGCGTTTTTAATCATATATAAGTATTCGGAGGCAGCCTTCACATTGCCCGCCGCAAGCGAAAGGTAAGGCGAATGCTCCTGCGCCAAAATAATGCAGCGGCCAAGTTTTTCCGCGGCGATAAAACATTGATAAGTTTTAGCGGTGAAAGGGGAGGTAAATACAACGGTTTTAACAGGCAGCTCACCCAATACCTTATAAAAGGCAGCCGCGGTTGAATAGCCCTCAAATTCCAAATAACACAGGACAAACCTTTTGATACCGGTATCGGTAACAAAATCCTCGCCGTTCGGCTGTTCATTTGTAATCAAGTAAACGGTGCGGCCGAGTTTTACAAGCGCGGCCATGAGTGAAGCCATGGACTGCGCGCCCGTTGAACTGCGTAAATTGTTGGCGTAAAAAACGATGCCGTTCTCGTCCCAAATTGGAGCGCCGGCATTTTTATCGAAGTTATCCGCTGGTTCAGGCATAAGTTCAATCCCTTCAACATGTCAAACAGACAGCGATTGTTTCTGCAAATTTCTGATATTGTAACACATAGAAATTCAAAAATCAAGGAAACATAAGGCTTGAATATTACCGCTGACCGCAAAGTCCTACAAGGTAACGGCCTGTCTCAAGCATGAATTTGGAAGCTGCTTCAGCCATTTCCTCGGGGAAACCTTTTATGAAGTTATCCGCCTCAAAAGTGAATTCTCCGGTATAGTCTATTTCCTTCAATGCCGCCATAATTTCTTGCCAGTTGAGGCTTTGGGTGAACGGCAGTGTGTGCAGGTCGCGGAGGTGGTTATTGTCATGCACATGCAGTGCTTTTAAGCGGTTGTGCCCGAGCGTTTTTATCATATTGGCGGCCGTTTCGCCGACAAGACCCGCATGGCCGGTATCGAGGCAGGCTGTAAAATATTGCGGATCAAGCTCGTCAAGGTATTCGCAGAATTCTTTGCCGGTGCTGCAGACATTGGCGATAATCTGCCCGTTGTTCTGGTTGCTGCCGAACATGTTTTCAAGCGCGACAACAACATTGTATTCTTTGCAGGCTGGTATTAAACCGTTGAAAAAATTCAGGTTGAATTCCTTTTGGTTTTCTTTTATAGCCGTAGGATGTACGATAACATATTTCGCGCCGAGAATGGAAGTAATAATAATCGAACGGATAATCATCGGCAATGTTTTTTTGTTATATTCTTCATTGCCGGCTTTGTAAGAAGGAAACGGCGCGTGTGTCTGATTAAAACTAATTCCGCTTTCATCGGCGATATGTTTGAGCTCCAAAGCGTACTTTTCAAAGCCGTCCCCGAAAAGCGGGGATTCCGTTTTACTGCCGAACATGGAATAGTCTATGCAGTCGTAGCCTATATCCGCCAGCATTTCAATAGTCTTTTTGTCGCCGAAAATATTGGCAAGCACACAGGTTTGCGTTGAAATTTTCATTTGTAATCCTCCAAAATCAATTATTACCGAAACTCTTTGTTAATTCTAACATAAAGGAAATGCCCTTTCAAGGTAAAATATAATATCAATCATTTCTTAATTTTTCTCAAATTTGATGTTTGATGCATATAAAATTCGCAAAAAATTGATATTGCATTTTTTTAATGTAGGTATATAATTAATCTAATTTAATTTATTGAATTGCCGACTCGTTTTGAATAACCGCATCTTTTATACTCGCACGGTTTTTTTAGTTGTATACGAAAATAATTGTTTGGAGGCAAGTGATGAAGAAGGCGCTTGTTACAGGAGTCTGCGGTTTTATCGGCGCGCATCTCGCTTCCCTGCTTGTGGAAGAGGGATTTGATGTTATAGGTGTCGATATGAAAGAAAAAAGTCTCAATTCGAAACTTAACGGGTATATCGATGCCGGCAAAGTCAAGGTTCACAAGGGCGATTTACTCAGTTTTGATTTCTGTTCGCTCGGCGCTGTCGACTATGTCTACCAAATTGCCGGGAAAGTGAGTGCCTGGGGTAATATTGAAGATTTTGACCGCGTCAATGTTGACGGGACACGCAGAGTCATTGATTATGCGAAGTCCGTCAGCAGCGAGGCGGTTGTTTATCTGAGTTCGGTGGCCGTTTTCGGCTATTACGGTTTCTGCGATTTGCCTGAAACAGGGGAAAAAAGACCGATGCAAAACCCGTATTCACTTTCAAAACTTCACGCTGAAACGATGGTAATGGATTATTGCAAAAAAATCGGACAGAACTTTGTTGTTGTCAGACCGGGTAATGTTTACGGTGACTATGATATGACCTCCTCTTACGACCTTTACCGTCTTGTATCGCAAGGAAAAATGGCAGTTGTTGATAAAGGCAGGTATAAGAGCTGCTTTGTATATGCCGGAAACCTTGTCAATGGAATATATCAGGTAAGCATAACGCCTTCTGCATATAATGATGATTATAACCTCACCGACGGTTACGGTGAAACACTTGCTGAGTATCTGACATTCACAGCGAAAGCCCTCGGCGTAAAACCAAAGTTTATGAGCCTGCCGTCACAGCTTTCAATATTGACGGCAAAGACAATTGAGGGCTTTTACCATCTGTTTAAAATCAAAACAATGCCTTTGATTACGCTGTTTTCGGTTGAGCAAAACTGTCACGACTATCATTTTTCAATAGAAAAAGCCCGAAAATGTTTTGGCTATAATCCGGAAATTTCGTTGGAGGAAGGCACAAAAAGAACGGCCGAGTGGTTCAGAACTATGCCGAATAATATTAAAGTGAAGAGGTAGCATTATGGTTAAAACAATAAAAAACGAGCTTAGTATTGTTTTTCGAGGCGCTGATAAAAACACGGTAATTGCTGTTGTATACATTACATTTGCCCTCGCATGCTATTATTATTTCGGGATACAGGACTTTTTTGTAAAGATGTTCGGCGCTTATTTCAGCGATGCTGACACCCTGTTGTATTACAAATATATTTATCACAATTTTATGGCTTTTGTTTTCTTCTTTGTTCTTTCCATCCCGGTTGTAAAACTTGTCACAAAGCAGAAATTTGCGGATATAGGGCTTAACTTCAAAGAGAAAAAGCTGAATATAAAGATAATACTTATTGCCCTCGTTATCGCGCCGATAGTTTCATTAAGCGCGGTTGGTGATCCGCAGATGAAAGCGCTGTATCCGTTAAGCGGTGAACTTGTTTTTGCTTCGGCAAAATACTTTTTACTTTATTACCTTTCATTGCTTGCCTATTATTTTGGCTGGGAATATATGTTCAGAGGCTTTGGGTTTTTCAATATGAGCAGCCGTTATGGCCCGGCGCTTGCCATCGCTTTTTCCACAATGATTTCCGCGCTTGTTCACTCCTCAATCGCCGGCTTCGGTAAACCGATGACTGAGACATTTTCCGCTGTTTTCGGCGGATTTATACTGGGGTTTATCGCCTATAAATCAAAATCAATTTTCCCATCCATGGCTGTCCATTTTCTGCTGGGGTTCAGCCTTGATATGTACACAAAACTATTTTAAGGGAGTGACTAATATGGCAGGTAACATCGCGATTGTTTCCGGCGCGTCATCCGGCATCGGAAGAGAAACCGCAACTTTGCTGCAAAAAAACGGATACAAGGTTTATGCCTTTAACCGCAGTAAAACCGACATCGCGGGTGTCGAATTTGTTTCGGTCGATATAATGAAAATCGACGATATAAAGCGGGGCGTTGCCTTCGTTTTGGAACGCGAGGGTAGAATAGATTTGCTGGTGAACAACGCCGGCATGGGCATCTCAGGTGCATTGGAGGATACGACAGACGAAAGAGCCGAATATATTTTTGATGTCAACTTCTTCGGAGGCTTCAAACTTGCAAGGGAGGTTATCCCTTCAATGCGGGAAAACGGGGGAGGACGCATAATAAATGTCAGTTCTCTCGCGGCTGTATTTTACCTTCCGTTTCAGGGTTTTTATTCGGCAAGCAAGGCTGCCATAAATTCGCTTTTCAGCGCGATGCAGCTTGAAGTGAAACCTTTCAACATCAAGATTACCAATGTGATGCCTGGAGATATTCAGACAGGCTTTACCGGCAACCGGAGGAAAAACGAAGATGTTACACCTGTTTATGCGGATAGAATAAACAAATCGGTCGCAGTGATGGAAAAAGACGAACAGAACGGAATGCCGCCGTCTTCGGTAGCTGAAGTGATTGTCAAGCAGGCAAAATCAAATAAACCGAAACTGATTGTAACGGTCGGGTCTAAATACAAGTTATTGGCTTTTCTGTCAAAGCTTTTACCTGCGGGTCTTGTCAACAATATAATATATTCGATGTACGGCGGTAATTAAATCGTCGGCGGAGGAGTTAATCAATGCGAATATTGGTGGTTTCCGACTCCCACGGCGATGTGTTTGCCCTGCGCTGTGCCATCGAGGCTCAGCCTACAGCCCGCATGATTATCCATCTTGGCGACGGGGAGCGGGATTTGGATTCACTGACCGGAGCACTCGGAGAAATGAAAATCGTGCAGGTAAGGGGAAACGCCGATTTCGGCATGTCATCTCCGTACGCTTGTGTTGAAATAGTTGAAGGCAAACGGATTTACTGTACGCACGGCCAATGGGAAAAAGTGAAATACGGCAATTATGAACTCGAAAACATCGCGAGAGGTGAAAAGGCGGATTTAGCGCTGTTCGGCCACACGCATACGCCCGAAAATGATTATGATGACGGGCTCTATCTTTTTAATCCCGGCAGTATCCGCGAAGGCGATTACGGCGTTGTTGATATAACTAAAGCCGGAATTGTCTGCATTAACATGAAGCTGCGTTACTGATTTTTAGTAGATTGCGGTTGGTGGTACATAAATCTTTTAAGTAAGAACAAGCGGTGGTTGCATTTCGCTTCCACCGCTTGAATTTTAACTTTTACTTTTGAGGGAAAAGAAAATCACTACCCCTGTACGACGTTTAATATGGTTTCGCTGATTTTGACGCAGTATATGCGCCAAAAATTTTCACGCCTCCTACGGTTTTGTAAGCTCTTATTTTGAATGAATAAGTTGTATTTGTTTTTAGACCGGTATTCGTGTATGACAAAGAAGAAGTAGTTTTTACAAGAACATATTTTTCTGTCATTGGCGAGTAGCGGTATACCTCATATCCGGTTGCGCCTGATACGCCTGCCCAACTTAACTTCAAACTTGTACTGCTCGCTCTTTTAACAGCAAACGAACTTGGTACGGAAGGCAAAGCTTTGCAGCTTGCTGCAGCTGAGTAATCACTGAATACATTAACACTGTTGACAGTTTTATAAGCTTTTACTTCATAATAGTACAATTTGTTGATTGTTAATGATGTATCTGTATAGCTGGTTGCAGAAGTTGTTTTTATTGCCTCGTATTTTTTTGTAATTGAGTTTAACCGATAAACAACATATCCTGTTGCGCCGCTAACCGGAGCCCAGTTTACCTTGATGCTGTTATATGAAGCCGAGGTTGCTTTGACTGCAGTCGGTGTCGCAGGTAAAACATTAACAGTACAGGTTGCTATTGCTCCATTGCCGTCTTTAGCAATGCAGTAGATTATTGCAGTGCCATAACTGACAGCCTTGACGTTTCCTGAACTGTTTACACTTGCAACATTTTTATTGCTTGTCGACCAGATGACTCCTTTGTTGGTTGCGTTTGCCGGGGTTATTGTAGTTGTTAACGTTTGGCTTTTTCCCGGAATCCATGTCAGGTTGGTTACGCTTAATTTGATAGCTGTAACGGGTATAACGATAGTATAAGGAATTTTGTTATCTTTAACATAGTTTTCAGCGTACGATCCTGCAACGCAAAAGATTTTAATGCTGTCACAATAAAAGAAAGAGTCATTAGCAATACTTGTTACGCTGTTTGGAATGGAAACGCTTGTTAGGCTGAAACACATTTCAAAGGCAGCCTGATCAATGGTTTTTACACCCATTGATATAATTACATTTTCAAGACTTGAACAGAATGAAAATGCTCCTTCACCGATTTCAGTCACACTGCCGGGGATAAATACATTTACAACAGTTGCGTTTTGCCCAAATGCGGAACCGCAAATTGTAATAACATTGCTTGGTATTGTGACATCCGTTGTGGCACCTTTATACTTTACTAAAAATCCATTACCAACCACAACAAAATCATTTGTGTTATTTTCGAGCCAGGCAGTTCCCTCAAATGCAAGGCTGCCAATGCTTGTGACACTGTTTGGGATGATTATATTTGCAAGGCCGCTTGGTTTTCCGGATTCATTGTAACCATAAAAGGCGTAATCACCAATACTTTTTACGGTGTCGGGGATTAGCACGCTTGTCAAGCCATAACAAAAGCAAAAGGCATTATCCTCGATTTTTGTTACTCCAACAGGTATTGTGATACCTGTCAGGTCCTCGCAGCCCAAAAATGCGGAATCTCCAATGTCTTTGACGGTATCCGGGATGATATAACTCCCCTGATTACCGCAGGGATATTGGAGTAAGGTGGATTTGTCCAAGTTGAAAAGAACACCGGATTGACTTGAATAATTTAAATTATTATTATCAACATTAATTTGAGTAATACCGGTGCAGTACATGAAAGCCGAAGCACCGATACTTGTTACACTTGCCGGAATAGAAATGTTTGTCAAAGCTGAACAAGCTGCAAAAGCTTCTTTCCCAATACTTAACAAACCGATTGGAAATGTTATACCGGCGAGCATTTTACATCCTGAAAAAGCACTGTCTCTAATGGTTTTTAAAACGTCCGGGAATGTGATGCTTGCAAGTTTCACACAATCCGAGAAAGTTCCGTATTCAATACTGGTGAGGCCGGCCGGAAGTGCAATGCTTTCAAGTTTAGAACATTCTGAAAATGCGTTGCTGTCAATGCTGGCAACGGTACCGGGAATACTGACGCTTTCGAGGCTCCCACACCCGGAGAACATACCTTCGCTAATTATAGTAACACCGCTTTGGATTGTAACAGTGCCAAGCATTGAACAATGCTCAAAAGCCCCAAATCCAAGGTCGGTAACACTTCCGGGCACCGTAACCGAGCTTAGTGCTTCACAACCGCTGAATGCTTCGGAACCGATACCGGTGATTCCTTCAGGAATTGTAATGTCTGTCAAGCCGCTGCAACCTGAAAACGCAGAATCTGCAACTTCTTTAACAGTGCTTGGTATTGCATATTTTCCAAGCGTTCCACACGGAAATTGAAGCAGATTTGTTTTTGTTTTATTAAACAATACGCCATCCTGGCTTGAAAAGTTTTCATTGTTGTTATCCACTGTTATTTGAGTCATAGTACTGCAGTCGAAAAACGCTTCAGCACCTATGAAACTGACACTGCTTGGTAAAGAAATGCCGGCAAGACTTTCACATCCTGAAAAAGCGCTATTACCAATACTTTTAACACTGTCAGGTATGTTTATATTGCTAAGATCTTTGCAGCCGGAAAAAGCGGAGTCACAAATGTTAATGACGCTGCTTGGAACAATTATAGTTTTAAGCGCGTCGCCATAATAATTTTCAAATGCACCTCCGCTAATGCTTTTAACAGTCCCTGGAATTGTTACAATTGCAGCTACACCGGTATATGCGATTAGTATGTTGTCACCGACGACAACAAAAAGGTCTTCAGAACTTTCCAACCAACCTGTATAAGCAAAGGCTTCATACCCAATGCTTGTTACGCTGCTTGGTATATTAATGGTTGAAAGAGCCGAGCATCCGGAAAAGGCGCTGTCGCCAATGCTTGAAAGACCGACCGGAAGCGTAACACTTTCAAGATTTTCGCAATCGGAAAAGGCATTATCGCATATTGCGGTAACACCGATTGAAACCGTAACCTTATCAAGTGTTGCATTTTGCGAAAAGGCACCGGCTCCAATACTTTTAACGGTATCTGGAACAATAACCGTTGCAGCATTTCCTTTGTATGCAAGCAGTATGCTGTTGCCAACGACAACGAAATCATTTGGGAAATTTTTGAGCCACGGGGTACCGTCAAACGCACCGTTGCCAATGCTTGTAACGGTGACAGGGATTGTAACAGCCGAAAGCTTTATACAATAATTAAAAGCTTCATCTTCAATGCTTGTAACGGTGCTTGGTATAATAACACTTGTAATATCTTCATTACCAAAAAATGCGGAATTCCCTATGCTGGTGACACTGCTTGGTATGGTAATATCTCCGCCTTTTCCTGTGTAGTTGACCAGCACACCGTCTTCGATGATGAAGCCATCATCACTGCTTGCAACAGAAGCCGAAAGAGCCAGGGTGTTGTTTGGGACGGTCTTTGCCATTACGGTCATGGTGAATGTACTTGAAACAAAAGTCACAGAGAGGATGACACTGATGACAGCTTTTAATTTCATGTTTTTGCTCCTTTATTTTTAATTATCATTTGGGATTATTCCTGAATGCGTTAAAATATTACATAAAATTCCCTCCATGTGTTTTTACGATTTTATCAATTAAAAATGAGGATATAGATTTGCACAGGATATAATCAGATACGGAAGTTATAATTTGAATCATTATAGACATTTATAATGATGCGAATTCAATTGCCGAATAGGCCCCGAATAATTTTTTTCCATCAACAATCCGGTATGCCCTGACCTTATAGTAATAATCCAGGTTGTGTTTTGCTGGGATGTTTACATATGCTGCTGATGTTGTGGTCGTTAAAACATAGTATTTTTCCTGATTATATGAATAACGGTAAATAACATAAGCATTGGCTCCTGCCAACGGTTTCCAGCTAATATTAATTTCTGAACGACTTATTCTTTTCACATTGAAATCATCCGGTGCCGCGAGCGAAGGTTTGCAGCGGACGGATTCTGAATAACCACTGTATATTTTAACTCCGTTAACTGTTTTATAAGCTCTTACTTTGTAATAATACAATTTATCTGTTTTTAGCCCCGAGTTTATAAAACTTGTACCCGTTACAGTTTTGATGAAACTGTAGTTTTCTGTTATGGGTGAATAACGATATACAGCATATTCGGAAACACCTTTGACGGCAGCCCAATGTAATTTAATACTGTTATACGAAAAAGAACTTGCTTCAAAAAATAATGGAGTTTCCGGTTTCACTTCAATTGTGCAAACCGCCTTTGCACTGCTGCCGTCATCAGCATTGCAAGTCAAAACAGCTGTTCCAAAACCAATGGCTTGGACGTAACCCGTGCTGTCAACAGTTGCAACCTTTGTGTTGCTTGAAGACCAGACGGCTGTAGTGTCAGTTGCGTAGCCGGGTTCTATGCTCATCAAAAATCTGCCGCTCTTTCCAATTTGCCAAACAAGTTTATTTGTATTCAATGATATTTCTTCTACATAAACAATTTCTGTAGTATTTATTCGATTATCTTTTGCATATTTTTCAGCTGCCGAACCGGATGTGCATGTGAAGCTGACCCTTTGGCAATTATTAAAAGCATCTTCTCCGATGTTTGCAACACCTCTTGGAATTATGATATTCTCTAATCTTTCACAGTCGGCAAAAGCATTTTTGCCAATGCTGGTTACACTGCCTGAAACAGTTGCGTTTGACAAATCACCGCAGGCTCTGAACGA
>Ga0118677_10003280_pt1 | contig 30898 bp, 22 predicted proteins | sample AliMusrvi5mmetaG_FD_86154 | JGI IMG/M metagenome (GOLD analysis project Ga0118677, IMG submission 86154) | reverse complement strand
GAGGCGGGCTCTGCGGCGGTCTTCAGGGACCTAGGCGCTTTCGCTCACCATCCGACGGGATTCGACCTCTGACACTACTGTACGTTTTGTGTAGGTCGAGTGTCGAATCCCAATATACAAGGCGCAAAGACACTGAGAACGACGCAGAGGGTATTTCGGTATGGTGTGATGGTCGACAACGCCGTGCCGGCGGTCGCCGTTGACCGCCGGCACGGCAGGGGTTGGGGCGGTCAGGAACGACCGCCCTCCCGGTGATGTGTTCCGCGGTTGCACTCCTATGCTGATTTAGAACCCATATTTTGAGCGCAAGGTCGAGGTCATGTTATTGATATCGGTTAACGGCAATACCGATGAATAGAAGATATATTCAGACATATAGTAGGGACCGGGATTGCCGAAATACCAACTGCCGATTTGGAAGGTACTGCTTGCCCCCAGGGCCGCGGTGGTGTTCCAGATCGTTTTCGAGGTGGCGACTTGCACGCCATCGACATAGATGGCTGACCCGTAGGCCGGGGTGCCGGAGCAACATTCCGTGACCACGATCACGTGTGGACTATTATCATTATAGACTTTTCCTGTCGGCGTGGTGAGTGTCCCTGCTCCGGTTCCCGGGGTGGCGCTGCTATAATAAACCAGGCCATTGTTAATGCCGATGACATTCGTGCCGTTATCGCCATAGAAGCTGCAAAAGCGATATGAGCCTGCAACCCCACCACTGGTGGCTACGACCATAAATACCGTCGCATCGGTGGAGATCGGAGAGACCGGTGAGGTCATCATGGAAGCACCCGGAGCAAATAACGCGCTCTGCTGTCCGTTGAGACCGGTAAAGGACAGGGTAGGACTGGTCACGTATTTCGTGAAGGTCGAGGTCATGCCCGGATATGTCGCCCAGCCGGTGATCGCTCCCGCGGTGCCGACGGTGACACTGAAACCGGCCTGGACCCAGAGAAAGGCGCCGGAGGCCCCAACCTGGTTGGTGAGCCCGGCATGTCCGTCGCAGTAGGCGGCGACGCAATATTTTTTGCCGTGAATGAATTTATAGTCGCCAATCGTATACGCCACATTATCATACGTCGGCGGAGTGGTGGTGGGGGTGGCGGCATGCATCCCATCCGCACAACACATGACTTGCTCGGGTTGGACGACCGTGCCCAGCACCACCCCGGACAAGCCGTTGCTGTAGATGTAGTTATTTTTCGCCCCGCCCTGGGTAGGGCAGTTCAAAATTTTCGGTGGTTGAAGGTTTAAATCGCGCCATACCGTACTCGCATACGGGAAAGTTTCTTCGTGATCCTGCACATACATTAACATCGTGGTGGCGATCTGGCGTTGATTGTTCAGGCAGGTGGTTTGTCGCGCTTTCTCACGCGCCTGGGCAAAAACCGGAAACAGGATGGCAGCCAAAATCGCAATTATGGCTATGACTACCAATAATTCGATGAGCGTGAAACCCGGTGCGGTGGTTTGATGGCTTTTCACCGTTGATGACCTCCTAAAAAGTGAGATGAGATCCATTCGGGTGGATGGAAACGTAGTATAGCCTACTGCTGTTCATTCCACGTGTCAAGCGCTTTTCTACCATTTTTCAACGTAAAATACCAATATTTGTTAGGTGCACGCGTGTTAAGCGATGCACCTGGCCTGAGGTCGAAAGACCATAGGTGTGTGTTGTTTCTCCGCGGAACTACTACATCACGAAGTCGGAAGCTGAAGCCGGCCACGTGCCGGCGAGACCCGCCTTCGCAAATGCTATGGCGGACAAGCGCCGGCGGTCCGACCACGGCTCAATGATTCCTTTGCGCAAACGCGATTCCGTCTTCGTGATCGACGTGCTTGGCGAGAAGGGCATATACCAATACTACGCCGTATTCTAAAAGACGGCGGGGACAGTTCCCTTGTGGACCGGAACGGGCCGGCGTCTGGTAGATAGACGGATGCAGGATGGGACGGATCGGACGAATTGGACGGATGGATGGGAGTTATGGGTGGGAGTTGAGGTGAGGGTTGAGCGATGCCCAGGTTTCTCTTGACGGAAATACGAAAAGCAGGTATCACTCATGTATGGATAATGAGGTGCGGCAGCGCATTCGACGATTATATGCGGTGATCATCGTTGCCTTTCTCGGACTGGTGGGATGGCAGTCGTATTGGCAACTGGCGAAGAGCGATTGGTTGCTGTCGCAACCGGGCAATCGGCGGTTAAGCCGCGCTGAGTTGGCGGTACCCCGCGGGATGATTTTCGATCGGGCGGGGCAGAAACTGGCGTGGACGGAGCAGAAGACGCGGCATTACGCGGATGGGCGCGCCACCGCCGCGGTACTGGGTTATATCGATCCGCGCTACGGTCGCACCGGTGTCGAGGGCGCGTGGAATCTGGAGATGTCCGGCTTATCGCGCACCTTTACCGCCCGCGATTTGCACCGCATTCTCACCGGCGACCCACCCGGCGGCAACGACCTGACACTGACGCTGGACCTGGGATTGCAGCAGGCGGCGCAGGCTGCGCTCGCGGATCATCGCGGCGCGATCGCCGTCCTCGATCCGGACACCGGCGGCATCCTGGCGCTGGCGACCAATCCGACCTTCGATCCGGCGTCGATTCGGACGGATTTCCCGGCGTTGGCGAGCAGCGATGAAGGCGCGTTGCGCAACCGCGCGACGCAGGATCTGTATCCGCCGGGCTCCTCGATGAAGGTGGTGGTCACTTCCGCCGCGCTGATGCACAATTTCGATCCGACCACGCGCTACACCTGTCCGGGCACCTCGCATATTTATCAGGTGACGGTAACGGATTTTCACGGCGAACACCACGGCAGCATCGATATGCCGCAGGCGCTGGCGGTCTCGTGCAACAACTATTTCGCGCGGGCGGCGGTGGCGATAGGCGGCGAGAAGTTCGCGGAAACCACGCAGGCGTTCGGCTTCAATCGTCCCTGGTGGAAGGCACTGCCCGATGCCCGCATGTTGCCGCTGCCGTTGGCGGAAAGCACCATCGTCCCGGACATCACCGCGCACATCCCGGATGGTGAACTCGCCCATATGGGATTCGGGCAATCCACCGTGGTCGCTTCGCCGCTGCAGATGGCGATGGTCGCCGCAGCGGTGGCCAATCACGGCACACTGATGGCGCCCTTCCTGGTCAAAGAGCTACGCAAGAGCGGCGGAGGACCGTCATTAGCGACCTTCAATTCCGTCCCCATCGGCTTTCCGCTGAGCGCCGACGCCGCCGATCGCGTGGCGACAATGATGCGCGGGGTGGTAACCCATGGCACCGGCACGCATGCCAATCTGCCGAACCTGACCGTCTACGGCAAAACCGGCACCGCGCAACAGAGCGGGGGGATGGATCATGCCTGGTTTATCGGCTTCGCCACCCGCGAGCACGCCGGTGTCACCGGACGTATCGCCTTCGCCGCGCTCATCGAACGCGGGGGCACCGGCGGTGTCGTTGCTGTTCCCGCCGCGCGTAAGGTGCTGGAAGCGTGGGGGGAGGAGGAGTGACGGAGTGTGGGAGTGTGGGAGTGTGGGAGTATCGGAGTGGAGTTGGTCAGACTCCTGCCGTCTGATATTTTTATTCGGTCAGCAACTGGAATTGCGTGATTTCCACTACACCTATTACGAATTGCCGGGGGTCGGGGGTGAGATTGCCGGTGAGGCGGATGCGATGGCCGATGACGTTCGGCTCGCGCGTGATCGCAGCCAGTTTCTCGCCCCCCAGCGCGTATTCCTCGTTCTCCGGGGTTTTCACCGTCCAGCATCCCCCTTGTTCGGTATGGCGCAGCAGCGTGCCGACCAGGGTGACCACTTTGGGCGCATTGTTTATCGGTATATCGCGCGGGTTATTCTGATTGCGTCCCATCGGCGCGGCGGGCGGCAACAGCGCCAGCGGTTGCGCCTGCATCTTTGCCGGCAATGATCCGCGCGCCAACACTTCCCCATCCGCAATCTTCACGGAGACCACTTTATCCGGCAGCGCCACATAGAGCATTTTGTCGTGCAGGGTCAACGAGGGTTCGCTGGTGTTTTCGCGCATCCGCATCAGATCCTGCAACAGCGGATTGGGCGCAAACGGATTCCCCAACGCGACATTGACTTTCACCTCCATGGTGGCGATATCCACGCGGAAATACTGCTCACCGACCACCGCCAGCACGTCATTCTCCCGCACCAGGATAGCGGCAGGCAGCAATCGTTTCGCCGCCTCAGCGAGCCACTGTCGATCGATTCCCTGATTCTCCGCGGCGACTTGCCGTTCCGGCAACGGACCGAATAGTTCGACGGTCTTTTCCGTCGCCAGGGTGTCGGCATTCAGCCTCGCCAGGACGCCATTACGCAGCACAAACACCCCTTGTGGCGTCAGGCAGAGCTGTGTTCGCTGGACCGGCAGCAAGGCATGCAGCATATTCTGCGCCAGGGCCAGCGGCTGCGCCTGCGCTTGCGCCTGTCGTTGCTCGCGCGGTTCCGGTTGGGGATGATCAGGATCAGGCTGTGCCCGTGCAGGCAGTGCGGACAGGAGCATTATGAACGCCAGCATCAACAGGTAACGCATGACCAGTAATTTCCTTGTGAGGAGCAGTTCAACATGCTGCTAAGCTTTACGCGAACGGCGCAGTTTCCGCCAGGTGGCAATGCCGGCCCCAAGACCTTCGGTGAAGGCAATGCCACGGATGATCGGCGAGGCGACCATTTGCTGCATAAAGCCGGAGGTTCTTTCCATGCGGGCGCCGATGACATCGGTGGTATGCGCGGCCGACCCGGCGATATGCTCGGTCTTATCCTGCACGGTCTCTGCCATTTCGTTCACCGTGATCAGCAGGTTGTTGGCTTTGGTGATCACCGGATCGATTCGCTCGCGGATTTCCTCGACCAGGTTTTTCATCGCCAGCAACAAGGCCGTCATGACAAACAACTCGGCCACTAATAACACGCCGATGATAATCACGACGATAACGGCGGCAATTTCGGTTCCCGTTGGCATACTCCGCTCCTTCGTTCAAGCTGTTGGCTGTTGGCTATTGGCCGTTGGCTTTGGGCTGTTAGTTGTCGGTTGTTGCGCTAATCACGATCACACCGGATTATGGAAACACCGCAGGCGGATGAGCACAGCCGATCCTCCGACTCTTATCTAGAGCCTGTCCCAAAGTCTACGATTTCGTCTCGCAAGGTTGGGCTATGCAACGTGTTTGGAAGGGTGTGAGCGCAGCGAGCCCCGCCGGTGATAGGTGAATCCTCGCGGGGCTCGCTGCGCTCACACCCTTCCAAACACCTGCGCTCACATCCTTCCAAACATAAAACTTGGACTTTGGGACAGGCTCTATCTATTATACACAGAATCCTTTGTTATGCTTAGCCAGCACTGCTCACACCGGCGCCACAGACCCCTGCTCACACCCGCGCAACAGACCCAATGGGCGACATTGCCGCACGCATCTGCCGTATTTTGCGGTATAATAGCGTTATGGCGCTGCCGATATTGAAAGAACCGCCTATTACCAGCCGGGAGGCGCTCATCCCGTATGCGATGTCCGCGTTGAATATGCTGGCGCCGACGATCGCTGCCCGCGCCATCCTGCTGCCGCAAATCTTTCTGGTGTCTATTTTCCTCATATTGATGGGAATTCCTTGCAGTGTCTATTTTCGCCAGCGCCAGTATCACCGCATCATCCTTAACCTGATCATCACCATTCCGCTGCTGATCATGACCTGGGCGATGGTCAACAAGCTGCCGGGCTTGCAATTCAACTGGTCGGATCCGGTCAGCTCCATGCTCGCGCACGACAGTTCCGAACAATTAGACGGGGTCCTGCACGTGTTCACGCTGCTGGCCGCCGGTCGCGCGTTTCTCATTGTCACTTCGGCGGACTTGCTGCAAACCCCGCTTCCCGGCATCAGTATTTTTCTATTGGCGGTCATCACCAATAACAATATGGAGCGCGACGCGGTCTCCTACATCTGCCTGATGGTGCTGTTTATTTCGTCGATCTACCTGTTCAGTCAGGAACAAAGCCAGCACTGGTTTTCCATTCATACCCCCCAGCGCATCCAGTTGCGGCTGATCGATTGGACTATCCTCTTTTGCCTGGCCCTGTTTCCGCTGGTGTTTTGGGCCGGTCGCTCACTGAACGGTTTCAATATGAGCACGATGGCCGCGCGTGGCAACCGCGGGCAGTATCTGCATCTCCGGCTGTTGAACCTCAGTCGCTCCGTCGCGATTTCCTCATCACCCACGATCGAGATGGGGGGAGCGAACTGGCCGACCGGGAAGATTCCGGTGATGGATGTCACGGTGGACAAGAACTCGTCGCAAAGCCTGCTCTGGCGCGCGAATTCCTACTCGACCTATGACAACAGTGTCTGGTCCAATATCACCGCCCCTCCCACTCTGGAAGAAAACGATGGTTGGCACACCGAGCCGGCCGGGCCCCTCAACCAAATCACCCTCGAATCTTATGGTGAAGGTAAGGCCTGTGATCCCGGCGTCGTCGAAATGCGCAAAGAGATGCCCGAGGCGGATTGGGTCGCGAAGCATGTGACGCAGACCTTCGATATGAAGGCGCCGTTTGCGGGAGAACGGGCGCCGGTCTATGGCGCGTTTCAAATCGAGCGGATCAAGTCCAATGATACGCTGTTCGCCCATCCGTTCGTCGAGACCGATGGTGGGGTGGCCCTGGCGTTGAATAAAACCGAAATCGGCTCGACGCTGGAGAGCAGTTACGAAGTGACTTCATTCGTCAAACCGCTGCCGACGGCGAATTTGCCGTTAAAGAAGGTGAAGACCCCGCAACCGTCGGCATATTATCTGTTAGAGAAGGATCCGCCGCTGCCGGCCATGGAACGTGCACGCTACCTGCAGATGCCCGGCAACACCGATGGCACGTTCCAATCACAAATCCGGCAACTGGCCCTGAAGATCCTGACCGAGCGCGGACTCACGCCTTCGAGTTCTCCCTTTAACCAGGTCAATCAAATCGAGCTCTATCTGGGCGAACATTATCGGTATACGTTGACGCCCAAAGCCCCAAAAGACCATGCCGATCCCATTGTCGATTTCCTATATACGCACAAAGAGGGGTATTGCAATTATTTTTCCGGCAGCATGGTGATGCTGTGCCGCAGCATCGGTTTGCCCGCGCGTTTTGTGGTGGGATATGCCACCGGCGATTTAGATGAGAAACAGTCGAATGATCAAAAAGCCAAATACCATGTGAACTCCGAGCAGGCGCATAGCTGGGTGGAGGTGTATTTACCCCATTACGGCTGGTATACCGTGGACCCCACCTCCGGCAGCCGGGTCGCCACCACTTCGTTGGCACAGGCCTGGGACAACGTGCTGGGTGTCATCACCTCGGTAAAAACCGCCGTAACCACCTGGTGGACGGACGTGCAGAAAAACGTGACCGCGAAATGGTATACGTTGTTTGTCGGTATCTACCTTCTCTTTGTCGTTCTGCTGGTGCTGTATTTCCGGCGTGAGCGCCCGCCGGACTTTCCCCGCACGCCGCTCTCACCGGCTGCCGCGCGCGAAACGGTGCTGCAAGCATACCGGCGCATGCATCGCTGGTTGGATATCTGGGGGGTGCTGAAACCGGAGGGATTGACGGCGAAGGAGTTCGAACAGCTCTTTTGCGCGCTCAATGCCGTGCTGGGTGAATCGGTGAGCGAGTTGACCGATCTCTATATCCGTGCGCAATATACCGATGATCCGATCGACGACGCGGATGCTCGCCGTGCCATCACCCTGCTGCACCAGCTCTGGGAACACAGCCGCACGGAACGCAAGCGGTTGTTTGTGAGCGAGGCGTGACAGCGGGTACGGGGGAGACGCGCCTTGCTGCGGCTGCGGCGCTACTACGAGCCCAGTTGGCATTGAGGTGGGTGGCTACTGGACGCGCCTTGCTGCGGCTGTGGCGCTACTACGAGCCCAGTTGGCGTTGAGGTGAGCGGCTACTGGACGCGCCTTGCTGCGGCTGCGGTGCTACTACTAGCCCGGTTGGCGTTGACGTGGGTGGCTACTCATGCGCCTTGCTGCGGGGCGGCGTTTCTACGAACTTAGCAAGCTCATTTTTTTCTTCCTCCTCATCTTCTTCCTCCGTGATCGCATTCTCCCTGGACATTGTGGGTTGCGGCGGCTATAATAAGCGCCGATGATCGAGCAATCGCAGATACGGAACTTTTGCATAATCGCGCATATTGACCACGGCAAATCGACGCTGGCGGATCGCTTGCTGGAGAATACCGGCGTGGTGACCGAGCGCATGAAGGCCGTGCAGATTCTGGATTCGATGGATTTGGAACGCGAGCGCGGCATCACCATCAAAGCCAGCGCGGTGGCGATGACCTACCACGCGCGCGACGGCAAGGACTACGAACTCAACCTCATCGACACCCCCGGACATGTGGATTTCCATTACGAAGTCTCGCGCAGTCTGGCAGCGTGCGAAGGCGCCATCCTGGTCATCGATGCGGTGCAGGGGGTCGAAGCGCAGACCGTCGCCAACTGTATCCTCGCCAACGAAGAAGGCCTGACGCTGGTGCCGGTGATCAATAAGATCGACCTGCCCAGTGCCGATCCGTTGCGCGTGCGCGGTGAGTTAGAGGAAGCACTTTCGATTCCCGGTGAAGAAGCCATCGAAGCCTCTGCCAAGGAAGGGATCGGAACGATCGACATCCTGGAAGCCGTGATCGCGCGCGTTCCACCGCCCAGCGGCGATATCGATCATCCCCTGCAGGCGATGATCTTCGATTCTCATTTCGATCCCTATCGCGGCATCATCGCCTATGTGCGCGTGCGCAATGGCGTGGTGCGCGCCGGCATGCGCATCCAGATGATGGCCTCGGGCAAAATTTTCGAGATTCACGAAGTCGGTCGCTTCACGCTGGGGATGAACCCCACTGATGAACTGGTCGCCGGTGAAGTCGGCTACGTGGCGGCGGGGATCAAAAGTCTGGGCGACGCGCCCGTCGGGGATACCATCACCGAAGCGGCGCGACCGGCGGAGCATGCGCTGCCCGGCTTTCGCGAAGCAAAACCGATGGTCTTTTGCGGACTGTACCCGACCGACGGCAACGATTATCCGCTGCTGCGCGACGCGCTGGAGAAGCTGCAACTCAATGACGCGGCGCTGGTCTACGAACCGGAAACTTCCTCGGCGCTCGGTTTTGGTTTCCGCGCCGGCTTCCTCGGGTTGCTGCATATGGAGATCGTGCAGGAGCGCCTGGAACGTGAATACAATCTGGACCTGGTCGCCACCTCACCAAGCGTCATCTATCGCGTGGTGAAATACGACGGCGAAGTAGTCATGGTGGAAAATCCGGCGCTGATTCCCCCACCCCAGGACATTAACATCATCGAAGAACCCTATGTCGGCGCGACCATCATCGCTCCCAGCGAATATATCGGGACCTGCATGGAGTTGGCACAGGAACGCCGCGGCGTCTATCAGTCGATGGAATATGCCGGTATCAATCGGGTGATCATCAACTATGAACTGCCGCTGGGGGAGATCCTGCTCGATTTTTTCGACCAGCTCAAATCGCGCACGCGCGGCTACGCCTCCTTCGATTACGAATTTGTCGGCAACCGCCCGGGTGACCTGGTGAAGGTGAATATGCTGGTCAACGGCGAAACGGTCGATGCGCTCTGCTTCATTACGCCGCGCGATCGCGCCTACCGCCGCGGCTCGGCGATGGCGAAGAAGCTCAAGGAAGTGCTGCCGCGGCAGATGTTTGAAATCCGCATTCAGGCCGCCATCGGCGGCAAGATCATCGCGGCCGAAGCCGTCCGTCCGATGCGCAAAGACGTGCTGGCCAAATGCTACGGCGGTGACATCACCCGCAAACGCAAACTGTTGGAAAAACAAAAAGCCGGCAAGAAACGCATGAAGTCCGTTGGCGCGGTAGAGATTCCGCAAGAAGCGTTTATGAGCGTGTTGCGGTTGGAAGAGTAGCGGGCTGGTGGCCGGTGGCTGTTGGCTTTTGGCTTTTGGCTACCCATTCAGCCTGGTGGTCAACGGTTACATTAGTAACGCCTGCACCTGCCAGGGGGGAATGTCGGATAATTCTACGGACCAGCCGTGGTCAGTGGGGTGTGGTTGCAGCAGGATGTTGGCTTTCCCCGGGCTGGTCAGCCAGACTTGCGCCGCCGGGGCGCGCACTTCGACGGTCATCGTCGCGATGGGATCCAGTCCGGTATGCAGGAGGACGATGGCGCCGTGCGTGCGGTCGGGAGATAACCGTGCCAGCGGTACGACCGGCAGCGTTTCGTGAATCCGCACCGGCATATTGCCACCCATCACCCAATCGGCGAGGTTCACCAACGGCTCGCGTTTGGCATCGATGAAGCGCCAGGGTGCATGCCCCAGCACCACCACACGACCACCTTCCGCGTTTTCATACGCCGTCACGCACGGTTCACGGCGTTCGCCCAAGTAGGTTTCCAACACCGACAGCACGCGCACGGCAGATGAGCATGGTTCGAGCCGCGCGCTGCGCAGGTAGGGGTCGTTCCAGAATTCCGCGCGGATATCGCGGATCCCGTTCGCGCGTGCACCGTTCAATGCGTCAGCGGTCAGCCGTTCCGCCAGACCATTATCCCCCCACCCCACCAGCCGCACGCCGGTCAATTCCCCCAACCCGCGTCGTTGCAAGATTTCCAGCGCAAACGCATCCAGCAACACCGGACCGGCCAGCATGGCGCGCAGTTCATCATCGCTGAACAGCTCGGGCAGATGGCCGGAGAGGATGACGCCATCGCCGGATTGTTCCGGTGCCAGGGGGATGCCGAGTCGCGCCAGTCCATGCGCCACGCCGATATCGTACCAGGGAGCAAAGCCGAACCAGTCGTCGCCGGCGTTCACGCGCCGGTGCGCCAGCAGTTGGGGATGCATCGCCGGCCAGAAGCCGCGCAACGGCAAGCCATCCGTCCGCGCGACCAACTCCTCCCAGAACGGACGGGTGGCGGCGATGCGCCGCAGCAACGGTTCTTTGTCCTGAAGTACCCCCGCCTGCTCGCACCCATCGAACGAGCCCAGGGCATTAAACGCAATCCCGTTGCACCCGGCTGCCAGGGCCAGCGTGCACTCGTCGATCACCGAAGTGACCGCTTTCCCGAGCACGGTATAGGGAAAATTCTCCAGCTCATACTGACGGTCGGTCACCGTCGCCGGCGTCAGCGCCAGTTGCCGGTTGATGCTGAAGATCTTGCCCACCATCTCCAGCGGGGTGACATCCTGGTAAAATCCCCCGCCGGGCCGCGCTTTGACGGCGTCGAGCGCGGGGAACCAATGGGCGAAATCGCAGCCGGAATAGGTGGTCCATTCCGGACCGCCGGTCATCAATCCGGTGTGAATGCCCGGATCGACCGCATGGACGGCGCCGGCAATTACCGCCATCAGTTCGGTGAGCGTGCGGGCGTTGTGCGCGATCCACGCCGCACGCACCGTGCCGTTCTCGGGGATATTCAAGGCTTGCCGCAGCGCTTCGCGCTCCCAGCGCCGGCCTGTCGCGCTGCCGAAGATCTCCAGGCAGGTGGGACAGAAGCACCCGAAGGCCACGCCGTGATGATGCAGGCGGATATCGTCATCGACCCAGATGAAGTCCGGGCAAGCGCGAGCGAACAGGGTGTATTTTTCGACCACGAAGTCCCGCATCTCCGACGAGTTGGGACAGGCACAGCTTTTCGATACCGCGCCGTCATGCCCGATGATCGGCTGAAACGGCAGCGGGGGAAAGATCTCCCACCCTTCGTTGAGGTGCCCAATGGTTGTCAATACGTTGATGCCGGCGCTGGGGATGCCGTCTTCATGCAGCGTCGCGATCCGCCGTCCCAAAATCTCAGCCACTTCGCGATAGAAATCGAGCGGTAGATAGAGGTGATGCGAGATCGTTTCAAAGAAGGCGACTTCATCGACGACCTCACGATGCCGGTCGATAAAGCGCCGCAACACGCGAAACGCCTCCTCTGGCTTGCTCATCGCCAATCCGATCCGCCAGGCAAGTTTGAGGGTGCTCATGAGATACCTCCGCCGACATGCAACCGATTTCTCTTCGGGTGATTATACCGGTTATTGCGGGCTGTGGGTAAGCCTTGCTCTTATCACTTGTGCTGCTCTGCAAACGAATAGTGCAAGTGTATGTGTAAGTGTAAGTGCAAGTATACGTGTGTGTGTAAGTGCAAGTGTCAATTCATCACTCTCGACGCGATTGCCGCTCCGCTATGCGCATGATATACTCTCGCTATCATTGGATAATGGTTTACCTGTTGGTCATCGAGGGATAGAGGAGCACGATATGCACATTTCGCACGGTATGGCGATTATGCCTATTCTCATGGTTTGCCTTGTTTTGTTCATCGCGGAAATCGCGGAAGCGGGACAGGGAACGATTGTGGCACGGCCCGGCGGCGGGTGGCAGACCAGCGGTTTGCCGTATACCGCCGTCATTTCCGCACAGGGTGCGCTGACTTCACTCACCGTGGGGGGGTATGATTTTCTGGACGGGCGTGGATTATTCCTCGGAGACGAGAGCACGCCATCCGGCGCCGTGACCGTCGCCGTCAAGGATGCGTGCGTGACGCTGGCCGGCGCCGCGACGCTGCAGTTGCGTTTTTACCCGGACCGTATCGAGTTATCGCTGGCCAACACCGGCATTGCGGACGGCCATTGCGCGCGCGTGGAGGTGCGCAAAACCGTGGCGCGCATTAAAAACCCGGAAACCGGCGTGGATTACGCGATGCCGTCGCAACTCATTTCCGGCAAGATGCGGCTGATTGCCCCCAACGGCGCTACCCTCACGCTGCCGGGAACGTATCTCTATCCCCAGGGGAATTTCTACTACATGAAGCTTCCAGTGGCGCAAAAAGGTGGGAGCGTGAGCAACTTCACCTTCGATATCGCCCCGGCACTGCCGATTGAAGACCAGTTAAAGATCACGGTACACGCGAAAACGCCGGATTTCACCTACTGGTCAGGCGAAGCGCAACCGTTTTATACCGAGCTCACCAACATGCTGCCGGATCGACCGTTTCGCGGCACCATCGTGATGCGGCTGCAATCCTATCTGACGAAAGCCTATGTGCAGGAGATGCGGCAACCGATCACGCTGGGCAAAGGCGAGATGCAAACTCTCACTTGGACGCTGCAGAAGCTCGATCCGGGCACATACATCACGGAGATTCGGTTAGAGCGCGGCAAGGAGAGCGGGATTTGCTGCCGCCCACGGATCGTCTTCCACGCCACGGCACTCGCGCCGGCTCCTCCTCCGGAGGACTTTGACGCTTTCTGGCAGCGCACGCTGGAAGAGCAAGCAAAAGTCCCGTTGGATTTGCAACTCACCAAAGTCAAGGATCTCGACAAAGTCGAAGTATATAAGTTCAACTTCGCCGGATTACTGCATCGCCGCATTTACGGCTATCTGACGATACCGAAAGATAAAACGAAGAAATATCCCGCAGTGCTGATTCTGCCCAGTTCGGGTGAGCATCGCATTCAGATCCCGTCCTTTGCGGATGAGCACGGTACTCCCTGCGTCTGCATGGCGATCAATGTGACCAACCTGGATGTCGATCTGCCGGAAGAGCAATATGACTGGCGCACGTGGCCGGCTCCGTATCTGGTCACCGGTATTCTCGACCGGGAGCATTACACGCTGCGTTTCTCCTACGCCGGCCTGGTGCGCGCGGCGGAAGTGCTGGCAGCGCGTCCGGAGGTGCAGGCGGACGATATCCTGTGTTATGGCAGCAGTCAGGGCGGCGGACTGACCCTTATCGCCGCCGGGTTGTATCCGCATTTCAAGGCGGCGGTCGCCAACGTGCCCGCGCTGTGCCGACTCGATTGGAGTTTCGATTATTGGAACCCACCCTACTTCCCCATCGCCGCCAGTGCCGAGACCAGACCGATGATCGCCAACACGCTGAAATATTTCGATGCGACGCAGTTTGCCCGTCACATCACCTGCCCGATTTGGATCAGCCTGGGCTTGATGGATGATGTCACCCCATCCATGGGCGTCTTTTGCGCTTACAACGCCATCCCGGCGACGAAAAAGAACGTGCTGGTGCAGGGATTCGGCGGACATGGCGGGGGTTATGACCCGAATGCGGCCAAGGGAGTTTGGCCGTAAGCGTTCAGGGTGGTAGTCAACGTATTCACTTTTTTAACCGCAGATTACGCAGATTACACAGAAGATTGCTCAGGGTGTTTATGCGATTTGCCAGTATTGCCGGGTAAGAAAGCAATCATCGTAATCGATTGGCCTTGCTGGCGCGTGAGCGTCCCTGCGAGCACTCCGGTGGTTTCGATACGACCCTTCGTAGCCTACTCAACCACCGAAGTGCTCGCGAGGACGCTCGCGCGCCAGGGGGAACGGTTACGCGGGATAACTCCCGCAGCTAGAGAAAGGATCGTTAGTAATGAAGACATTAGCAACCGCGGTGGTCGGATTGGGACGCGTTGGGTGGCAGTATCACCTGCCGCAGATTGTCGAACATACGGGATTCACGCTGGCGGCGGTGGTCGATCCCAATCCGGAACGGTTGGAGGAAGCGCGGGCCAGTTATCAGGCGACGGGATATGCCAGTGTCGCCGACTTGCTGGCAGCGGAGCGGCTCGACTTGCTGGTCATCGCTTCGCCGACGCATTTCCACGCCGACCAGGCCATTGCCGCGCTGGAGGCCGGGGTCGATGTCTTCTGCGACAAGCCGATTGCGCCTTCGCTGGCGGAGACGGACCGCATGATCGACGCCATGCGACGCAGTGGGCGCAAGTTGATGGTATATCAGCCGCACCGGCTCACTCCGGAAGCGATGGCGGTGCGCGCGATCTTAGACAGCGGCAAACTCGGTGAACTTTTTCTGCTCAAACGCGCGTTGACCAACTATGTCCGCCGTAATGACTGGCAGGCACACCGCGCCTACGGCGGCGGGATGTTGAGTAATTTTGGCGCGCACATGATCGATCAATTGCTCTTTTTGACCGGCGGATCGATCAGCCAGCTTACTTGTCATCTGCGCCGCATGGCCACGCTGGGCGACGCCGACGACGTGGTGAAGGCGCTCTTCCATCTCGACAACGGCATCCTGCTCGATCTGGAGATCGACATGGCTTGCAGCCTGCCGGTTCCCGCTTGGACGATCGTCGGTCGCCACGGTGCCGCCATGCAGACTAGCGACGGCACGGGATTCACCCTCAAATATTATCGGCCCGACGAACTGCCGCCGCTAGCCTTACAGGAAGGTCTTTCTGCCGCCAAGCGCATGTATGGCACCGACGAAGTTCTCCCCTGGCGCACCGAAACCATTGCGCTGGCCGATTTCACTCCCCCCTCTTTCTACGACAAATGTTACGACTACTTCGCGCTCGACCTGCCGCCTTTCGTTCCCATTACCGAGACTCGCGAGGTGATGCGGGTGATCGAAGCCTGCCGGCAGAGCGCGGGATGGGCCGATTGCGAGTAAGGGGTTCGAGTATTTATGTAACCGTTCAAGGGTAGTCCGCGCCTGCCGTGGCGCGTGGTTGGTAATAGCCACCCTTGGTGGATAAATACAACCACGCACCACGGCGGGCGCGGACTACCCCTGAACGGTTACCCATAGTCTACTCAACCACCGGAGTGCTCGCGAGGACGCTCGCGCGCCAGGATGGCCGGAACGATTACCGTAAAATTTTCGTTGAACCCGCTTGCAATATCCGCGGTTTACTGCTACTGTTATATAACAGCATAACAGTGAGGCAGTCATGCGGTTTACCGTCGATCCTACCAGTGCGAATCCGATATACGCTCAGCTTGTGGAACAAGTGAAGCATGCGGTCGCCTCCGGAACGCTCAAGCCGTTCGATCCACTGCCGTCGCTGCGCGATGTCTCCCTTCACCTGCGCATCAGCCCCCTTACCGTGAAGCGGGCGTATGGCGAGTTGGAGACCCTGGGGATCATCACCACCGAACATGGACGGGGCAGCTATATCAGCGGCGAGTCCGCCACCTTCAGCACCACCTATCGCAATGAAGCGCTGGCACAGGCGGTGGATCGCCTGTTGATCGAAGCGCACCACCTGGACGCGTCGCTGGAGGAAGTCACGCAGTTGCTGCAACAGCGCCGGCAGGCGCTGACAGCGGAACGGGAACCGCCGATTACGCCGATTATACAGATTAACGAATAAATGATTCCGCGTAATCCGGGTAATTTGCGGTTCAAAAACGTTTACGAAGGAGGGTACCGGCATGAGTTCGGAATACGCCATCGAGACGCGGGAATTGACCAAGCGCTTTGGACGGCGCACGGTGGTCGATCACCTGTCGCTGCAAGTGCCGCGCGGCAGCATCTTTGCCTTTCTCGGGCGCAACGGCGCCGGGAAGACCACCACCATTCGCCTGCTGCTCGATCTGCTCGATCGCAACAGCGGCGACGCGCGCGTGCTAGGGCTCGATGCGGTGACCGGGGCGCGCGACATCCGCCGGCAGGTGGGCTATGTCGCGCAGGATACCGATCTCTATGATTGGATGACCGTCGAGGAGCACCTCTGGTTCTGCCGCGGTTTTCACGCGGCGTGGGATGAGACGCTGGTGCGCGAATTGCAGCGCAAGCTGGACTTGCCGGATAAGCAGAAGATTCGCCAGCTCAGTCGCGGCAAACAGGCGCAATTGGCGCTGCTGCTGGCGATGGCTTATCGACCGGAACTGCTCATTCTCGACGAACCGACCGCGGGTTTGGACGTAGTGGTACGGCGCGAATTTCTGGAAGAGGTGATCGAACTGATTCAGCAGGAAGGGCGCACCATCTTCTTCTCCTCCCACCTGGTGCACGAAGTCGAGCGCATCGCTGATTGGGTGGGGATCATGGACAACGGCAAACTCAGCTATTGCGCACCGCTGGAGGCGTTGAAATCCAGCGTCCGCCGCCTGGTCTGCGCATTCGACGGCACTCCCCCGGCTCTCGCCGGCATCCCCGGCGTGCTGCAACAAGAAGTCATCGGCAAATCGTTGATCTTCACGGTGCAGGATTACTCACCGGAACTGCTCGCGTCCGTCCAGCAACTCGCCCCACGGCAGGTGGAAGTCGAACCGCTCTGGCTGGAAGATATCTTCGTCGCTATGGTCGGCGGCGAACGGGGGTGAGGAATGCTGACCGCGCTGTATCGATTGTGCTGGAAAGAATGGCGGCAGAGCTGGTATCTGCTGCTGGCGGCGTTGCTGCTTCCGCCGCTGGCGCTACGGCTGTCGCTGACGCTAACGCCGGACCAATTACACAATTGGGAGCCGCTGAAACTGACCATGGTACTCTTTACCATGGGCCTGATCGCGCGGTCGGCGCTGGTAGTCTTCCCTGCCGGCACGCGCCAGACTTACGCCGAGGTGCATCTCCCCATCTCACCGATGCTTCATCAATTCCTGCTCTTTGTTGGGCAGGCGCTGATTGCGACGTGCGCGGGTATGAGTTTCGGCGGGTGGGCCGCGCAACAGACCGGCGCGCCGCCGGCCGCGGAGATGATGCTGGTCGGAGTGGTACATTTCCTCGCCATTCTGTTCGTTACCCTTGCGGTAGCACGTGCCGTCTTTCCCACCGCCGGGCTGGTCGTCGGCATGCTGTGGGCGTTTATCGGCACAAATTCAAGCTTCTACTACCTGTCATTTTTCGCCCCAAGCGTGGTTGGAGAAGGTAGACCAGCCGATCCGCTCAGTGGTGTCTATTATTGGTACCTGCCGGTATGCCTGACGGCGGCGTTGCTCGCGTATAGTTTCCACCTCGGGCACAAGTTGAGTCTGCCGCGTCGGGGTATTGCGATGGGCGGGTTGGCAGTCGTGCTGGTGGGTGCTCTCTTCCCGAAGATGCTGCTAAACACTTTTGAACATCAAAATAAATATGAATGGTACTTCCAATCTTTGACCGCGGATGATGGCTCGGTGGTGGTGGAAGCGGGAGGCGTCATACCTGCCGTCAAACCACCGTATACTCTGGAGATGACTGACCTGCGCGCGGGACACTCGGTGACATATTCCTGGAATGAGCCGGTGGTGGGAGTGGGGATGCCGACGCGCACAGCGGTCATCTTGCTGGGCCAGCCGACCGACGCCCATTACCTCCATCTCTATCGCTGGGAGATGGCGGGGAATGTCGTCCGGCTGCTCGGTGATATTCCGGCATCGCCAAATATCATCCGCAATCTCTGGCAATCGTCTTGCACAGATAGTACCTGCGATCACCACTCGCACGGGAGATATACCTTTCTGCATCTGCCATCACTCGGGCATTCTCGCGAGGAGATCTTCGACTGGTGGCTGATCGATAGCGTGACACCACGCATCCAGTTGATTAAGCCGGAAACCTATATGAGCCAGTCACACATCACCTGGTTGCCTGACCGCATAGTATTGACGGGTTACAATCCGAAAGTCATTCACCTGCCGGATGGCGCAGTCTCCGATTGGGCGTTGCCGGGGGAGAAAGGGGGAGCGAAATGATTCCACGCTTGCTCTGGAAAGAATGGCAGGAGCGCCGGCACTGGTTCCTCCTCTGGTCGCTATCGCTGGTCGCGCTGTCGATGGTCGGTGAAGGGCAGTATTGTACCGAAAATTATAAGGAACCAACTAACTGGATGATGATTCCCATCCTTCTTGCCTTATTGGCCGGCTTGCAAGGATACAGCAGCGAACTGACCGGCAATCGGGCGGCGTTTCTCTATATGCGCGGGGTAATCTGGAAGCAGGTACTGGCGGTGAAGATCCTGCTCGGACTCGGGGTCGCCATCCTGACCGCCGTGCTGACTACCGCCATCTCCGTATTGGCAATGCCGGCGGTTTACCATCCCTTCATGACCATGAAAACCGCGGCGTTCAGTGCCTTGTTCGTCGTGCTGTTTACCGGCGGCCCGTATCTACTCGGTCTTTGTTGTTCGGTGGTGCTGCCTGGCATTTTCGGCAGTATCGGTACGCTGATGCTTTATTACGGCGGAATTATGTTCATCGGCATGTTGATTCCGAAGACTCTGCAAATAACCGAGCCGATCTTCAGTTTCATCGGCGCCGTGCTCGGTATACTGGCGGCGATGGTAGTCATCGTACGTTTCGGCCTGACCCTCGCCTGGTCGCAACGGTTAGCGCGATTCGCGGCAATTTCTCTGGTAGGCATCGGGATTGGATATATAACGGATTTTACCATTGCCCGCGTCTATCCTCACGCGATAGCAAAACCTTTCTCACGCGAGGTGGCGCTCAGTCCGTCCGGTCGCTATGCGCTGATCAGCGAAACGGAAGATGGGCAACATCATCGCTATACCTTTGTCGTGATGAAAAACGATAAGCGACTACCCATCGAGAAAGCGGATTCCTCCGCGCCACCGAGTTGGACAACCAATGACGACCTGGTGCAATCGACCTATCACGGCACATACGATAATACCTTGCAATTGTTCCGCTATGTGGACGGCCATCTGCTACAACATCAGCTTAACAATTCCCCTATCGATGCGCAATGTCGGTTATCCCCGTCACCAGATGGAAAACTTCTGTTAGCCGACGTTCATAACGATCTCCTGGTTATCGATCCACCCTCCGGCAGCGTGCGCACGGTGGCTAATTTGGATGTCCATCCGCATTCAACCAAGCGAATGCGGACAACTACGTATTATGCCATACACTACTGGTGGCAGGATAACCATACCATCGGTTACGAGCAGACCAACCCAAGCCGGCGGATTTTTGTTAAAGTAGAATAGCTGTTCCTGGGAGCGCGGGCGTCTTGCCCACCCGTGACGAACAGCCGGGCGCGAAGGGCGGGCGAGACGCCCGCGCTCCCAGGGGGAAAAGGAGTTTTTGTCATGGACATTACGACACCGGCTGCACCGACTGAAGAGGTCGAGCAGTTTCCCTGGTATTCGCTCAATCCGCGCGCGCTGAAGTCGTCGCGGATCTTTCACGCGATACTCATCGGGTTGCTGCTGGCTTGCTTCAGCATCGTGCCAGTGTGGCGGGCGGGATGGTATTATCCGGTCTACAGCGCGAAGGCGTTTTTTCCGATGCGTGATGCCCACGGGCGCTGGCGGAAGGCATGGCAGTGGTGCTATGGCAAAGAGATTCGCATCTACGAAGGGCCCGGCGTGCAGAAGCGGAGCGGAGAGACGATCCGGCAAGGCGTGCAGGCGATGGTGGATGAGGTGAAGCTCGATTTCAAGGTGAAACTGCTGCCGATGCCGCCGGCGATTCTGGACGCATTCACCGCCAGCACAGTCAAAAAGATGGAAAACGGCCGGCCGCGCACCTATGTGAGCTTCGCGGCGCTGGAAAAACGATTGATCGAGATGCGCGAGGGCGATCCGCATGCGGATATCCTGATCGTGGATGCCCCGATGACGGAAGCCTGGTGGGCACATGGGATGGCCACCTTCGGCAGCGGGCTGGGGGTGATGGAGGATGAAAACGTCGATTTTCACCTCGGCAAACACGAGACCGGCCACCTGCTCGGTTACCTTAATCACGACGACATGCCCCTTTTCGTCTTCGGCTACCCGTGGGAAGATTTCCCCTGGAAGCGCGATACGCTGATGATGCTGTTTTCTCCCAGCACCGAACTCTCACCGCGCTCCCGCGATGCCCTCAACGCCTTCTGGCGCGGGCTGGAACACCGGACGGGGAGGAAGTTTTTTCGATAGTGGCAACCGTTCGGGCTGGTAGTCAACGACTGAACTTTTTTTAACCGCAGATTACGCAGATTTCGCAGAAGATTGCGCAGGGGATTTACGCTATTTGCCAGTATTGCCGGATAAGCTTGAACGGTTACCAAATCAATTTCACGCAAAGGCGCAAAGACGCAAAGATCAAGCTGGTGGTGTCGGTGGCAACCGAACGCCTGCCACCACTTCGCTTCGCTACGTGGTTCACTACGAACGGACCTTCTTTAATTACCAGCAGCTATTCTTTGTCTAATTCTCCCTCCATCCCGGCGAAATTGCTGGCTATTGCATGGCCGGTCATACCTGCCTCTTCCCGCGTGTTTTGTAGCATGGAGTGGGAGTTGGGCGGATGGGCGAAGTTATCACCGAAGCGGCGAAATCGGTCACTGAACGCGCGCATCGCTTGCCGACGGTTTCGATTATCACCACGGCATTCAATGCGCGGGAGACGATTGCGGATACCCTCATTAGCGTGCAGGCGCAGGATTATCCGGCGATCGAGCATATCATCGTGGATGGCGGTTCTCACGATGGGACGGCGGAGTTGGCGCGCGACTACGCGACCGAGCAGATGCATATCATCTCGGAGCCGGACCGCGGCATCTACGATGGGATGAATAAAGGCATCGCGCTGGCGACCGGCGATATTATCGGCTGTCTCAATGCCGATGACGTGCTGTATGACACCGGGGCGGTGCGCGCCATCGCGGAGGCATTCGACGCGGAGACGGATTGCGTCTATGGCAACCTGTTGTATATGGATGCCGGCCTGACCACCGTCACACGGCGGTGGATCTCGCAACCCTTTGCTGATGGGTTATTTCAAAAAAGCTGGACACCCGCGCATCCCACCTTTTATTGCCGGCGCGACGCCTTTCAGCGCTTTGGGGTCTACCGGCTCGATTTCCAGATTGCCGCCGATGTCGAATTGATGTATCGGTTTTTACAGCGCCACCAGTTGCGCAGCAAATTCATCGACCGCTACCTGGTGCGCATGCGCGCCGGCGGAGCCAGCAATCGCGACTGGCGCAGCACGCTGACCATCACCCGCGAGATGCGGCAGGGCATCCGCGAAAATGGCGGCTCCTTCAACATGCCGGTCTACCTGTTCGGCAAAATGTTGAAGGTGGGGCAATTGCTCGGGGCGAGGATGCGGGGATGAGGATATTAGTGACGGGCGCTACCGGGTTCGTCGGAGCGGCGTTTTGCCGGCGCGCGAGCGAACGCGCGCACATTCGCGCGGCGTTATGGTCGCGCGAGGAACTCCCCCACGTGCCGACGGTCTACGAAGCGATCGTCACCGGCGACATCGATGCGCAAACCGATTGGACAGACGCGTTGAAGGGAGTGGATGTCATCGTGCACCTGGCCGCCCGCGTGCATCAGATGCGGGAAACACTGACCGGCGCTGCGCTGCTGGAGACGTACCGCGCCATCAATACCCACGGCACCATCCACCTGGCGGAAGAGGCCGTGCGGCGCAAAGTCCGGCGCATGATTTTCATCAGCACGGTGAAAGTGCATGGGGAAGAAACGCCGGCAGATGAGCCCTTCACCGAACACAGCGCAATGGCTCCCACTGACCCGTATGGCATCAGCAAATTGGAGGCGGAGCAGGCGCTGCATCGCATTGCCACGCATGGTGCGCTGCAGGTGGCGATTGTCCGACCCTGTTTGGTATACGGTCCCGGGGTGCGGGGGAACTTTCTCAGCCTGCTGCGCATCGCGGACAAAGCACTGCCGCTCCCGATCGGCGGGGTACGGAATACCCGCAGCTTCCTCGGGCTCGATAATTTCGTCGATTTTCTCATCCACCTGCTCGATCATTCCAAAGCCGTGGGGGAAGCGTTTCTGTTGAGTGACGGCGAGGATGTCTCAACCTCGGCGTTATTTTCGCGGTTGGCCGCCGGTCTGGCGCGCCCCGACCGCCAGTTCGCGATGCCGGAAGCGCTGATGCGCCACCTGCTGTGCGCCTGTGGGCAGGAACCGTTATATCGCCGGCTGTGGGGATCGCTGGCGGTCGATGCCGGCAAAGCCACCCGCCTGCTGGCGTGGAAGCCGCCAGTGTCGCTGGCCGCGGGCCTGCAGCGGATGACGGACTGGTATGCGGAGCGCTACCTTCAGCGGCGAGAACGACGGAGCTTTGAGCAGATCGGCAAGTGAAGGTAGGGGTTAGGGGCTAGGGGCTAGGGGTTAGGGGCTAGTCCGTAATACGGTTTAGCTGGGATTTTATTGGGGGTCCGTCAGTCTCGGGTAATCATGCCGTTACTTGCGGTATACAGGATTTGTGTGATTAGTATTTGTTGGAACAGGGATTACATGGATTACACGGATTGAAGTCGCCGTTTAGGCACTGGTCAGCAGGCCACTGCCGGCGTGCGGGCGCTGGCGATTTACAGAATTTGTGTTTTACACACTTGGTGGAACAGGGATTACGCAGATTACACGGATTGACATGCTGGTGATCCGGTGACTATTTTTGAACTCGATAGCGGTGGTGGCTACCTGGCTGTCGCCCTTCGGGCAGGAACGGCTATTCATGCCAAATGACCCAGTAGAATTTTAACCTTTCGCTCATTATGAACGGACTGCTTACCATGACCGAGACCGTGGAATATCGTCAGGCACGGGCAGAGGATCTGTTGGGGATCGGCGAGGTGTTTTTGTCCGCCTTTCCGGAGAGCGTCCGGCATTATATCGGGCATCCCATCCCGACGGCCGTCTTCGCAGATATCTTTGCCATCTGCCTGGATGCCGAACCGGCGGCCTTGTGCGTGGCGTGCAGGGGACCGCGCGTGGCCGGCTATAGCTTCGCTCCCGCCGAGTTTTCCGGCCTGGTGCGCACGGCGATCAGCCACGGCCACCTCTGGCGTATTGCCGTGCGCTGGCTACGGGGCAAGTATGGCTTTGGCATCCATCCGGTCTTCATCGCGGCACACAATTGGGTATCGCTGCTACGCGACGCGCGTGAGGAACAGTTCGCCAGCGAGGCACGCATCTTTTCCATCGCCGTGCACGCGGATTATCAAGGCTACGGCATTGGCACCGGGCTGTTGCGGATGGGACTGGATTATCTCGCCTCCCGTCACGTCCCGCGCGTGCGCCTGGAAGTTCGCCCGCAAAATGCCCCGGCGGTCCATCTGTATGAAAAATTCGGCTTCGTCACCGTCGGTCGCACGCACGATACCCAGGGGGAATGGCTGATTATGCTTAAGAAGATGGATGGCGGGTGATGCGGAGTGTGGGAGTGTGGGAGTTATTTCTGACTCCCACACTTTTATCCTTTTGCTTACCCTCCTGCTTGTCGCTGCATCAATTCGCGCGTACAATGTCAGTCAGAGGGTTGGCAATTGAGTGAAATGACCAGTCGATTAGCGCGGGAACGGGCGATGCAAGAGCGTGTGCAGGCGGTCGAACTGCTGGCGGTGAATGAAGACGCCACGGCGGAACTGTATGCGGCCTTTGCCGCCAAATTTCCGGAGCAGCGAAAGTTCTGGCTGCAACTTGTCGGTGAAGAGAAACTGCATGCGCACTGGGTGCGGGAGTTCATCGAGAAGATTCAGCGTGGTGAGGCGGATATCCGGCCTGACCGCTTCAATCCGCAAATCTATCAGACCTTCCTCGACTATCTTCACCAGTGCCTGACCGAAGCCAAACAGCAACCCATCTCTTTTTTTGCGGCGCTCTCCATCGCTAAAGACGTGGAAAATTCCATGATCGAACAGGTATTTTTCCAGGTGTTCGAGGGTGACGATCCCGCATTGAAGCAAGTGCTGCGCAACCTGCACAACAGCACGGAAGTGCACCGCCAACATATCGAGCAGATGTGGAACACCGCGCGTCCCACGCCGCTGCCGAAAAAGCCCGCACACTCAGATAGTGATTGATTGTTTCGCCTTGCCCACGCTCTGAAGGACGTGGCAAACCGGAACGAGCACGCTGAAGCGCGCTTTGACCGCATCCAACGCTTTCACGCAGGAGAATCGATTCTGCCGGTAGGGCGTGGTTTTACGTATCCACCCGTGGTGGCCATGCACACCCACGCGCCACGGCGGGCGCGGACTACCGAGGTTTCGTTCACCGTGCGCTAACACGCTTCAGTTTTTTTATGATCTCCTCTGCACAGTACGCACTGCGAATGTTTGTAGTAGCGTCTTAGCCGCAGCAATGCGCTTCCGTGTGAATTATGGGGGGGACGCGCCTTGCTGCGGCTGCGGCGCTACTACGAACTTAGACGGCCTTTCATATCCCGGGCAGCGGGATTGCGGCTTACAGCGCGGTAGTGCAATAATAGCGTTGTGAACGCGATCGCTGCCGGCACGCGTTCCCGCAAACACGCCGGTTGTCACTCGTGCTCGCGGGGACGCTCGCGCGCCAGCAGTCAGTGGAGGTCAATCATGCGACTTGGCGGACCGATCTTTCTTGATGCTACCGATCCGGCATTGTTGGTGCGCGAGCACCAGCGGCTGGGGCTTTCCGCGGCGTATTGCCCGGAGATTGCCGATCCGGTGCTGCGCACAGACACGTGCCAGGCGTTCGCGGAGGCGGATATTGTGCTCGCTGAAGTTGGCGCCTACTGCATTAATATCCTGGATACCGATCCGGTACTGCGCCGGCAAAATGTCGAGACCATTTGCCGCCGGTTGGCCTATGCCGACGAGATGGGTGCGCGCTGTTGCGTGATGCATGGCGGGAGCGTCTCCACCGGCAAGGAAGGCTGGATCACCGCCAATCTCGCCAGTATCAGTCGCCCGGCTTTCGACGATACCGTGCTGGGCCTGCAAGCGATCATCGACGCCGTCAAACCACAACGGACAAAATTGACGCTGGAGATGACCGCCTGGCTCTTCCCGTATAACGCACAGGTCTACGCGGAGCTGTTGGCCGCGGTAGACCGGCCGGCGTTCGCCGTGCACCTGGATCCGATCAATATTCTGGACAGTCCCGTCGCCTGCCTGCGCAACAGTGAAATCCTACGGGAGTGCTTCGCGTTGCTGGGACCCGGCATTGTGAGTTGCCATGCCAAAGACGTGCTGCTGAAAGGCGTCTACGAACCGATTCACATTTGTGAAACCTATCCCGGCGAAGGCATGCTGGACTTTCATACCTATTTGCGCGAATTATCCCGCCTGCCGCAGGAACCGCCGTTGATGATCGAACATCTCGGTCCCGAGCAACTGCCCGCCGCCATCGCCCATATCGTCAAGGTGGCGGCCGAAGTCGGGGCATCATTCCGCCAGACGACTCCGGCTTAATGTCTGGCGGGCGCGCGTCCCCGCGAGCATCACGGTGGTTTCGATACGGCCATCCGTAACCTACTCAACCACCGTGATGCTCGCGGGGACGCTCGCGCACCAAGCCTCACTGTTGATATAAGGAGAACAGCTCATGAAAGTGGCCGCTATTTTCGACGTTCGGCACGGTGGCGTGGTCGAGCAACCCGATCCGCAACCGAAAGACGATATTGTGGTCGTCAAAGTGCTGACCAGCCCGCTCTGCACGGAATATTATGGTTTCAAGCACGGCGAGGTGAGTGATTGTCTCGGACATGAGGCGGTCGGCGAGGTGATCGCCGTTGACAAAGCGACGCGGGTGCGTGTGGGCGATCGCGTGGTGGTGCAGCCGTTGAATGCCTGCGGAAAATGCGCGCTCTGCCGCACGGGCAACTTCATCCATTGCACGTCCGGACGCAACCTGCTGGCTGAGACCGGCTCAACCGCCGGCCTGTCCACCATTGCCCAATATACCTTGAAGGCCGAATCCCAGCTCACCCCCATCCCGGAGGGGATGAGCTACGATCATGCCGCGATGGCCTGCTGCGGACTCGGCCCCACCTTCGGTGCTATGCAATTGGCGCATGTCGATGCCTTCGATACCGTGCTGATCACCGGCCTGGGCCCAGTCGGCCTGGGAGGCGTGGTGAATGCCCGCTACCGCGGCGCGCGGGTGATCGGCGTGGAGAGCCATCCCTACCGCGCAGCGCTGGCTAAACGGTTGGGAGCGGAAGCGGTGATCGATCCGATCGCTGCTGACGCGCAACAACAGATCCGCGATCTCACCGGTGGGCTTGGCGTCGACGCGGCTATCGAAACCAGCGGTGTCGCCCAGGCCAAATCATTCGCCCTCGACGCGCTGCGACGCAAAGGCCGTTTCGCCATGGTGGGCTGGCACGGCCAACTGGAAGTCGATACCATCATCTCCAAAGGCCTGGCCGTCTTCGGCGCCTGGCATTACAATTTGAACGACGTGGGACGGTTGTTGCAGGTGATCCAACAGGTGCCCGCGCAGCTTCAACACCTGATTACCCACTCCTTCCCACTCACCGAAGTCCAGCAAGCCTGGGAACTGCAAACCAGCGGCAATTGCGGCAAGGTGGTGTTGCATCCGTGGGAGGGCGAGGCGGATTGAGGTGTCAGGTTTCAGGTGTCGGGTGTCAGGAATACCGATTTCCCAACATCATTCGGTACTCGGGTACCCGATGCCGATTGTAGCAAGTGACGGCCATGCTCGATTGTCATCGGCGGATCGGTCGATTACCGATCCGCCGATGACTCATTTGGAGATCGACTCCTATTCCACCACCACCATCTGATGGCAGACCATGCTCGGGACGGTGGTGTGTAATATCCCGCTTTCCACGGTAAAGTCGAGCGCGGTATTTTGCGGGGCCAGGTAGACGCGCGTGGGGGCTTGCGCGACGTGCAAGGCAATGGTGACATTCTGCAGCGGCAACAGGTCTTCGACCACTTCGACCTGACCGCGTTTCACCGGCGAGGCGTAAAGCAAGTGGACGATGGTCCGGTTTTCGCCGGATTGGCGCATCACCGTCTGGACGCCTTGCGCGGGCAGGTTGGTGGTCAGCGTGGGGGCCGGCAGCAAGGCGCGAATGCCGGTCAGGATGATTTCGCGCAACGCGTTCTGCCCTTTATCCGCGTAGAGTTGGAAGGCCGGAAACGCCAAATAGACGGTATTCGCCGTGCGCACCATCGCCGGGCCGGCTACCTGCTGCGTATTCGGCGTGTGCTGGTGTGAGCTGAAATGCAGATAGTCGCGGTTGAAGAACGAATCCTGCCGATCAGCGAGAATTTCGCCCTTCGTCGCCGCAATATCCTTCATGGCTGAGTAGATCACAAAGGCGGCATTCTCCCAGGGCGCGAGCGAGAAGCGCGGCACCAGATACGATGGATTGCCGGTGCATTCCCCCTGATATCTCACCCCGAAATCGAGAGTGAATACCGCGTGCTCGGTATCGAGCGCGCTGGCGCCGGTGGCAAAGATTTTCCCCCCACCCTTCAGGTACGCGAGCAGCTTATCGCGCAGCGCCCCGACGACCGGAATGGCATCCGGCAAGATCATCACCTGGTAGCGGCTGAAATCGCTCTCGGTGTCCAGCACATCGAAGAGGATATGCCCTTCCTGCAGCACGCGCACCACGCCGGCGTCAACCAATCCGGTCGGGGTGGCCGGTCCGAAGACATGTGAGAGACCGGTGACCGCTTCAATTGACAGCACGCCGACGTCGGCGGTGTTCACCACATCGTGACACCAGGGCTCCTGCTGCTCGACTTCGGCAAACGCCTGGCCGATGAGCGCATACGTCGCCGGATCGAGCTGACCGAACGGATGCATCTGATCACCGATGCTAATCTTCGCGCCATTGGCCAGGGAGAGCGCGGCTTCGTAGCGGAGCGCATTGGGGTGTTTGTAGCCGCCGAATTCTCCCCAGGTGGTATGAAATTTACCGGTCATGCCCAACACTTCTTTGCCGAGTTGCTGCACATAGCGCGCGGAGAGCGGAAAGTGATCATACCCCCACCCGCCGGTGGGCAGCGATTCTAATTCCAGGTGGGTATTGCACTCTGCCATCTCTCGATCGCCGCGGGTCATATGCCCACTGTTGTGGAAGATGCGCAACCCCGGTTTGAGGGCATGGATGGCCGCATTGATGCGTCGCGTATAGTTGAAATAGGTTTCCCGTCCCAGCGCCGCCCGGGCCTGGGCATCGCGCGGATCGAGCCCACGCGCGCGCAGTTCGGCGATGCAGTATTGGCAGGCGCAATCGCGCACGCCGACGATATCGAGGAAAATACCGTCCCCATCGTAGTTGCGCACAACTTCTTCCGTTTGCGCGATCAGGTAATCGAGATACGGCGTATTCATGCAAAATTCGTGATAGCCGGCCTGCAGCCAGCCTACCCAGGTGGTGTTGCCATCGGGGTTGCGCCGCAGCCAGTGGGTGTGGGTGGCAACCAGCTTCTCATCGAGTCCGGCGGAGATGTAGACAGGGGTCTTCACGCCGATCTCATGCGCTGCCTCGATCTGCGCACCGAGCAAATCGATCGTCAGCGTCGGATGCATCCGGCTCAACGGCACAGCCGTCGGATGGTACGACCAACCGTGATGGCACTTGGAGAAGACCGTCATCGAGTTGACGTGTCCCAAGCGTAACATGGCCTGAAAATGCGCCTTATCCCAATCTTTCCCCACCGTGGGGATGGCTTCCGAAGTATGGAAGTCCAGGTGAATCTGACGGAATGGCAAGATGTCCATTGATAAACCTTTCTGTTGCTGATTGTGGGTTGTGATGAACCCTGAAAGGGTGAACAACGCGGGTAGTGCTCCCCTTCAGGGAGCAAATCATCTGCTGGGCTTACTCCCCAGGGTTTCACCTGGGCTGATATAGCGCTGCCCTTCGGGCATACACGGTTATTTATGACAATTGATCTACTAGCCTACTCAACCACCGAAAAAGACCGATAGCCGGAACGATTACCTAGCTGTTTCCATATTCCAGCCAGGCTTGATGTACGGCCTGGTAATTCTCGCGCGGTATATCCGGTTGCAGCGCATTGCTGGCGCCGAGGACGAGACTGCCGCCGGCCTTGCATTGCACGAGCAAGTCGCGGGTCGCCTGATAGATCGCTTCCGGTGTGCCCTGCACGAGGAGACCGCAATCGACATTCCCGCACAAGCACAGCCGATCGCCGACCCGCTGCTGGCTCACAGACATATCCATGCCGGCGACCGGATCGATAGCCTGCAACGCGTCGATACCCGTCGAAGCAATCATATCCAGATACGGGGTGAGCTGACCATCGGAATGCAGGATGGTATAGAGGCCCATCGCATGGCAGGCTTCCGACCAGGCCCGCATATAGGGCAACACGAAGCGTTGCATCTGCGCGGGATTATAAAAGGGTCCGGCGTTGTCTGCCATATCGGACGCCGATACCACCGCGCCCACGCCGAGATCGCGGTACCGTTTTGCCTGCTCGATCCCGTTTCGCAGGGTGCGTTGAGCGAGCGCATCGATCTCTTCCGGCTCCTCGAAAAGTTTGATGCAATACTCGCTATCATAGCAGGCCCCGAGTATACCGCCGCTGCCGCCGATCAGCATGAATTCGTCAGCAACCAACTCCCGCAATATTTCCATTTGCCGAAAACGGGTCTCGCCCGGCATGACGTAATACGCGAGTTCACCCGGCGCGTGCTCCCAATAGTTATTCGGTCCGGTCACGGCGGAAAAGCCGAGTGCCGGCGCCACCGCCAGGATAATTTCGGCATTCGCATACATGGCGCGCTCTTGCTCGATTGCTGACAGCCGTTCGAATTCGCGTCCAAGCAGCAGATGCCGTCCGGAAAATACATCCCATAACTGGAATTCGAGCTCCCAGCGCGGCACGAAGCCGGAAAATTGGCGATGCTCGAAAGCCGCGATCAAATTGTCTACTTGGTTCATAAGGCTACCTTACTATCGCGAACTCATCAAAGGGGAAGGAGCATAGTTGTCATACCATTTTGCCCCAACCGATTGTTCATCCAGCGCGATTTCGCGGGTAATAATCTCGTCAGGGTTAACGTTGCCATGACCGTCCAGGATAAACGCCGGGTGATATGAATTACCTTTCTACAAACTCGGCAAGACATCCTTCGCATTGAAGTCAGTATCGCCGGAATAACCAAGCGTACCGTCCCACCTGATCAAATCGGCGATGGCCGCGTAGATTATCCTTTTTTGATGGATGATGAAGCCTGAAAGGGTGAACCACGCGGGTAGTGCTCCCCTTCAGGGAGCAGATCACCTGCCTGACCCACTACCCAGGGTTTCACCCTTACTCTTATACACATCTTGCTCTTTTTTCTAAGTATAGAAGGAGATTGCTCGTAACTCAAGAAGTTTAACGGCCATAGTCTTACTCAACTTAGCACCACATCGAGGCAACGAGTATGGC
>Ga0118677_10003279_pt1 | contig 30913 bp, 24 predicted proteins | sample AliMusrvi5mmetaG_FD_86154 | JGI IMG/M metagenome (GOLD analysis project Ga0118677, IMG submission 86154) | reverse complement strand
GGTTAAGGAAGTGGTGCCCCGCCTGCGTGGTGCCGCGCGGTCGATCCCGAAGATCGGCAGCGAGGACGACGAGGAGATTGTCCAGGACGCCACCCTGATGGCGGCCCGCATGATGGACTCGGCGGAAAAGGCCGGGCAGCCGTTCACCGCCGGCAATGTCGCGTATTACGCGTCACGCGCCGCCCGTAGCGGTCGCCGCAGTTACTACACCGGTCGTAGCGACGTGTTCTCGCCTGGCTGTCAGATCGACGGCAAGGCGCGGCTTGAATCGTTGGATGACGAGGTCGAGTTTGAAAACGGTGAATCCGGCACCCTGCACGATGTGATCGCGCCGTTTGGAGGTGACGCCCACGAATCCGACCCTGCCGAGGAAGCCGCCCGCAACCTCGATTGGGAAGCCTTCCTGGCCTCGCACCCGCCGCGCCACCGGCTTGCCATCCTGGTGCTGGTCCAAGGTGGCACCATGCGCGAGGCCGGCAAGCGCTGCGGCCTCCGGGACACTGCGGCGCACAACCTGAAGCGCCGCATTGCCGCCGACCTGGTCGAGTTCTTCGGCTTGGACGTGATCCGCCGGCTTCTCGACGGGATCTGTCCGGGCTGGAAAGCCGACCTGCAAATGGTTCGACAGCGGCACCTGTGCCATGCCGGCGGTAAGCAGGAAGGAGCAAGGCCAGAAAGACGCTGAAAATTCACTTCCCCGGAGCTCCGCCTTTGGAGTTCCGGGGAGGTTGCGGGAGCCCCAGGCAAGAGCACATTTTTTGCCCGCTGAAAGGTGATGTTCAGCTTGTACTCACGGGTGGACACATTCGGAACGTCGGCCAGGGCGTAGCAAATGCGTTCCGTGATGTGCTGGGCGATAATCAGGCCACGGACCGGCTTGCCATTTGCCAACAGCCGCTTCACCCATCTGACCACCGACGCGGACCTCAGAGTTTCAGCAATACATGCTCTTCTATGGCTACTTATCCGCTGGTAATGTCCTTTCTGGGTTAGATTCATTTAGCCACTTACCGCAGGTAAATCCTGTCACTGATACCACAGAATCGCCGTGAAGTTCTTCGATCTCAATACGGTCCAGCAACCAGCCTGGTTTGTTTCCACTATTGTCGGTACCAACTTCGAGACTATGCACAGCTCCTATTGGCTTTGTGGTTCGGGTAAATGGGTCAACACCTCCCCTCTCGAATGGGTCCCGACTCGAAAAGAATCTAGCAGCACGCCCATCGAAGTCCAGTCGCCTCCTTGCTCCATCATCACCAATGAGAACTACGTAAATCTGCGCATCCGTTCCGGCATCATCCTTAACGCGATTAGTGTAGAAGGTAATTCGAAATTTCTGCCGTGGAAAGTAGGAGAACACAAATATTACTGCGAAAACAATGATTAGGATTGCTATCTTTACCGATTTACTATCCCTGATCAATTGTGCCATGATTTGGCCAACTGTAGGTTTTTGTCCCTTCCCAAGTATTCGACGAAGCTCTTTTACAACTGCCTCAAAATCACCGCACAGGATTGGAGCGCTGGGAATCCTGAGTGAATTTCCATTCTCTCGTGTTTCAGTGGTTGTTTGAATGCTCGAAATTGCCAGAAACGGAACCTTCTCATTGGCGTTGATCGCCTGTATCACGAATGGAAAGTCAGCCATCTCCCTCTTGAGTGATAGCCTGACATCATCGTCCCCGAGGATTTGATGGTATAGGGCGGCCTTTGACACAATCACCATGCGTTCCTTGCCTCGCCATGCTCGATTCGTCAGGAATTCCTTGAGCAGAAATGCATTCTCACTATCAGACTGATTGCCCCGCTTTTTCAGCAAACCCTCAAGGTCGAGAAAGAACATAAGGACATTGGCAGATTTGAGTTGTTGTTTTGTCATTCCTTCGCCGATGCCTTTTAGTATTCCAAGAAGACCATGCCTGGACGACTCGATTATAACGAGATCGTACAGGGTTTCTTTTGTCCCGAATTGGAATTTGAGATCTCGCTGGTTCCCAATTACGTTAGACCGTGGCCAGTCACCACGGTCAAGAGCCGCTTGTGCGGCTGCAATATAATCGGAGGACGCAAGATCGGAAGGCGTCAGGATCATGTCCGGGGCATGAGTCGCGATATAGCGGCTTAGCATCGCTAAGAACACTGTCTTTCCAGAGCCCTCTGGGCCTATCATAACAATTTTCATAGGATTGTTTGAGGCGGCCCCGGAAAATCGGGCCAGGAGCTAAGCTATGATTGTGGTGTGCGGTCGCGGGGTGTAAACCGAACCGAACACACACCAAATGAAAGCAAAACGAAGAAGACACGACCCTCAATTCAAAGCCCGCGTAGCGCTCGAAGCGCTCAAAGGCATCAAGACGATCCAGCAAATCGCCAAGGATTTTGACATCCATCCGGTGCAGGTCTCCGAGTGGAAGAAGGCGATGGCCGATGGCGCGCCGAGCCTTTTCGGTCCCGGATCAGGCAAGGCCGGATCCGAGGATTTCGAGGGCGAGCGCACCCAACTCCACGCCAAAATCGGCCAGCTTGCCGTAGAATTGGACTGGCTGACAAAAAAATCCAAACAACTCGGTCTGTGAGGGATCGCATCGAGTTGGTCGACAAGGGCTATCCCGAAATCAGCATGAGAAAGCAATGCGCGCTGCTCGGCGTGGCAAGGTCCACGGTCGGTTACCAGGCCGTGGCCGAAGACCCGGAGGACATCCGTATCAAACGCTTGTTGGACGAGATCTACATGATCGATCCGTGCCTGGGCAGCCGCCGCTTGGTGACTGTCCTGGATCGCGATTACGGCGTGAAAATCAACCGGAAGCGGGTCCGGCGGCTCCGCAGCGAAATGGGCCAGGAGGCGATTTGGTGCAAGCCACGCACCAGTATTGCCGACAACGGGCATCGCAAATATCCCTATCTGCTGAGGAACCTGGCCATCGACCGGCCCGACCAGGTGTGGTGTGCCGACATCACGTATGTGCCGATGCCAAGAGGCTGCGCCTACTTGTGCGCGGTGATGGACTGGCACTCGCGCAAGGTGCTGGGGTGGTCGCTTTCCAACACCATGGGAACCGATCTGTGCCTGGCGGCCCTGGAGCGTGCGGTGAGTTCCACCGGGCGCGTTCCGGAGATTTTCAACACCGATCAGGGATGTCAGTTCACCTCGGCGGAATGGACCGGGCGGCTGACGCAACTCGGCGTGAAAATCAGCATGGACGGTCGCGGCCGGTGGATGGACAACGTCTTCATCGAGCGGCTTTGGCGCAGCGTGAAATACGAGGAGATTTACCTCAAGGAGCATGCCACCATCCCCGCGCTGCACGGGGGACTCGATACGTGGTTCGGCCGCTACAACGACTGGCGGCCCCACCAGACGCATGGCAATCTCACCCCGGCTGACATCTACCAAACCGGCACCGGGCTCCCCACGGGCGATCCTGGAGAGCCTATCAAGAAGGTCGCATGAGGCCCGCCGGGTTGTTCACAGGCCCCAGGTGCCTCCGACGAGTTTTGTTCCCATTCTCGGCACCCGCGGCCTGTGAACAACCGATCTGTTAGAACCAGCTACAGCGATACCCCCCGGCCGGCCGAAATTGGGCAGCCTCCACTCCGGCGAAGCACGCCACTCCGCTACGCTCCGTGGCGTGCTTCGCCTACGTTCCGTCTGCCCAATTTCGGAACCTTTTCCCGCCGCCCATCCAAATAGTCATTGACTCCGCACCCATGCGCTACTATATCTTCCCCGCCCCCAGCCACCATAGCTTAGTTTAGCTATCCTTTGGCCGAAGATCGGGGGCCGCCTCAGTTTCCAGTTTAGCCCCGCGGCACACGCTGCGTGTTTGAGACGGTCGATTCAATCCTTTCGCCAAGGATGGAATCAATAACCGCTGTGGATAGGTCCACACGAGAGTTCCGGAAAATCCTGCCACGCATCGACAACCTGCTTGGGCAGCAAGGGTTGGCGGCACTGTGGCGAATCCTGCCCGCCAGAGTTCGTTCAGCATGAGATTTCCGGTCTTGAGATTCCATCGAATTTTCTGAGGGGATTCTCTTGGGAGCATCGAATGTGTCAAGCTCCCGATTATGTCCGATCTAAAAGGACGGCGGTCTGTCGATTGCCCTCCTGCATCCTCCTGTCAATCGGCGTGATGAAGCCGGTATGCCGTGGGTTGAACGGGAGTTCCCGGCATCACTGCACACGGCGGAAAAGGTCCATCCCGGCCTGCTAGACAAGGACCGTAAGCGCTGCCCAGGGTGTTAGCCGCCCCGCGTGCCCGTCATTTCCCGCATCATCGCCGCATAATTGCTGTTGCGTTAGGCGGCGATGGAGGATTACGCTCCCGCGAACGATGGCTCTAGGGTTGGGCTATCGCATTTTCTGCCGCTCCCCTGCCACACCAGCGTTATTCCAAGATCTTGACCAGCATCGAAGACATCCAACCCGGCCTTTCGCTCACAGGGCTTGAGCCTGGCGTCGTTGTGACCGTGATTGCCGCCGTTCCCATTGGGACCGGTGCGGTGCAGGTCATCTACAAGCTGCCGGATGGCACTATCCGCGAGCGCTTGGTGTCTGCGGCTGATATTGGCACGCTGGCGGTCGCCACCACTGAGCGCCCCTGGTCCTTTGACGGCGACGGCGAAGCATTCAAGCTGGCAGTCGAGGCCAAGCGCATCGACCTCGCCTTCCTCTTCGACCCCATGATGGCGGTCCACACATCGAATGTGGAGCCTCTGCCCCATCAGATCACCGCCGTTTACGAGTCCATGCTGCCGCGCCAGCCGCTGCGCTTCGTGTTGGCCGACGACCCAGGCGCAGGCAAAACCATCATGGCCGGCCTGTACATCCGCGAACTCATCATGCGCGCCGACTCCCGCCGCATCCTCGTGGTGGCCCCCGGCAGCTTGGTAGAGCAGTGGCGTGACGAATTGTTCGAGAAATTCGGACTTCAGTTCAACGTGTTCTCCGCGGCGCTGGAAGCCGCCACCCCGACCGGCAATCCCTTCGAGGACCTCGACCATCTCATCGTCCGTCTCGACCAGATGGCACGCAACCTAGAGCTTCAGGAGAAGCTCCTAGCCACCTCGTGGGACTTGGTGATATTTGACGAAGCCCACAAGCTCGCAGCCCACTTTTTCGGGTCCAAGCTCGAAAAGACCGGGCGCTTCGAACTCGCCGAGAAACTCGGTGCCCGCACCCGCCATCTCCTGCTGCTCACCGCCACGCCGCACAACGGCAAGGAGGCGGACTTCCAGCTTTTCCTCTCGCTGCTCGATTCCGACCGCTTTTACGGCAAGTTCCGCGATGGCGTTCACAAGGTCGATGCCGGCGACCTCATGCGCCGCATGGTCAAGGAGGAAATGCTGCGCTTTGACGGCACCCGCCTTTTCCCGGAGCGCAAAGCCTACACGGCCAATTACAAACTCTCTGAAATCGAGTCCGCGCTTTACGAGTCCGTCACCTCCTACGTGAAGACAGAAATGGGCAAGGCCGACGCCCTCAAAGGCCCGCGCAAAGGTTCCGTCGGGTTTGCGCTCACCTCCCTCCAGCGCCGCCTCGCATCCAGTCCTGAGGCAATCTTCCAATCGCTCAAGCGCCGCAAGGAACGTCTCGAAAACCGTCTCCGCGAAGAACGCCTGCTGTCCCGTGGTCAGCAGTTCACCACCCCGGCTCTAGCAGCCCCGCCGGAAGACGAAGACGACCTCACCGCCGAGGAGCAGGAGGAGCTGGAGGAAAAACTCACCGACACCGCCACCGCCGCCGAGACGATTGCCGAACTCGAAGCCGAGATCATCATTCTGGGCAGTCTTGTCGAGCAGGCCCGTGGCGTGGTGGATTCAGGGCTGGACCGCAAGTGGGACGAACTCTCGAAAATCCTCCAGAACGACCCCCACATGCGCGATGCCGATGGCCGCCAGCGCAAGATGATCCTTTTCACCGAGCACCGCGACACCCTGAACTATCTGGAGCGCAGAATCGGTGGCGTCATCGGCACCCCTGCCGCCATCACCACCATCCACGGCAGCGTGCATCGGGATGAACGCCGCAAGCGCCAGGCCATGTTCCGTTCCGACCCCGAGGTCCGCATTCTGCTGGCCACCGATGCCGCCGGTGAAGGCGTCAACCTCCAGAACGCCAATCTCATGGTCAACTATGACCTGCCGTGGAACCCCAACCGTCTCGAACAGCGATTCGGGCGCATCCACCGCATCGGCCAGCAGGAGGTCTGTCATCTCTGGAACCTCGTCGCCAAGGAAACCCGCGAGGGTGAGGTCTATCACCGCCTGCTCACCAAGCTCGAAACCATCAACGAAGCCTTCCATGGCCGCGTCTTCGACATTCTCGGCGAGGTGTTCGAGGAACGGAGCCTCAAGGACATGCTCCTCGACGCCATCCGCTACAACGACCAGCCCGAGGTCCGAGCCCGCCTCACCCAGTGCATCGACACCGCCTTTGACATCACCCACATCAAGGACCTCCTCGAACGCAACGCGCTTGCCCAGGAAACCATGAGCGCCGAGCGGCTCTTCGCCGTCAAAGAGCAAATGGAAATGGCCGAGGCCCGCCGCTTGCAGCCGTTTTTCGTCCGCTCCTTCTTTGTCAAAGCCTTCGAGGGCCTCAACGGGGCCATGTATCCCCGTGAGCCGGGCCGCTTCGAGATCACCCATGTCCCCGCCTTTATCCGCGAGCGCGACCGCCGCATCACGGGGCGCAACCGCCGTGAACTCGCCCCCGTGCTGCAACGCTACGAGCGCGTCTGCTTTACCAAGGAAGCCGTCCGCCCGCTTGACTGGCCGGGCATATCATTTGCCCAGATGATTCACCCAGGGCATCCGCTCATGCTCGCCGTCAGTGACATCGTGCTGGAGCAGCACAGCAACCTCATGCGCCAGGGCGCGATCCTCGTGGACCCCGCCGATGATGCCACCGAGGCGTCGCTCCTCTTCCTCATCACCCACGAGATCAAGTCCGGCGACAACACAGTGCTCTCGAAACGGCTCCAGTTTGTACATGTCACTCCCGACGGGAAAGCCAGCTTTGCCGGCTGGGCACCGCACCTGGATTACGAGCCACTGGCCGCCGCCGAGCGCTCCTTGTTGGCCGACCTGCTCCAGTCCGACTGGATTCGTGCCGACCAGGAGCAACGCGCCCTCGCCCTTGCTGCCAGCACGCTTGTCCCCGAGCATTACGGCGAAGTCGCCGGCCGCCGCATCGCCCATGTGGACAAAACGCTCGCTGCCGTCCACGAGCGTCTAACCAAGGAGATCGATTTCTGGTCGGACCGATGGATGAAGCTCAAGGATGATCAGGAAGCCGGCATGGACGTCAGGCTGAACCTCGACAACATCCAGCGCACCATCAACGACCTCAACGGCCGCTTGGAGAACCGCAAGAAGGAACTCCAATCCATGCGCCACGTCACCAATGGCACCCCGGTCGTGCTCGGCGGTGCCCTCGTCGTCCCCATCGGCCTGCTGCGCCAACTGCGGGGCGAACCTGCGCCCGATGCCGCCACCGCCACCTTCTCCCCCGACCCGGCAGCCCGCTCACGCATTGAGATGTTCGCCATGAACGCCGTCAGCCGTGCCGAAGAAGCCCGTGGCTACCGCGTGGTCGATGTCTCCGCCCAGAAGTGCGGCTGGGACATCACCTCCTACGCGCCTGCCGTGAACGGCAAACTGCCAGAGTCCCGCCACATCGAGGTCAAAGGCCGGGTCAAGGGCGCGACCACCGTCACGGTGACCAGAAACGAAATCTTTGAAAGTTGGAACCAGGGCGACAAGTACCACCTCGCCATCGTTCTCATCAGCGAAGACGATTCCATCGACGGCCCCCACTACGTGCCCCATCCCTTCAAGGATGAACCCGGCTGGGGCGTGTCCTCCGTCAATTATGATCTTCGGGAATTGCTACGGAAAGCAGACCGGCTAACAAACGAACCGAAATGAGACTCTCCTCGATACAGATTAAGGATTTCAAACGGTTCAAGGACCTGACTATCACCGATCTTCCCCCAAGTGTGAAACTGGTGCTCCTCACAGGTCCGAATGGAAGCGGAAAGACATCAATATTCGAAGCGTTCAATTTTTGGATATCATGTATCAACCAGAACTATGAAGTAGATAGAGAATATCATCTACGCCCCCCACAGCCGAGTGGAATGCAAGCAGATTGGAGCAAAGCATGGAAATCCATTGTGCTAACATTCCATGGCGATGCTACAACCTTTGATATCAACACCTCGATTAAGGCCAACCCCAATCAAACACGCAAGGCCTTTTATATCCGTTCTGCTTATCGTCATGAACCCGATTTCACTACGAATGGGCTCAAGGGAGCTGAGGACATTCTCCTTAATTCAAATCGTGCGTCCAGAATGATTCTGGGCGAGGCGCGTGTCTCAGAAAACTATCAGCGTATGGTGGCCGAAAGCCTCCTGGCGCTTTACGATCCAGAGCAAAAACAAAAAACCGCAGGGGAAATTACTGAGCAAATAATGGGCGAGGTTCGCGCGGCTATGAACGCAGTATTCGATGACCTCGCTCTTGATGGGCAGGGAAATCCGATGTCAGGCGGCACGTTCCGTTTCACGAAAGGCAACGCATCTGAGTTCCATTACAAGAATCTATCTGGAGGAGAAAAGGCAGCTTTCGATCTTCTACTTGATTTTGTCGTGAAGAAGCATGCGTTCAACGACACTGTCTATTGCATTGATGAGCCGGAGCTGCACATGCACACTCGACTGCAAGCAAGGTTGCTCGATCAACTCTTCAAGCTTGTACCCGAGAACTGTCAACTTTGGATTTCCACACATTCCATTGGTATGGCTCGAATGGCCTCTGAACTCTATGCCAAGAACCCTGCCGAAGTTGCATTCTTGGATTTTCACGATTATGATTTTGACAATCCAGTAATGATTAAGCCGATTCAACCCAATCGTCGTTACTGGAAGAATATGTTCGCGACCGCGCTTGATGACCTCGCCGATCTAATTGTGCCCGCAAATATTATACTGTGCGAGGGAAAGCGCCTTGGTGACGGCGGTCGAAAACCAAGCTTCGATGTGACTGTTTATAGGTGCATCTTTGGCGATGATTATCCGGAAATTGAGTTTCTCCCATTGGGCGGTACCAGCCAGGTTATGTCTGATGGGGCAGTATTTACCAACCTTCTCGCGAGTGTAGCGAATGGGTCACGGGTATGGTCCGTGTTCGACAAGGACGATCGCGCTCCTCACGAGATTGAAAATCTTGCAAAGCAACGTGTGCAGGTGCTTGGTCGCAGGGACTTGGAGAGCTACCTTTGGGATGAGGAAATAATTAAAACTCTCTGCGAGAAGCATGCGAAACCAGAGATTGCACAGGAAATTATAGCGGAGAAGCAACGCCTCTTAGCTGACAACCCAACGCATGGCAAGCCGTTGGATGACGTCAAGGCGGTAAGTGGGCCGCTATTCAATTTTACAAAGAAGAAACTAAACCTCACTGGCTGTGGTAACGATGCTGAGGCTTTCGGGGTAGCAACGCTAGCTCCGCTTCTCGTTCGAGGCCAGGCTATTTATGAAGAGCTTGCGACCACAATCCTGAATCCACTTTTACCAAAACTCTAATATATTAAAATGCCAGGTTTTCCCATCAACTCTCCCCGCAAGCTCATTGAGGTCGCGCTTCCCCTAGATGCGATCAATGCTGCTTGTGCGAGGGAGAAATCCATCCGACACGGGCATCCGTCCACACTGCATCTGTGGTGGGCACGGCGACCGTTGGCGGCTGCTCGGGCAGTCATCTTCGCCCAGTTGGTCAATGATCCCGGCTACCAGCAGGGCGGCGGGTTCAAATACGGTGTGAACAAGAAGGAAGCCGCCATCGAGCGCAAGCGGCTGTTCAAAATCATCGAAGACCTCGTGCTGTGGGAGAACACCACCAACGAGATAGTGCTGGAGCGTGCCCGCGCCGAGATTCGCCGCTCGTGGCGGGAGGTGTGCGAGCTGAACAAGGACCACCCACAGGCAGCCGAACTGTTCAATCCCGACAAGCTGCCCGCCCTGCACGATCCCTTTGCCGGGGGCGGAGCCATCCCGTTGGAGGCGCAGCGACTGGGGCTGGAGGCTTACGCCAGTGACCTCAACCCCGTGGCCGTACTAATCAACAAGGCCATGATCGAAATCCCGCCCAAGTTCGCGGGGAGAGCGCCGGTTTGTTTAGCCGCAAAAGAACGCAAAGAACACAAAGATGAAGAGCTGGATTCCATGAGTCCCTTGCGTTCTTCCGCCGCCAATCAAAGATCCTGGCCCGGTGCGACGGGACTTGCGGAAGACGTGCGCAACTACGGCGCTTGGATGCGCGAGGAAGCGCAGAAGCGCATTGGGCATTTCTATCCACCGGTGGAAATCACAGCGGAAATGGCCAAGGAACGGCCCGACCTCAAACCGCTCGTCGGCCAGAAACTCACCGTTATCGCGTGGCTTTGGGCGCGGACCGTCAAGAGTCCTAACCCGGCGTTCGCGCATGTGGAGGTCCCATTGGCTTCCAGCTTCATTCTATCGAGCAGAGATGGCAAAGATGCGTATGTACAGCCTCTCGTCGAAGCTGACAGTTACAGATTCACCGTGAAACTAGGTGTGCCCCCTCTATCCGCACAGAAAGGCACCAAACTTGCCCGAGGAGCGAACTTCCGCTGCATTCTCTCTGATACCGCAATCGAAGGGGATTTCATCAAGGCAGAAGGCTGTGCGGGACGGTTGGGAACAAAGATGATGGCGATTGTTGCGGAAGGGGCAAGGGGGCGCATTTATCTTTCGCCCACACCTGCAATCGAAGCGATTGCCAGGACTGCAAAGCCAGCCTGGAAACCTGAGACCCCACTACCAAACGACCACCGCAATTTTTGGACCTTTAGCTATGGATTGACCACTTACGGCCACCTTTTCACGCCACGTCAACTTGTGGCATTAACGACCCTCAGCGATCTCGTGGGCGAGGCTCGTGAGCGGATTACAGAGGACGCACTGGCAGCTGGTTTGTGTGATGACGGAAAAGGCATTGAAGCCAATGGCTTTGGAGCACAGGCCTACGCAGAATCAGTCTGTGTCTATCTGGCCTTAGGCGTGGACAAAACAGCGGACTACAACAGTTCCATTGTCGTATGGAGCCCGAGTCGGGATCAAGCTAAGACGACATTCGCACGCCAAGCCCTGCCGATGGCATGGGATTTCGCGGAGGTGAATGTGTTTGCGGAAGCTGCTGGTGATATTGGCGTGTCGCTCGAAGGCATTTGCCGCTCAATTCGAGCACCAGATGGACAAGCATTGGGGCGTGCGGTGCAAGCCGATGCACAACGACAGACAATAAGTTTTGGCAAACACATCTCCACTGACCCTCCGTATTACGACAATATTGGCTATGCCGACCTTTCTGACTTTTTCTATGTGTGGCTGCGCCCAGCATTGCGGGCATTCCTCCCGACCTTGTTTTCTACAATGGCCGTGCCAAAAGCAGAAGAGCTGGTCGCGACCCCATACCGACATAATGGCCGTGAGAACGCAGAAGCTTTTTTTCTAAAAGGAATGACAAGCGCGATGACAAGTATCTGCGAGCAAGCCCATCCCGAAGGCCCACTTACGATTTACTACGCGTTCAAACAGGCGGAGACAGAAACAGAAGCAGGCACATCTTCGACTGGTTGGGAGACTTTTCTTGATGCAGTTCATCGTTCGGGACTTCAACTCTCAGGCACTTGGCCGATGAGGACGGAACGCGGATCGCGTTCAATTGGCATTGGGACCAATTCCCTTGCCTCTAGCATTGTCCTCGTTTGCCGCAGACGTCCTGACGACGCTCCGTCTATTTCCCGCCGCGAGTTCATCCGCGAGTTGAACGGCGTGCTGCCCGAGGCGCTCGACGAGATGACTAAAGGTTCCGGCGACGAGCGTTCTCCCGTGGCACCGGTGGACTTGTCGCAGGCGATCATCGGGCCGGGCATGGCGGTCTTTTCCAAATACGCCGCCGTGCTGGAAGCCGACGGCTCGCCCATGAGCGTGCGCACCGCCCTCCAGCTCATCAACCGCTTCCTCGCCGAGGACGACTTTGACGCCGACACCCAGTTCTGCCTGCACTGGTTCGAGCAACACGGCTGGACTGAGGGTGCTTTTGGTGATGCTGACACGCTTTCGCGCAGCAAAGGCACGAGCGTGGACGGGATCAAGGATGCCGGCGTCATTCGCAGTGGCGGCGGCAAGGTCTGCCTCCTCAAGTGGACCGAATATCCCACAGATTGGGATCCGCGTACCGATTCTCGCATGCCCGTTTGGGAGGCCCTGCACCACCTCATCCGCGCCCTCAAACAAGGCGGCGAATCCGCCTCGGGTGCCCTCCTCGCCGCCCTCGGTGGCAAAGCCGAAGCCGTGCGCCAACTCGCCTATCGCCTCTACACCCTCTGCGAACGCCTCGGCCAGGCCGAAGACGCCCGTGCCTACAACGAACTCATCACCAGTTGGACCGGCATCGAAGCCGCCTCAGCAACAGCACCGAAGCCCGCCCAAGGAGACCTCTTTAACTAACAGACCGCCATGCTCAAATCACTGCACATCGAAAACCTGACGGTCTTCCTCAAGGAAGATCTGGAGTTCGGGAAAAATCTAAACGTGATCATTGGAGAAAATGGACTCGGTAAGACGCATCTCCTGAAAGCCATTTATGCAGGCATCGCGGCCAGCGCGGATGCCCATTTCAATCATTTGAAGAGCCCTGCGGACCATCATGATATGGACCTTCAATCGAAGCTGTCCGGGGTCTTCCGTGCGGAGAGCTTGCTGAATCTGATACACCGCCGGAAATCAGAGCACAAGCGCCGTCTCAATACGAAACTTACGCTCTGCTACCAATTTGATGACTCAAAACAGAACTTTGAAATCAACGTCAGTCCCTTAGCATTAGTCGTCGGCCCTGGGGCTAATGGCAGGGAAGGACAAGTGATGACTGAACTGGATGTTCCCCAATCCTTCGTCGAAACTCGTCCTGTATTTCTGCCAACCCGTGAGCTGCTGACCATCTATCCCGGTTTCGTTTCACTTTATGAGACCACTCACCTTCCGTTTGAAGAAACTTGGCGAGATACCGCCATTCTCTTGGGCGCTCCGCTCGCCAAGGGTGAGCGTGAAAAGCGGATTGCGGAACTTCTTCAACCGCTTGAAAAGGCGATGGGCGGGAGCTTGATCCTTGAGGAATCCGGGCGTTTCTATCTACAAACGGCCAATACGGGCCGGATTGAAATGCATTTGCTCGCAGAAGGCCTCCGCAAACTGGGGATGATCGCCCGCCTTATCGCCACGGGAGCACTCCTCGACAAAGGTTACCTATTCTGGGATGAGCCGGAATCCAATCTCAATCCGAAGATTATCAAAACAATTGCAAAAACAATTTTGCAAATATCCATGACCGGCATCCAAGTATTCGTGGCGTCACACAGTCTCTTTCTGCTTCGTGAGCTATTCATTCTCCAACAAAACGAGTTCAAAGAACTGGAGACACGCTGCTTTGGACTGCACCTTGTCAAATCGAGAGTTTCGGTCATGCAGGGCGCAACCATGGAGGACATCGGCGACGTCGCGGCCCTTGATGAGGACCTGCTTCAATCCGAACGCTATATGGATCTCCCCTGATTATCACCGCCATGCCGTCACTCACAGAAGGTAAGTTGAGATTTGATTTTCCCATCGAATGGGTAGCAACGCAATATGACAAATGGGCGTTTTACGTGCGCCATTTCGGAGGCTCGTGTGGTGGAAACAAGGCTGTCGATTTTCTAGCCTACCGCCCACAGGACGAACCACTCTGGCTGATCGAAGTGAAAGACTATCGGAGAAGTCGCCGGACAAAAACCTCTCATGTTTGGGATGAGATGGCGATCAAGGCACGCGATACGTTGGCAGGCTTGGTGGCGGCCCGGGCAAACGGTTCCGACGCAGACAGACATTGGGCGCAATGCGGCCTTGAAATGCCGAGGCTTCGTTTTGCGCTGCATTTGGAGCAGCCTGCCAGACATTCGAGGTTGTTCCCAAGAGCACTCGATCCAGCCAAGATTCAGGCCAAGCTCCGCCAAGTGCTCAAGCCCATCGACCCTCATGCTCGGGTGACTGAACTCACCAATATGGTTCACGTACCGTGGACCGCAGTATCCATACCCTGATCAACATTTATGAGCCTGAAACCCTGGAGAGAAATCATCGTGCCCCATCCTGACGTGCTGAATGGCACGTTCCAACAATCCGAGTTTGCCGCCGACCTAACGGCGGTGCGCACCGGCAAGGCAACCCCGGAATACGGAGACGCACAGGCGTTCTATGAGCGCACCTTCATCACCGAGGGCATGGCGCGCTTGCTCACCCAGGTCGCACAACGGCTCAATGGCAAGGGCGGTGAACCGGTCATCCAACTGCAGACCGCATTCGGCGGTGGCAAGACGCACACGCTGCTGGCGGTGTATCATCTGGCCTCGCGCAAGTGTGCGCTGGGCGAACTTGCCGGCATCCCGACACTCCTCGATCAGGCAGACCTGCTGGATGTCCCGCAGGCGCATGTCGCCGTCCTGGACGGCACGGCCCATGCCCCCGGCCAACCGTGGAAGCATGGCAAACAGGCCATTCGCACGCTTTGGGGTGAACTGGCGTGGCAGCTCGGCACGGCAGAGGGCTACGCCATGGTCAAGGAGTCCGATGAGAACGGAACCTCGCCGGGGAAAGATGTCTTGATTGAGCTGCTGGGCCGCTATGCGCCCTGCGTGGTGCTGTTGGATGAGTTGGTCGTTTACATCCGCAATTTTGTCGAGAGCCAAGCGGTTAGCGGTGGCACCTACGACAGCAATCTCAGTTTCATCCAATCGCTGACCGAGGCGGCCAAGCTGGTTCCGACTGCGGTGGTTCTGGCGTCCCTGCCGGAATCCGACAGCCAGGCCGGCGGCCCGCGTGGCATTTCTGCCCTTAAAGCGCTGGAGGCGGTCTTCAACCGGGTGCAGGCGCTCTGGAAGACCGTGGCTCCCGAGGAGGCATTCGAGATCGTGCGGCGGCGCTTGTTTGAACAGATCCGTGATGCCAAGGCTCGTGACCAAGTCTGCCGCGCCTTTGCCGACGCCTACGTTGACGAAGGGGCCAAGGTGCCACAGGAAACGCAGGAGGCCCGTTACTTTGACCGGATGATGCAGAGCTATCCCATCCACCCGGAGGTCTTTGCCCAGCTCTATGAAGAGTGGACGACCATTGATGGATTCCAGCGTACCCGCGGCGTGCTCAAGCTCATGGCCAAGGTGATCTTCCGGCTGTGGCAGGACAACAACAAGGATCTCATGATCCTCCCCGGCAGCCTGCCGCTTTACGATGGCAGCGCGCGCAACGAATTGATCTACTACCTCGGCCCTGGCTGGGACCCGGTGATGGATCGTGACATCGACGGTGAGCGGGCCGAGACCACGACGCTGGACAATAAGGAGCCTCGCTTCGGCTCCGTGCAGGCAGCGCGCAGGGTGGCACGGACGGTGTTCTTGAGCAGCGCGCCGTCATCCGTGAACATGAAAGCCGGAACCCGTGGTATCGACCGTGCGCGTGTGCTGCTGGGCTGTCTCCAACCCGGCCAAACTTCCTCCCTCTACTCCGATGCGTTGAATCGCCTGGCCAATCAACTCCACTACATGAGTTCCTCCGGTGACAAAGCACAGGACGCAACCCGCTATTGGTTTGACACCCGTGCCAATCTCCGCCGGGAGATGGAAGAGCGGAAGCAGCGCTTCGAGGACAAGAATGAAGTGCGCAAGAAGATGGAGGAAGTCGTCAAGAAACTCGTTGTGGGAGCGACCCTGTTTGACGGCACTCATATCTTCACTCCGCATGGCGATGTGAATGACGATAGCGCCCTGCGTTTGGTCGTGCTGCCGCCGGCTCAGTTTTATTCCCGTGAGGAACCTCGCCTGGCAGTTGACGCTGTGTTGGACTATGTTCGAAGCCACGGGACAACACCGAGGTACCGCGGCAATCGCCTGTTCTTCCTGGCACCCGACCATGGAGCGCTGACAAGGCTGCGTGACTGCATCCGCGTGGCCCTGGCCTGGAACTCGATAGTCGAGGATGTCGCAGCGATGCGGCTGGTACTGGACAACCTCCAGGCCCAGCAAGCCAAGAAAGAACTGGAAGGGGCGGAGAGCGTTTTGCCACGCGTCGCCCGCGAATGCTATAAGTGGCTGCTCTGCCCGTCGCAGGACAACCCCACAGGCAAGCCGGGCGTGGAGCCGTTCCCCCTCAACACCAGTGGGGCAGCCCTGGGACCTGAGATCGAGCGCGTGTGCCTCGACAACGTGCTTGTGATCACCACATGGTCACCGATTCATCTGCGGGATGAGTTGAAGAAGCTCTATTGGAAGTCCGACAAGACCGCCATCAAAGCCGTCGAATTTTGGGAAGACACCCTTCGCTACCTCTACCTTCCGCGTCTGAAAGATCGCGGGGTGCTGGCGCAAGCCATCGTCAAAGGTACCGCAACACGCGACTTCTTTGGCACCGCCTACGGCCAAAATGACGGGAAATTTGAAGGCTTCAAGTTTGGGGATGCCAATGTTCAATTGGACGACACCCTGCTACTGATTCAACCGGACGCGGCAATCGCTTACGAGGCGGCGCTTCCCGCCTCCACCCCTGGAACTGGCCCCCTCATCTCCCCGCCGGCAGGCCCCGGCCCCAAGGTTGAGGAAACACCCGGTACCGGGCAGCCACAGGTAGGCCCACCCCCGCCGCCAACAACCCCGCGCCCGAAGCTGTTTTACGGCTCGGCGGACGTTACTCCCGCCACCGCCAAGGTCCGGCTAGTCCAAATCGCCGATGAAATCATCACGCTACTCGGTAGCGACCCCAACGCCTCGGTGAAAGTGACCGTTGAGATTTCGGCGCAATTCCCCGAGGGCGCATCGGATCAGGTGAAGCGGGCGGTGTCCGAAAATGCCAGCGCACTTGGCTTCAAGGTGAAGACGTGGGAATAGATTTTGTCGAGAGTAACATGGGGCCCGGAATCGATAAACTCAACTACCCTATATGAATACATTCGACGATCATTCCGCAGAGCTTGCCGACATCATCGCCCATCTGCGCCTCGATTGGCAGCAGAGTTGCGAGGAGTGGCAGGATGTCGTGGCGGAACAACTCTGGTCAGAGCACCTTGAAGGAGCCATTGGCGGGATGGAATCGCTGGTCAGTGAAATGCAAGAAGTGGCTCGGACATGCACTGATGCCGAGTCCGAAATTTCCCAATCCAGTCAAAAATGAGCAACTTCGATACATACCGGGACATGATGCTGGCACTGGAGCGAATCGTCAGCATTCGGGCGCCATTCGACCGAGAATGTGCCGAAGCCGAGACAAGATTCAAGGCCGCTCAGCAAGCTGCGGCGAAGTCGGCCCAAAGGCAACACGCCGAATTGTCAAAGCGACAGCGGACCGAATTGAACAACGCCGAGAGAGGGTTCGACGCGACCGTTGAAAACGTCAGGCGCAAGATCTCAGAACTGCCGACCAAAATCAAGGAACGCATCGGAGTCTGGAAGATTATTGACCTCCTGGAAGACTCATTCGGCATCGAGATTGAACGGCTCAAAACGTCGAATCCGAAGTTTGCAGCGGCCATGCTGGAGCTTCAGAGCCAGCGGCAGAGTGCGGTAGAGCAATACAATTCTCGGAAGAATGCGGTTCAAGATCAATACTCGAAGGATTTGAAGAAGTCGCAGGTTCAGGCCGCCGCTCACGAGCAGCAGCGCCAGACGGATCACAATGAGGAATTGGCAACTCTCCAATCACGCTACAGACAGGACATGGACCAGGCGGTCTCTCGCCTGACGAACCTGGCCCAAGCGTGCCGGGCATTTCTTGGGTCCGCTGATGGGTCTGGAGCCGCAGGAGTCACTCACGAAACGGGGTTCATTTACATTGGGGATCGGGTGGGTGACTATGCCGGCATACCGATCGATATTCCGATGGCATATCGGTTTCCCTTCTCGCGGCATTTCTTGCTTGTTACCAAGGATGCTCCTGCCGGAGACGCCCTTTTTCATGTGTTGCTATTGCAATTGCTTAGCGCAGTATCTCCCGGAAGAGTCGCATTGTCGGTGGCCGATCCCGAACGACTCGGCAAGGCAATTTCTCCTTTCCTCAGCCTAAGAGACTGGGACGAGCCTTTGATCGAGAAGCAAATTGCCACCGATCAAGGCGAAATTGAAAAACTGCTCATCCGGACGGGTGACCACATCGAGGATGTCATCCAGAATCACCTTAGGGAACGCTATGACAACCTTGAAGCGTACAACCGAAACTCGGGGAATCTTTTCATTCCATATCGAGTCGTTGTCATGTGTGCCTGCGCGAATCACCTGTCTCGAACCGCGGAGCACCATCTTGCCAACATCATCCGCCACGGAGTCAAGTGCGGCGTTTTTATCCTCATGGTGGAAACTTCGGCGCCGGCCTTTGAGCAGGAGAAGCAGAATGTTTTCACCGCGCTAGCTCTAACCGGCAGGGATGCGATCAAGTTCATTCCACCCATGATTCCGCGGGAACTTCATGGCTGCTTGCGGTTCCGGGCGGCAACTCTCCCGGCACAGTCTGATCTGACCGAATTCCTCCGCGTCATCGCAGATGCAGCCAATCAGGCCACTGTGAAGATTGAATATGGGGAACTGCTCCGGGTCGCAGGACTTGCCAGCGCGAAAATTGGCCTGACGGGCAACGCACGAGAGCGCCTTGAGATTCCACTGGGACTCGATGGCCCGCATGATGCCCTTGCCCTGTCACTGGGTAAGGAGACCCTGCAGCACGTGCTGATCATGGGCAAAAGCGGTTCGGGGAAATCCAACCTGCTCCATGTGCTGATCTGCACTGCGGCGCGGATATACGGTCCGGATGAATTGTGTCTGTTTCTGGTTGATTTCAAGAAGGGCGTGGAGTTCCAGTGCTATGCTCGGGAGCGGCTCCCCCAGGCCGTTCTCGTCGGCATCGAGAGCGACCGGGACCTCGGAATATCAGTCCTGCGCCGCGTGAATACCGAACTTGAACGGAGAGGTACTTTATTCCGCAACGCTGGTGCGGTGGACTATCCCGATTTTCGGTTGAAGCAGCCAGCGCCGCTGCCACGAATCATGCTGATCTTCGATGAATTCCAGCTTCTTTTCGATCCCGACGACGAGATCGCGGCGGAGAGCAAACGGATACTCGACCACTTGGTGAAACAAGGCAGAGGCTTCGGCATCCACGTAATCCTAGCCACCCAAACCATAAGTGGGGTGTGGAACATGGCCCGTGGCACCATTTCCCAAATGGCGATTCGCATTGCTCTTCAGTGCGATGAGGGTGACGCGCGCCTAATCCTGTCGGATGCCAATCCTGCCGCTAAGAAGTTGAAGCGCAGTGGCGAGGCCATTCTGAATACCACCAACGGCCAACCCGAGGGCAACACTTGGTTTCAAGTGGCATTGCTGTCGCCTGAGGTGAGGGCACGTGTGCTGCCATGGATCCGCAAGGCTGCCGACAAGGCGGCAGGCGGGCATGCCCCAGTGCCCACGGTTTATGACGGCACGGGATTTCCGGACGCCCGCGAAAACGCCCCTTTCTGCCGGTGGTATGGGGACGGCAACCAGTTCGGTCGCTCCGGGCGTTCTCTGACGATTCCTCTGGGTGAAAGCAGCGATCTGAGTGGACTCGTGGCGGTCACATTGAATCCCGAGCCAGGGGCCAACATTCTTGCTGCCGCACGCGATGGAGAGGCCGCCGATCATCTGTACGCAATCATCGGGCTCTCACTAGTTCGACTGGCGGAAGACACTAGCCGCCCGGTTCGCATTATCACCTACGACCCTGCGGGATGTCTCACCAAAGGATTGCCGCAGGGCTTAACTCTGGCAACATGGACCATTCTCTCCCGGCAATCGCAGGTTTGCGAGATGTTGGAATCCCTGCGGCTGGAAATCGCAACTGAAGCGGAGGAATCCGGAGCAAAACTCCTCACGCTGGTGGTATTGGTGGGTGTTCAAAAGCTGTTGGACCTCAACCCAACAGCGGCTAGGCCGTCTGGGAACCCAAGTCCTGGGGCAAATTTTGTCCACCTGTTGCGAAATGGCGCCGAATCGGGAGTTCACTTCGTGTGCTTCACCAACGACATCAGCAATTTCGTTCGGAATATCGATCCCAATTCAAGATTGATCGGTGATTTCAACCACAGGATCGGGTTGCAAATGTCCGAGGAAAAATCCTCCACGATGTTCGGAGCGCGGGTGGGTTCAGGTCTTGGCGACAGGAAGGGCGCTTACCAGGACCGAAGCGAAAACCGTATTACCAAGTTCCGGCCCTTTGATTCCCTTTCTCTGGTCGGATTTCAGGAAATTCCCTCTCCGGGTGGAGTTTCTCCGGGAGCGACTGCCTGAATCCACCAAGCCCCGCAACAAATGTTCGTTTCTTGTCTCAATGCGCATTCCAAGTCCGAATTTCTGCTTGCCACACGGTGATCGATTTGTTCTTTTGGTCCGAACACGGCAAACGCATTATGGGACAGGTACACGCAAACTGGGAACACATGGGGAATTTTGTCTGGCAACTGACTCAGTTTCAGGAGGGGTGCCACGATTTGCTTTCTGCCCTTGACGCGAACTATTTGACACTCTGCGAGACGTGGGTTGACGACGAGCAGGTGAAATTTGATGAGGTTTATCAGGAGTTCAGACGGTCTTTCAATCATTTTGCCGAATTCATTGATGACGCCAAGCCGCATCTAAGCAGGAAGGTGGATCATCTTCGCGCGTATCAGGGGGGCTAGAATGGAACAAAAGTGAGCACCACGGCTAAAGTTGAATCACTGGATGCACTGCGGAGGTTTCAGGAAGCCCTTGGGACCGCAGAGCAGCAACTGGAACCTACGGTTGCCAGAATCCTGGCGTCCGTCGAGACCCGGCGTGAATGGATCAGCGCGCAGCTACATGAGGCAACGAACCGGGCCGATAGGGCAACTGAAGCACTGCATGCGGCACAGGCCTCCTACGAGAACGCCAGCACGTCTCTCAATGCAGCGCACGAGGCGCTGAGTGATGCGACTAATGCACTCGACGAAGCGGAAACAAATTTGGGCAAGTAGCGGGAGTATCACTGGATGACTGGATCTTCAAATGATGACGATGCCGCAGCCTTGGTCGAGGCTGCGCAAGGTGACGTTGACGATGCAACGGCTGAGGTAAGAGCCGCCGAGATCGCCGTCGAAGCCGCTGCGGTTGAAGTGGAACATTGCCGGAAGGAACTCGACGAGGCCCGTGCGCACCTTGAACTGGTTCAGCAGTGGCAGGCGCGGCTGGAAGCCTCATTCTCGAGTCTTTACGATCACTGCATCGCCTTGCGGCAGTCAACAATGATCGCCTGGGATGGAGCGCGGGCATTTATTGCTGAGAAACTTCAGCATCTGGAGGCCTATACGAGCGAAACCATGCCCGCTGCGATGGCTTCGCCCGCCCCCTTGATTCCCGCGGGTTGGTCGGCGTCATCGTGGATCAATGGCGATGGTTTGCCAGATAGGGATTTCAATCCCAGGGACCTGAAAAGCCGCTTTGACCTCAATCCCGCGCAATTGGCCGAAGTGACCCGTTGGATGGCCAAATCTGACCCAGAGTTCCCCAGGGAGATCGAACGAATGCAGTCGGTTTTCCGCTCCAATCCGGGCACGGCTGACCGTGAACGGACTTTTCTACAGACGAAAATTCGAACAGCCGGCATGTGGGGTGAGGCGTTTGCCAAGCATGCGCTATCGCCCATGTGCGGAAGCGTCGAGACGCAGCGGCGGACAACCACTGAGGCAGGAGCAGTTACGATTACCGACGTCGTATTGCGCGATTTGAAGGCTAACTGGCTTATTGGCCGGGGGCCTACCGGGTATGCCAAGAAGGGCTCTGACGTGGGTTTGGAATTCAAGTTGGGTCAAGACGGCTATATTTACAGTCAAAAGGATCATCTCAAAACACAAGTCGGAGGTCATGCGAAGGAAGGTGCCTCACTTGTGATAGTAAGTCGCGACATCCACGACCTTCCGAGGGAGAAATCTAGGGAGTTACGGGATACCATGTACCAAAATCGTTCCTACGTATTGGCCTTGCTTCCTCGCAAGGAGCAGATCGACCAGTTGTGTTGGGACCTCGTGCAAGAACCTCCAAATGAAGACTGAATTATTTGCTATCGGAGACGCAGCGGCATCGGCACTTCAACCGATGGTGGATGAACTGGCGCAATGTCTCTCAACCAAAGGAATCAAGATCGCCCAGATCGACGCCATGCGAGCCAAATTGCACGAGTCCGTCACACGATGTGGCGGTCCGACTGTGTTGGTTTCCACCCAAACATGGGAGAACGCCTTGCTGCGAATCGCCGAGGCCGACCCAAATCTCAGGACCGAAATGGGGCAGGTCGTTCTTACCCCTGAGACGTGCCATGCCGCTTCCTCATATTTTTCAGGGAATGAGGAGATCGCCGGCTTCTTGCGCTCCGCCGTTGCAAAAGGCCTCTGTGTCTGTCAACTGACGACTTTGGGCAAGTAGGACGCCGGTCAGCGAACACACATCTCAGCAAATCTGCTCCGCTGCTTTCCCATGCATGCATTGAAATCAAAACAGTGAACATATATGGCTCGTGATCATTTTATTCCAAAGGCCTACCTTCGTCATTTTACCTCTGGCTACCTACGAGGAGTTTCAGAAGGGAAACTCTATGCATATTCCGTCACATTCGAACGATACCGTTTGGTTTCGATCAATAAACATGTCGGCTTCGAGCATAATCTATATGCAGAACATCCATTGGACAGAGATTGGAATACTTATGAGAGAAGCTGGCCTTCGGTAGTAGATGCGCTGAGACATCGCAATCACAAAGCCGAAATCATCACTGATTTATTAGCATTCACCGCTATTCAATTTTGTCGTGTTCCTGCGATTATGGAAGTCGTTGCGAAGCGAATTGCTTTCGCTAATCACCGCGTAATTCGAACAGAGTTAGACGGAAAGCCGGTGAATGGAATGCTAATAAAAATGGTTCATACTCATCAGGTTCTCGATTTCATCTCTGATATTCTTCCTTCGATCATCGATTCAGCTCGAGCTGAATATCACTGGGAAATTCTTCATAATACAACGATCGAACATTTTTTAACGAACGATCAGCCATGCATGTGGGATATAAGTACGGGTAACGTGATATTTCCAATCTCATTGGATCTCGCTCTAGTTGGGACATATACTGAGAAGCGAAACATTTCGCCATCCTTCAAGGCGATTGATGCTACCCATGATCTGGTGAGGCAAGTCAATAGGTCGACCGTCAAGAATGCGAGCCGGCTGATATTTTCTCAACATGTGACAGATGAACTCCTTCGATTCTTTCGGGAGAATAAGAAAACGCCAGACCTAAATCCTATGAGTGGGGGTCGCTCGTTTTCCAATACGCTGGAGTAAAATCGCCGCCCACAGCGGAGTCTGATCTGATGGAAATTGAAAACGGAAAAGCCCATCTTGCGGGGGCGTAGCGCTTCACCGCGCGGCGGTTGATGCCCAGTGTGCAGGCAATGCGGCGGACTGACCAGCCATTGGCGATCAGGATTTGAATGGTTTGTTGGTTGTCACTTTGAGGATTCTTGGCTGAGGTCCGATTCGGCTGATGTCAAATCGGTCTCTGAAGGTACAGCCAAAGATCGTAATGTAGCGCATGGCCGAGGCAGCCCACAAATTCTATCAGGGTAGAATCGTCCTTCTGGAAGACGGATTTCCTGTCTGCTACTAGAACTAAAACATGGGGCTCGCGAAAGGTAAAGGAATGAAGAACCGTAGATCGGATTCGTTTCTTCTGCTCCTCAGTTGCAAACGAATAAGTTGCGGTGAGCGTCGTAAGTGAAGGGTATATCAAGATACGATCCGAAGGATTGTCAAGAAGTTCAACAGCTTCATATTTATGTGCGCGGTAATACTGTGGTTCTTTCCGACGCCCGTCTGCGCTGCTCGGCTCCTTGTTACCCACAGAATCACGATAGAACAAAATGTCGGGTTCCTCACGATTATGGAAAATTGAAATCTCGAACCGACCTTCGCCGTACTTGTCTCGAAGGTACTCAATTGCGGCTTCTAGCGCGCCACCGATAGCATGTGACGTTATGGTTTTCAGAAGTTCTCGGCTATAACTCGGAGACACAGGAATCCAATTCGCTCGCCGCGCGAGATAGCTGTTGAGGTGCCGCTCCGGCGAGAAATTATTAATGAGTCAGGAATAGTATGGACATTTATGCGGCGTACTTGGTGGTTTCCTTTTGGAAGAACCCTTTGATAATTTTCGGATTGCGCTGAAGCTTTTTCATATGTGCCTTGGCGCTTGCCATCATGGTCTCCTTGTCCGAATGTGGAATCTTCCCGAGCGCATGGTTCTTCAGGTTGTTCCAAACTAGTTCATCTGGATTGAGTTCTGGAGCATAGCCAGGAAGCAGGTAGAGCTTGAGTTTTCCCAGCATGGACTCAACGAATTCTTTCACTTTTTTTGCTTTGTGCATTGGGTGCCCGTCTACAATCAAATAGATCGGCCGTGTGGCGCCCTTAAGAAGGTTCTTCAGAAATTGGATGAACACGTCAGCGCCGACTTTGCCTTCCACCACCATGAAGCGAAGGGAACCCCGGCGACTGATGGCTGAAAGCATGTTGAATCCAAAGCGTGCTCCGGTGGTGCTCACGATTGGAGTCTTGCCTCGCTTCGCCCAGGTAGTCCCGCTGTGGTGATCAGAACGAACGCCGGCCTCGTCACCGAAGAAAATATCCGCGTTTTCCTTGGCGGCACGACGTTTGATCGCTGGAAAGTCCTTCTTCAGCCAGCGGTCAACGGCCTCTGGGTTTTGCTGGTATGCGCGCCATAACGGGCGTTGGGCGCTAAGTCCGAGTTGATCCAATAGTTTCGAGATCGAGGCCTTGCTCAGGGTGATTCCGTAACGTTGCTTCAGAAGGGCGAGGATCATTTCACGAGTCCAAAGGGCAAAGGCAAACTGAAACTGCATCGGATTCTTCATTGTGACCACATTGAAGAGCCACTGCATCATCTTCCCATTGAGCTTGGGCTTGCGCCCGCCCCGCTTGGCAGCGTCCAGTGCGTGCCATCCGCCAGACCGATACAACGCCAGCCAAGCGTATATCGAAGCCCTCGATATGCATAGGGCCTTGGCAACCACCTCCGGAGATTGTCCCTCTTGAACGGCGGTAACTCCCCGAATTCGCAGTTCTGTGAGTTCTTTTGCCGTGAGTTTCCGTGCATCAGTCTCTCTCGTCTTCTTCACACGCCAAGGTTACCAAATTCTCGGCCTATGTCCATACTATTTGTGACTCATTAATAACAACATCAATTTTACCCAAATTCCGCATCGACTTGGAAAATCCGCCCTGCTAGACATCCCCCATCCAATGATCACTGGCGAAATCAAATCCAAAGTCGGCCGCATCTGGGACACCCTCTGGTCCGGCGGCAACCTATGCTCGAAAAGCGGGACTGGACCCCACCCTCGCTTTGACATCGAGACCTTCGAGCCGATCATCGCCCCGGAACGCGCGATCAAGGAATGGACGAACCGCCGGACCTCTGGGATCAAACCGCCAAGTTCTCCAACGACCGGCCCAAGCCCGGCCCGATTCCAAACTCAGGGAGGTTGATCTGGGTGACGGGCGCATCCTGGTGCCCTGCTTCGACTGACGCCGGCAAGCCTGTTCCGGAAAAATTTCCGCTTCCGCGTCGAGTTTCCTTGGCCTGGGAAAGGAAAACCGTAGTCTTGTCTCTGATAAGGGCGTCCCATGACACACATCGCACCACCGTTTGGCCGAAAAGGGCGGCCTACTCAAACGGCCAGGGCGCCGGAATCGGTGTCTCCGAACCCTCCTTTCCCCGCAACCCCTTTTCTCCCGCTCTCCGAACCGCTCTATAGCCCCTCATGCACACCAACCCCGAAAAGCAATTTCCTAGCAATCAATAACCATGGATATTTCCATTGACGCGCCCGTTGGTAAGGATGTCGGTAATTTGCCCCGATCGATCCCAATCAAAAACTTGTCTGCGGATCAAATAAAGATCGCCAATCTTCTTGCCGCCATTCCGACCGCCGAGGGTGGCCGACAGGAAGTCTGGACCATCAACCCTCTCGTCGGGCCGGATGGGGATTGTCCGCCATTGATCCTCCAGGCCATTTTCGACTTTCAATCGTTCTGGAAGGCCAAGGGTGTCTTTCACTATATCGACGGGGTGGTCGATCCGCTCGGGAACACGCTCGAACTCATGAACGAGCTCGCGGACCTTTCATCCGGAGGCTTTACGATGCCACCGCCGGAAGGGCAACTGGACCCCATGGCATGTTGGGCCGCCAGCCTGGCGTGGATGACGAAGGCCAACCCGAATGTCACGACCAAATCCCAAATGGTGGTGCTCGCGGCCGGCGGAACGGGTGTCCTGCAAGACGGGTCCATCACCGCCAACGGGCTGATGACAGTGAACCTTTCGGGCGTCCTCCTGAATCGGAAACGGACCAACGCCACCGAACTCGAAGGAATGATTCGCTCCCACAAGTTCCCGATGTTCGTTGGATTTAGCTCCGGTCCGATGGGTGGACATGTCAACGTCATGCACGGGTTCGACGAGCAGAAGAACACCGTCTTTGTCATGGAGCCATGGTTTCCGGATCCCATGATAAACCCGCAGTTCGTCCTGAATACCTTCGAGGGCCAGCCGGTGATCTTGAACACGACGACCGGCGCGCCGTTCGTTTTCACGGGCGCCCATGTGAGGAGACCGATCACGTACTACACCTCCAGACCCCTCAATGGCCGATTCGTGTCCGGAGTGTTCGCTTAGAGCCAGCACGCGCTAGGGCGGTGCAGTCGGCGTAAGGGGTCAGGCAACAATTAATGACAGTTACGCTTGTTAAGCAGCTCTCTACCATCGTCGTAAAACCGGGAGTGGTACCAAACCCTTTCAATGGCGTTCACCCCAAACGCAATTTCATAGCATTCGGAATTCACGCCGCCACCCCGGGCCGGACCTCCTTGGCGATGCGGGGTCCGCTGGTGCGTTGGGCGACTTTCATCTCCCACGTCAGTTGCAGCCGCATCCAGAATCCCGGCGAGGTTCCGAAAAAACGTCCGAGACGAAGATCATACTCCGCCATGCAACGGCGGCGTCCCGATTTCATATCGCTCAGATGGGGTGCGGGGATACCGGTGGCGCGGGCGATCCGCACTTGCGTGGCCGGCCATTGCTCCAAGGTTTCGCGCAGCGTTTCGGCAAAGGAGTTGGGAAGATCCGGGGTTTTCATGGGAGTCAATGGTAATCGGTGATTTGAACTTGATGGGCAGCGGCATTTTTCCAGCGAAAAATGATGCGCCACCCGGCATTCCCCGATACCGCGCCTATTTTTACGCTCTTCATTGTTTTTCCCGTCATCAGGCTTGATCCTCCGTCGATACGAAGTCACCGGATGCTTGGGGTCGGTCCTTGTTTTTCAGCATTAGGTTCTGCTGGATTGAATTGCTGGCCGAAACCATGGGATGTCTGATGAGTATTGTCCGCTACTTGTGACAAGGACCAACTGCGCACCTATATGCAAGCGAGTACATGAAGGAGTTCATGCAGCGCTTTGCCCAATGGTTCAATCGCAAGTATGGCCGCGCGGCTGGGCTGTGGGAAAGCCGTTTTAAGAGCGTGCTGGTGGATTTCGTTCGGCGCGGCACTTCAAACCAAGCCTGGAGCGGTGCTCGGGAGTCGGGAGTTTGTCGACGGGGTGTTTCGGGCGTGCCGGGAGCGGTTTGGGGCAAGGCCCAAGAGCGGGCCGCGCAAGTTGCGGAGCAGTGCGGCGGCTGCCGGGGCGTTGTGAAGTGTTAGGGACTTGAGGAAAGGGATTGCAACAGCGACGATTTGAAGAAGGACTGGAGTGAAAGGAATCCGTTCCCGGGACCCGTATGAACAACGCTGCGACGGCAAGCACGTGCTCAAGGTTTGCCGACAACGAAATTCATCTGAAACAAAAATCAACCTGATGACACATCCATGAATATACATGATTATCTGAAGGCCGCTGCTTTGGGAGTGGCCGCCCTGGCCACGCCAATCCATGCCTTTGCCGCCGATGCCAAACCCATGGCCGGCCGCAGGCCTAACATCATTCTCATCCTGAGTGACGACCAGGGATATGGTGATCTCGGGCGGAATGGCAACACGATTATCCAGACCCCGAACCTGGACAAGATGTATGATGAGAGCGTGCATTTTGAGGATTTCCATGTGAGTCCGGCCTGTTCCCCGACTCGCTCGTCGATCATGAGCGGCAAGCATGAATTCAAGAACGGCGTGACCCACACCATTCTTGAGCGTGAGCGGATGAGCCTGAAGTCCACAACCGTTGCCCAGGTGCTTAAATCGGCAGGCTACGCAACAGGCATCTTCGGCAAATGGCATCTCGGCGATGAAGATGCATACCAACCGGACAAGCGCGGGTTTGACGAGGTTTTCATCCATGGTTGCGGCGGAATTGGCCAGACCTACGAGGGGTCCTGCGGCGATGTGCCTGGGAATTCGTATTTCAACCCCGTGGTAAAGCACAACGGCCGCTTCGAGAAGACGACGGGCTATTGCACGGATGTCTTCTTCGAGCAGGCGCTGAAATGGGTGGAGGCATCAAAGGGAAAACAGCCGTTCTTCGCATACATTCCAACCAACGCGCCTCACGCGCCCCTCCTGGTGCCGGAAAAATACAAGCAAATGTATGCCGGCAAGGTCGATGACAAGGTTGCCAGTTTCTATGGAATGATCACCAACATTGACGAGAATGTCGGCAAGCTGATGGCCAAGGTGAGGGAACTGGGGATGGAAGACAACACGCTTGTCGTGTTTCTCAATGACAATGGTGGCACGGCTGGATGCAGTGTGTTCAATGCCGGTATGCGCGGCGGCAAAGTATCGGCGTTTAATGGCGGCACGCGGGCGATGTCATTATGGCGCTGGCCGGGGACCATCAAGCCGGCGGCGTGTGACCGTCTGACGGCGCATCTGGATATGTTTCCGACGTTTGCGGAGCTGGCAGCGGCAAAGGTTCCGGATGATGTTGAAAAGAAGCTTGATGGGTTCAGTCTGGTGCCATTGTTGGAAAACCCGCAGGCCGGATGGCATGACGAGCGGATGCTTTTCACCCACGTCGGCCGCTGGGAGAAAGGCGCGGAGCCGCAGAAATACGGGCAGTGCAGCATCCGCTGGCAGAAGTATCTGCAGGTGTGGGAGCACGGCAAGTGGTGCTTGTATGATCTGCAAGCCGATGCGGGCGAAACCAACAACCTTGCCGCCCACCGGAATGAGGTGCTTGGAAGGCTTGACAAGGCGTATGACGCCTGGTGGACCGAGATTCTGCCCTGCCTCGTGAATGAGCAGGCTTGGAAGACGGCTCCGAAAATCAATCCTTACAAGGAGCAATACAGAAAGCAGTTCGGCGATGCAGCGACAAACGGTGACCATCCGAAATAACGATGCATCAAGTCATAGGCAGCTTTGGGTAAGGATTCCAGCGTGGATTGTTTCATGACTGCCGGGCATTCCCATTCCTGGAATGGGTTTGCAATCCGCGTTTCACGTGGCGAGACGCGGATACAGGCGTGCGCAAACGAGGACCAGGATGGTCGTGGTCAGGAGAATGACCGCATAATCGTAAGCCAAGCCGAAGCTGCTCGCGCTGCCGGCAAGCATGAACGTGCGCAGAGCATCGACAACATAAGTCAACGGATTGAGATGGGAAACGGTTCTCAGCCAGACGGGCATGATGGCGGTGGGATAAATCGCGTTGCTCGCAAAGAACAGTGGCATGGTATTTCCCACCTCGCGTGTTGTCCGGCGGCCGGGTTGTCTGTCTGGGGACGTGTGAGCGGCAGGCCGGGGGTGTCAGAAAAAACTCGCGATAAGGAGTTGCGGCAGCGTCATGACTTTGTCCAAGTGACCGCCGGAAGGCGGCCCTAACAAGTATCGCATATTATCTCTTTTTATCGCGTTTTTGCTTCATTTCGGTGCTTAACGGCGCATCCCGGTGCATTTCCCCAGCCGGGCGCTATTCGCTACAATCCCTTTGTTTTCAAGGCTTTACCTGTGTTTTGCAGGGGTGCCCCCGGCAGGAATCGAACCTGCATCTAAGGTTTAGGAAGCCTACGCTAAAGCCCGTACTTACAAAGAAAATCGGCACCGTGTTACGTTTTGTTACGTTTTCCGCTTGCCAAGGGACGGGTTGCGCCGTATTGCTTGGGCATGCAAACACCCGCACCGAAAGGAAAGAAAGCCGAGAAAAAAAACCTTGTCCGCTTCCCCGGCGGAGTTTCAAAGAGCGCCAGCAAGCACGCCCGTTACCCGTTTTGCGTCCGCTGGCCAATTACCGAGGGCAAACGCGGGTTGAAATTGTTCAGCACCGACACCGCCGCTTTGAAATGGGCAAACGAGAAATCCGCGGAGCTTGGCCGCACTGGGTCGGACTTTGGCAGCATTGCCGAGGATGAGCGGGGGGATTTGTGGGTAGGCACCGAGCAAGGCGGTTTGACGCGCATGCATGAAAACCGGGTTACGGAAACGTTCCGGCAAACCAACGGCTTCCCGAGCGACAATATCTCGGCAATCTGCATTGACACAAACGGTGTGCTGTGGATCGGGACATTGGGCAGCGGATTGATTCGATTCGAGAAGGGCCGGTGGACCTGTTATACAACCCGGGACGGGCTGATCAGCAACGGTGTCGATTACTTGATTGAAGACGACCAGGGCTGTTTGTGGATCGGCTCAAACCGCGGGCTGATGCGGGTGCCGAAAAAAGCATTGAACGACTTTGCGCGGGGCGCCAT
>Ga0118677_10003277_pt1 | contig 30921 bp, 31 predicted proteins | sample AliMusrvi5mmetaG_FD_86154 | JGI IMG/M metagenome (GOLD analysis project Ga0118677, IMG submission 86154) | reverse complement strand
TAAGTATATCCACCAGATGATTTTATTTGTGTTTTGTTAGTCATATAATGTTATTTTTTAATAATGTATCTGCGACTTTTATTGTTCAGATAGCACTATTATTTCAATGTGGTGAATTGAAAAAGGCGGTGCAAAAAATTGCACTAAAGATGAGTATTATCGCGTTGAAAAATATGAATAAAAAAATAATCCCCAGAAATTGGGGATATTTTTAACACCTATTTTACTTTTGTGTTATTATGAGCTGGACGCCATTTTTCCTTTCTACCTCTGCAGGAAAATCTTTTTTCTTTAGCATCCTATTTATATCTTTTATTAGACTCCAAAAGCTATTACTTCTTTCTCCATTTTTAGTGAAATCCTTTGCACTTGGAATAAGACCAATTTGAACAGCCAAATATTCTGGAGCATTAGTTGTGCCTTTTATTTTTTCTATTCCATTTTTAACTAATTTCTTATCGGTCCATAATTTTCTAAAAAGTTCCAATTTTTGTTTATTACCGCCAGCTCCTCTGTGGAATTTGTGAGTAATATCACCGCACCTCAATACGCCTACTTGTTGGTCAAATTTTATTTTACTGATTGAATTATTTAATGGTTCCACGCCTTTTACTTCTAAAGTGGAGGCAACCCTCAAAATATAATTATGAAGTCTTACACAAATATTTTTTGTTCTTTCTTTATCAAAAAATGAATTTCTTTTTTCTCTTCCTTCTTGTATTGCATTCCATTCACTTAATGGCAAACTGTAATTCATCATCTTCCATCTTGGGGCAGTTTTGGGATTAGTTTTAGCTTCCTCTGTTAGTTTTTGCCATATTTCTTTTCCTTTACTGATTATTTCGTATACAAGACCTATATATGATACGTGCCCCCACAGTTCATTTTTCATCTTCTCATCATAAATCTTTTTGTAATCCCAGTAATTCTGAATTTCTTGAAAATCTAAGTAATTTTTTAAGGATATACCAGCTTGGTCCCAGAATGACATATATTTTTTTAGGAAATCCCTGTATTCTAACTTTTTGTATAAAATACTGATTGTATCAGAAAGACAATAGTATAACGCTTCAGTTAATGTTGAACTTCCCTGTATATCACCAACAATCCATCTCTGAAAATCACCCATTTCATTTTTTATGGAAATATCATCAATTTTATTTTCATCAATAAATTTTGTTAATTCAGCCCAGATTATATTAAGTCTATCTATGGCTTTTTTTTCTTTTTCTGCTAAACCTTTTTCTGCTTCACCACGTTCACTAATCAATTTTACCAAAATAGTATTTAGCTCAGTGTCATTTTCTATAAAATCAATGTAATCTTTGAACCCCAAAAAGAAATCAAGCGTGCTATTTTGATTTATAAATGACTTATAGTGTCGCTCAAGTAATTTAATTTTATCTTCTAGTATCATCTAATTTAATTGTAATTTATCCCTTTAATCTACTCCTTTTTGAGGTTTTTTCAACTAAATTGGCTCAAATGATTTTTTCTGATATAGTTAGTGGGCACAACAAGTTAGCAGTTCTGAAGCTTTCGGCTTTTTGCTATCAATCCTGCCCAGAATGGGCATCCTAACAGGATACAGGATTGATGGCTTCGGCTGTTGACTTGTTGTGCACCTGTTTGGGGTGCCCGTTTTGTTTTAATGGCATCTTGGACAGGAAACACAACGATGTCATTTAATCTTTCAGACAACGAAAAAAGAGACATAATAAAATTCTTGGAAGCTGGAAAACCACTACCAGACAAGTATCGTTTTTTGCTATTCAAAGATGACCGTGAAGTTGAACTTGTATGGAATGGAAAAACAAATGAAGTAACAAATGTGGTCTTACCATTTCAAGTTATAGAACAAATTGATGAGCCTAGAGAAGGAAAAGAATTTGGTGATGGCGGAACACTTTTTGACACGTCAGGAAAACAAATTACCGGTTGGACAAATAAACTTATCTGGGGAGATAATAAATTAATTTTATCTTCTCTCAAAAATGGCCCACTCAGAAAAGAAATTGAAGCACAAGGTGGCTTAAAATTGATTTATATTGACCCACCGTTTGATGTTGGAGCGGATTTTTCAATGGATATAAAAATTGGTGATGACGATTCTGAAGAAAGCTTTACAAAAAAGCCATCAGTTATTGAAGAAGTTGCCTATCGAGATACTTGGGGTAAGGGAGCTGATAGTTTTATTGCCATGATATATGAACGTCTTAAAATTATGCACGATTTATTGGCGGAAGACGGAAGTATTTATGTTCACTGTGATTGGAGAGTAAATAGTTATATGCGTCTAATTCTAGATGAGATTTTTGGCAAAGATAATTTTCAAGATGAAATAATATGGGAATACCAAGGCTCATGGGTAGAACCTAAAAATTATTTTCCTAGGAGACATAATTCAATCCTCTATTATAAAAAGACAGAGAGCGCGATTTTCCATAGGTTATATGAGGACAATTCCGAAGACCAAGTTAATGCTAAAAGATGGGATAAGTATCTTATTGAAAATAAAATCTATGGTAAAAATTATCCTAAGGACGATATAAGATTTAAAACCTATTTTGATAAATTTGTTAAAGATAACGGTAGAGAACCTAAACCTAACGATGTAATTTTCGAAGTGAAAGGTTCGGTAATTGGTTCTGTTTGGTATGTTAAAAAAGTAGATCCTAAATCCCCCGAGAATATAAATTATCCGACTCAAAAAGCCGAGGCTCTTTTGTCAAGAATAATTCAAGCATCTTCAAATGAAGGTGACCTCATTGCTGACTTTTTCTGCGGATCTGGAACCACACTATCTACTGCGGAGAAACTTGGTAGAAAATGGATTGGAACTGACCTTGGTAAATTTGGTATTCATACATCAAGAAAAAGACTTATTGGTGTACAAAGAGAATTAAAGAAAGAAGGTAAAGATTTCAGAGCTTTTGAGATTTTGAACGTAGGTAAATATGAGAGAGAAAGCTTCTTAACTGTAAATGAGGATTTGCGAGCTGAACAAAAAGCAAAGCAAGCTGAAAGGAAAGAAAGGGATTTTGTAAAATTGATTATTTCGGCATATAAAGCTGAACCCGTTGAGTCATTTATAAATATAGTTGGTAAGAAGAGAGATAGACTAGTAGCTGTTGGACCGATTAACTTACCTGTATCTCAGAAATTTATTCAAGAGATTGTTGATGAAATGAAGGAAAAAGGTCTTTCAAAGGTTGATGTTCTTGGATTTGATTATGAAATGGGTCTTATTTTTGATGAGTTTATAACACAAGGAGTTGATATAGCTTTTAAGATTATTCCCCGAGAAGTCTTTGATAAAAAAGCTGTAGAGAAAGGACAGGTTAAATTTTATGATGTGGCATTTATTGAGGCAAAACCGATTATAAAAGGTAAGGGAAACGTTAAAGAGCTCTCTATTGAATTGACTGATTTTTCTGTTTTTTATAATCAGGATAATACAGGAGAAATAGAAGAGGCACTAAAAGCTGGTGGTTCAAAGATAATTATAGAAAATGGACAGGTTATAAAGATGAGTAAAGATAAAAAAACCGAACTGGTAGAAAAAGAAATTTTGACTAAGAAATGGAGTGATTGGATTGACTACTGGGCAGTTGATTATAATTTTGCTGATAGAAAAGAAATAATAAAAGTAATTGAAGACGGAAAGGAAAAAGAAGTTTGGACTGGAGATTATATTTTTGATAATGAATGGCAAGAGTTCAGAACCAAAAAGAAAAGAAATCTTGAACTCATTTCTGCTCCAAGAGAATTACCGAAAGGAACTTATAAAGTAGCGATAAAGGTCGTAGATATTTTTGGTAATGATACGACAAGAGTTATGGAAGTAAAAATATAAAATATGAACCCAATAAATTTTCAAGATTATAGAGAAAGAATTTTGCAAGCATTAAGAGATAAAGGTTTTGTATTTTTTGATGCGACTACAAATACGGGAGATTATATATTACTAGACCAGTTTTTGAACCAATCAATAGCACCTCAACTATCGGGGAATGTTGTTATTGGTGGTCCTACATTACCGATGGTTATGCTCGTTAATGTAAGAACAAGTGAGGTCAAACTCTTTGCACTAAAAGGACTGGTAAACGTCCAAATATAAGATTATGCCTCCAATTGATGAGAAAAAAATAATAGAGACAAATCAACCACCGAAGTCTTTTACTCAAGATGAGTTAAAGGCTTTTGTCTCTGAAAATATCCAGAAATATACTGATGAACAATTAAAAAAGACCGAAGATAAGATTACTTCAAAGATAGATGCTAAAGAAACAAGAACTACTGAAGTATTGGCAATTTTTATAACCTTGTTTACTTTTATATCAGTTAATGTAAACATATTTTCTAAAGTTACTGATATTAAAAGGGCAATATTTTTTATGATATTGATGACTATTTGTTCTTTGGTTTTACTATCATTTTGCTTTATCGCAATAAATGACCAAAAGAGAAATTGGTTTCAGTGGGGTGCTTTATTGGTCTGTTTATTTTTCTTAGCTTTTATGATTTGTGTTACACAGTTTTTGCCATCTCTAAATGTAGCTTTATAAATATATGGCATTACACAAAGATTTTCCAAAAGACCCATACGCAATCCTAGACCCTAAAATTAGGTGGTTTCCTGCTGATGAAGTTTTGAGGGAAAAAGGCTTTGATAAACTTATTCCGCCACTTGTTGCTGATTTAAGAAAAAAAGTTAAAGAATGGAGAGACAAAAAATATGAAGGTGCGAGTGAGACATCAAAAGCTCTTCTTAATTGGTGGTTTAAGGAAGAACATATTATTTATAATAAAGATGGTTCATCATATAATTTCCGATACTATTTTGCTCAAAGAGAAGCTTTAGAAACCGTTGTCTGGCTCTATGAAGTTGCTAAAGTAAAAGATAAATATGACCTCATAAGGTATAACTCTACTGGTATATTGAGTCCCCAGATGTTCACTGAGGAGTGGTTGAGATTTGTAATTAAAATGGCGACTGGTGCAGGTAAGACAAAAGTAATGAGTTTGATTGTCGCTTGGGCATATTTTCATAGATTGTATGAGGCGAACTCTGACTTAGCTAAAAACTTTCTTTTGATTACTCCGAACGTCATTGTCTTTGAAAGAATTAAAAATGATTTTGAGGGTAATAAGATATTCTTTGCGGACCCAGTATTACCAGATAATGGTTATCAGGGACAAAATTGGCAGGACGATTTCCAAGTAACATTACATTTACAGGATGATTTGAGAGGCATATCAAACACAGGTAATATATTTCTTACAAACATTCATAGGGTTTTTGAAGGTGATATAAGTGATGCTGGTGTAAATGATGAGGATACTTCAGAATACTTTCTAGGTGATAAGCCAGTTACTAAAACAAACGACTCAACTATTGATTTGGGGATGATAATAAGAGATATAGATGAATTAGTTATCATAAATGATGAAGCACACCATATCCACGAAGAAAATGCTTGGCTCAAGTCCATTCGTGATATTGATAATAGATTAAAACAAAAGGGTGGACACCTATCCTTACAATTAGATGTTACGGCTACACCAAAGAAAAAAGATGGCTCAATTTTTGTTCAAACTATTTCCGATTATCCACTTGTTGAAGCTATACATCAAAGAATAGTAAAAAATCCCGTGGTCCCAGATGAAGCAAGTAGGGGGAAATTGAAACCAAATCAAAGCACATTATTTAGTGAAAAATATAGAGACTATATAAATCTTGGTATTGAGGAATGGAGGAAGACATACAAAACTCTTGAACCGACTAACAAGAAATCAATACTTTTTATAATGACAGATGACACAAAGAATTGTGATGAAGTCGCCGAATATATAGAAACAAGTTTTGCTGACCTTAAGGGTGCTGTCTTAACTATTCATACAAATAAAAGCGGTGAAATTTCTGAAAACGTCTCTGGAAGAAACAAGGAAGAGTTAGAAAAACTTAGAAAACAAGCAAATGATATTGATAGTTGGGATAGTCCATACAAAGTGATTGTCTCAGTTATGATGCTTAAGGAGGGTTGGGATGTAAAGAATGTTACGACTATTGTGGGTTTAAGACCTTATGCTTCAGACTCAAAGATACTACCAGAACAAACACTCGGTAGAGGTTTGAGGAGGATGTATTTTGGTAGGGATGATGTTGATGAATATGTAAGCGTTATTGGAACGCCTGCTTTTATGGACTTTGTTGAGTCAATTAAAGGAGAGGGTGTCTTGTTAGAAAAGAGACTTATGGGTGCTGGAGCAAAACCTATTACACCAATGGTTGTTGAGATAGATAAGGACAATCCCAAAAAAGATATAGAGAAACTTGATATTGAAATTCCCGTGATGTCCCCGAGAATACAAAGGGAATATAAAAATCTCGCCGATTTAGATGTTTCTAAGTTTGGCAACAAGAAAATGAAGATAAAGACTTTTTCTGAACAGGAAAAAAGAGAAATTGTGTTTAAGGATGTTGTAGATGAAAAGGAACACCATAAAACTATTTTGACTGGAGACATTGAACCAAACTATCAAAGCGTTATAGGATTTTTCGCACAGGCTATTATGAGAGAACTTAGATTGTTTGGTTGCTATGATATTTTGTTTGGAAAAGTAAGAGAGTTTGTCCAAAACAATATGTTTGATGGAGTAGTAAATCTTTCGGACTTAAACCTATTACGAAATTTGTCTGAAGTAGAATATATAAGATTGATTAAAGACACCTTCAAAAAAGGAATAAATGAACTTACGGTTCTTGATAGAGGAGATGCCGAGATTAAGAATTTTATAAAAATTAGTGAAGCTAGGCCGTTCGTGGTAAATGATAAGTCTTTCTTGATACCACAAAAGTCTGTGTTCAATAAGATTGTGGGAGATAGTAATTTTGAACTTGAATTTTCCGCATTTTTGGAAAAATGTGATGATGTTATTTCTTTCGCTAAAAACTTTCAAAATAAAGAAGCTAACACTCTTAGGGTTGAATATAAAAATGCCGAAGGGTTTATTGCTACTTACTATCCAGATTTTTTTGTGAAAACAGATGACAAGAATATCTATATCGTTGAAACAAAAGGAAGAGAAGAAGAGGACGATAAGTTAAAGTTTGATAGGTTATTAAAATGGTGTGAGGATGTAAACTCAAGACAGACTAGAGCTGTCTACAAAGCTTTATATATCAAGCAAGAAGAATGGGCGGACAATAAAGCAAAGAATTTTGATGAGGTTATAAGGCTATATAGTAAGTAAATAATATGGTTAGTATAACACCAGAGACGGTCCAGAGGTTCAAGGAAATGTTCAAGAGAGAATACGGAGTTGATTATTCTGACAGTGAAGCGTGGGAAGCCACACACAATTTACTTGGAGCTTTTGATTGGTTATTAAAAGAGGACCGAAAGCAACATCCAGAGAATTATAAAAAGCAGAGTGAAATAAAAAAATAAAAATATGTTAGAGGATAAAGACCCAGAGGAAATAATAGAAATCGCTGAAATAGCTCAAAATCAAGGCATTGATATTGAAGAAGCTGAAAAAGTAAAAGAGCTTATGGACGAAGAAGGGCTTGATGAGGATGAAGCTGTTGAACTAGCTGACTTAATGTAGTGGAATTAAAAATGTGGTAGAACCAGTATCTTTTTTATGGTAAACTCATATTACTATGGATGAAAATAATCTTCCGAAAAATAGCACAGCACAGTTTCTGATATTTACAGCAGAGACGGGTAATCCAAAAATTGAGGTTCGTATAGAGGGCGAAATGGTTTGGCTTACGCAAAAGCTTATGGCAGAGCTTTTTGATATTTCTATCCCAACAATAAGCGAACACCTTAAAAATATCTTTGAAACTGGTGAACTAAAGGAGGATTCAGTTGTTAGGAATTTCCGAATAACTGCAACCGATGGAAAAGACTATGATACTATGCATTATAACCTTGACGCAGTTATCGCTGTAGGTTATAGAGTTAATTCAAAAAGAGCTACATACTTTCGTATTTGGGCAACACAGGTTCTTCGTGATTTTATAATTAAAGGTTTTGCTCTTGATGATGAAAGATTAAAACAAGGAAAGAAGTTATTTAATGTAGATTATTTTAGAGAATTGTTGGAACGAGTTCGTTCTATCCGTGCAAGTGAACGACGCATTTATCAACAAATTACCGATATTTTTGCTGAGTGTAGTATTGATTACGACCCAGACTCTGATATTACACATCAGTTTTATGCGATGGTTCAAAATAAATTTCACTTTGCAATTACTGGTAAGACAGCACCAGAGATAATTTATGATAAAGTGGATGCAAATTTACCACATATGGGTCTTGAGACTTGGAAAAAATCTCCAACAGGTAGGATTTTACAGTCTGATGTTACAATTGCAAAAAATTATTTGAAAGTGGAAGAGATAAAACAATTAGAACGCACAGTTACTGGTTTCTTTGATTATATTGAAGGTTTGATTGAACGAAATAATACTTTCACAATGAAAGAGTTTGCAGAGAGTGTGGATAAATTTCTGTCTTTCAATGAATATAAAATATTGGATGGGAAGGGAAGGGTTTCAAAAGCCGATGCTGATGCAAAAGCTATTTCAGAATATAAAGAGTTTGATAAACATCAAAAAATTGAGTCTGATTTTGATAAACAAGTAAAGAAGATATTGGAGGAAAATAAACCAGAATAATCTCAAGAATAAATAGTGAACTCTGGGGTAGGGTAGAATGTAGGAATATAAATCGTCGCATCATTTCTTTCCTCAAAAATAGTTCTTACATCCCACACAACGGCACCCAGCGTTATTTTTGGGTAATATATCCTTATTTTACTTTGATTATTCAGTTCTAACCTTTTTATTTTGGTCCGTTATTTGTTAATACATTTTTAGTATCAAAGAAAATTTTTAAAAAATCAGAATTATTTTCCAACCTGAAACCATCAATATCAACTCTGTCCATCTCTAAACAGTCAGGGTAAAAATGTGTATATAAATCTATACCAACACCATAAAAAACTTTGAAACCTTTTGACATTAAATAAGTTTGCCTAAGGTCATTATGCTTGAAAATTTGACCATATGGTCCAATAAAGATATTGGTGTCTCCTACAAGTGGTCTTATTTCTTTGTCCCATCTCTCAGTATCTGTTTTTATATATTCTAAGGATGTCTTGCCTGTTGAAAAACTTTTATCGTGTGAATAGCTATGGCTGGCAAATTTCCAGCCAGTTTTTTTAAGTTTCTCAACGACAGTTTTAGCTGATGAAATTTCATTAGCATAGTTTGCTGAAGTTGTATCTTCCGTCCTGTATCCCAGTATGCCTTCATAACCAGTCAAAGCAATTATTCCTTTTGCATTATCAATTGAAAAATCTGGATGAATTTTTATAAAATCATCTAAGATTGGCACAATGTCCCCATCTCTTGTGATTATTTTATTATCATCTGGTGTAATGATTTTAGTAGCAACATTTCCATTTTTATCAATTACTAACTTATCAGCAAAACCGTGTCCAGTCATTGATTTATAATATGAAAGGTCATCAATAGAAATAATTAGAGGCTTTTTGCCTAGTGGCAGATAAATATCTTTTGGATATATTGCCCCGTCTTTGTTTACTGTATAAATTGAGTTTATATCTATTAAGACAAAATTATTTTTATAAAGTTCTGCCAGAATTTTATTAAACTCATCTCTGGTAATCATATACTTTTTGTATATGTCAGAATTTATATTCCCGTCGAGTGCTAGTTGAGGATAAACTATAAGACTATGAAAAAATATATTATAGATTTTGCCTTGATACTCATATGGCTCGGTTTTATTTTGTTTAACAGTTATTGGTGATATTTTTTTATTGTTCAAAAATAAAAAGTAAGAAATACTTAATACAAAGATGGTAAGTAACAACACTATAAATGCCAGCACTATTTTCTTATTCGGAAACCAATTCATTCCAAGAAGCTTATCAGTTTTGAAACAAAAAGTCATTAAGTATACATACTCTATGGATCTGATATAATAGTTCTTGTCGGCTTTATTAAAAAATATAAATATAAAATGAAAAAAACATTAGGAATTTTAGGTTTTGCTTTAGCTTTATCAATTGCTTTGCCTGTTTTTGCACAAACATCAACATCAACAGCTTCAGTCGCAATCAGTTGTGTCGGTAGTGCTGTAAACACAAGGGAAGTTTCTATAGATACTGCTATTTCTGCTCATTCACAAGCTATAATCTCAGCTTATACTGTGAGAGCAACAGCTTTACAGCAAGCATATACTGCCTCTACTACAGCTCAAGTAAAGTCTGCGATAAAAACTGCTTGGTCAACATTTAATAAATCCATAAAGACAGCAAATACAGCTTGGAGAACGGCAAGAAATTCAGCTTGGTCAACATTTAAGACTGCATCAAAAATATGCAAAGCTCCCGCAAATGTGAGTGATTCAGCAAATTCTTCTTCTGAGGTTATAGGACAATAATTTACTAAGATCCATTATTCCCAACAAAGAACTCCTATTTGGGAGTTCTTTGTTTTATAAAGCAGTGTATTCAAGGGTAGGGTAAAAACTCGGAATATAAATCGTAGCATCATTTCTCCTTTCAAAAACAGTTCTTACATCCCACACAACGGCACCCCAAACGGTATCTAATATAACCGAGTTCGGTTGATTGGATATCATTGCAGGAATCTCGGCAATTTGTCGGGATTTTTGCGTTTTAGGGGCAATCTTAGATTTTGATTTACCAGCTATGAATGGTGTAAATTCTACGGCCAAGTCGGTTATTATCCTCGGACCGGCAATCTCTTTGTATTTCTTGGTAAAGACCATGTCCTCGGCTTGCATCAGACCTCTGATGATCGGTGATGGTATTACGGTTTGGATTTTTTTGTCGGCTACCTCAAACCTCTCCCAGTAAAGGCCAAGGAATAATCGTTTCATTTCATCTGGTGATTTGGTATAGGCTTCGTAAGCGTTGCGGACGAACAAGAGCATGTCTTGCAGTTCATCGATTCTCATATTGAGTTTTTTATCTTGGACGTACAGTTCGTCTTGCAATAGACCGAGCTGTTCTTTGATTTTCACTTTTATTCTGGTGAAATCGTCATCCGTAATAAGTCCGGCAAATAGTTTTTCCTCGGCCGTATCTCGTTTCTTTTCAAACATCATCTTTTGAGTATTCAAGCCTCGTTTGTCTTTATTGATCACTTCTTTGCGACCGCTGTAAATCTTTTCAATCTTGGTCACCAGTCTATCGGTAAAATTGGGAGTGAATTCTATGTATTTGAACAAATTGGCAACTTGCTGTTCTATATCCCAAACTTCCACATACTTATCTTGGCATTTAATCTGATCGCCAGACCGGTTGCAGTGGTAATATGATTTATTTTTCTTAGGATGATGTTCGGCGGTGTATCTTTGACCGCAGTTGGCACAAAAGGTCAGGCCTCGCAGAATGAAATTGAATTTTTGCCGTCGGCAGGCATAGCGGTTATGTTCGGCCATAACCAGTTGGACTCGTTCCCATAAATCTTTATCTATAAGTGGTTTATGTTTTCCGGTGTTAACTAATCCTCGCCACCTCATCTCGCCGTAATAAAAAGGATTTTTTAATATCTCAATCATTTTGCTATGAGCCAGTCGTTTGTCGGCGTGAGTTCTAAAACCTTTTTTATATAAAGCATCGCGAACTTCAAAGACTGAATAATCTCCAGTCACATACATTTTGAATGCTTCTTGAATAAGTGGTGCTCGTTCCTCGTCTACAATGATAATTCTCTTTTTCTCATCGTCTGGTTCGCCGGCATTTAAATATCCGACAGCCACACCGGTCGGCCACCAGCCGTCCCAGAATTTCAGTTCAAGACTTTTTAGCGTTTTTCTTGAAGTGATTTGGGATTGGAGTTGGTTCACACCGGCAATTACCAAGTCCATAAAGTTTCCCTCGGGACTATCGGTAATGCCCGGTTGGGAGACAGAGAAAAGCTCAACGTCATGTTTTTTCATGATCGCTTTGATCTGCATGTGATCAAGAGCGTTTCTGGCTAGTCGGTCAGTGTCTTGAATAAAAACCGCCCTGATTGTTTTGTCGTCTTGGATTTTAAGTAACATGTCTTGTAGACCGGGACGATTCATATTGGTGGCTGATCGTCCGGGATCTTCAAAAACACCGTCATCTATTAGTTTGAATTTGTTACTTTCCTCGATCGCTCGTTTGCAGAGCTTAAGCTGGGTCGCAAGGGAGTGGTGGCCATCCTCGGCCTGTTCCTCGGTTGAGACTCGGCAGTAAATTAATGCATGTTCCATATTATTTTCATTTTAATTTTGGCTAATAATTTTAGGCTTAGCTTTCAAACACAACATACGCTATTTTTGGCAACAAGCTAAGCGTTAGTTGCCCACAGTCTTTTTATTCTTGTATTTCTCTAAAATTTCCTCTATTTGACGACTACTTCTTTTATATTCCTCATCAGTGAAATCATCGTCTCTACCTCCAGCCGGACCTCGGACAAAATCAAGAATGGTTTTGGCCGCTCGGAATTTCATAGCATCACTTTTGGCACCCATAAGACTGACCAACATCTTGGATGCGGTTTCGGCGTGTTTCATTAGGACAGTATCGGTCTCTTTGTCACGAACTTTATTTCTTTCTTTTTCATATCGTTCGTATTCCTCTTTAAGTAAACCGCCCAGCCTAAACCATCTCTTTACACTGACATGAGAGACTTTTAGCAGTTGGGCAATCTCTGAATAAGTGAAATCACTATATTTTAAGCGGATTGCGTTCTGATATTTTTCGTTTTTTATGTCTACATTTTTTGCCATTTGGGTATCATTTAGTATCTTTTAAAGACTTAATAATTTATTGAAATACGCACCTTTACTCCTCACTTTATCGCTCGGTTGATCCATTACGGATTGGCGAGCTTCCTCAATTCTCATCAGTCCGTACTTCTTGAGAGCTGATAGGATAAAGGTCATATCTTTCTCTCCCAGCTCTTGGGCGATCTCCCAACATTTCTGTTCCTCGTAAGACTTGGGAGAGAATCCTCTTACCGGCCGTCGACCCCTCGATCGGTTGTTTTTATTTTCATTCTCGTTGTCGTTCTTGTAACTTCTGCCGACTGAACTTTCCGAACCGAAAGAAAACCTGTCTACTAAAGCGTTTTTATCGCTTTCCAACTTCTGCCGAACACCACTAACTTCTGTCGGCACTTCTGCTGGTGTTTGCTCTGGTATATCACTTTCACTTCTGCCGGACTTCTGTTTGATACGCTTCTCAAGCTCTACAAAACCGCCATTAGATAAGGGATAATTAGAGATATCAACATGGAACGAACTTCTGCGACCTTGTTGTCCGGGAAACCACATCCACTTCTTCCGCTTAAGGTTTAACATCAGTCGGTTGATGTGATTTTTAGAGTATTTTTCTTTGAAGTCCTTGGAAAGTCCGGCATAGCTAACTTGGGCTCGGCCGATCCGGGGATTGGCATTGATCCATAGCCAGACGAGGACCGAGTATTCCTCAAAACTCAAATAGCCGTCCACAAGGGCGGTCTTGATGCTTCGGGGAAGCTTTACGTAATCATTGTTATCTATTTCGAATGGCAAATTTTCCATATTTCATATTTGATTATTTTCAACTGATCGCGTCGTTATACATGAGCGACTTCAGTTCTTTAATGGCGTTCACAAACTTGCGAGCGTTGATGTTTGTTAGGCCGTCAAAGTATCCGGCAACGACTTGGACCCGATCCGGTTCATCGGTGAAGATAAAGCGGAAGCGTCGGCTGTCGGTTTTATTTATGCCGACAAGATGATAGTCGTTGGCCAAGAGCAGACAGGCCGTGTAGAAGTCGCTGGTAATAAAATTATTCTCTGGTGTTTGGTTTTTCATATTCATTTTGATTATTAGATTGTTTTTCTTTCTCTTTTTGCTCGTAGCGATAATCCAAAAGTCGGACAATCAGATCAGCTAATCTGTCCATAAATATTTCCTCCATTTGAGCTGGGGTGAGGGGTGGTATTTTCTTTGTAATTATTGGTTTCGGCATATTGTTTGCCGGCCCGCAAATAAAAAAGCAGACCGTTTTCTTTCAGTCTGCTCTTGCTCGTCCGAATCAGGACGGACTCCACCTTATTCGGTTTTGTAATCAATAAATATGCGCCTAACTTTCCATTTCATAAATTTATCTATGTCGAGATCCCGTCTGATTTTTCTATTAACTGCTCTCATGGCATCGTAGACACTGTCTTTGCTATCTTTTGCCCAATCCATTAAATCCAGAATATCTATTTCTTTAACCAGTGTGCCGAACGGGACTGCAAAAATAGCTTTACATAAAAAGTATTGATTTGTGTTAATTGGAATAGGGCAGGTTTTTACTCCCATACTTACTATTCCGGTTTTCTCATCAAATCTAATCGTTGTATCTACCGGCTTTTCCGGCTTCGGTGCTGGTTTGTCTTTAAGCTTGAAATAATAATCACGAAGCACGGACCGGCAGGGCTTGGAAATTACAAAGTCGCCGTCATCCAGCTTAAAGCTAGAAATAATCTTTTTCTTTTTTAGTTCTGTTAGAACCGCTTTCTGCTCGCCAATATCTAGATCGGATATCGGAAAGTTAAAATACACTTTTGCTGGTATTTTATGCGTGACGTCCGTATAGGATTCCACGCTTCCCAACAGGGAATAAATAAAAACTAATCTTGCATTTTCATTTTTCATATTCATATTTGTTAACGCCTCAACGAAAAGAGCTCGTGACCAGTTACCACAAAAAGTGATAATGATCACGAGCTCTTGAGCACGGAATACCGTTCAGGTCGCCCCTTGAGGCGAAATTATTAAATTGTTGATTTTATTATAGCACCGTTAAAAATTTCTCGGAAGTGTGCAAGAAGCTCGCCTTTCAGTTTTGAGACACTATTGTCCTATTGCCGAACCGCCAAAAGTTTAGTGAATGGGACCCATTTTATACATCTCATTCACTAAATTCTGTCACTATATCAGTAGGTTGATATAGAAAAGGCACTTACTATGTCATTTGGCTGATATAGTAGCAAATGACAAAACTACGCATTTTTGACAATACAAATCATAAAGGGTAAAATAACGGCAAGGTCTAAATGTTAAATAATATTTTATGAACGACATTGAAAAACTTCTTACAATTACTGAAATTGCCAAAATATTAAGGGTGCATCCTCGGACCGTAAATAGGTATATTGAGTCTGGTCGGCTTAGGGCCTCCAAGCTTGGCACTTGGCGGATCAGACAATCCGATCTGAATGCCTTTCTTGAAGACACGAGTAATATCAAACATAAAAAGAAATAATATGCCAAAGGAAATCGCCAAAAATAAAAAAGACTACTCAGAGTTAAGCAAAGACGATCTTATTAAGATTGTTGAGAAATTGGAATCTCGTAAAAAATACGGGCTAATTTGGGATGAGGAAAAAGTCAAGGAACAGTTTGAAAAAGATGCCGTTAATGCTCTACCTGTTTTGAAAGAGGTTAAGGGTAAAGAAATATCAGACAAGAATGGCGGACCGGTAAATATTCTTATTGAGGGAGACAACTACCACGCCCTCTCTGTTTTGAATTTCACACATCAGGGCAAGATCGATTTTATTTACATTGATCCTCCCTACAACACTGGTGCTAGGGATTGGAAATATAACAACGATTATGTAGATGACTCAGATTCCTTTAGACATAGTAAGTGGCTATCTTTTATGGATAAAAGATTACGGCTTGCTAAAAATTTATTAAAAGATGATGGCGTGATATGTGTCACTATAGATGATTACGAGTTGCCTCGGCTCTGGATGAATATGGAAGAAATTTTTGGTCATAATAATCATTTGGGAACACTGGTGATTAGAAATAATCCAAAAGGAAGAATGACAAAAAGAAAATTGTCATTGGTGCATGAATACGCATTATTTTTTGGCAAAACATCAGAATCGTTTGTTAGAAAATTACCAGTTGCACCGGAAGATAAAACTCACAACTATCAAAAAGACGAGGATGGCAACTGGTTTTTGCAAGTAAACCTCCGTAAACAAGGCGTTGATAGTAGTGCTGTAAATAAAACAGGTAAATTATCTGACAGATATTATCCAATATATTTTGATCCTAAAACCGGGCAAGTTAGTTCTATAAAAAAATTACCCGTAGAGATTTTACCAATTGATCCAACTGGTCAAAAAAGAATATGGCGACGCTCGAAAGACGTTATAGATCAAATGTGTAAAGTGGGAGATTTGTGGGTTAAGAAGCAAACAACAAACGGATATCAAGTTTATTATAAATTTAGGGGCGGATTGGAAGGACAAACTCCTCAGAGTATTTGGTATGATGCGGAGTTTTCAGCTAGTGAATACGGAACATCAACACTAGATAAGATTTTGGGTAAAAGAGAGATGTTCCAATATCCAAAATCTCCGTTTGCAGTAATGAAGTCAATTCTTTCTGGTACTAACGATAAAGATGCTACGATTCTCGACTTTTTTGCTGGATCAGGAACAACTGGTCAAGCAGTTTTGGAACTAAACAAGCAAGATGGTGGAGGTCGCAGATTCATTTTATGCACAAACAACGAAAACAATATTTGCGATGAGGTTTGCTATCCTCGTGTTAAGAAAGTCATTACTGGATATAAGGGTGCGAAAGATTCTGATGTCAAAGGATTGGGAGGTTCTCTTAAATATTTCAAAACAAAATTTGTCACAGACGCTTCTAACAAAGATGACTTCAAAATTCGCATAACCAAAGAATGCACCGAAATGCTTTGTCTGCGAGAAGGTATTTTTGATGAAATAAAAAAGACCGACGACTATCGTATTTTCCAGCAAGGTGATCAAACTTTGGCAGTATATTATTCTTTGGACCGCAAGGCTTTGTCTGATCTTAAAAAAGAACTCAATAAAATTGACGGCGACAAAGTATTTTATTGCTTTACGCTTGATCCGATCGGTGTGGATAAAAGCGACTTTATTGGCTGGAATAATGTTTCCCTTGAACCTATTCCGCAGAAAATATTAGATGTCTATAAACAAATTTATGAATATTAATCTCAAACCATATCAAGAAAAAGCCGTTAATCAGCTAATTGAAACAGCTGTTAAGCTGTTAGATTTTGATGGCCCGGGTGAAGCCTTGGTCTTTCAGGCTCCCACTGGCTCGGGTAAGACAATTATGACGGCCAAATTTATTGAGGGATTGATTAAAGAACTCTCCAATGACGACATTTGTTTTGTCTGGATGAGTATCGGTAAAGGTGAACTGCATTTACAGAGCAAACATTCTTTGGAAAGAGTTTTTGCCGGTTTCCCTCGGGTTACTTTGGCCGAGGAAGAATTCCTTGGCGGACGTGAACGAATTGTTAAAAATGAGGTTGTGGTGGCTAACTGGGAAAAATTGCGAAGCAAAGATGGCAAGACTGGAGAATGGAAAGTGCTTTTGATGAAAGACGGTGAAAAATTAAATTTCCGGGATGTTTTAGAAAAGACCAGAGAGCAAAGGAAAATCATTTTGATTATTGACGAGAGCCACACTAATGCCACCAGCGAAAGGGCTCAAGAATTAAGACAAATTATTTCGGCTGATCTTGTTATGGAAATGAGTGCTACCCCGAAATTAATGCCGACTGTTGCCGATCTGTTTGAAACTAAGGCCGGATTTGTAAAAGTGAATCCAAAAGATGTGATTGAGGAAGGAATGATCAAAAAGGAACTGATCATCAACGAAGATATAGAAAAGATTGCCAAGTCTGAGGAAGACTCACAAACGGCTGTTCTTGAGGCTTCCTATCGCAAACGTCTTGAGCTTAAAAAAGCTTTTGAAAAAGAAGGATCAAATATCAATCCTTTGGTATTAGTGCAAATTCCTACTGCCGAAGCTGGTGAACAAAAAATTGAAGCGGTTAAAAAGTTTTTATCTGGGAAAGGCATAACCGAGAAAAACGGAAGAATGGCCATTTGGTTAGCTGAGCAGAAATCGGACACGATTGATTGGATTTCCGAGCCGAACAACGAGATTGAGTTTCTTATTTTCAAACAGGCCATTGATACCGGCTGGGATTGTCCCCGAGCCCACATATTGGTTAAATTCCGCGAGACTCACAATATTGTTTTTGAAATCCAGACTGTCGGTCGTATTTTGCGTATGCCCGAGCAGAAACATTACGGCAACGAAGCTTTGAACCGTGGCTATATTTATACCAATCTCCAGTCTATCTCGGTTAAAAAGGAAGAATACAATCCGAACATAATTAAGCACCTTAAGGCTACACGCATTAAGGAATATAAGCCGATCAAAATTGAGTCGTATTATAAATCTCGCGCTGATTACGGCGATGTTACTTCTAGTTTTGGCTCGGTGTTTGAAAAAATAGCCAATGATTATTTTGATATTAAGAAAGGCGACAAAACTAAAGATAATATAAAGACCGTTGAGGCCAAGGGTATTAATTTGGATATCAAAAAATACCAGCAGGAATTAATCGCTGATACTGCTGTCGATGTAAAAAGTTTTGATGAGCTTGAGGGTAAAATTAATGCCGATGCTATGGCTAAATTGAATGTGGCTATGGATGAACTGCAGATTTTTTTTGAACAGGTTATTAAAAACAATCTCGGACCGTTCAAAAACATTAAGCGTTCAGTTCCGGCAGTTAAGACAGCTATTTACGTTTGGTTTAACAAAACGCTCGGCGCCGAAGATTGGTCTGATCCATCGCTCTTAACGCAACAGATATTTTTGCACGCTAAAAACAGGGTTGTTTTTGAACACGTCTTAGCTAAAGCTATTGGTCAGTATGTTTTTGTCAAAGAACAGGAAGTCCGTGAGCGTGTAGAGGAAAGCGAACAGAGATATGCTTTTGAACTCCCAATAGAGTCATTCTATAACGAGCATACGGATGAGATTGTTAAGGTTAAAAATTATGCCTTTGAACCGTGCTATCTCAATACCGACCGATCCAATCCGGAACGAGAGTTTGAAACTTTCTTAAATGCCAATGCTTCGAAAATAGATTGGTGGTGGAAGAATGGCGAAAATAAACAGGATTATTTTGGTATCAAATACGAATACGCCGGAAGCATAAGCACATTTTATCCTGACTATTTAGTTAAGCTATCAGACGGCCGTCTTGGCCTGCTTGAAGTTAAAGACACCGGTGATCGTGACGGCAAAACCTACACCAAAGCCAAGGCCGAAGCTTTGCAGAAATATATTACTGATTCCGGAAGTAAAAAACTTTTCGGCGGTATTGTTATAGAGCGTAGTCATGAGTGGCTCGTAAACGACAAGAAAGTTTATAACTGGGAAAAATGTGAGCATGGCGAGTGGAGCGAGTGGACTTTATTAGAGTTTTAATTAAATCAAAAATCTATGTCCACAATAATTTTATTGATAATAAGTATTTTGGGAATCAGTTTTTTGATTTTTTTAACTTATAAAAATAAGAATTCTGACAATACTGATCAAATAACAAAGGCGGTTGAGGCGTTGTTTGATAAAACAAATAAGTTATTGAAAGAAGAAATGTCACTAAGCAGAAAAGAGTCCGCTGATTCGGAAAAACGTTTAAGAGAAGAGCTTTCTAGCTTATTTAAAGGGTTCGGAGACTCTCTTGATAAGAGGATGTCGGAATCTGCAAACGCACAGAATAAAAATTTTGAAGGATTTTCTGTAAAGCTCACTGAATTGATCGATAAAAATGATACTAGAATGGATAAAGTCAGAGAAGTTGTTGAAAAAAAGCTTGAGTCTATACAAAAAGATAATAGTGAAAAACTTGAAGCAATGCGAGTAACGGTTGACGAAAAATTGCACGCCACTCTAGAAAAAAGATTTGGTGAATCATTTAAGGTGGTTAGTGATAGGCTTGAAGCAGTTCATAAGGGGCTTGGTGAGATGCAAACACTTGCCCTGGGAGTTGGCGATCTTAAAAAGGTGCTTAGTAATGTAAAGTCTAGGGGTACTTGGGGTGAAGCACAGCTAAGCAATTTAATAGAGGAAATTCTCACTCCCGAACAATACGAAAAGAATGTTAAAACTAAAAAATCCAGCAAAGATGTTGTTGAATATGCGGTTAAGCTACCCGGAAATGACGAAGATATAAAACAGGTTTGGTTACCTATCGATGCAAAATTTCCACTAGAAGATTACCAGCGTTTAATTGAGGCGCAAGAACAAGGAAATCTGCTTTTGATTGAAGAATTGAGCAAGTCGTTGGAAACCAGAATCAAATCTGAAGCCAAAGATATACGAGACAAATATCTTAATCCACCAGAGACAACTGATTTTGGAATTCTATTTGTTCCTATAGAAAGTTTGTATGCCGAAGTTTTAAGACGACCCGGATTATTTGAACAAATACGCAGAGAATATCGGGTCATTATTGCTGGACCGACAACTACACAAGTTATCTTGAATAGTCTCCAGATGGGCTTTAGAACGCTTACTATTCAAAAGCGATCTAGTGAAGTTTGGACACTACTTGGGGCCGTAAAAACCGAATTTAGTAAATTCGGTGACTTGTTAGAAAAAACCCACAAGAAAATGCAAGAAGCAAGCAACACCATTGAAGATGCAGTTACTAAAACCAGAACTATCGAGAGAAAATTAAACAAGGTGCAGAATCTGCCTGTTGCAGAAGCCGAAAAATTAGTTTTAGAGGCACAAGAGGAGGAAATTGTTAAATCATAATTTATCCAGTGTATGAGATTATCAAAAACTAATTTTTTAATATGCCTTGATTGCGCCAAGAATGCTTGGCTTAAAGTCCACAAGCCAGAGGTATATAAGAAAAAACAGCTTTCTTCTTTTGAATTAAATATCATTGATACTGGTAATCAAATTGACGAACTTGCTCATGGTCTTTTTCCCAACGGGACTCTTGTGGAATCTCGCGACGATACAGAACTTACAAAGAAACTTATGACCGACAAGACGCCGGTTATTTATCAGCCGGTTTTTACTACTGAGAAATATATTACAGCTTCTGATATTTTTGTTTGGAATTCAGATACAAATATCTATGATCTGTACGAAGTAAAGTCGTCGACAGCTTCTGAAGAAGACGGCGGAAGAAAGACTGAAGATTATTTGATAGATATGGCTTTCCAGAAAAATGTTTTGAATGATTTAGGTATTAGTGTGGGGACTCTCAACCTAATTAGACTTAATAAGGAGTATGTTCGTACTGGAGACATCAATTTACAAGAACTATTTTTAATTGAAAATTTGACCGAACAGGTAAATGAATGCCTTGAGGATATCAGACAAAAAATGGAAGGTGCTCACGAACTGTTGTCTAAGGAAACCGAGCCTCATGGACATTGCGATTGTATATTAAAGGGGCGAAATTCTCACTGCACCACTTCGTGGTATTCAAATTCAGACCTCCCAGAGTATCCTGTTCATGCGATCGCACGAATTCACAAGAAAAAACTGACAGAGTTGGTAGATAATAATATTTTTAGTATCCATGACGTTCCTAATGATTTTGAATTGTCCGATAACCAACGAAGACAAGTAGACACCGCTCAGTCCGGCAAAGAGTATATCGATAAAAAAGGCATCTCAGAATTTTTGGAGACAATGCAATACCCACTAGCTTTTCTTGATTACGAAACATATCCTTCTGCGATACCGAAATATAATAGATATCGACCATACCAACAGATTCCATTTCAGTTTTCGCTCCATGTTATTGAATCTCCAGAAAGCGAGTCTGTCCATTATGACTTTATTTATACAGACCAAGATTGTCCAGACGAATATTTTTCTGAGGCATTAAAAAAACATATTCCAAAAACAGGAAGTGTTATTGTTTGGAACCAAAGATTCGAGCAAGGCATTAATAAACAGCTCGGTGAACGTTTATCTGACTATAAGGACTTTATGCAGGATGTTAATAATCGAGTTGTTGACTTAATGATCCCATTTTTTGGTAAGACAACAATGTACGACCACCCCGAATTCAAAGGCAGTGCATCGATCAAGTATGTTTTACCCGCCCTCGTTCCGCATCTCTCGTATAAAAATATGCATATTCAAGAAGGAGGCACTGCTTCAGACACATGGAACCGTATTGTGTCCGGGGAGTATTCCGAAGATGATAAAAATATGAAAATACAAGCGCTCAAGGATTACTGTCACCTTGATACCTTAGCGATGGTTGAAATTTGGAGGGTTTTAGGATCAATATAATACAGCGACTATATTACGAAAGTTGTGGATAATTTTTTATAAATATTAGACCAAAATAACGCCTCCGAAGGCGTTATTTTGTATTTATAGGGAAGCAGGTGTTGACTTATTTCCCGTCTTCCACACCCTATCTATTTTAGGTAAAAATTGTTGATAATTATGAGGGTAGATGTTGCTTTTTGGGTGCTGCTCTTTTAAAATTAGGCTATGTTTGTCAGAAAGAACCGCAATCGCAACGGGTCAATCAGCATCCAGGTTATCTCCAAGCGCGGCGGCCAATATCGGGTGGCTAAGTCTTTTGGCGCCAGCAGGGATCCGGATAAACTTGCCCAGATGGCCCTGGCCGCTGAAGAATACGTTTTAAACCCCGCCGGCCAGATGCCTTTGTTTTCCATTTTGACAAAAGAAGATTTAACTATTCAGAATTTTCTGGAAGGCCTGTCTAATTTTCAAATTCATACCATCGGGCCTGAACTGATATTTGGCAACCTGTTTGATCGCATTGGCTTTAACGAATTGCCTGATAAATTATTTCGCCACATTACCATCGCGCGCCTGGCTTACCCCTCCAGTAAATTAAAAACCGTAGACTACCTTTATCGCTACCGGGGTATTAAAATTTCTGACGAAAAGGTTTATCGTTTTTTGGACAAGCTTAATAGCGAGTACAAAACCCAAGTTGAAACTATCGCTTATCAGCACAGCCTTAAACTGCTGGGCGGCAACATCACGGTTGTATTTTACGACATGACCACTTTGTACTTTGAGGCGGAAGACGAGGACGATTTAAGGAAAATCGGTTATTCCAAGGACGGCAAGTTCCAGCAGCCGCAGATTATGCTCGGCCTGTTAGTCGGTAAAGGCGGCTTGCCCATCGGCTATGACATTTTTGAAGGCAACAAATTTGAAGGCCATACACTATTGCCGATATTGGCCAAAATCCAGAGCAAATACCATTTTGGCAAGCCTGTGGTGGTGGCTGACGCGGGACTTTTATCAAACGACAATCTGGAAGAATTGGCCGCAGCTGATTACAAATATATTTTAGGAGCCAGGGTTAAAAACGAAACTGATGAAGTTAAAAAACAAATACTGGAATTAGCTTCCGTGAAAACTGACGGCGACAGCTTTATTATCAAAAAGGACAAGGGCGTCAAACTCATAGTGACTTACTCGGAAAAGAGGGCTAAAAAAGATTTTCATAACAGAGAGAAAGGGTTAAAGAAGCTGCGGGTGGCGGTCAAGAGCGGAAAATTAACCAAGGAGCAAATTCATAACCGGGGTTACAACAAATTTTTAAATTTAACCGGTAGCGTAACAATTGACATCGATGAGGACAAAATCATGGCTGATGAAAAGTGGGATGGACTGAAAGGCTACGTGACTAACACCAGACTTAAGCCAAAGGACATAGTCGAACACTACGGGCACCTCTGGCAGATAGAAAAAGCTTTCCGGATTTCCAAGACTGATTTAAGGATCAGACCCGTTTACCATCGTTTAAGAAAAAGAATTGAGGCTCACATTTGTATCGCCTTTGTGGCTTACTCTATATTTAAAGAACTGGAACGGCTACTGCAAAAACATCAGGCAGGCTTTAGTCCGCACCGGGCGGCGGAGTTAACCCATAATATGTACGAAGTTGAATATACCCTGCCACAGTCTAGGCAACAACGGCTTACTCTATTAAAAATGGACTTCCAACAAAATCGCTTATACGAAATTATTAGAAAAAATTAACCTTTCCGTCGCCGGGTGCTGCAATGTGGAAGACGGGAATAACGCCTCCGAAGGCGTTATTTTGTATTTATAGGGAAGCAGGTGTTGACTTATTTTATTACATAGTATAGTATTACCAGTATGGGAACATATTATAGTGTAATTATTAATAAACATGAAATTACTAGGAAAAACAATACTGCACGACTTCAAAGATAAGCATGCTGACGCTAAGCCTAGTATTGAGTCATGGGAAGCGGAGGTTGAAGAAGCTCAGTGGGATACTCCGCATCAATTAAAGTCGAGGTATCCCAAGTCCAGCTTTGTGGGAGGTCAGCAAGTTATATTCAATTTTTGTTGGAATAAGTATAGGTTGCTGACAGTGGTTAATTATAGGAATAAAATAATTTTGATTGAAAAAATTGGCACCCACAAAGAGTATGATAAATGGAATTTAAACTAAAAATATGAGCAAAATTAAATTTATAAAAACTGAATCGGATTATAAAGAAGCACTTGATTTAATAAAAGTGTTGTTAAGTCATGATCCTGATCCCAGTTCAGATGAGGGAGAACAACTTTCTTTACTCAGTACTCTTGTTCAAGATTACGAATCTCGTTCTTTACCAGAATCCCTTCCTAATCCAATTGATGCTATTAAATTCAGAATGGAACAAAGTGATCTTAAACCAGTGGATTTAATACCTTATATCGGAAGCAGAGGTAGGGTCTCGGAGATTCTTGCCGGCAAACGTCAGCTTACTTTAGATATGGTAAGAGCATTGGAGGTTGGTTTAGGAATCCCGGCAAAAGTACTAATAAGAAAACCAGAGATAGAAAGTAATTCAGAATATCAAAGTTGGGATAATCGTCTGGTGGCCGAAATGGAATCTCGTGGTTATTTTGGCAGTAGATCACTAAAAAAACATAGTAAATTGGAATTACTAAAAGACTTTTTTTCTTCAATTAGTGCTCAGCCACAAATGGCAATGATGTTACGTAAATCCAATTACAGATCGTCCCCACTTACTGATAAACGAGCATTAATTGCTTGGTCAAATCGTGTTATCCAAAAAGCAAAGAAAATTAAGGTTACTAAAAAATACAAGGACGGATCTATTGATCTTAATTTTATGCAAGAATTTGTAAAATTGAGCTCTCAAGAAAATGGCGTGATTTTAGCACAGAAACACCTCAAAGATATCGGTATTATTTTAGTGATTGAACCACACTTCTCTAAAACTTATTTAGATGGTGCCGCTATTCTTATCAATAAAGAAAATCCGGTTATAGGTTTAACCCTGAGACACGATCGATTAGATAATTTCTGGTTTACATTAATGCATGAGTTAGCTCACATTTCATTGCATTACAACCAAGACGTTAGCTTATTTTACGATGAGCTAGAAACTGCCTCAGCCGGTTTGGACGAGAAAGAACAAGAAGCTGATGAATTAGCAGAAGAGTCTTTATTGCCAAAAGCAAAATGGGAAGTTAGCCCAGCAAGACTCATCCCATCATCAATGGCGGCTAATAGCTTGGCTAAAGAGTTGGGAGTGCACGTTGCCATTATTGCTGGTCAGATTAGACATAAAGGCAATAAATACATTTATCTTAATAAAATTATAAGCGAGGCAAAAGTAAGAAGTTACTTTACCGATGAAAAATGGAATAAATAATATGTTTAATTCAAAGCACTACGTACCGATGTTAAAATGGAAAAGAGCCGAACAAGGGGCTCTGGAAGTTTTAACGAGCGAAAATAAAAAAAACATAACCCCGGTAATTCAGTTTGTTATGCCGAAACAAAAGCCACAAGACACATTGGAAGATGTGGTGGCTAGATTTAAAAAACAATTAACACAAATACCGGACAGAATTATTGAGGTTTGGGGTAATGAGCCAATCTTTATCGATTTTAGTTTGTTATTTACCACTGAACTTAAAGTCGAGAGTATCAAGTCGATTTTAATATCAGGACATCAAAAACATACTATCTTTATTCCGGTCATTCACTTAAATGATGAGAAAGGGATAAAAGATGCGGTGTGCTCAACGATCAAAGAAACAAAGAGTGGTTTATGTTTGCGATTAATATGTACCGATTTATCGGATCTGCCAAAATTAAACAGCGATATTGCTGAATTTATTTTAAATTATCAATTAAAGGAGGGCGATATTGATTTGTTAGTAGATATAAAAGAACTAGAAAATAGTGGGGAAAAATATAAAAAATATTTTAATTTGAGTCAAAATATTATTAACCTGCCAAAATGGAGAACATATATTTTTTCAGGTGGTGCTTTCCCGAAAGATTTATCTGGATGTAAACGTGATGAAGAAACGCTTATCCCACGTATAGAGTGGAACACTTGGAAAGAGCAGTATAGTAATAATGGTTTAAATAGAAAGCCAACTTTTTCTGATTACGCCATTCAGTATCCTATTTATAATGAAATTTCTCAATTTTTTCCCTCAACCGCCAGTATTAAATATACGTTAGAAAATGATTGGCTTATCATGAAAGGACAAAAACAAAAATTTGGGCAATATTTAGCCCATGCAGCGCTACTAGTCAAAGATAGTAAATATTATGGGGAAGATTTTAGCTTTGGTGATAAGTTTATTAGTGACAAAGCTAAGCATTTTCCGGTGTATATAAAAAAACCCGCGATTAAAGGTACGGGTAGTACAGAGACATGGTTAAAGGCAGGTATCAACCACCATATGACATTAGTGGCGACTCAGATCGCCAAGCTGTCCTAAAAAAAATTGTTTCTCTTACTTTTTTGCCCAGAGTTTTTTCATCTAAAACTGTTGATAGTTTCGAATAAATTAAATCTCTAGGCTTAGAACGTAGGCCGTTTGCTTCGTCCATTTCCTCTAATATTCCAAGAGCCTCTTCTCTCCATAAAAGCTTAGCTACGGACAGTTTATTTTGGTCCTCATTGGTTTCTTCTTCTCGAATAGTATTAAAAGTTACTACTCCATTTTCGTCTGCTTTTGCCACTACAACGCCCCACCAATCTGGAATTATTTTTATCGCTTCATATAAATGACTTTTACCAACTACTAATGTCATTTTATCAAAAACGGAATTATAAACTTCAATTTGTTCGGGTAGCCTAAGTAAAGTATCAAGATCACTTTTTATTTCATATCCATGCATGATTCCGTTCACCACCGCAATATCAACTCTGGCGTTACCGTGGTGTACGCCTAGTTCCTCTATTATTCTGACTTTATTATCTTTCGAATGTTTTTCCTCTAAAATTCCCCTGAGGAGAGTTCGGATCATCAGATCGTTTGTTTGAGAAATTTTGTAAGACATTTTTAATTTCATGGGATTGTAATTCTCTTATTATTTTATCACATAATCAAAAATATAAGAATAACCGGCTGACAATTTTGCTTAGTTAAGCGAATCATTTACCACATAATCTTAAACTCCCGCATCTCTTTCTTTGCCGTTTCTATATCCTCGAGTACCTTGAGATAAATTGCTCGAGTTTTCTTTGACTTCGGATTATTCTCGGCAAACCGGATATCGTTATCGTCCACAAATCCGGCCAGCGAGATATAAGCACCGGCCAAGAGTCTGATTCGTTCCTTGATTGCTTGTTTGATTTTGGCTTTAGGTTCCGGAAGAGAAGATGACGGATTAAATGATCCGCGTCGATGTGGCATTCTTATGTTTTTGGCGGTCGCAAGGATCGCTTCAATGTCATCGTCATCCATAGCAAGCAAGAACATACGCTTGCCCTCGGAACAAGTCTAGTGGTGAGTCATATTTGCTTAATTTTGAAAAGTTAAGCAAGTCGTCCCAAGCTCTCAAATTTCGTCAAACAGCTGGGCTATGTCGCAGGAGGTGTCAAAGGTCTACCCGGGGGACAAAACTCGCCCCAAGGGCAGACAAGGGGCAACAACGTTTTACTTTTTGGCTAGGAGGAGGTCGTAGTTGTAAAACTTGGCAACTTTCTTGATGTTATTCATTTTTTCGCGTAAAGTAACCATATATTCTTTATCCTCGAGCACTGTTATAAGACCGGACAGTGCCTGACCCAAAAATAAAACACTGGACAGAATGTCTGGTGTTTTTAATTTTTGGAGTGGCTATCGGGGGTTGAAAGACGGAGGCCGCGAAGCCGACGCCAGCATGCGTCGTGGTCGAGTTGGGGTAGCGACTTTTTCTGAGCGACGGCGAGGAAAAAAGTTGTGACCTACCCCCCGATAGCCAGTGCCCAGACAAAGTTGAGCGACTGCGAAATGAGAGGTGGGGGAGACATCCCCGATAGTCACCCAGCGTATTTTTTGGATATTTAACTCATAATTGGTAAGGACTTTTTAGTTCTACTTTGGTATAATTTTTATATGGAAGAACAATTAAAGACAGACGGAAGAATGGAGAAGTTATTTACACCAGAAGTTAGATTTGAGGTGTTAGATATTCAAGATGAGGTAAATATGATTATGGATTTTTGTATGCACAAAAATCCTAGCTTAGATTTTAGTGAAGTTGTATATAATACACATCCAGAACTTAGAAAAATGGTTGATGGAATAACTGATGAAAAGCAGTTTCGTGAACAATGTGAAAAATATGTTATTGATTATGTTAGTAAGAATAAAGATATTCTTGAAAAATCCAAGGAACATTTTCAAAGAATTTGGGAACAAATTGGTGGATCTATCCTAAATAGTCTTTCAAGAGATTTTGAAACTGATTTTCCAGAGGGAATAAAAGAAATTAAAGCGAATGTTTCTATTAATCCTATATGTCCTAGGTGTATTGATGAATGGACATTCAATTTATATCATAAGCTTTCTGATGTTTTGGTATTGAAGACCGTTATTCATGAAATAATACATTTTGTATATTTTAGAAAGTGGTCTAAAGTTTTTCCTGATTCTGATAGTAAAAAATATAGTGGTATGAATTCTGAATGGATATTAAGTGAAATTTTGGTTCATACAATTATAAATAATAATAAGATTTTCCAGAATATTTTGAAAAATGAAAAATCTGATGTATATAAAAAATGGAGGTCTATTAGAGTTGATGACAAAAAATTAGATGAGTATTTTGATGATTTTTATAAAGAACACGAAGAAGGAAAAATTTCTTTCGCTGATTTCTTGAAAAAATCTTGGGATGAGTATCAAAAACATAAAGATGTTATTGAAGGTAGTATTAAGAAATAGCGGTTTCTAGGATAAGGTAAAAACTTGGAATATAAAATGTTGCATCATTTTTTCTTTTAGAAATGCTTTTTAAGTTTTTATGTTATAATCTTTTTTATGCAAGAAAATTTGAGTGAAAATATTATAGAGGTAAAAAATTTAGTTAGAAATTTTAAAGAAATTAAGGCTGTTCGTGATATTACTTTTTGTGTTAAAAAAGGGGAGAGTTTTGCTTTTCTTGGGCCAAATGGTGCTGGAAAGACAACCACAATTAGAATGTTAACTACTCTTCTTGAACCGACTTCAGGAGACATTACTTTAAATAGTTTTAATGCTCATAAAAATCCAAATGAGACAAGACACTCTTTTGGAATTGTTTTTCAGGATCCAAGTTTAGATACTGAGCTTACAGCTTATGAAAATATGTATATTCACGCTGTTTTGTATGGTTTGAAGAAAGAAATATATATTAAACGAATTGAAGAACTAATGAAAATGGTTGAATTGTGGGATAGAAAAGATGACTTAGTTAAGAATTTTTCTGGTGGTATGAAAAGAAGACTTGAAATAGCTCGCGGACTTTTACATCACCCAAAAGTTCTTTTTCTCGACGAGCCAACAATAGGTCTTGATCCACAGACAAGAAATTACATGTGGAATTATATTAAGGAATTAAGAGAAAAAGAAGGACTTACTGTATTTTTTACAACTCATTATATGGAAGAAGTTGATAAGAATGCAGATCAAATAGCGATTATTGACCATGGCATAATTGTTGCTCAGGGTAAATCTGAAGATTTAAAAAGAAAGACTAATACAACAAATCTCGAAGACGCATTTTTAGCACTGACTGGAAAAGATATACGAGAATCTTTTGGAAGTGATGGAGCAAATAGAATGAAAATGTGGCATGGAAAGAGATAATATAAATATTATGATAATTTACATTTTATGGCTCAGACAAATAAAAAGATACCTTAGATCAAAATCAAGATTGATCGGTTCTTTGGGTCAACCCGTACTTTTTCTAGTGGCTTTGGGTTTTGGTTTCGGTCCGATTTATGCAAAAGCTGGTGGGGGAAACTATATTCAATTTTTGGCGCCTGGAATTATTGCCATGAGTATTTTGTTTACCGCGATTTTTGCAGGCATTGAAGTTATTTGGGATAAACAATTTGGGTTTTTGAAGGAAACACTTGTTGCACCAGTTAGCAGAATTACAATAATGTTTGGTAGAACACTTGGGGGAGCGACTGTTGCAACAATTCAAGGTTTGATAGTTTTTATTATTACCTTGTGTATTGGTTTCAGACCAGCATCTTTTTGGGGAGCAATTCTTTCAATTGTGATAATGTTTCTTGTTGCGATGCTTTTTACAGCACTTGGTACAGCAATAGCTTCACGTCTTGAAGATATGCAAGGTTTTCAGCTCATAATGAATTTCCTTGTTATGCCGATTTTCTTTTTGTCAGGAGCGCTTTTTCCAACAATAGGATTACCTGAAGCATTAACTATTATTACTAGAATTGACCCTCTTTCTTATGGAGTTGATGCACTTCACAATGTTTTGTCTGGAGTTTCTGGATTTGGTTTAGGTCTGGATTTAGCTGTGCTTTCAGTTCTTGTTGTAATAATAACAATAATCGGTGCCTGGCAGTTTTCTAAGATAGAGATATAAAATAGGATTATAACAAAAAAGTGGAATTTTGCTTCGCAAAATTCCACTTTTTTGTTATACTTTGATTATGGATAACTCAAAACATGACAAGATAACACCAACAGCAGATT
>Ga0118677_10003276_pt1 | contig 30932 bp, 31 predicted proteins | sample AliMusrvi5mmetaG_FD_86154 | JGI IMG/M metagenome (GOLD analysis project Ga0118677, IMG submission 86154) | reverse complement strand
CCAGATAATGGCGCTGACAACGCTGCCAGGGTGTTCCCGGATAATGTTTTTTGATCGCGTTCCGTATCCCTGGATGGTGATCACTGGTAAATAATCTTACGCCCTTTAGTCCCCGTTCTTTGAGCCCTTCAAAGAATTGATCCCAACTGGTATTGGTTTCACCCCAGGCAGTTTCTAAGGCCAGAAAACGGCGAAACCCATGCTGATCTATCCCTAAGGCAGTAAGAACCGCTATATCGGTTATTTTTGAGCCTATTCGACATTTATCATACCGGGCATCAATGATCACGTAGGGGTAGTCCTCCGTAAACGATCGATTACGCCATGCATCAAGTTCTGAATCCAACTGACCGGCAAATCGACTGATGGTCTCGGATGAAAAATCACGCCCAAGAAGTTCCTCGGTAATCTGCTTCATCTTCCGGGTGGATACTCCTTGAAAATAGGCCTCCGCTAAAGCTAATACCAAGGCTTTCTCGCTTCGTTGATAACGCTCAAGGATACTGGGGTAAAACTGTCCATCCCGAGTCTGGGGAATCAGCAGGTTCAACGATCCAACCCGAGTGTTCAGTTGACGTGGCTTATACCCATTACGGTATGTTTTTCGGTCTTCCGACCGCTCGTAACTGTCAACCCCGGTGTGAGCGTCCCGCTCCAACTCCATGATTGATTTTAACCCTATCTCTATTATCCTTCCCAATAAATCTGAACTTTTGGTCTCGGTTAATAAGTTTTGGAACTCATCCAAAAAATCTTTTGTAACTTTCGTTTGTGTTTTTGCCATGGCTGATGTTTTTATGTTTAATGACCTTATACGTCATTTTTTCAGCCGTGGCTTTTTTAATTTTACAGAAACAAAGTTACACTACGAAAACAGGGGAGAATTGAATGGATTTTGATAATTTCGCATTTCCCCCGTGGGGGTTTTCATTTACAAAATATTATGGGAAAGATCACTTTGGACGGGATGGAGTTTTTTGCTTACCATGGTTGTTTTAAGGAAGAACAGCTGATCGGGACAAAATTCGTCGTCGACCTCTGCCTAGAAACAGATACTTCGGCGGCTGAACAAAGTGATCATCTGAACGATACGGTAAATTATGTAAGCCTTTACAATGTTGTGAAAACAGAAATGGATCAAAAGTCCCATCTTCTGGAGCATGTGGCCAGTCGTATCATCAATACGATCAATGAGCAGTTCCCGGCCATTGCCGGTATAAACCTCACCATTTCCAAGCTTAACCCGCCGGTAGGAGGGAAGATGAAGCAGATCAGTTTCACTACCGAATGGACCCGGACATGCTGATTTACCGTGTACCATGTACCATGTACAAATGGGAATCTGAGCCTGCGAGGGTTAATCACTGATAATCAATTGTCTGAACCCTGAATGCCGATATTTGTACATTGTACATGGTACATTGTACATTTTTTTTACCTTTGCACTCCCTAAACAACAGGGTATCGTGGCCGAGTGGTCAGGCAGAGGTCTGCAAAACCTCGTACAGCGGTTCGACTCCGCTCGATACCTCAGCAAAAAAGGCCTTTCACAAATTCCGGAAGGCCTTTTTTCATAATTATATATTCTCTATTTTTGTTTTTTGCCGAATGAGGACAAAGGTTCTGATCTTCCTGGTATTTTTCATGCCTTCCTCGGTTTTGTGCCAGCAGGAGGCCATTTTTAAACATGGTTACTATATAAACACCAAAGGTGATACTGTCAGGGGCCTGATTGCCAATATCAACAGTGCCGGCCTTATTTTCAAAGACAGTCTTGGAAAGAGGGATTCTCTTTATCCCTCCAAAGTAAAAGCTTACCACCGTGCAGGGTGCGATTACAAACTCTGGTACCTTCCCGACCAGCAAAGGGATGGATTTCTCGCCCATCTCCAGAAAGGAAGAATTGAACTTTATGCCTGCATAATCCCTGAAACCGGTTCGGTTACCGGAGCTACAATGGCAGGGTTATTTTTTGGCGGGGTCTTAGCCTATTCAATATCGTCATCTGTAAGCCATACATCATCAGGTAAATCAGCTGATTATGATAAATATTATAATGTCTGTGGGTATTATGTAAGGAAAAATCCTTCAGATTCACTGTTGGTCATACCTAAAGGAAACCGGAAGTTTACAGCCGTGATGTACCGGCTGATGTCAGATGAAAGGGATGTAATCCGGAGTATTGCCGATGACGCCTTTATCTATGAAAACCTTCCTGCGATCATCAGGCAGTATAATGCTTATGCTGAACAGCTGAAACTTCCCCTCAATTAAACGTTTTATTTCTCCCTCGGGTAGAACAGGTATTCGCTTATCAATACCAGGACCAGGGTGAATATACTGCTCAGTATAATCCTTATAAAGGTTAAGAAAAACTCGGTAAACCTGAAAGCTTCTAGGTAAAACAGTACAAAATGATGGATCAGTATCAGGCTAATCGAATAATACAGGAACCATTTCAGGCCCTGGTTTTTCAGCGAAGGACTGTCACCCATCAGGGAATCAGGCCCGGTTGATATCAGGCTGATAATATGCGGACGTGCATAAGCCATGGCCAGGCAGGCCGAGGTATTCAGGCCGAGAGTATTGGTGAATATATCAACTCCGGCGCCTACCAAAAATGAAAGAAGCAATAAGAGGCCGCCCGGAGTCTCATAGGGGAGGAGAAGTATGAAATAAACATAGAAATACGGATTGATAAACCCTCCCAGGTAGATATTGTTGAGGATCAGTACCTGGATCAGGATAAGAAAGAAGAATCTCAAAATGTTGTTAAAAACTACTTTTGAAGTTGTCATTATCCTGGATTTATTCGCTTTTAAATGTTGCTTTAAGCTCCTCTTTTTCTTTTCTCATCAGGTCAACAACGATCTCAACATATCCAAGACTGTTGAAATCGGTTGAAAACAATATTGTGCCGTAATTGAAATTCTCGTCGGTGGCCACGGTAAAACTGCTGATGGTCCCTATTAATATGCCTTCAGGAAAAATATCAGAATTTCCACTTGTTACGATTGTATCACCTTCCTTAATATTGACATGTTTGGGGACTTCCTTTACGCTACCGTACCTGTAATTACCCCCGGGCCATTCCACGTTTACAAGCTGGTTATTCTTTTTAAACTTTCCCGATATTTTACTGTCCTTGTTCAGCATCGAAAGAATCCAGCTGAAATGCGGTGATACACTCACTACCTGCCCTACAATACGGTTTCCAATGATTACTCCCATATGATTTTTCACTCCCTGCAAGCTGCCTTTGCTGATCATCAGGAAGTTGTTCCTTTTATTGGTGGTATTGCTTATGACTTTTGCACTGATATACCGGTACTGAAGCTGGTATACCGTGTCTTTCCTGTAAAAAGAATAAGCGTCGGACTTATAATAGGCATCAGGCAGCCTGGAATGCAGTTTAGCCATTTCCTCAACCAGGGCCTGGTTGGTATTGCGAAGCGAAAAATATTCGGAAATGTTCCTGAAAGTCCTGTTCACGGCCCCGGTAAACGTGCTGGAAATATCATATACCGCCGAATTCTGGAATTCATTGAAATTGAACAGCAGCGAAAGTGAAAATGCTTCCAGCAGCAGAAATAACAAAATGAAATAGTGTGTGCGGAGGAATACCAATAAGTTCCGCATATACCGGATTTACTTGATCAGGAAGGTGAATTTATCGAAATTTTTCAGGGCTATGCCGGTTCCCCTTGCCACAGCCCGTAAAGGATCTTCGGCAACATGAACCTTTAACTTAGTTTTCAGATGAATTCGTTTGTCGAGCCCCCTTAACAATGCGCCTCCTCCTGTCAGATAGATGCCGGTTTCAAAGATATCGGAAGCAAGCTCAGGAGGAGTCATTTCAAGAGCATTAAGAACGGCAGCTTCAATCTTTGCAACTGATTTATCAAGGGCATGTGCTATTTCGGCATGATTTACAATAACTTCCTTTGGGATGCCTGTAAGAAGGTCGCGCCCATGCACTGCATAATCGGGTGGAGGATTATCAATGTCGACCAAGGCGGCTCCCACTTCGATTTTAATCCTCTCGGCAGTGCGTTCCCCTATATTGATATTATGCTGTTTACGCATGTATTCTTCAATATCTGAGTTGAATTCATCTCCGGCAATGCGGATCGATTTATTGTTTACAATGCCTCCTAAAGCAATTACCGCGATCTCACTAGTGCCTCCCCCGATATCAATGACCATGTTGCCTATTGGTTCAAGCACATCAATACCAATCCCGATCGCGGCGGCCATGGGTTCATGGATAAGCCTTACTTCCTTGGCTCCGGCTTGTTCAGCGGAATCTTTCACCGCTCTTTCTTCGACTTCGGTAATCCCTGAAGGGATACAGATAACCATTTTCATTGCCGGGGGGAACCATGATTTTCCGATCTCAATCATCTTGATCATTTCCCGTATCATATGCTCTGCGGCCTGGAAGTCGGCAATGACCCCACCACGCAATGGGCGGATGGTCTTGATGTTCTCATGAGTTTTCCCATGCATCATCTGCGCTTTCTTGCCAACAGCTATGATTTTTCCCGAACTTCTTTCTATAGCGACAATAGAGGGTTCGTCAACAACAACCTTATCATTATAAATTATAATAGTATTGGCAGTCCCCAAATCGATAGCAATCTCCTTAGTGAATAATCCCATTGTTTTTTAATGTTTAAAGTGGCGTATACCCGTAAATACCATAGCCATGTCATGCTCATCACAAAATTTCACCGAGTCGTCATCACGTATTGAGCCGCCCGGTTGAACAACAGCCGAGATTCCTGCATTGAATGCAATTTCAACTGAATCTGCAAAAGGGAAATATGCATCAGATGCCATCACGGCACCTTTCGTATCAAATCCAAAAGTGTTTGCTCTCAGTATGGCCTGCCTCATGGCATCAACACGGGACGTCTGCCCCATTCCGCAACCTATAAGCTGCCTGTTTTTTGATATGACTATCGTATTCGATTTCAGGTGTTTAACAATTTTATTTGCAAATAATAATTCCATGGTTTCGGCAACAGAAGGCTTCTTTTTTGTAACAAAACTGAAATCGGCCTCTGTTTCATTGTAAAGGTCCTTGTCCTGCTCAAGAACCCCGTTAAGTACCGATTTAAACTGCCTGGAACTGAATGATAACGCATTCTGCCGCAAAATTATTCTATTTTTCTTTGATTTTAAGACTTCCAGTGCATTCTTTTCATATTCAGGCGCAAGAAGAATTTCAAAAAACAGTTTGTTCAGTTCCTCAGCGGTTGCCATATCCATTCTTCGGTTGATAATTACGATGCCTCCGTAAGCCGACAGCTTATCACAGGCCAGGGCATCCAGGTAGGCTTCTTTGATTGTCTCCCTGCATGCAACTCCGCATGGATTAGTGTGTTTTATAATAGCAACGGCCGGTTCGGTAAATTCGGCAACCAGGTTTACAGCAGCATCGATATCAACGATGTTGTTGTAAGAAAGCTCTTTCCCATGAAGCTGATCAAAATTTCTTCCTAAATTCCCATAAAAAGTCCCTTTCTGGTGAGGGTTTTCTCCATACCTCATCGCTGACGAAATCATATGGCTCTGCTTAAAAGCCTGAATTTTTTCCCTTCGGTTGAAATAATTGAAGATCTGCGTATCATAATGGGAAGAAACATTGATTGCCTGGGCTGCAAAATGTCTCCTCTCCATGGCAGTCGTAAAACCATTCTTTTCTTCAAGCAGTTTCATAAGGGATTTGTAAAACTCAGCCGACGGAATAACAACAACATGCCGGTAATTCTTGGCGGCAGCCCTGATAAGTGAAATACCCCCTATATCAATCTTTTCAATAATCTCTTCTTCATTATCCGTGGCATCCACCGTCTTCTCAAAAGGATACAGGTCCACGATCACAAGGTCAATCGATGGGATGTCAAAGTGTTCAATATCCTTTACATCCGACAGCTGGTCCCTCCTCCATAGAATACCCCCGAAAACTTTGGGATGAAGCGTCTTCACCCTGCCGCCGAGGATCGAAGGATAAGTTGTCACTTCTTCTATGGATGTCGCCTGGATTCCCTTGCTCTTAAGAAAATCATAAGTGCCTCCCGTTGAATAAATATGCACATTATGGGCTTCCAGGGTTTTTGCAATTTCTTCAATCCCGTCTTTCGAATAGACCGAGATAAGCGCCGAAGTAATTTTTATTTGATCGATCATAGTATTGATTGTAACTGAGAACGTATTTTTTCGTCTAAAACAAATAAGCTCATTTTCCTGCAATGATATTAAAAATAGCGGGATTTTGCAATAAATACTGCTTAGTTTTTAAGGATTTACGTAACTTTACTCGCTGTGAAACGATTTCAGGCATATCTTATTTTTCTTAGGCTCTTCAGGGAAAGTTATCTTTTTGCCTTGCAGGCAATTGTGGTCAATAAAGTCAGGACTATCCTGTCGCTGCTGGGCATCACCATAGGTATTTTCTGCGTAATCTCCGTCTTCACGGTTTTTGATTCCATGGAATCGGCCATCAGGAAAAGCATAGCTTCGCTTGGAAGCAATGTTTTATATGTAGAAAAATGGCCGTGGTCCATGGGTTCTGATTATCCGTGGTGGAAATATTACCAAAGACCCGAAGCCACGCTTTCAGACCTGCATGAAATCGAAAGGAGAAGCAGCCTTTCCGAAAATTCTGCTTTTTTTTCCCAGGTTAGCAAAACTGTCAAATTCAGGAGTAATTATATTGAAAACGTTGGCATCATGGGCGTTTCCACCGATTTTGACAAGGTATGGAAATTTGAAATCGCCAGCGGGAGGTATTTTTCGGCCAACGAAGATGCCAGCGGCCGCCCTATCGCCATTATCGGGGCAGATATTGCCACCGGACTGTTTCCCAACCAGGAAGCCATCGGCCAGAAAATCAAAATATTCGGCAGAAATATTGAGGTCATCGGGGTGATGAAGAAAGAGGGGGAGGATTTTTTTGGCAACAGCAACGACAAGGCCGTTTACCTTCCTGTCAATTATTTTAAAACACTGGTGGACCTTAAAGATGTGGGGACTACCATTGCCGTGAAAGCCATGCCTTTGGTATCAAATGCCGAACTTAAAGATGAACTTACCGGAATAATGCGCTCTATCAGGAAAATAAAACCTTCGGCCGAAGATAACTTCGCCATCAACGAAACAGATATTATAGCCAAGGGTTTCGACAGCCTTTTCGCTGTTATTGCAATGGTGGGCTGGATCATCGGTGGGTTCTCACTCCTGGTAGGAGGCTTTGGAATAGCCAATATCATGTTCGTTTCAGTTAAGGAAAGAACCAACCTGATAGGTATACAAAAAGCCCTGGGTGCGAAAAACTACTTTATATTGCTACAGTTCCTGTTTGAAGCCATCTTCCTCTCATTGATCGGAGGCGTTGTGGGCTTGCTTATAATACTTATAATGACAGTGGTTGTTTCCCATACAACAAGCTTCCACCTTATCCTCACCCAGGGAAATATTATACTGGGAATAGGTGTTTCGGCAATAATAGGACTGATTTCCGGGATAATCCCCGCGTTCTCCGCTTCAAGGCTTGACCCTGTGGAAGCCATGCGGTCAAATATGTGAAACCCTTGTCAGAAAGGCCAGAACTGGTTGTCGTTCCAGATCTTTTCCTTCAGCTCATTGTCAATATCATTCAGAACTTTCAGATGGCCTTTTTCCCAATCGGCAAGCCATTGGTATAAAGCTTTCTCGTTGGGATCGCTTGTTAGCCCGGCCTGTTTTGTATAAACATCGATAGCCCTCTTTTCAAAATCAACCGCGGCAGAAATGGCAGCCGCCTCAAACCCTGCCGAAGAGATCTTCTTCTTCATGTCTTCACTCAGGATCAGGTTTACAAATTCTTCATTTTCAAGGTCCGACAACTTTACATGGGCAAACTTATGCTCTTTCTCATAATGCACAAACTGGTCTGAAAGAAACTTTACATGCTTTGTTTCCTCTTCGGCCATAACGTGGAAAATATGACTGATATCTGGGTCACTTGAATTTTCAGCCACTTTCGCATAAAATGCAAAACCTCTTTTTTCCATGAGAATGGCCATTTTCAGGATGTCGATTGCTTTATTGGTTTCCATATGAATAATTTATTTACAGCATAATTCCATTAATACTCCTTTTGTTGACTTCGGATGAAGGAACCCTATTTTCAGACCTTCTGCCCCCTTGCGCGATTGCTTGTCGATTAGTTCGATTCCTGCTTCTTTCGCTTCATTCAGCGCTGTGTCAGTATCTTCAACTGCGAAAGCAAGATGATGTACTCCCTCGCCTCTTTTCTCAAGGAATTTCCCAATCGGGCCCTCAGGATCAGTGCTTTCGAGCAGCTCAATCTTGGTCTGCCCTATCATGAAAAAGGCCGTCCTCACTCTCTGGTCTTTCACTTCTTCTATAGAATAGCACTTTGTTCCCAGGATTTTTTCATAAAACGGGATGCATTCATCCAGGTTCTTTACGGCTATTCCAATGTGCTCAATATGAGTTGGTTTCATAAATCAGTAGTCTTTTTTTGTTAATCAATTAACAAGATATGGCAAAAATACAGGGATTTTTGGAATTCCCAATGCCATTTTGTCTTTGTTGTCAGTTGCATTATTAAACGTACTTTCTTTCAAAGTATTCTTCCCTTCTGCTTCAAAACCTTGTCCAGACTGGGAATTGGACTCAATCCCGCTCCTCATAAAATAAAAATATATTCATGGTTTTGTATAATGGCATAATATTTGTTTTAATTTTGGACCGTTTTAGTCTATTAGTCGAATTTAAAGCTTGAACAATTACAAACATGGTAAATAAAGATGAAATAAGAGGATCGGTCCTGAAGGTTGCACAGGAAATATTCAGCAGGTATGGTTTTCATAAAACCACCATGGATGATATAGCAAAGGGGATGGGAAAGGGTAAAAGTTCCATTTATTATTACTTCAGCAGCAAGGAAGATATTTTCTCGGCTGTAGTCGAAAAAGAATTGTCGGAACTAAGGTCCAAGATCATCACATCGGTTGCCCTGGCCATGGACCCGAAGGAAAAGCTTAAGGCATATGTGAACGAAAGGATGCAGGGCCTCAGGAACCTGGTTAACCTTTACAATGTGCTCAGGACCGAATTCATCTCCCAGCGTGATTTTACTGATAACATCAGGTTGAAAACCGATGAGGAGGAGATCCGGATAATTAAAAACATACTTGACGAGGGTGTTTCGGATGGAATTTTTCACCTGGACGATACCTATCTTACGGCTATTGCCCTTGTTACTGCACTTAAAGGAATGGAAGTTCCTCTCGTTGTTACACAAACAGGGGAAAATCCCCTGGAAATGAGGCTCGATCGCCTTCTCGATGTATTGTTTTACGGAATGCTCAAGAGATAATTACCCCTGTATTAATTCAGATTGATCATGAAAACTAAAGTCAAAATAATTTTATTTGCCCTGCCACTTATTTTATTGCAGGGTAATTCACTTCTGGCTGCCAGGCCTGATGTTGTGAGGAAATTATCCTTTGACCAGGCTTTGGAGCTTACCTATCAGAACAGCCATGTGCTGAAGCAGGTGAATTACCTCCAAAAGCAAAAGGACCAGGAAAGGGTAGCGGCCAGGGGCTTGTATTTCCCTACGATAGGAGTAACTGCCAGCGCGGTTATCATGTCGGACCCCATTACCCTGGATCTGAACCCGGTGAAGGATGCTATCACACCATTGTATAAAACTCTTGGCAGTTACGGAAAGTTCGGTGATGTTCCCGGGCTGCCCGATGATGTGGCGACCCAGGTCATCCGTCAGAAACTGAGTGCAGGCTTAGGCGAGATCCAGAACCAGGACTGGAACCAGGTGATACAGAAACAACAGTTTGCAGTAGTAGCTGCAACCCTGCAGTGGCCGGTTTTTACAGGCGGAAAGATCCTGATCGCCAATAAATCGGCCGAGATCCAGAAACAGGACGTAAAAGATGTTTCACGCCAGAAGGAAGGAGAACTGATGAGCGAACTGGTCGAAAGATATTACGGGCTTTGCCTGGCTTCATCGGTGGTAAAAGTTAGGACCGAGGTTTATGCCGGACTCCGGCAACACCTTGAAGATGCCGGGAAACTGGAGGAACAGGGAATCATTTCCAAAGCCGACCTGCTGCAGGCAAAGGTTTACCATGCCCAGGCAAACAGGGAACTCAGCAGGGCCATTCAGAATTCCGGTATTGTAAACCAGGCACTCACAAATACCATGGCCATCGACGACAGTTCACAGATCGAGCCGGTTTCAGGATTATTTTACCTGGATTCCATAGAGCCTGAATCTTATTTTACCAGCCTTTCTGCGACCAGGAACCCCCTGCTAAGCCAGATAGAGACTAAAAAGCTGCTATCGGTCCAGAAATTCAAAGCCGAGAGGTCCGAATTTTTTCCTTCAATTGCCCTGCAGGGCAGCTATGATATTGTGAACAAAGATCTTTCAACCTATATACCCGATTGGGAAGTAGGTATAGGTTTGAAATGGACCATTTTTGACGGGGTTGCCAGGCTGGGCAAGGTCAAGGCGGCTTCAATGCAAACCAAACAGGTCGAGGAATACGGGGTCAAGGCCCAGTCTGATATAGCGACCATGATCAATAAGCTTTATCACGAACTGGATATGTACCGCGAGCAACTTGCCGAGCTTGAAACCGCAAGGCAATACGCCGAGGAATATCTCAGGGCAAGGGATAAGGAATTCCATGAAGATATGACTAATTCAACACAGGTAATTGATGCAAGGCTGGCACTGGCACAGGTCAGGACCGAACGCCTGCAGGCAATGTATAATTACGATCTTACCCTTGCACGTTTACTGGAATATTCGGGCATCCCCGGAGATTTTCCTGCCTATTCCAAAAGAAACGGGGTCAAATCAGAAACCTATCAATGATATGAATAGTAAAGAAATAAATAAATCCGTCATGAATAAAAAAGGTATAATACTGGCATCTGTGGGCATTGTTGCACTACTGCTCCTGGTGATTTATTCCGTAATCGTAATAAGCCATCCCCGCACATTTGAAGTCCAGGGTGAAGTTGACGCAACCCAGGTCAGGGTAGCTTCCAAGGTAGTTGGTCGTCTCGACAGTTTGCCGGTCCATAAGGGGGATGCGGTAAAAAAGGGACAATTGCTGTTCACACTTAAAAGCCCCGAAATAGGGGCAAGGCTCGATCAGGCCAATGCGGCATTGCTTGGCGCCCAGGCACAGAACGACAAGGCCATCACCGGGGCCGAAGCCGAAGACATAGAGGCTGCAAAAAACATGTACATGAAGGCCATGGCGGCTTACGAGCTTGCACAAAAAACTTACGAAAGGATCAATAACCTGTATAAGGACGGGGTTGTTCCCGCTCAGAAAAAAGACGAGGCTGAAACACAGATGAGGGCGGCGCTTGAGACCGCCAATGCAGCAAAAGAAATCTGGAATAAAGCCAAAAAAGGCACAAGGGTTGAGGATAAGGAAGCCGCTAAGGCTATGGTTTCAAGGGCCCAGGGTGCAATCGAAGAAGTTAAAAGTTACCTCAGCGAAACCAGTATTAGCTCACCAATGGACGGGGAGGTTGCCGACATTATTGCAGAATCAGGGGAGCTTGTCTCGGCCGGGTATCCTGTACTGACCATTGTCAACCTGAGTGACTGCTGGGTCACGTTCAACCTTCGGGAGGATCTGCTGGCTTCAGTCAGGATGGGCAGTACGTTCAGCGCCAAAGTGCCGGCTCTGGGGAATAAGGAAATCCGCCTTAAAATAAGTTATATACATCCCATGGGAAATTTTGCAACATGGAATGCCACAAAAACTTCAGGCGATTTTGATATGAAAACTTTTGAAGTCCATGCCAGGCCTGACCAGTCTGTTGAAGGCCTGAGGCCGGGAATGAGCGTTCTGGTTGACTGGAAAAATGTTAAAGAACCGTCAGGAAAATGAAAACTCCCCGGAATAACCGGTTTACTGAAGTTCTTGGCAGGGAGCTGGGAAGGTTGTTTTCCGACAAGGTTTACCTTTTTATCGGTATCATAGCTCCTCTTATTGGCTTCGGCATGATCACCTGGATCTTTTCCGCTGATGTCCCCAGGAAACTTCCCGTGGCCATAGTCGATCTGGACCATACAGCTCTTTCAAGGCAGATTTGCAGGATGGTTGACGCAACGGCCATTGCTTCCGCCGATAAAAGCTATACGGACCTGCCGGAGGCTTCACGGGCGATGGTTTCGGGCAAGGTCGACGGAGTGATCTGCATTCCTGAACATACCGAAAAAAATATTCTTAACGGCCAGGCTGCCGATGTGGCCGTTTATATAAACAATGCTTATCTCATAAAAGCCGGCTTGTTAAAAAGCGGGATACAAAAGGTCCTTACAAGCCTGTCGACAGGGTTAAGGGTAAGATCCCTGATGATGACAGGTGACAACGGGAACCAGGCATTATCAAAAACTATGGCTGTACGCTTAAGACCGGTATTACTGTTCAATCCTTACACAAGCTACGAGTACTACCTTACATTGCTGCTGTTACCGGTCTTGCTTACGGTCTTTGTGCTTTTCGGAACCATTTATGCTCTCGGCACGGAGCTGCAGTATGGAAGCGGCGGGGAATGGTTTGCCGCATCAGGGAATAACCTGGTCATTGCGATGACGGGAAAGTTAGTCCCATACTGTGTAATTTTTTACATGCAGGCCATGGTAATGAACCTGGTGTTTTTCAGTGTGCTCGGGCTCCCATTAAATGGTCATCTCGGGCTGATAATTATTTCTGAATTATTGCTGATCCTTGCCTACCAGTTCATGGCAGTTTTTTTTGTTACAATCATGAAAAACATGAGGCTGGCCTTATCCATTGCAAGCGCTTACACCATGCTGGCTGTGACTTTTGCGGGGCTTACATTTCCTTCATTCGGTATGCCTGATATTGCCAGGGTTTTCAGCAGGGTTTTCCCGTTTTCATACTGGCTTGAATTATTTTCAGGCCAGACCCTCAGAGGCGAGCCATCGGCAAATGCCATCGTACAGATGCTTTTTATCTCCGTCTTTATCCTGGCAGGGGCCTTGCTTACGCCACGCCTGAGGTACATTTTAACAACCCCCAAATACCAGGGAAAAATCTGAAAGGGCCATGAAAAAAATACTTAAAAACAGCCTTTCAAATATTTCCGGGATTTTCGTCTCAGAGATCAGGGAATCATTCATGGACGCAGGTACGGTCCTTATATTTATTGTAGCGGTGATACTTTATCCCATGTTATATTCCATTGGGTATATCAACCAGACCATAAAAGAAATTCCCGTCGCGGTAATTGACCAGGACCATTCGGCTCTAAGCAGGCAGTATTCGAGGATGCTCGACGCAACCGAACAGCTTAAGGTAAGTTGCAAGCCCGGGAGTTTAAAAGAGGCTGAAGCCTTGTTTTACCAAGGGGCAATTCATGGGGTAGTGCTGATCCCTGAAAATTTTGAAAAAGAAATCCTAAGCCGCAGGCAGGCCGATGTGACGGTTTATTGCGATGCCGGTAAATTCTTCGTTTACAAGCAGGTTTACACAGGTGCTGCTTTTGCCACGGGAACCCTGAATGCAGGGGCCGAAATCAAATCCCTGCTGGCCCGCGGAAGTTCGTGGAATGAGGCCCTAAACCGCGTCGAAGGACTTAATGCCCAATTTTTCGAACTGTACAATCCTTCATCAGGATATTGCACCTTCATCGTACCGGGAATCCTCATCATTGTCATCCAGCAGTCCCTTCTTGTGGGCATCGGCCTGCTTTTCGGGAAAAACAATGAACGCAGGAAGTTCATCGTTGATGGTGAATCAGTTCCTTCAGTCACCCATAACCTGGATACAGTATTGGGAAAAGCCACGGCATATGTCGTACTTTACCTCTTCACCACCCTGGTTACGCTGGTTCTTTTGTACCACTGGCTGTCGTTTCCCGAAAAAGGAAGTTTCTGGCCGGTTTATCTGATGCTTATACCATTCCTGTATGCCGTTTCCTTTCTGGGAATTGCGATCGGTTCATGGTTTAAAAAAAGGGTTCATGCGCTGATGTTCATTGTTTTTATTTCGCCAATGGTATTTTTCCTGACCGGTGTGGCCTGGCCTTTCGAATCATTGCCGCCCCTGATGAAAATGCTGGCTTATGTGTTTCCTTCGACCCCGGTGATACCGGCCTTTATCAAGTTAAGGCTGGTGGGCGGAGGCATACATTCAATAACACATGAATGGATTGTTCTGATCATCCAGGCTTCAACTTATTTTATTCTCGCAGTATTTTCTTACCGCTTTGCCATGAAAACAAATAAGCATGCCGAATTGGCCAAAGCAGCTTAATGACTTTAAGACACAGGATCTATATGGTTTTTGGTTAATACTTACGTTCTTTTATACCCTGATCCTGTGTCTTTTTTCTTTATCTCCTTATCTTTACCAGTGGTTTTACTTTTTTGTCAATTCTCAAACTGACCTTTAATGGAAAGCTTTTTCTCGGGCTGTAAACTGAAAATCGGGCAGATTGTTTTTGTTTTGCCTTCCGAAGTCCCTGATCTGCTTCGTAATGGAGCCTGTATTGTGGATGTAAGGACAGAACTGGAAACTGAGATCAAGGCCTTTGGTGCTGAGAATGTTGTTTACATGCCTTTTGATGAACTGGACGCTAAATGGGTTTCCCTTCCCCTTGAAAAGCCCCTTATTTTTGCTGATGCCGTTGGGCTTCACAGCAAAGAAGCAGCAGAAAAGATGCACAGTAAGGGATATTGTGTGGTTGCCAGCCTTAGTGGCGGAATTGCCGACTGGGAAAAAGACGGGATGCCGATGAAAGCAGGAAAGTACCAGGAATTAAATGGCCCATGCCCCTGCATGATCAGGCCGCACGAGAGAAAATAACCAGGCCACAGCTCTTATTTCTTCTTCTCCGGAATGTCGTGAAAGTAATTCGGCTTGAAATTCGGGGGACTGTAAATATGGATAGAGGCGGCCCGCTTGTCGGAATGATTGAAAATTTCATGTAATATAATATTCCCCTGCTTGTAAGCGATACCCCCGGCAGGAAGAACGCTGCTGCTTAACAATTCCGGCTTTTCTGATAATTCATAAACATTCTCGGTCACTTCACTTTGAAGTATCCGTACCAGGCAACCGTTTACTGGGTGATCGTGAACAGGGCAGCCCTGGTGAACCTCCCAGCAAAGAATAAGCATCTCAAGCAGGTCATTGATCTTTACGAGATTCCGGGCATAGTGATCAGCATTGTACTTTTCAAATTGTTTCCAGTCTTCCCCCTTATAACCTTCTATTATAGGTCCCATGTCTTTCAGTTTTTGCCCGCTTCTGAGTCCATCGTCCAGGGCATTGAATAATTCTTCCAGATTGCTCATTTATACTTATTTTCAGGACAAAAGTACCAAGACGGGCTGATTAAGAAGGTGTTTTATTATTCCCGGGAAGATGAAATTTTACAGGTTTTATTCAGAACCTACCGGCTGAGCCTCATGAAAAAACCTTCACAAACTGTTTAATTTCATAAGTTTGCGAAGGTTTTGGTGGAGTATAGGGGAGTCGAACCCCTGACCTTTAGACTGCCAGTCTAACGCTCTAGCCAACTGAGCTAATACCCCTTGGGGCTGCAAAATTAAAAAATTTTACTTTGCCACGACATTGTAATACAACATACTTGCATGAAACGCATATTTGCCGCCATAAAAATCGATCCTGGCGAGAAATTCATGAAATCCTTCAGGGAGATCAGATCGGGACTGAATTCCGAGAATATTAAATGGGTTGAAGAGCGTAATATTCATATCACGATTAAATTTTTCGGAGAAACCAACGAAAGCCTTTTACCCGGTATTTCGATTGCACTCGGTAAAATTGCCCATAATAGTGGATTGTTAACTTTCCGACTGTCGGGACTCGGCCTCTTCGGAAGCCGGTATCAGCCAAGGGTGGTCTGGTCAGGGATTGACCCTGTTGAACCTATGACAGGTTTTATGAAGACCGTTCAGAAAGAAATGGAAAAGTTTGGTTTTGAATCAGACCGTCAGAATACAGTGCCTCACCTCAGCCTGGGAAGAATAAAATTCCTAAAGGATAAGCAATTGTTTCAGAAGGTTATGGATGCGAACCGGGAGATTCATTCAGATGTCATACAAACGGAAGAATGCATTTTATATGAAAGTATATTGCAGAAGGAAGGCCCCCGCTATATCGTTCTCGGGAAGTTTCCATTCGGGAAATAAAAAATGGCCGGTTATTCAAGGCCGGCCATTAAAACCTGATGAGCAAAAGTTCACTGATTATTTTCGGTTTTATCTTTCCCTTTAATACGGTTTGCAATAATATAGAATATCATTAATGCTATACCGCCGAACAGGCAAATCATGGAAAAAAAGGCAGCTTCTTCTTCCATGCTGGTTGAAGTTGCAATGATTTTTCCTGCGATAATGCCAAGGCCAATGCCTATAAATATCATTCCCCATTTAAGGGATCCGAGAATATTGCCTTTGGTTTCAAGGCTGGTAGCGCTTACTCCGCTTCTGATAAGGTTCATCCGTTCCTTATGCCTTACACCCATGTAAACAATGCCAATTACCATGGCAAAGACTGAGATCGGTACAATAATTTCTGCATTCATATCCGCGTGTGTTAAGGGTTTTGTGTGTATTCTGTCCCTTTTGACGCAAATGTGATTAATAAGTTACAAGGATTATCAGTGGACGATGAACTTGGTGGTAAAGAAACCGTTCTCGTTGAACACTTTAAGGAACATCATCCCGTGAGGGAAAGCCGAAGCGTCAATTTCAAGGGTGGAAGCCGGTCCGGTCCATTCAATGCAGGAATGATAGAGTACCATTCCCAGCTGATCCAGGATATACATTTCATAATGGTCTTCGGATCCATTGCTGTGAACATAAAATTTTCCCGAAACCGGATTTGGGGTAATGGTGATTTCGGACCCGAATTTGTTTTCCTTAATCCCGCTGCAATTCTTTATAAAAATTTGTTTTATTGATGCCTGACCGTTACCGCAGGAATTGATACCAAAAGCTGTAACAGGACCTGAAACGGCATATATTCCGAATTCCACGCTGATACGGTTTGTTTGCTGCCCTGAACTTATAACAGCGCCCTGCGGAAGGGTCCAACCGTAAGAAGTTGCAAAGGGGACCGGGCTGATGAAATAGTTGTAATTCCCTGTTCCTTTGCAAACAGTATCTGTTCCGGTAATAGCCCCTGCACTTGACGGGAGTGAATCCAGGCCTACCTGTATCGATACCGGAGGTCCTGTACCACAGGTATTCTCACCGGAAACACTGATTTCTCCTGCCGAAATTCCCCACTTCACAGTAACCGAATTTGTTCCCGCTCCATCAAGAATCTTTGCATCGCCCGGGATATTCCAGATATAAGCCAGTGCATGTGGGATAGTATCGGTATGATAATTCCCGGTATCGGACTGGCAGAGGTGGGAAGGTCCGTTAATCCCCGTGGATGCAGCCGGAATGCCGGTTACGCTCACCTGCAGAACACTGGGAACGCTGGTTCCGCAGGAGTTACCTATGATCACCGAGACGGTACCCGGATTATTTCCCCATTTAAGCAGGATTTCCGGTGTATTTTGTCCCGATTGAATGATTGCCCCTGAAGGGACCGTCCATGAATAAGATTTTGCCTCTTCAACCTGGTTAACGGAATAATGGCAAACCGAATCGGCACAAACCTGGGCAGGGCCAATAATTGGAGAGGGGGGCAATGGAATGGTTTCCACGTAAACCATAATGCTGTCGGCCGAGACGCTGAGAGTCTGGTCGGTAACCATTATATAATACATTGTATTTACAAGGGGTGTCGCAACCGGGTCGGAAATAGTCGGATCGGATAAGGTTGCTTCAGGAGACCATAAATAAGTAAAAGGGCCTGTTCCTCCTTCGGTGGTAACCGAAAGTTGTGAATACTGGCCCTGGCAAATAGTATCGGGCAGGGCATGGGCCCTTGCAATTAAAAGTGCACGCTTTGTCTGCCCGGTAAGTTCAAAAGAAACGGCAAAAAGGAAAATCGCAAGTATTGAATATTTCATGGTAAAAAAACATCTGCCCCTGAATTCAAATCCCTACAAAAATACAAAAAACACTCTGGTTTCCAACAGGTTTTGTAATTTTACAATTGCATCTTCGGATGAGAAAACATGAAAGGATATTAATTTTATACCCGCTTTGTAACCTGACCAGGGCTTAAACGTCTAAACTCCACATGAAATACCAGGACGACAATTTTTATATTGAGAAGGTATTGAATGGTGATTCTTCTGCATATGCTGCCCTGGTTGCAAAACATAAGAACCTGGTATTTTCGATCGCTCTTAAAGTTCTGAATAACCGTGAAGATGCTGAAGAGATAGCCCAGGATGCGTTCGTAAAGGCCTATCATTCTTTAAAGTCATTTGAAAAAAAATCAAAATTTTCCACCTGGCTTTACCGTATAGTTTACAACGCCGCTATCTCGCGTACCAGGAAAAAAACCCTGGATACAATTCCAATGGATAATTATGTGATCCATAACTATTCAGAGGAAGATATGAGGCCGGGAGTTGACGAGGTTGACAAGAATGAACAGCAGGTCTTGCTTGCAAAAGCAATGAATAACCTGTCGGATGAGGATAAACTGCTGATTACCTTGTTTTACCATGGGAACAACTCTATCGAAGATATCAGTGTGATCACGGGCTTGTCAGCTTCAAATGTCAAAGTTCGGCTTCACAGGATCAGAAAAAAACTGTACGACGATATGAGGTCTATGATGTCGTTGAGATTGAATTAAATGCATTTATCTACACGGATATGGATACGGATGATATGTTAAAAGATGATTTCCTGGCCGACCTTATTAGGAATATGCCATTGGAAAGCCCTTCGGATGAGTTTGTGAATAAGGTAATGGGAGGTATTGAACCATTTCCTGCCCGGGCGGCTGAACAACCGCCGTTTTTATTATCGATCAGATCATTGCTCCCTTATATCGGCCTGGGGATGGTCATTGTTTTAATTCTCATTTCTTCCGACATTCCTTATCTTAATTTCCTCAATGGCAAAGAATATTTTTCGGCTGCCTTCCTGAAAATTTTCTCCCCGTTCTGGTCTTACATGAAAACCGTTGTCTCTTCCAGATTTATAACGTATTTCCTGCTGATAGGGGTTTCGGCCGGCTTCCTGTATATAATCGATAAGTTATTCTCCCGCAGGTTTGCTGCATGACATCATTGTTCAAATGATACCAGGCCAGATACAGAATGCCTTGTCGGAATATTTTGGAAGACATCAAAATGCTGCTTTTCAAATTTTTTCTTCAAAGCCCCTGGGGGGAGGTTCAATAAACGAGGTATACCATCTCGGGACAACTGCAGGAAATTTCTGCCTGAAATACAACAGCAGCGCCGCCTTTCCAAAGATGTTCGAGACTGAGGCCCTGGGTCTTAAACTTCTCTCGATGGCGGGTGCGGTCAGGATCCCGGCTGTGATTTTTCAGGAAAGTCTCTCAGCTCACTCTTTCATTCTGCTTGAATATATCCAGCCCTCCCCCCGGATAAAGGGGTTTTACCGGGATTTTGGCCGCAGCCTTGCGCGCCTGCACTGCAGTAAGGGGGAATTATACGGACTGGACTATAACAACTATATGGGATCGCTTGTACAGAACAATTGCTATCATTCATCCTGGGTTGAATTCTTCGTGGAAGAAAGGCTCGACAAGCAAATGAAACTTGCCTTGAAAAATGGGCTGATGGATTCCCCGGCGGAAAAACTTTTTGAAAGACTCTTTATAAAGCTGGATGATTTGCTTCCCGAAGAGCCTCCCTGCCTGGTGCATGGTGATCTCTGGAGCGGAAACTTTATTGTATCGGATGAAGGGAGGGCCTGTTTGATCGATCCTGCCGTTTATTACGGAAACCGGGAAGTGGACCTTGCCATGTCAACATTTTTCGGAGGGTTCGACCATGAATTTTATTCTTCGTACGAAGAGGAATATCCCCTTGTAAAAGGTTGGAGAGAAAGGCTTGATTTATATAATCTGTATCCCCTGTTGATCCATCTTAACCTGTTTGGAACCAGCTACCTGGGTTCAATCTTAAGTATTCTGCGAAGATTCTGATCTTTCTTTCCAAAGTTCCCTGAAACTTTTTGGCGCAATTTTAGGCAGCACCCTCCTGGGGCCCCAGAGTTTCTTGCCGAATTTATTGATCATCCTGTTTTTCAGCTTGCTCCCGGGTTTATCGAGCATCCAGCGGTGCATCATGACCATTCTCCATCCGCTGTTTACCTTTCTCCAGAAAAATGAGATATGCTTCATTGAAACAGCTTCAGCACGGTTATACAGCAAAAGCTCATGCAAAGGAATTTTTACAGGACAAACTTCTGTACATTTTCCGCATAAACTTGAAGCAAAACTCAGGTGGTGGTATTCTTTGAATCCTTTAAAGTGAGGAGAAATTACAGAACCTATGGGACCTGAATAAGTAGCGCCATAAGTGTACCCCCCTATACTTTTATAAACAGGGCAGCCGTTCAGGCAGGCCCCGCAGCGTATGCAGGACAAGGCCTTTCTTTGTTCCTTGCGCTTTAAAACATCCGTACGGTGGTTGTCGAGCAGTATAACATACATCTCGTCGGGTCCGTCGATTTCCCATTCTGTCCTGGGACCAAGCAGAATGTTATTATACACTGTGATATGCTGACCTGTCCCGTGATGGGCAAGCAGGGGAAGGAAAAGGTCCAGGTCGTCCAGGGTCGGAATTATCTTTTCGATACCGACAACGGCAATATGAATTTTAGGAAAAGCTATGGAAAGCAAACCATTTCCTTCGTTCTCGGTCAGAACAACAGCTCCGAGATCGGCTACAAGGAAGTTTCCTCCGGTAATTCCCACATCGGCCCGTATAAATTCCTTGCGAAGTTTTTCCCGAACGAATAAAGTTATTTCCTCGGGTTTGCTGTTTTCGGGCATGCCGAATTTCTCATGAAAAAGACTGGCAACATCCTCTTTTGACTTATGCATTGCCGGGGTGACAATATGGTAGGGTTTTTCACCCGCTACCTGTACGATGAATTCCCCAAGGTCTGTTTCAAAGACCTCCCGCTTATTTTTTTCAAGCAGCTCGTTGATCTCTATTTCTTCGGAGATCATTGATTTTTGCTTGACAATTACCTGCGCCTTGGCTTTTTTTATGATGTTCAGTATCTCTTTTTGCGCTTCTTTTTCTCCTGTTGCCCATATCACCTTTCCCCCGCGGCGCTCAAAGTTATTTTCAAACTCCACAAGGTATTTATCCAGGTTGTTGATAACCTTATACTTGATATTGGCTGCCCTTCGTTTGGCCAGTTCGAGATTTTGAAACTGGCTTAAGCCGCGCGCAACAGCCGCATCGTACCGCCCGATATTAAAATTCAGCCTGCGCCTTTGTTCTTTATCAAAAGCCCGCTTGCCTGCATCTTCAATAAATTTATGATGTGCCTGGTTCATCCTTGGAATTTATAAGATTTGGGATATCTTTTCCACTCTCCTTAAATGCCTTCCTCCTTCAAAATCAGTAGACAGAAAAATTTCTAAAAATTTAAGTCCTTGTTCGGGACTGATAAACCTTGCAGGTAAAGAAATTATATTTGCATCGTTATGAAGGCGCGCAAGTTTTACAATTTCTTCATTCCAGCATACAGCAGCACGAACCCTAGTATATTTATTGGCAACCATGGCAACCCCGTTACCGCTCCCGCATATAATTATGCCTTTCTCGTACTCCTTTTCATTTATTGCTTTGGCCAATGGGTGTATCGGATCAGGATAATCCATACTATCCTCAGAATGAGTGCCGAAATCCATGACTGTATAATGCTGCGACTGAAGATAAACTTTTAAATACTCCTTAAGCTTGTAACCTGCATGATCCGATCCTATCGCAATCTTATCCAAAGAATCAAGCATTGTTAATTGAATTTTTACAAAAGTAATCATAATGAAATCATAATGAAGTAAAAGCAAAAATTATAAAGAAATATCTGCCTTAAAATCAAAATTTTAAAATTTCAACATATGCTTGTTCACAACTGCGTAATTTTGTTGCAAACTTTATATAAAATCATGTGATTTTTCCTTTTATCCCGGTTTTTGGTTAATAAAATAAAGTTAGCCCTGTATTATCAAATAGTGTAACCATAATCTGATGTTAATCTTTCAATAATCTTATGCACACTAAAAGAAACTGACAATTGTTGAAAAACAAAACAACAGGTTGTAATACAATAAAATACAATTAAGAATGTTTAAGTAACACTGTTAGCTCAAAGTTGATTTCCAATAATCCAAATTTTAATGAGGTTTTTAATCAACCATTTCAACAGCTATTATAAATAACAATAAAAAGAATCTTTATTATTAATATGAAAACTTTAGAAAATCAAATTCTTGCAGATAAAATTCAGAAATTAAAAAAAGAAAAGAATGCCGTAATACTGGCTCACTATTACCAGGTCTCTGAAATACAGGATATTGCCGATTTTATTGGTGACAGTCTTCAGTTATCACAAAATGCAAAATCAACTGATGCTGACATCATTGTCTTTGCAGGTGTTCATTTTATGGCAGAAACAGCAAAAATCCTAAGTCCTGGTAAAAAAGTATTGCTGCCCGATCTTGAAGCCGGTTGTTCATTGGCCGATTCTTGTCCGCCTGATAAATTTAAAAAATTCAAAGAAGAGCATCCGGGCCATATTGTTATTTCTTACATCAACTGTTCGGCTCAGATCAAAGCCTTATCGGATATCATCTGTACTTCAAGCAATGCTTTAAAGATCGTTGAATCCTTTCCCAAAGAACAGAAAATAATCTTTGCCCCTGATAAAAATTTGGGAGGTTATATAAATCAGGTAAGCGGAAGGAACATGGTTTTATGGAACGGGAGCTGCGAGGTTCATGATATTATCAAGGCCGAAGAGGTTATCCGTTTGAAAAGCATTCACCCTGATGCGAAACTCATTGCACATCCCGAATGCAAGGATATCATTCTCCAGATGGCCGATTATATCGGTTCAACAACAGCATTATTGAATTTTTCGATCAAAGATCCTTCCCAAAAGTTTATCGTTGCAACAGAAACGGGGATTCTTCACCAAATGAAAAAGTCATCTCCCGGCAAAGAATTCATCATTGTTCCTACCGACAAAAAGTGTAACTGCAATGATTGTCCGTATATGAAGCTGAATACGCTCGAAAAGCTGTATCTTAGCCTGAAGAATGAAAAACCGGAGATCCTTCTGCCCGAGGCATTGATAAAAGCAGCTGAATCACCGATATTGAGAATGCTGGAACTTTCTTCATAATCAAGAGGATGAGCCGATTTTTGCACTTTTTTTCAGGCTTGTTTTTTCTGTTTTTTCTTGGGCTTGGTCATCCTTCATCAGCTCAGAAAAATGAGACTGTTGTGAAGAATGCTTACCAGAAATTTACATATCCCAACGGCAAACCTTCAAGTGAGGGGATTATCAGGGACGGGAAACCCGACGGGTACTGGAAATCATACTATGAGGACGGGAAATTGAAATCCGAAGGCAATCGCAAAGAATTTGAACTGGATTCGGTATGGAAATTTTATAATGAAGACGGAAAGCTTATCCTGGAGATAACTTACAAAAAAGGAAAGAAGAACGGTTTAAGGACCAGTTACCTAGACAAAGAAACGATAAAGGAAAATTATAAAAATGATGTTAAGGACGGGTATACCCGGTATTATTATTCCGACGGAAAGCTTAAATCGGAAATACCGTTCGTGAAGGGAATGGAGCAGGGATTCGGAAAGGAATTTGCAAGCGATGGCACTATCATTACCTTGACCGAATACAAGAAAGGTTTTATTGTTGACCGCTTGAGGATTAACAGGAGAGACAAGGGCAATCTGAAACAGGGGAAGTGGTTTTTATTCTACGATAGCGGGAATATCAAACAGGAGGGCAATTACCTGGATGACCAGAAGGACGGGTACTTTAAGGATTATACCGAAACCGGTGATCTGCTGAAGATAAGCAAGTATGCTATGGGTGAGCTTCAGCCCGATGCGGAAGAAATTGCCAAATTACAGCAAAGGAATGAATATTATCCCGATGGAAAGATTAAGGTTTCGGCAATTTACCGTAACGAAACCCCTGAAGGCATGCGAAGGGAGTATAAGCCCGACGGAAGCCTTGAGAAATCGGTGATGTACCATAACGGGATTATTACCGGAGAAGGCATAATGCTGGATGACGGAAACAAGGACGGGCATTGGAAGGAACTCTTCGGCGACGGTTCCCTGAAAGCCGAAGGCAATTATGATGACGGCAAACAGATCGGGGAATGGAAGTACTATCATCTGAGCGGAAAAACAGAACAAACCGGGAAGTTCAGCAAGCAGGGAAAACCTGATGGCAAATGGAAATGGTTTTATGAAAATGGTAAATTGCTGAGGGAGGAGAATTACAGGAACGGATTAAGGGACGGGCTTCTAAGTGAATATGACGAGGACGGTAAACTGATAGAGGAAGGCGAATTCATTAACGGGGAAGAAGACGGACCATGGTTTTATCTTACAGGAGATGATTATGTTAAAGGAAATTACCGGGATGGTTTGCGTTCAGGAATATGGTATACTTACTCCCTGATTAAAAATGGAGAAAAGACAGATTCCCTGCTGATGTTTAAAGGTAATTTTATTGATGACCTTCCCGACGGAAAGCATACATGGTATTGGGACAATGGAAAAGTTCACGATGAGGGGCTTTATGTAATGGGCAAGAAGGAAGGGGACTGGATGATCAATAATTCGGACGGGACCCTTTTCCTTGTGATTACTTATAAAGAGGGAGTGGAAACCCGTTTCGACGGAGTGAAGATAAAACCCCCGTTTGAGAAAGAAGAATAAACGTTCATTCCGGTGATTTGCCGGTAATTTTAAACAGAAAAAGATGGAAGACAATAGTCCAGGGCAGGAAAGCGGGGGCAAACCGGAAAGAAGCCGCAGGCCGAGGAAGGAAAATACGGGCAGGAAAGAAAGACCTGAGTGGAAGAGCAGGCCCGAAGAAAAGCCTCGTGAAGAACGCAAACCCAGGCGGGACGAAGGCAGGCCTGAGAGGCCTGAACGAAGGGGTAAACCCGAAGGCAAACCCTACGGGGACCGCAGGCCCAAAAGGGAAGATACCGGCAGGCCCGAGAGGCCTGAACGAAGGGGTAAACCCGAAGGCAAACCATACGCAGACCGCAGGCCCAAAAGGGAAGATACCGGCAGGAGCGAAAGACCGGAGAGAAGGAGCCGTCCTGAAGGAAAACCCTATGATGAGCGCAAAAGCCGGGATTTTGGAAGACCCAAACCTGTACGGAAAGGATCCCCAAAAGAAGACCTGATAAGGCTGAACAAATACATTTCCAATTCAGGAGTATGTTCCAGGCGTGAAGCGGATAAGCTCATTCTTGCCGGCGTTGTTCGTGTCAATGGCAAAGTCGTGACGGAACTTGGGAGCAAAGTATCTCCTGGCGATAAAGTGCAATACGAGGAACAAACCATCAGCCAGGAAAGAACAAAATATATCCTCCTGAACAAGCCTAAGGGCTATATTACCACTGTTGACGATCCTGAAAAAAGAAAAACCGTTATGAGCCTTATTGAAGGCGCCTGCAAGGAAAGGGTATACCCGGTGGGAAGGCTTGACAGAAATACGACGGGTTTGCTGTTGTTCACAAACGACGGAACAATTGCCAAAAAGCTCACCCATCCAAGGTATGGAATTAAAAAGATCTATCATGTTGAAGTCGACAGGAACTTAGGCAAGGCCGACCTTGATAAAATACGGGGAGGCCTGATACTGGATGACGAAAAAATTGAAGTTGACAAAATAGAATACATTGAAGGCTCCAAATCCAAGAAAGAACTGGGTGTTGAACTGCATTCAGGAAAGAACAGGGTTATCAGGAGGATTTTTGAACACCTGGAGTATAAAGTTACCCGGCTCGACAGGGTTTATTATGCCGGGCTTACCAAAAAAAACCTGCCCCGTGGCCACTGGCGTTTCCTTGACGAATCGGAGGTCAATTTATTAAAAATGATCAGTGCCTGATTTAATTTTAAGTACAGTATGAATCCGATAAGTATTTTTATTGTTGAGGATGAACTTTTAATTTCTGCCAGCCTGAAGTCCCAGTTGCAGAGCTTTGGATATGAAGTTCTGGGTTCCAGTACCAAAGGTGAACAATGTGTTGAAGAAATCGAAAGGCTCTCAAAAGAGGGGAAGGAACCTGAGATCGTATTGATGGATATACATCTCCGCGGAGAGATCGACGGTATAGAAACTGCCCGAAGGCTGGTTGATAAATTTAATTGTGCAATTATCTTCCTCACGGGTCAAAGTTCCAAGGAAATATATGAGCGCTCTTTCAAGATCAAACCATTTGGTTACCTGCTGAAACCTATTGACATGGAGCAAACAAAGATGACCATTGAAATTGCCGCCTATCAAAGGAACCTTGAAATCGAAAATCTTGTTTACCAGCAGCAGCTCGAAGTCCTGCTCGAAACCAGGAAACGCGAAAACGATGAAATACGGTCAATGTACCAGACCATGGTGAACAATTCACTCATGGGAATGACCATCACCCAGGAAAATAAAATAATGTTTGTCAACAACCATATTACTGAAATACTGGGACTTGCAAAGGAAGAGCTTATCGGGTTCAGCATCCAGACCCTCCTGGATTTGATTCATCCCGAAGATAAGGAATTCATTATAAACAAAAGGGTATCGGTATTGCAAGAGCAGGAGATACCCAAATCAAGCAGGTTCAGGGTAATACGTAAAGACGGAAGCATCCGCTATCTTGAATCCTATGCCGAGGCGATACAGTATAAAGGCCAGCCGGCCATTCACCAGGTTTATTTCGATATAACCTCTTACCAGGAAGCCTTACTGGGAAAATAAACTAACCAAATCTTAAAAGAAAATGAGAAAAATCCTGATCGCTTTATTGATGGTGTTATGCATGAATTCTCAGGCAGGCCCCATACAGGATCTGATTGCAAAAGCCGGGGATGCCACGAAATATCCCAATGACAACCAGCTGGTGATTTTCGACAGCACCATCGTGGATATGCAGGAGAGCGGACTTACGTATGTAGTCTCCCATAACCTTTCAAAGGTACTGAATTTAAAGGGCGCCCAGGATTTGAGCGCAATCAAGTACGGTTATGACCCCTTGTCGGCTTACATCGAATTCAGGGAAGTGAACATTTATAAAACAGACGGGAGCGTTATAAAAGTCGATCTGAAAAATGTACTGGATTATCCTGCCCCGGCGCATTCAATATACTGGGGTGCCCGTGAGAAAATGATAGCAATAGGCAGGCTGGATCCGGGAGATGCCGTGGAAGTTGTGCTATTTAAAAAAGGATTTACCTATGCCCTTTTGCAGGATGATGACGATAAATACATTCCTCCCATGCGGGGACATTTTTATGATATCGTCGAATTTTTTGACCAGAACCCTGTTTCAGAGAAGGTATACCAGGTAAGCATTCCGAAATCGAAAATCCTGCAGTTCCAGGTTTATAACGGGGAAGCCCAGGTTTCGTCATGGACCGAAAAGGATAAAATTGTATATACATTTTCAAAAAAAGACCTGCTTCCTTTAAAGAGCGAACCCAGGATGGTGGCCTTATCGGATATTGCCCCAAAATTATTGCTTTCGACCAGCCCCGACTGGAAGACCAAATCGCTTTGGTTTTTTAAGGTGAATGAGGATTTCGGAAGTTTTGAATCCACACCCGAGATCAAAACCAAGGTAAACGAGATACTGAAAGGGGCTAAAGACGAACAGGATTCGATAGCCAGGCTTACCCACTGGTGTGCCGATGAGATCAGGTATTCGGGTATCTCCATGGGTTGCGGAGAAGGCTTCACCTTGCACAAAGGTTCAATGACTTTTACCGACCGCTGCGGGGTTTGCAAGGACAAGGCCGGGATGCTGATCACCATGTTAAGGGCTGCGGGGTTTAAATCTTACCCTTCAATGACCATGGCTGGATCCAGGATAGATTATATTCCGGCCGACCAGTTCAACCATTGTGTTACGGTTGTTAGACTGCATAATGGGAGATACAAACTGCTCGATCCCACCTGGGTCCCGTTTATCAGGGAGCTATGGTCCAGTGCAGAACAACAGCAGCAATACCTTATGGGCCTTCCCGAGGGGGCCGACCTGGGTACCACCCCGGTATCGGATCCTGCAAATCATTATATAAAAATTGAAGGGAATACAGAATTATTGTCCGACGGCAGCCTGAAAGGCAGGTTTACCATACAGGCCGAAGGGCAGAGCGATGCAGCCGTAAGGGGACTTTTAAAGAATTCCCCTCCTGCCGCATGGTCGCAGAATATTGAAAAAGAGATACTGAAACTCTGGCCCCAGGCAACGATAACAAAACTGGATTATACCGATCCCTACGCTTACCGGGAAGGCGCCGAGAAAATCAGCATTGAATTCAGCATTCCCGGGTTTGCTGTTGTAAGCGGGAAGACCCTCATGTTCACGCCTCTTTCGGCTGCCGAAATATTCAAAAATTTCCAGGGACAACTGAGTTTTGACACCGATCCAGCCGAACGAAAATACCCGTTCAGGGACCGTTGTTCAAGGCAGGTAAGCATCCATGAAACGATGTCGCTTCCGGTAAACAGCAAGGCAGGCAGGGTTCCTTCTTCGGTGAAAACCGGGGGAAATGCGGCCTCTTACACAGGCGGATACGCACTTAAAGGCAATACCCTTGAATTCACATCCAGGGCCGTTTTTGCCAAAAGGATCTATGAAACGACCGACTGGCCTGAATTCAGGGCCAGTGTTGAAGCCCAGAACAAATTTTCGGAAAAACCAGTTGTCATAGAATTGTAAATCCCAGATCATGAAAAAGATAGTTCCCTTTGTCTTCATTTTCCTTCTTGTTTCCCTGCTGCAGGCCGCCTCACAGGACCTGAAGCCATCAGCTGTTTCAAGCCCTTCCTCCGATGCCGAATACATCTCGGTGCTAAAGGAATATACCCTGAATGCCGACGGAAGCTTTGATTACCGTTACGTTAAAGAGCTGAAACTGATCACTTACCGGGCTTTTCAAAATCTTTACGGGGAAACTTTCATCACCTATAATCCGGGTTTTCAAAAACTAACGATCAATAACTGTTTTACTGTGATGTCAGACGGCAAAAAGGTGGAAACTCCTTCAAATGCCTTCAACGAGATCCTCCCATCCTTTGCTGCAGGCTCCCCTGCATTCAACGGATTGCGCGATATGGTAGTAACCCATACCGGGCTTGAGAGAGGGGCAGTAATAAACCTTGATTACACTGTTCACACTTTAAAAGGCAATGCGCCGGCACTCATGGGAAATGAGGTCCTGGCCGAAACGGAACCGGTAAAGGACCTTACGGTAAAAGTTAAAATTCCTCAGAGCGAAAAATTATCTTTCAAGCTCCTGAACGGGGCAGGCGAACCTCTTAAAAGTACTGAAAACGGTTTCCAGGTTTTTACCTGGCATGTTCAGAATGTGGCTGCAATTTCACAGGAGGAGTTTCAGAAAAGCAATAACGAATCATACCCCAGGGCCATCTTCAGCACATCCAACAGCAGGAACTCTGCTTATGAGTACCTTACCGGCCAGCCGGCTTTCGGTTTAAAAATCACCGAGGCCATGAAGGCCTGGATCCTGGCACTGAAAAAAGACAATCCCGATCAGCTCAGCCTGGCATTGAAGATCCAGGAAAAAGTGATTAATGATATCCGTTTGTGGCCGGTTCCAATGAAGTATGCAGTATATCGCCTGCGCAATGCAACGGATATCTGGAACAGCATGGGAGCAACTCTTCCCGAAAAAGCCATACTGATGACTGCCCTCATCGAAGCCGCAGGTATAGAAGCAGACCCTGTAGCCATCACCCGTGAATCGTTTTTTGATGAAAAGATTGGAACCCTGGCCGATATTGAGGATTTTGCAGTCAGGATCCAAGTGAAAGATGCAGGAGAACAGTATCTTTCACTGTATTCAGCCAACCAGCAGGACCTGGGGGAAATATATTCCGGCAGGGTTTTTATTGCCCTGGGGCAGGGCGAAAAACCCGAATACAGGCATTCGGGTTCAGCGAAACTTGCCGTGAGCATGAGCGGGACATTTATCGTTTCATCGGATCCCAAACTTACGGGGGAGCTGAGCCTTGAAATTGCAGGATCGGCAAATCCATACCTTGGATTAATAAGGGATAAGAACAGGATGAAAAACATGATAGCCGGGGATATTTCAAAATCCGATGTCAAAGACATCAAGGTAAGCCAGAGCTCTCACGAAAGCTCATTTCAGACTTACACTATTATGGACGAAAAACCTTTCCGGAAAGATTCGGCCTGGGAATTTTTCACCATTCCTTACTGCAGTTCAGGAATTGAAAGCTGGGGCATGAAAACCCTTTCTTCGAAACGCCTTCAGCCTTTGGAGATCCCTTCTTCGGGAGAGGAAAACTATGAATATACCCTTACATTGCCGGCGGGCTTAAGCCTGTTTACACCGGCAACCAAAATTGAGGTAAACAACAAAGCCGGAAGGTATTTTTTCGAACTGAAGCAGGACGGGAGCAAACTCGTCATCAGCAGAAAGATCAGGCTAAGCAGCCGGGTGATCAGTGCTGAGACTTATAATGATTTCAAGGCCCTGATGGATAACTGGAATAACCCGAGGCAGAAGGAAGTGATACTAAATAGAGTTTGTCTTTAAACTTAAAATGTTAATAAATACTGGGGGTTGGCATACTATCTGCAAAAAGTTCTGGGTAACTTCGAATCAAAGATACTGAATCCATGAAATTATTCAATGAG
>Ga0118677_10003275_pt1 | contig 30941 bp, 27 predicted proteins | sample AliMusrvi5mmetaG_FD_86154 | JGI IMG/M metagenome (GOLD analysis project Ga0118677, IMG submission 86154) | reverse complement strand
CCTCTTCCTCAGTGTTCTCAGTAACTCAGTTCCCTTTGCCTCAGTTTCAGAATTAAAGTGTTCGGCTATTTGCCGTTGGCTATCTCCGCTGCGCTCCGGTTCGCTTCGCTCGGTTGTGGTAAAATTCTTCCCACCAAAATCACCTCCGCTCCTCCGCAGTTAATCACATCCTCTTCCACTGGATTGGATTGGATTGCAGGACTGGCACGGTTCATGCACGTTCCGGTCGGAACAACGCCCATGCCTAAAAAAAATGCAAACCTATCAGGACCTATTCCTTGGCTGATCCGGATACCCGGAGTGTTTGAGGAATTCGAGGCTGAGATTCTCGAAGGACTCGGGGCCAGTCCTGTGAAAAAAGTGGGGAGGGATTTTCACTTGGTCAAACTCACTGAGCAAGAGCGTATCCAACACCCGGAGGTAGCGAAGTTCATCCGATGGAATCTACCCGTGCATCACTCGTGGCCATGTTGCCCGAAGGAAACGCCCGGATTCATCGAAAAAGCGGCACAAGCAGCCTATCAGAAATTCGGAGGACGCCATCCGCAGGCCATACTCACCGGCCCACTCGATCCAAGTGCGGAGCAGCATTACTACCGGACACTCGCGTCCAACCTGCGCGGGCGCATGCTACAAATCTTTCCACCCGCAGTGGATAATGTTCGCAATGCGGAGTCTCAAAACAGCCGGGCAGAAACTCTCTTCTGCATGGTAGGGAAAGAGGGACTGTTCTGCGGCATGCAAAGCCCACAGGACTGCAATGGATTTTATCCCGGCGGCACAAAGTTCATCCGGCAGAACGAGCCTGGCACCATCAGCCGCGCAGGCGCGAAAGTGGCCGAAGCCCTGCACCATCTGAGGCTCTACCGGATGCCGCCGCCAGAGGGCGCACATTGGCTGGAACTCGGTGCCAGCCCAGGCGGCATGACCGCCGAACTTCTTGCTAGAAAATACCAGGTAACAGCGGTGGATCGTGCACCGCTCGATGCCCGCCTCGCACACGCACCCGGCTTGACTCAGGTGTCCGCAGATGCCGCCACTTTCCGTCCGGGAAAAGGTGTTTTCTACGACGCACTGCTCTCAGACATGAATGGAGATGCTGAGGAATCGCTGAAGCAGGTCATCCGGCTCGCGCGCTACCTCAAGCCAAGCGGCTTGGTGATTTTCACACTAAAAACTCCGGGTGCATCCACCTTCGACGCCTTGAACGCTCTGGAAGCATCCATCACGGAACATGCAACTGAGGCGGGCTTGGCCATCTTCGCCCGTACGCATCTCACTTACAACCGTCACGAATTCACCCTGTTTTTTGAATTTTCCCCAGCGTTTACAAATGCAAAAAAAATCCTGTAAGAGACCATTGGGGCCCGGCGTATGGGCATCTATGAAACAAACACTCCTCGCAGGGTCATTGGCAGCACTCTTGTTCGGGACCACGGCCTTTGCCTTGGAAGGAGACCCATATGCCAACGAAACCCCCGCCCAGCGGGACGCCCGCATGGCATGGTGGCGCGAGGCAAAGTTCGGCATGTTTATCCACTGGGGAATTTATGCGGTGCCTGCAGGAAGCTATGACGGCAAACAGGTGGATAACGTAGGAGAGTGGATTATGTCGCTGGCCAAAATCCCGTCGGACCGCTATCAGGCCTTCGCCAAGGATTTCAACCCGGTAAAATATGATCCTACTGCTTGGGCCGCCTTGGCCAAGGAAGCCGGCATGCGCTACATGGTGATCACCTCGAAACACCACGACGGTTTCACCCTGTTTCCCACCGCTGCCAGCAAATGGAATGTGGTCGATGCCACACCGTGGAAAAAGGATATTATCGCCCCTCTCGCGGAAGCAGCACGGGCGCAGGGTCTGAAGTTCGGCCTCTATTATTCCCAAGCGCAGGATTGGAACAACCCGGGCGGCGCGAAAATGGGCTACGCCGAAGGTGAGGGCTGGGACCCCGTTCAGCAAAAACAAACCTTCGATCAATATCTCGACAACGTCGCAGTGCCACAGGTGCGTGAAATCCTCACGCGCTATCAACCCGATGTAATATGGTGGGACACGCAGCACCTGATGACCCAACCGCGTGCCCAAAAACTCGCTACTCTGCTTTCACTGCGCCCGGGCATCATCTATAACAACCGCCTTGGCGGCGGTTACAAGGGCGACACCGATACCCCCGAACAGGAAATCCCCGCCACCGGGTTCCCCGGCCGCGATTGGGAAACCTGCATGACAATGAACGATACCTGGGGCTTCAAAACCCAGGATCACAATTGGAAATCCACCGCCACACTGCTCCACAACCTCGTGGACATCGTCAGCAAAGGCGGCAACTACCTGCTCAACGTGGGCCCCACTGCCCAAGGCGAGATCCCACCGGAATCCATCCAACGCCTCAAAGAGGTGGGTGCATGGATGAAGGTCAATGGCGAGTCGATCTACGGCTCCTCCGCAAGCCCCTTCAAGAAACTCACGTGGGGCCGCTGCACCATTAAACCGTCAGGCGATGACACGATTCTCTATCTGCATGTGTTCGACTGGCCCGCCGATGGCAAGCTCACGGTGCCCGGCCTGGGCAATGCCGTGAAATCCGCTGAATTGTTAGCTGGCGGCGCGAAACTTGCCGTCGAGAAATCCGACAAAGGCCCCGTCCTAACACTTCCTGCCACCGCGACGGACCCCATCGTCTCCACGATCAAGGTCGTCATCACCGGCAAACCCGCCGTCGAGGACCCGGTCGTATCCCCCGAGCCGGATGGTGTCATCCGTCTGCTACCGCGCGAGGCCCGCCTGGAGGGCGACAACCTGAAAACCGAGGAACAGGACAAGGTGACCAATATCTGCCAGTGGACCAACTCCAAGGATTCCGTCTCATGGAACCTCTGCGCTGATCACGATGGCAAATACGCGGTACAGGTAGAGGCCGCCGCGCAAGCCGCTGGCGCTGTCCTGCAAGTCCAAGGCATCGGCAAACTTGCGTATTCCGTCCCCAAAACAGCGAATTACCAAACGTATGAAACCACCAAGGTCGGCGAGATCACTCTAGCCAAGGGCGTCAAGGTTACCCTCACTCTGCGCCCCGTGGCCGACGGTTGGACGCCCGTAAACGTGCGCAAGGTCGAGCTGATCCCCCAGCCCTGAGCGCCCCGCCTCTAGCAAACAGTTAAAGCCTCCAGGAAGGATCCCTCCGATCCATCTTCGTTCGGAGCTCCGCGTTCACGCGGCCTTATCGCTCAGCTCCCGCGTTCTCTTCGTTCGGAGTTCCTCCTTCACGCGGTCTAATTCCCACCCCATCCATCCCATTCTTCCCATAATTCCTATTCTTCTCTTCCAACAAAAAACTCTTCCTCCGCGACTCTGCGCCTCCGCGTTTCAATCCTTCTTCTCTTCTACCCAAAATCACCTCCGCGCCCTTCGCGCAAACTCAGCGACCTTTGCGTAAGCCTCTTCCTCTTCAATATCCTCAGTTCACCATTTTATAAGCCGGGGTGTGCAATCTTCTTCACGCTGCCGCTGCCGCACTGCCTGTTCCTCCTGCCATGCGCGCATCATCTCCTCGTTGCGTAACTGACTCTTCTGATAGGACGACAGATTGATTCTGGCCTCAAGGCTGTTGGGATCAACTTCCGGGGTGGTTTCCGGGCTGTCTTCGGAAGTGACCTGCTGGGTATCCTGCTGCTGCTCTAACTCAGTATCCCGTCGCCGTTCTTCCTGCTGTTGCTCTTGCTGCTCTAGCTCTTGCCGTTGCTGCTCCAGCACCCGCCGTTCCTCTTCCTCCTCCTCTTTCTCCAGCCGTTGCCGTTCACAGGTATTGGCAATGAAGCGCATGAACACCTCGTCATCGTCCTCTTCCACTGGGAGGTGTGCGTCTTTGATGGTGATGAGCTCACGATTCGGTTCTATTTCCACCTTTTCGCGCCACAGATCAGGCCTGCGGTTTTTCAGCCAGAAGATGCAGGCCTGTGTGTCCGGCGGGTAATGTTTCACGTATTCCTCGCGGTCGGTGATGATGCCCTTGTGGGTGACGAACATGGTGGCCACGTGCGAATATCCGCAGGCCCGCTGATAGAGCCTGTCCACCACCTCGGCATCTGCCAGGGTTCTGCCGTTAGTTACGGACTTCAGGAACTCCGGCTGCTCACTCTCCCAACAACGCAACGTGGCCACATCCACCCCGTAGAAACCGGCGATTTCCTGATCAGGTATCCCCAATCGGCACAGCTTCACAACTTGCTCCGCGTATTCGCGAAGATACGTTGACGCTCCGCCATTGGCGGGTTTCTCCTTCATCAGTTCCATTTCTGGATTCAATTCTCGGTTCGTCTCTTGGCCGCAAGTATTGTGTTTGGTCTGCATGTCCGGAGATTAGCGGCGCAATGCCGTACGGGGCAAATGGGCGGAGTGGTCCCCGGTATCCGATATTATTGACGCGAGAATTCTTCATGCCTTTTCCGCCTTTCCTGCCAGACCTAGTGGAGTCCCTTCCCATTATCCCATCGGGATTACGTAACATCGCGAAGGGTTGCCGGGAATCGGCTACCTTGGGTGAATCACACACCTCCAAAGAACATTGTTAGGTCACCAATTTGCAACGTTCTTAGAAACGAGCAAGGGGCGTGCCGCAACCCTTATAGATCATGGCCTTTTCAGCATTTCAACCGACTCAGGAACGGGCAATGCAACGACCCGACAACGAACGAGGAACGGACAAGGAACGACTAACCACACTGATATACTGAAATACTGAGTACAAGAACACACACACAACAGAGCAGCCATGGCCGCAGATAACGCCAAAGCCCAGGTTTCCGGGGCTCTTCTCTTATCCGTCCTTCTGTGTCCATTTGCCTCGTTATCAAGGATGGAGTGCTCGGCCATCTCCGTTACGGTTGTGGTTCTAATTTGCAACCCGACAACCTCTTTCCCCAGCCCAGAACAGCGGCGGAACCGCTGCAACAGCCTCACCGTCTCCTTCGCGCCTTTGCGACTTTGCGCGAGACAATCTTCCTCTTCTCTTCCATTCAGAATTCCTCCCACCCCATTTTGGCAATCACAATTAAAAATCCACATAACTATCTGACAATCAATGATATGAGTAAAAAACATAAAATGGGCGATGAATTTGCACTTTTCCCTGTATCTATAAGAGTTTTCTGAAGAAATTACCCCCCACGTGGACTCTCATAAGTCGGAGACCACTGGCTTGGATTGGAAGCCATCAGATCATGGTGAAGATTCGCGGCCTTATGAATGTCAGCCCTATCGCCCACAGAAATCAGCATAATCATGGGTTCCTGCTCCACCGGGCCACCGGTGAGATGAATCATGACCATGGAGAGATGCGGATTCCCGCCCGATTGAAGATAGACTCTCACGGGCACATCTGGCTCGGCATATTTCAGCTTCATCAAGTGTCCTGCGCCTCCCGCGTTCTCGCGAATGGTCTTCCCCAACAACCGATTTTCTCCTGCGCCGGTTTTTTTCCTTGCTATGGCTGGAGCATTCAAGACGATGACGCCCGCCGTATGAAACTGTTTAAAAACTCAACTGTGACTCTTTCCTTGGCTGCCCTTAGCTGCCTTTTTGTCTCGTGCGCCAATCCAATCGGGTCTCTGGTGCAGGACACCATCCGTGCGCCATTTGTGGCTCTTGGAGCTACCACCTCTGCAGTTGCTACGGTTCCGTATGCAGTGTCCAGCACAAGTCAAAGTCTGAACAATACCTATAACCAACTTGGGACGAATGCGCAAAATACGCTCTCCCCGAGCGTTACCAAGGCGAATAACACCGCGGCAACTTGGACCAATTAATCCCTTCCGGGAAGGTCCCCTTGCCCGCCCAGTAGTGGCTGGCAGTTTGTAGATATGGTCCTGACCTATGGGGTTAGGTCTTCCTAGCCTAGGAAAGTAGGCGAATATGGCGGTTTGATTTATAGGAACGGCACCTAAGCCGTTTCTTCCCGCAGTGTCCGGCTGCCGTCCGCCTCAAGCAAAAAAACCAATCGGCGGCTGTCTGCTGGCATGAGCTCTGGAAACTTGTCACCCCACTCAGCAACGATCACCCCGCCAGCTTCCAAGTATTCATCCCACCCCAGCGCAATGACGTCTCGAGGTGATTCCAAGCGATAGAAGTCCAAATGGAAAATCGGCAGACTGCCCCCGGGGTATTCATGCACCAAGCCAAACGTAGGGCTGGTGACTTCGGCAGAAGACCCTAATCCCGCAACCAAACCTTTGGTCCAGAGCGTTTTCCCCGCTCCCAGTGCACCAATCAGGGCAATCACGGATCCTGGCCGCACATTGGCTGCCTCAGCCCGCCCAAGTTGCTCCATCTCCTCCGGTGTGCGGGCATGAACTTGCATCGACCCACTCGAAAAGCGGAAAACCCCTGTAGCGTCGATCAAAAAATCGCCAGAAGGCTCAAGAGAAGTCTGAGCCGTTTGATTACTGACCGCGTAAAATTCTCCTTTTTGAGATGTTTGATTATGGATGAGCAAAAGAACGCCCCTCCTATTTTCAACAACTGTATCGATTTGTGGAATTCATGGTGGAAAATCGGCTATCAAGTCCAGCGATTCAATTTGCCTGTGGCCGCTTCCCACTGCAAAATACCACTCGTGATGGATCTGCGCCTGCCGAAAATCATCCGCTTCGCCATCCGGGTACTGCGGGATTTCTTTTTTCGCAACCACGGGCTTTTGCTCACGGGCGCGGTGGCATTCAATATGATGCTCTCGCTGATACCACTTTCCGCCGTTATCATGGTGGGTTTATCACAATTGCTAGACCAGCGCTTGCTCATGGATTCGCTCGCCTCGGAGGTTTCTCTCATCGCACCGGGCTTCGCCCCATCCCTATCCGAAATCCTCGGGGGGTTCCTGCACAACCGCGGGGTGGTAGGATGGATAGGCGCATTGAGCCTGCTGTTTTTCAGCTCAATGGCGTTCCGCGTGCTGGAGGATTCGATCGCCATCCTGTTCCATCGACCTCTGCCCACTTTGAAACGCAAGTTCTGGGTCTCCGCGCTGATGCCCTATTTCTTCATCCTCATCGTCGCTGCCGGCATCATCCTGATCACCACGGCAAATGCCGTAATTGACGCCCAAAGCCGGACATCCCACGGAATTCCATTCATAGATTCCGCGATCCACAAACACTTAGGACTCATCATTTACCTCACCGGCGTGTTCGGTTTAGTTTTGCTGTTTACGCTACTCTACAAAATCATGCCTATAGCCAAAATTCCCCTACGCCGCGCGCTGGCCGGGGGATTCACGGCAGCCATGCTGTGGGAAATCACCCGCCATCTGCTAGTCTCCTATTATACCAACGTCTCGATCATCAACGTGCTTTACGGTTCAATGGCCACCATCATCATCGTGCTGTTGACCATGGAAATGGGGGCCTTGATCCTCCTGCTCGGTGCCCAAGTCATAGCCGACCTCCATGCAAGTACCGAGGCGGGTATTCCGTGGCACGAAGAGATCGCAGCACCGCCCGACCCTTGAAGCCTTAATCATAAACCATTACAAACACCCATGGCACAAAATATGCGTAGCCTTAGCGATGTGCTGCGGTGCCAGTTCTGCAGGATCTGCGATGATCCCGTCAGCACGCAACCGAATCTTTCACGATGATCACAAAAATCGACCACTTGGGAATCGCCGTAAAATCACTGGATGAAACCATCGCCTATTATCAGGATGTCCTCGGACTGACCTGTGAAGGACGTGAAGAAGTGGAATCCCAGAAAGTCCGCACCGCCTTCTTCGCTGCCGGAGATGTCCATATCGAACTCCTCGAACCCACGTCCGAAGATAGTCCGATCGCGAAATTCCTTGAAAAAAACGGCCCTGGCATCCACCACATAGCCTTCGCCACTGACGACATCACAGGTCAACTCGCCCAAGCTAAGGAAAAAGGTGCCCGCCTCATCCATGAGGTTCCATTCACGGGTGCAGGTGACAAGCTCGTCGCCTTCCTACACCCCAAATCCACCTTTGGCGTTCTCACCGAGTTCTGCCAAGCCGAGCATTGATCTTTTCACCACTAATCCCACAAGCCTAACCAACTCACCTTATCATGGCAATTGATCCATCACTCATGGAGGGGCTCAAGCTCCGTCGCGAAGAAGCACTCATCGGAGGCGGTATAGACCGAATTGAAAAACGCCACGTCAAAGGCCTGCTCAGCGCTCGCGAACGCCTCGCCGCATTCTTCGATGGCGGCGATTTTATCGAGTTCGGCATGCACGCACATCATTCATGCACCAACTTCGGCCTTGAAAAACGCAAGATGCCCGGTGACGGCGTGGTTTGCGCCACTGGCGCGGTCGACGGTCGCCAAGTTGCCGCCTTCGCCCAGGATTTCACTGTCGGCGGTGGAGCGGTCGGCCGCATCCACGCTAAAAAAATCTGTGACTTGCTCGATTTTGCCATCAAGGCCGGCATCCCAGTCGTCGGTATCAACGATTCGGGCGGTGCCCGCATTCAGGAAGGCATCGAAGCACTTGCCGGATACGGTCAGATTTTCTTCCGCAACGTGTTAGCCTCTGGGGTGATCCCGCAGATTTCGATCATCGCTGGCCCCTGCGCGGGCGGTGCCGCCTATTCTCCCGCCCTCACTGATTTCATCATCATGACGCGGAAGAACTCCAACATGTTCATCTGCGGTCCGGATGTCATCCGTGCCGCCACTGGCCAAACCGCTTCGCTCGACCAGTTCGCCAGCGCGGACGCTCATGCCCAAGTCAGCGGCAACATCCACCTCATCGCCGATGATGACAGTCATGCCCTTGCCCTCGCCAGGAAACTGCTCGACTACCTGCCATCTAACAACCTGAGCGATCCGCCTCACAAGATGAATCAGGTCATCACTCTGACTGAAGACCCGGGCATGAATGACATCATCCCGCCCGATCCCAAGATGCCGCTCGACATGCAGAAAGTCATCGAACGCCTGGTGGATCCCGATTCGTGGTTTGAAATCATGCCGGACTTCGCTCAAAACATACTTATCGGCTTCGCCAAACTTGAAGGACTAGTCATCGGCATCATCGCCAGTCAGCCGATGGTCAAGGCTGGTTGCATCGATATCGATTCATCCGATAAGGCCGCCCGCTTCATCCGCGTGTGCAATATCTATTCCATCCCGGTACTCTCGCTGGTGGACGTCCCCGGTTTCATGCCCGGCCTCGCTCAGGAACGCGGAGGCATCATTCGCCACGGCGCGAAAATGCTTTTTGCTTGGGCATCCGGCACCGTCCCGAAAGTCACCCTCATCTGCCGCAAGGCCTACGGCGGTGCCTACATCGCCATGTGTCCCACGGACTTGGGCGCGGATTTCGTGTTCGCCTGGCCCACCGCAGAAATCGCAGTCATGGGTGCCCAAGGCGCAATGAAAGTCCTCTACAAAAAGGAACTTGAGGAGGCCAAGGACCCGGAAGCCCTCGAACAGGAACTGCGCAGGGCATATTCGGAAAAGTTCGCCTCTCCCTATCAGGCCGCCAGTAACGGCATGATCACCGACGTCATCGACCCTGCAGTCTCGCGCAGCACGCTTGCGCTTGCATTCCGCAGCATCTTGGGCAAACGCGAAAGCCGTCCGCCCAAGAAACACGGCAACATCCCTCTCTAACACACATCATGTCCCCTCTCTACTTCCTGGCCCTCTCGGAATGCCCAAGCGGCTCCGCACTCGATTGGATGCTGCGCGCCATCGGCGTAGCCGCCATTATCTGGGCTTTCTTCAATGGCGTCAGGTCCCTGATCGTGAAGAAACCCACCGCTGCTAATCCCGCACCAGCACCAGCGCCCTTACCAGCTATCGTCCCCGTCCCGCAGCAGGCTCCCTCCGCTGCCGATACTACGCCAGAAATCTCGCAGGACATCCCGCAGGAAATCGTAGCCGTCATCGCCAGCGCCGTCCATTACATCATAGGCCACCCTCACCGGATAATCTCCCTTAAAAGAGTGGATCCCTCTTGGGAAAAATCAGGCCGTCAATCTATTCTCACATCCCACAAAATTCGCTAACACCTCACCACCATGGAACATCTCCGCATCACTGTCGACGGAAAGGCCTACGACGTCATTGTCGAAAGCACCAGCTTACCGACGTCCGCAGCCCCAGCGCCCCCAACAACAGTTAGATCCGCCGCTGCCGCTCCCACGCCAAAACCTGTCGCTGTTGCACTAGCAAAACCTAGTTCGGGTGAGGTCCCCAGCCCACTTGCTGGCATCGTTAAGATCATGCATATCGCAGAAGGAACCGCCATCAATGAAGGCGACGTCGTCCTCACTCTCGAAGCGATGAAAATGTACACTCCCATCAGCGCGCCCAAAGGCGGCACCCTCTCTTCCATCAAGGTCAAGGAAGGCGACGCCGTCGAAGAAGGGCAAATCCTCTTCACCATCGCCTGATCCATATCCTTTTCATCCATAAGCTCCGGATCCCCCCGAGAGTTTATCCACTCTTATCCGCCACACCCCCTTCGACAGCATGAAAAGTCCATTCCCCATCCTCACCGCCGAGGAAGCCGCTGCCTTCATCAAAGATGATGAGGTTATCGGCTTCAGCGGCTTCACTGCCGCGGGAGCCGCCAAGGTCATCCCCCCTGCCATAGCCGCCAAAGCCCGCGCCGAACACGACGCTGGAAGACCATTCAAAGTCGGTGTCATCACTGGTGCCTCCACCGGACCCTCACTCGATGGTGAACTTGCCCGGGCAGACGCCATCAAATTCCGCACGCCCTATCAGTCCGACAAGGATCTGCGTGCCAGCATCAACGCCGGCAAGACGCATTTCTTCGACATGCACCTCTCCCTGCTTCCGCAATACGTCCGCTACGGATTCCTCGGACAGGTTGACTGGGCCATTGTCGAAGCCGCCGATGTTTCCGTGGATGGCAAGATCCTCCTAACAACCAGTGTCGGGGCAGCACCCACCTTCCTTACACAGGCGAAGAAGATCCTCATTGAGCTCAACAGCCGCCACCCTAAGGAACTGCTGGGTTTTCACGACATCTACGAACCGACATCCCCACCCAACCGCCGCCCTATCCCCATTTGCAATGCCGAAGACCGCATCGGCACTCAGAGAGTGTGGGTAGACCCCAAGAAGATTGTTGGCATCGTATGCTCTAACAAGGAGGACGAAGTTAAGGCATTCACCCCCGTCAACGAAATCACCACCCGCATCGGCCTCCACGTCGCGGAATTCCTTGCCTCCGAGTTGAGGAACGGACACATACCGAAGGGATTTCTTCCAATCCAGTCCGGCGTTGGCAACGTTGCCAACGCGGTGCTCGGAGCCATGGGCGAACACCCGGAAATCCCACGCTTCCAAATGTATACGGAAGTGATCCAGGATTCGGTTATCGACCTCGTCAAACAGGATCGCTGCTCGTTTGTCAGCGGCGTTTCTCTCACTCTCACCAACCCGGTGCTACAAAGCGTGTATGACAACCTCGAAAGTTTCCGCGGTCGTCTGCTTCTACGCCCACAGGAAATCGCCAATAACCCCGAAATCGTCCGCCGCATAGGAATTGTCTCCATCAACACCGCGCTGGAGGCCGATATCTTCGGCAACATTAACAGCACCCATGTGCTGGGTCAGAAAATGATGAACGGGATAGGTGGCTCCGGTGACTTCACCCGCAACGCCTACATCTCAATCTTCACCTGCCCATCCACTGCCAAAGGAGGCAATATCTCAGCCATCGTGCCAATGTGCTCCCATATGGACCACAGCGAACACTCGGTGCAGGTACTGGTCACTGAGCACGGCGTCGCTGACCTCCGTGGAAAGGACCCGCGCGAACGCGCCTTCACAATCATAAACAACTGCGTTGATCCCTCCTACCGCGACCTCCTCTGGTCTTACTTTAAGCTGACTGAAAACGGCCATACTCCGCAATCGTTCCGTTCCGCGTTCGCCTTTCACGAGGCCTTCTTGGAGTCCGGCGATATGCACAACACGAAGTATTGATTTAAAGTCCGGAATCCCGAATTTCAAGTTTCCCCACCATGATTACCTTATCCCCTGCGGAACAGCTTCTAACAGAATTCCCAGAGCACACCTACGACCAATGGCACGCTGCCGCGGAAGCCTTGCTCAAGGGTGCCTCCTTCGAGAAACTCCTCGTCAGCAAAACCTACGAGGACATCACCATCCAGCCGATCTATCGACGCGAAGACATCGCCAATCTGGAACATCGGAAACATTTCCCCGGCGCGGATTCACTGGTCCGAGGCAGCCATCCAGGAGGATTTCTCGAAGCTGGCTGGGAAGTCTCACAGGAACTTAAGGCCGCCACCCCGGTTGAACTCAACTCCCTAATCCACGATGGCCTCTCCTGCGGCCAGAGCGAGTTGAACATCGTTGTCAGCTGTGGTGTCGCGGAATGCTGCCGAGGTGGTGTGTCGCTCAATACCACCGATGACGTGGAAGCGGCGCTCTCCGGTGTCGCATTGGACGCAGTTTCCACCTACTGGCAAACTGGCCCCTCTGGCGTGCCTATCGCCGCACTCGTGCTAGCCGCCGCAGAAAAGCGTGGCATCCCCGCTAGCTCTTTGCGTGGCGGCTTCGAAAACGATCCATTCGGGGAACTCGTCGCCAGAGGCACACTACGCCATTCGCTCAAGCTACGGTTCGATCACATGGCATCCCTAACAAGTTACGTCGCTCAATATGCACCGCAACTCCACACGATCACCGTGAAGGGCGATGTCTATCACAATGCCGGAGCCCCAGCCACTCAGGAACTCGGCTATGTCATCGCCACCTTGGTGAGTTATATCGAGGAAATGAAATCCCGCGGCTTGACGCCCGATGTCGTGCTGCCGCGCATCCGCATCCGGCTGGCTGTAGGATCCGACTATTTCATGGAAATCGCCAAGATTCGCGCCGCACGCTTGCTCTGGAGCAAGGTGGCCGCCGCCTATGGCGTGGAAAACGCCCCGGTTTACATCCATGCCAGCACCTCACGCTGGAACAAAACCACCTACGATGCACACACCAACATGCTGCGCGTCACATCGGAAGCCTTCGCAGCAGTCGTCGCGGGTGTCGATGGACTGCACATTGGCCCCTTCGACGAAGTTGCGGGTAAGTCCGATGATTTTTCGCGCCGCATCGCCCGCAACATCCACACCATTCTGCGCGAGGAGTGCGGACTCGACCACGTTATTGATCCGGCTGGCGGATCAACCTATATTGAGTGGCTCACCGATCAAGTCGCCGCCAAAAGTTGGGGCATCTTCCAGGATATTGAGAAAAATGGTGGCATGCGCACAAGCCTATCCAATGGGATCGTCCAGCAAAACGTAGAGTCCCTTTGCAAGGCAAAGTTCCAGAACATCCGACGCCGCAAGGACAAGATTGTCGGAGTGAATATGTATCCCGATCTCAAGGGCAAAAAACTTCCGATTTACACGCCCATTTGCAAATCTGCACTGGCTCAGGCTCCCTCAGAACCCGTCACACCTGCGGCCATCACTGCGTCAGCCGATGCCTCGATGATCGAACAAGCCATCTCCGCCGCAAGAAACGGGGCGACCCGCATCGCTATCGCGGCCGCTATCGGACTCGGTAACACAGAGGATGCGCCTGAAGTCGCCTCCCTGCCGCCGCGCCGCGCTGCTGAAGAATATGAAGCCCTGCGCAACTCCTCCGCCGCTTTTGCGGAAAAAACCGGTGCAGCACCTGCTATCCTGCAACTCAATATCGGTCCATCCCGCAAATATCGGCTCCGCGCAGACTGGACCACCGCCTTTTTCGAGGCCGCTGGTTTCGCCGTCGATGGTTCCCGAGATTTCAACAAGCATGAGGATGCCCTCAAAGCCTTGACACAAAGTAAGGCCAAAATCGCCGTGATAACATCAGATGACACCACCTATCTGGAATCTGTCACTCCGCTAGCCACCGCGATCAAGAGCGCCAAACCCAGCATCACCTTACTAGTCGCCGGAGCACCCGGCGATCACGAAGCCGCATGGCGCTCTGCGGGAGTTGATGACTTCGTCAACGTCCGCAGCAACAACTACGAACTGAATGAACAACTCCTAACTAAAGTTGGCGTCTTGTAATTCTCTAATTCTGAATCCCAAATTTGCCTGATATGTCCCGCCCCGCATTCGCAGAAATCCCCTACTCCACTACCCCGGCGAAAACCGGATACACCCAATGGGCTGCCGCTCTTGAAAAAGAACACGGCAAACCCGTCGGCGAGATCGTCTGGGACACCATGGAGAAGATCCCGGTCAAACCGCTCTACACAGAAAACGACATAGCCGGCATGGAGCACCTGAAATATCAGGCCGGAATCGCCCCGTTCCTCCGCGGGCCCTACGCCACAATGTATTGCTTCCAGCCGTGGACGATCCGCCAATACGCAGGATTCTCCACCGCCGAGGAATCCAACGCTTTCTACCGGAGAAATCTAGCAGCCGGTCAGAAAGGACTGTCCGTTGCCTTCGACCTCGCGACCCACCGCGGTTACGACTCGGACCACCCGCGTGTCGTCGGTGATGTCGGCAAGGCTGGCGTGGCCATAGACTCCATCCTGGATATGAAGGTGCTCTTTGATAGCATCCCGCTCGATAAGGTCTCTGTCTCCATGACCATGAACGGCGCGGTGCTGCCTATCCTCGCGTTCTATATCGTCACAGCACTGGAGCAGGGCGCCACGCTTGAACAACTAGCAGGCACCATCCAGAATGATATTCTCAAGGAATACATGGTGCGGAATACCTATATCTATCCGCCAGAACCCTCGATGAGGATCATCGCCGACATCTTCGAGTTCACCTCGCAGAAAATGCCGAAGTTCAACTCGATCTCAATCTCCGGCTATCACATGCAAGAAGCAGGTGCCACCGCCGACTTGGAAATGGCCTACACCTTGGCTGATGGTTGGGAATACCTTCGCACTGGCATCGCTGCGGGCATCGACATTGACGCCTTCGCGCCGCGCCTCTCGTTCTTCTGGGCGCAGGGGAAAAACCATTTCATGGAGGTCGCTAAAATGCGTGCCGCCCGAGTGCTGTGGGCCAAGATCGTCAAGACCTTCAACCCGAAAAACCCGAAGTCTCTCGCACTGCGCACCCACTCGCAAACTTCCGGTTGGTCACTAACTGAACAAGACCCGTTCAACAACATCTCGCGCACCTGCATAGAGGCCATGGCAGCCACTCTCGGCCACACCCAGTCCCTGCATACCAACGCGCTCGACGAGGCCATCGCACTGCCCACCGACTTCTCCGCGCGTATCGCCCGCAACACCCAGATCTTCCTTCAGGATGAAACCTCCATCTGCCGGGTGATCGACCCTTGGGGTGGCTCATACTATCTGGAATCCCTCACCCACGAACTCATCCACCGCGCATGGGCCCACATCATGGAAGCTGCGGAATACGGCGGTATGTCCAAAGCTGTTGAGGCCGGCATCCCGAAAATGCGCATCGAAGAAGCATCCGCCAGACGCCAAGCACGCATCGACTCAGGAGAGGAAACCATTGTCGGAGTCAATAAATACCGTCTCGCCAATGAGGATCCCATCGACATTCTCGACGTTGACAATACGGCCGTTAGGCTATCCCAAATCAAGCGTCTTGAAAAACTGCGTGCTGAGCGAGACGAAAACAAATGTCAGGCCACACTCAAGGCGCTCACCGACTGCGCCGGCGGCGGTGCAGGCAATCTCTTGTCCCTCGCCATCGAGTGCGCCCAAGCCCGCGCCTCTCTCGGCGAAATCTCGGACGCCATGGAAACTCACTTCGGACGTTACAAAGCAGTCATTCGCTCCATTTCCGGAGTGTATGCTAAAGAATTCAACCATCAGGGCAACATGCAAGACATCCCCGATCTCATCCAACAATTCGAAGCTGCCGAAGGCCGCCGCCCGCGTATCATGATCGCAAAGATGGGCCAAGACGGCCATGACCGCGGTGCCAAGGTGGTTTCCACGGCTTACGCGGATATGGGTTTCGACGTCGATATTGGTCCTTTGTTCCAAACTCCTGCGGAAACCGCCAAGCAGGCCGTGGAAAACGATGTGCATGTTGTAGCCATGAGCTCGCTCGCAGCAGGCCACAAAACCCTACTGCCTCAGCTTATCGCTGAACTCAAAAACCTCGGTCGTGAGGATATCATGGTCGTCTGCGGCGGCGTCATCCCTGCCCAGGACTACGACTATCTCTATCAAAATGGTGCTGCCGCCATCTTTGGCCCAGGTACCGTCATTCCGGATTCCGCCAGAAAGATCCTTCACCTGCTGCTCGAACAGGTGGCGGATTGACTTCTATCGCCACCAAAAATCACAAAGGCGGAACACATGGGAAAATTTCTTGGAGCCGTCTGAAGGGCAATTCAGAGGACTGCTCAAAGCTCCCGAGCCTATTGGATCAGGTATTGCCAGCAAACAGAGGTCGGCTGGTGGCCATAGTCATGCGATCCAAACAGTCGCCTAGGACTTAATTTGGGGGTTTTCTGGCTACAGGCTTGGACATTTTCTTGCCATAGCCACTTTTTGGTGTTAGCACATTGAATAACCCCACAAAACCATGATCCGGATCCTCATTTCCGCCGTAGCAGCGAGTTTGATTTGTCAGGCACCCGCGCAAACTCCCTCCAATCCGCCCAAGCAGACACCTGCCCAGATGGCGCAGACGTATTATCTCAGAGGCCAAGCCGCCGAAAAAGCTGGCAACCCTGAAGCAGCGAAACAGGCATACATTGAAGCACTCAAGCTCAATCCTGACCATGCCAACGCCCGCTACAGCTTGGCACAAGTGAAACTAGACTCAGCATCCATCTCCGCAAAAGGCCGTGAGGCCAAATTCGGCGATGTATTGGTGCCAGAATTCAACCTCGAGGACTCAACACTTGCGGAAGCCCTCGATTTCCTCCGCACCATCGTGGAGAAACAATCCCAAGGAAAAGTGGCACCCAACTTCGTGATTCAGGATCCCAAAAACCTGTTTGCCACCAACAAAATTAAGATTCGGCTCAAAAATACCCCGGCCCGTGCCGTCATGAAATATCTGATGGAAATCTCAGGCGGCAAAGCCCGCTACGACGAGTACGCCATAGTCATTACTCCACTGTAACGGGACACAGGCAGTTCCAATTCTACCAAAACCGACGGAGAAAACGTTCTCGCCTAGCCACAGACTTGCGAGACGTCTGGATTCTAGCGAAATCCGTCTTGCGATGGCCGGGAGAGCAAGCGTGAAGCCCTTGGAATTCGGCCCGCCACCTAACATTATTCAGTTTGATATTTGAATTACCTAGATTCCATGGCGGACACCGGAGATAATCACGTTTGCAAAAATGGATGATGACGAATCCCAGCAACAGTCGGCGGACTTTATCGAACAACTGGTGAAAGCGAACTATTCCGGCGCGTTCAGGGAAAAGGCAATTCGTTATGTCAAGCATGCCGCGGAGGCCGTCTCGCTCCTAGCCAAGTCTGCCGATCTGGGAGACGCGCAGGAGATGGCTGCTATTGGCGTTTACCTTGCTAGTGGAATGAATGTTCCACGGACCAAGACAATGCCGACGCCCAATATGAAGTAGGGCATTGTTATGAAAGTGGAACGGGCACGGAGAAAAACCCCCTAGAGGCCTTCAATTGGTATAAAAGGTCCGCAAGGGGCGGGAATGTCAAGGGACAGGTCGCCTATGGCAAGTGCCTACTCAACGGCACGGGTGTTTCAAAATCCAAAGGCCTGGCCACCTATTGGTTCCGTATGGCAGCCGAAAAAGGAAATGCGGAGGCAAAGAGCTTGCTGAAAAACTAACTTTCAAACGTGCCCCCTCCCCGTTCACAAGATCAACACCCACCACAAAAAAGCGCGCGCTCGCCTAGTGACGGGCCGTCCTTGGATAAAGCGGTTGTTGGCACGCAGAATCGAGACTATATCCTCCAGTAATGAGCGATCCGTCACCCACCACTGCACGACCCCGCGTCAACGTCCGCAGGCCGGATGTGATGGAGCGCGTTGCGGCAGAGGTGGCTGTGCATTTCCACTCCTCCATTGTCGATAAACTCCGCTCACGCGGCGGGAAAATCACCTTCGGTAACACCACGTTGTTGCTCGCCGAACAGTTTGGGTTTTGCTACGGCGTGGAGCGGGCTATAGACCTCGCCTACGCCTCACGCCGGGTTTTCCCGGACAGTCGCATTTTCCTGATCGGGGAAATCATTCACAATCCCGACGTCAACAGCCACCTGCGCGAGATGGGCATTGTCTCGCTGCCATGGGGGGAAATCACTGCCGACTACGATGACCTATGCGAGGATGACTTGGTGATCGTCCCAGCATTCGGTGCACCTACTCCGTTCATGGACAAAGTGGAGGAACGTGGATGTTATGTGGTCGATACCACCTGTGGAGACGTGATGAAAGTCTGGCGACGTGTGCGCGGCTATGCCAGAGACGGCATCACCTCTATCATTCATGGCAAGTCCAACCATGAAGAAACCCTCGCCACAGCCTCACGCGCTCTAGGTGAGAAAGGCGATGGCCAATACTTTGTGGCTCTGACACTCTCCGATGTCGATCATGTCTGCGACTTCATCCGCCATGGCGGTGACAAGGCCGCATTTCTCGCGCGGTTTGCGGGAGCATACTCTCAGGGCTTTGACCCGGAGATCCACCTGCGGAAAGTCGGCCTGGCCAACCAGACGACCATGCTTAAGAGCGAAACACTGGAAATCCAGCGCCGTATCCGCGAGGCAGTGATTTCACGCGACGGCAACGACGCGGCATTCCATTTCTTTGACACCATTTGCGGGGCCACACAGGACAGACAGGACGCACTCTTCGAAATGCTGCGCAAGCCAATGGACATGCTGCTGGTCGTGGGCGGATACAACAGTTCCAACACCGCCCACCTCGTCGAGATCGCAGAACCCGAAGTGCCGACTTTTTTCATCCGCGACTCATCACGACTCAAGTCCTTGGAGGAGATCGTCCACTTCGATCTGAAGCTCAGGCAGGAAACTGTCTCCAACTACGCGGAATTGTTCTCCACGGACCGCCCTGTCACCATTGGCATAACGGCCGGAGCCTCCTGCCCTAATAACCTAATCGAAGAAACTATCGTCAAAGTTTTCGAACTGCGCGGTATTGGGCGCGAGGCGTTGGATGGCATGTGAGTTCTGATGGAACCTCGGGAACGGGCCACCCTGCCACATCATCTCACACGTATGGCAGGAATGCGGTGTACATTTCCGGCGGAATGTCCAACAGGCTGTAGTCCTTGGAGGCCACGAAGAGCAGGCTTTGCTTTCCCTTTCCTAACAATCCATTGTCAGGACCAAAAATCTGGTGCTCCAGAGTACAGAACTTACGGTTAAAATCCGCAACTCGGATCTTTACGGTAATGGTGTCAAACTCGCGGGCTTCACGCACAAACTTGTGCTCAAAAGATCTTGTCAGAATGTAAAAGCTTGTGGTTTTCAGATCGAACTCCGGCATCACCTTATTAAAGAACAACTCACGGGCCTTCCCGACGAAGATGCCATACATTCCAAAATAAACATTGCCCACGGAGTTGGTATCCGAATAGGTGGCTATCATTGAATACACGAACCACTTGCCCTCGAAGTGGCCGCCCAAAGCATGGGTGTCCTGAAGCAATGGGGCAACCACCTGCGTGCCTGCCACGGCGGTGGCGGTTTTAGTAAAAGCCTTGATCGCCGGGATTTCGGATGCAGCGTCGATGACCTCTCCAGCCCGTTCGGTGACCACGCGCAATAGGTCCGTGTTGAAGACCTGCCAACATACGTATACCAGTGGCAACAGCGAGCCGAGGACCAACAGTAAGTTCGCCGCCGTGCAGTAGCCGAACGCGAAGATCACAAGCGAAATGCTTGCCACCATGAACATCTTGATCTGAGGCAGCGGCTGCTGCGAGTTGGGCACGAAACAGCGCGCGATGGCGAGCGAGGCATAGCCGACAAAAAATGAGGCGTAAAACACCATGAAGTACTCCAGTTCCAGTCTGGAGAACAGCCCACCCAGCGTGATCACCCCCACAAGCAGAAACGTAGGTATGGGCGAATCCAGCAGACGTTTAGGCAGCATGCCTATAAGCAAGTTCTGGCTCCGGCTAAGGTGATGACCAAGGAACCATTTCAAGGCAATATAGCCGCTGTCCAGCGTGGTCAGAGCGCAGATTGCCAGAAACGAATAATACGCGGCAGGCAGCAGGCCCTTGGATTTCACATCTAGCTGATCAATGTATTGCACTATCAGTTGGTGCGCATAGTGGAAATTGTCCAGCCCTTTATTGCCATAGATCTCCGCACCTCCCTTTTCCATTACCCAGGCTGCAAGACAGCCATGGAACATCAGCATCAGGAAGAAAATCAGCCCTCCGAAAAAATAACTGGTCCGGATAGATGTTTTCTCACGATGGATTTGGATGGCCCTCTGCCAATGCTGGATGTCAAGCCATGGGCCGACCATCAACCCCACGACCAAAGGAATCGCATAACCCATGATGTCCGGTCCTGTCCACTTGCCTGGCAACGCCGGACCCCACTGGATTTGGCCGGGCAAGAGAGGCCTCAGACTAAACAATACGGTACCCACGCACAGGACGAGCAGCGCCCCGAGAGCGGCGTGCCCGTATTTGACACGCTGGATACCAAACTCCTCACCGAATAAACAACCTGCAGCCAGCACCACAAAAACCACCATGCACAGGTAGAGAACATTCATCCCCGGGCCGGTCACCAGATGCAGTGGAGCAAATAGATACTTGGTTAGCGCGAAAACCGTAAGCGAGAGCGCGGTCACCTGATATAGATAAAGAATCAGACGGAACGGCTTGGAAAAACGGTCAAAAAAGATAGCCAGTGATTCCTGACCGCCTGCTTGGCGCTTGGCCACGATCTGAGTGAGAAGCCCGAACAACATCAGCCCGAGCGTGTTGGGCACGGCAAACAGCAGCAAACCCTGCAACCCGAACATGAAGGTCATCTGGACGCTGAAAAACAGCCCCAAGCCCCACATCCAAGCCAGAGCCACGGAGTTCCCCCAAAGCAGCGCATTAATCCCACGAAAGTTCATCAAGACCCCCAAACAACCCGGATTCCGCTCCATGAGCAAGCCGGATTCTTGGTAAAATCAAAGGAAAACCCCCAGTCAGGGAAACCGTTCAAGACATCTTCCGTCCATTCCCCAGAGAATTACCATTGAAGAGTGGCCCGTCACACTCTTTACTGCCCGCGCTTCCGGAACCCTCACCTCTACCGCTTCATGATTGAAAACATCCGCAAATTCAAAGCATTGATTATCCTAGGTCTTGTCCTCGTCGCCATCGCTTTGGTTATCGGCATGAAAGAAGACCTGTTCCGCAGAGGTGGAGGAGGTCGCGACCTCTTCAGAATCTCAGGGCGCTCCTACGGTGACAGGGAATACCAAATCCTGGGCAGCGGATCCTTCGAATTAGCCTACAAACTTGCCCAGCGCGGCGACTTCGACTTCTATAAATTCTGCACGGTTCTGGCCGGCAACGCCATAGGCCCGAAGGATGCTCCATTAAAATTCTTCGTTGGGCGTATGGTCCTTAGCCAAGCCAAAACGGAATTCGGCATCTATCCAGGCGATGAGGAAATCTCCGACTACATCCGCAAACTGCATTTCTTTGCCTCCTCAGACGGGAAATTCGACGAGGAAAATTACCGCAAGTTTGTCACCAAGGGCATCGGTTACCTCGGCATGACTGAAAAAGACTTCCGCAGCTTGGTTTCCGACGTGCTCTCATTCAAAAAAATCGACTCCATCGTCGGCTCCGGGCTGGCCGTCAACCGCGACGTCACCGCAAAAACCCTCGCCCTCGACAACCAGCAAATCAGCGGCGAGATCGCACGACTCGACATCAATCCCTTCGAGGCAAAAATCGAACCCACTGATGAGCAGATCAAGGCTTACTGGGAAAACATCAAGGACGCCTTTGTCACTGAACCCCTGCGCAAGTTTAGCTACGTGCTCATCACCCCGGAGATGCCCGCCGAACCCGAAAGTGATGTAAACAAAGCTGGCGAGCCAAAATCAATCGTCGACGCCGTTGCTACGGACGAGATGAAAAAGAAAAAGGAAGCGGAGAAAGCCAAAAAAGCGGCAGATCTAGCGGAAGCCCGCCGCACAAAACAAATCGAGACCGATAAGCTAGTGGATGACTTCACGTTCAAGCTCGAAGAACAAAAAGGCACGGGATTTGAGGAACTTGCCAAGACAAACAAGTGGGAGGTGAAAACCACCGAACTCTTCTCTCAATCAGCGCCGCCAAAAGAGCTCGATCTCAAGCTCCGTTCCTCATCCCGGGGTGGCAAAGCAGTGGATGAACTCTTCCGCATCGAACCGACCTCTGACCCGGTGTCCAAGTTTTCCCAACCCATCCCCGTGGGCGAGAACCAGTGGTTGGTCGCCCACTTTGAGGGCGAGGAAAAATCCCGCCCAAAAACATACGAGGAAGCCCGTGTTGAAGCCCGCGACAACTACATCCAAGAAAATGCCATCAAGGCGATGAAAGCCGCAACTGAAGAGGCTGTTACAAAAATCAAGGCGTCGCTCGCCGCCGGTAAGACTTTCGCAGATGCAGCCAAAGAAGCAGGCATCACCGAAACTAAGCCGTTCTCCAAAATTGCCTCTACTTATCGTCCAGATGCCGCCAGCGAACCAAAAAACTTGTTTGAAGCCACCCGTAACGTGGATCCAGGTTCAGTTTCGGACATCATTACTGAAAAGGATCGCACCTTCATCGCGTTCGTTGCCAAGCGTGAGGTTGTGAAGGAGGAAAATGCTACGGCCAAAATTGACACCCAAGTCAAATCCGAGGCATCCACCGTCCAGCTCAATGCCTTCGACGGCTGGATGGCCGCCCGCATCGAGGACGCCAAAGTCGAACAGCTCTTCAAAAACTGAGTTATTCTCATCTGCTGAAGAAGCATTAAATCCGAAACAGAAGAGAAAGAAGGTCTCGCGCCAAGGGCGCGGAGGAAGATGGGAACATGGAATTGAATATTGTTCGGAGTTCCGCGTTTACGCGGTCTTAGAGTTCGATCAATGACGATTGTTGAACACGTAGTCCCCCGGGAAGTCAGATGAATAGGTTTGGCTCCGGGGAGAATCCCCGGGCCACAGGGGCGCTGACATCCTGCCAGCCGCCTATCAATTCCTGAACTCGTTCCATTTTCCCCCGGGGCAGGATGTCTGATGTTACGAAATCCCGTTGGGATATTGCGAGAGGATGCAGTTCCGGCGATATTCTGTGGTCGTGGATGTTCGCATGTCATGGCTGGGGTTCTGTGAAGCGTTGGTAACCGCTTGCGCTACTGGCTGCGTTCTGTCGCTTTGCGCGATGCTGACGAAGCCTTGGCAGATCTCCGCAAACTAGGCTTTTAAACTAACCGTATGATCGCTGACGAACCACGCTCAACTCTTGGCATCGGCGCTCCCGATTCTGCGTTATTGGATGGAGGCGCTTTTCATTTTGCAATTATCTCCTTCATAGAGCGTGAACTGCTCGTCTGGAATGATCGTAAAGACCGTCCTCAAGTCACGGATGAAACTCATCTCAATGAAACACTATGCGATCATTTGGATTGCGCGTCACGCAAATCGTTTGACATTATTAGATTTTGCCATGAGCCAAACCAGGATTCTGGACGGAAAGCAGACATAGGAGTTAAGCCGGTAGAATGTATGGTAGTTGAGGGGATCGGCCATTCAGAATTTGAACAATTACTACCCATTGAGTGCAAACGTCTTCCAACACCGCCTGATAGGAACCGCAGCGACTGTGAATACGTCCATGGCACGCTAGGTCACCGAACTGGTGCCATCGAACGATTCAAGCATGGGTTGCATGGACGAGGCGGCGCTCCGCCGCATTGCCGATATCCGCAACAATCTCCGGCAGGAACATAACCAGCAGGAATAGTTGCCTAACGGTCCGGCGTGATCCCATTTCTATTCTATCATGTTAATCCGCGTGGGCCTGAACCCATTTATGACCCCATTTATCAGGGGCTACGCCCCTGAACCGTGTTTGAGATTCGGATTTCGTCATTAGTGTTGGCATCTCCCACTCCACTCCGGCAGGGCAGCTCCGCCTTGCCCTGCTCGTCGCTCCGCTCCTTGCTGTTTATGGGACTGAACTGCGAGCTATACGGAACCCGATGCCGGTGGAGCTGCCGAACGGGTCGGGGCTGTAGCCGCGGCTCGCAACACGGCAGCTGTACGCGCTGTTGTTCCAGCTGCCGCCCCGGAACACCCGGCCCGAGCCCGAAGTAGCTCCATGCGGATCCGTCTGCGTTTCCGCTGCATAAGAGCCCCACCAATCCCAACACCATTCATTGACATTGCCCGCCATGTCGTAAAGTCCATAACCATTCGCTGGGAAACTTCCCACCGGGCTTGTGGCAAGAGTGATGCCTCGAATGCTGCCGATGGAGTTAAAGCCGTTCGGTCCCAAATCGTAGGTGCAGGAGGCGGTATTACCCTTATAGTTAGCCTGACTTCCGCTTATCGTGTCCCCCCAAGGAAACCGTTTTCCACTCAGGCCTCCACGCGCCGCTTTTTCCCACTCCGCCTCGCTTGGCAGACGGTAACCATTGGTCTTCCAGTTGCATGCCACGGCGTCACTGCTGCCAGTCCGGTAGGTGGCACCGGATACCGTGTAACACGGCGATAGTCCATCCATCTCACTGCGCGCATTGCACCACTTCACCGTGTCATACCAAGTGATCCCATGCACCGGGTGATTGCTCGCCTTGCCTTCACCGATATACAAATCCTTGTAGCCGTGTGCCAACCCCCACGTCCGCACCGTGTCCCAATCCGCCTTGGTTACCAAATCCGTTCCCATGTAAAACGCGCTCACCGTCACCGTGTGGAGCAGGGCGTTAGTGATGTCCGTATCCTCTGCCATTGCATTCCCCATCTGGAAACTCCCGGCCGGGATCAGCACAAAACCCACTGGCGGCTTATGGCGGTTGCATTGGGTGGCGGTGAGTGTCAACGCAGTAATAGTAAGGGACAGTGTCAGCAAACGAATCAGTTTATTCATCTGGGGTAGGACATTGAAGGGTGGAAGACTCAAGTGGTCCGTTCCAAGGGACTCACAACCTTGCGAAGAGTATTAACAGCCCAAACAAATTCAACCACAAACTGCTTGTCTCTGGGGTCCCGCACTGGAACATTACGGCTCTGGTCAGGTGGACGAGGCGGCGCTCCGCCGCATTGCCGATATCCGCAACAATCTCCGGCAGGAACATAACCAGCAGGAATAGTTGCCTGACGTTCCGGCGTGATCCCATTTCTATTCTATCATGTTAATCCGCGTGGGACTGACCCCATTTATTTATTGCTGAAAATGCGAGAAAGCAGCCCTCCCGCTCGCGGCTCCATGGTCATGATATTGAACTCATTGCCGACGACATGTGGACAAACTTCGTCATGCTTAAATCCGGTGATAGACTCTGCTACCAGAAGTGGAATCTCGAATATGTAGTCCACGTCGGCCTGTTCGCCGCCTTCCTTCAGTTGTTCAGCCTCCATCTCCTCCCGGACCTCAGAAAAATTCGCTGGCAAATCCCCAGACGAGTCAAGCCCCTTCGGTCCGTCAATACCCTTGTGAGAAATCCACCACTTCCGCGATCCGCCAGACCACATCTCCGATGAACTCGCCATGCAATGCTCATCGACCAGGCAGTAGAGCAGATCGTAGCTGGCAGAAAGCTCTCGGCGTTGGGTCTCTCCTAGAAACGGACAATCATACTCGTTATACCAAAGGAGCCGCCATCCGGTATCGAGGCTGGCTACGCCAATGAGAGACTCCGGTATCTCTTCCGTCTCACCACTGTCGGTCAGTCCAATACGCTGGAGAAATTCATCTGCCGCTGATTCAGGAACGGCACACCATGAAATTGCGAATCCCATTGTTGATGAGGGTTATGATTTTTGCAGAACGTCCCTATGCACGCACCCGCGCCAAGGACTGAGGTTGATGAGCAACAGCGAAGCGGTTGCGGGTTGCGTGACATGGCTTGTTATGCATTTCTTAGAGTTTCTGGTATTTCTTCCGGAGAGTGTCAAACTCAGGTCTTCTCAGGAGACTTGCGAATTCAGGATCGTCCAACAATACTCCGATCATCTCGGAATTGAGGCCGCAGGAATAATCAGCAAACTCCAGAAACTGGTTAATGTCGTTTGCCAAAAGCAAGCTTCTGAATATCCGGTAGTGAATGCCCCAGTCGTCGACGTTCAATTCCTGTGCCTTGATGAACGCCACAGCAGCTTCTTTGTGACGCCCTAGCTCGTTGAGGCAGACACCGCAATTAAACCAACTCGTGTCGATCCCTGGATTGGCATCTATAATCTCTCTGATCACGAGAAGAGCCTCATCCCATCGTTTCTTTTCTGCCAGAGCTTCATATCGCTGGAGAATATTCATCATGATTGTATTGGCATAACATTTTTGTTCAATGACGTGTAGATTTAACAATTGTTAAACGAACATGTCGTTGAACAAGGGGCAAATGCAACCCGGCAGTGCGGACTTCGTCCACCGCTGCTGTAGTAGCACCGTCGGACGATCACCTTTATATCGGTTAGCCTGCCGCTGGCAACGCAATTCTTCCGCGATGAAGAGAAGGTTTTTTACCGCCGAGGCGCAAAGGTCGCAAAGGCACGCAGATGGTGGATGGGTTATTGGCGAAGAGGAAGAGAACCGCAACCGAAGCGCAGCGGAACCGGAGCGCAGCGGAGATAGCCAACGGCAAATAGCCGAGCAATCTATCCTGCATATCGAGGCAAATGAACGCGGATGGACACAGATAGCCAACGGCAATGCCCGTGCCACTGCCACACAACGCACGAGGGGGCAGGGTAAAACGAAGAGGAGACACGGGCAGAATGACCGTGCCACTGAGGACGCCCCTCGCACGAGGGGTCGGATTGAAACGATTAGAAGACACGGAGAGGATCTCCGTGCCACGGGTTTCCGCGCCTTCGCTGGCGCGGGCACATTAGAGCGAGGGAAGAGACACGGGCAGAATGACCGTGCCACTAAGACGCGACAACCGCGCGAAGCAAGATAGCCGAACACTCTATCCTGAATAACGAGGCAATAATGTCGCGACTCCTTATTGTTGCGCGCCGAATTACTTCAACCCGTGTGGACCTGACTTCTTAGGTTCGTCGAAGGTCATATCAGTGATGGAAAGACGTCGCCCGGTAGCAGGGTCGTGTGTGGCCACCTGCATCTTGCGTAAGGTCCACACCTTGTCGGCTATCTGCATGATGTCCTCGACTTGGAATTCCTTCACCAGCCCGCCGCTTTTGTCATGGCCGCGGATTTTCATGAAGGCACCGAATTTCTTGTGGACCCAGACATACGCCACCTCGTAGCGGCCGGCAGTGCCCTTGGGTTTGTCCACGCGGATCTTGTAACAGGCCTCACCGCCGACGTTTTCCTCACCCTCGAGTTTCGGGTTGGGCCAGTAAAAAAAGCGCAGAGCGAGATCCTCGTAGGTAAGATCCGTGCCAGCGATGGGGGTGATGAGCTTTTCCGACGGGAAGTCGATGGTTTTGCCATCGACCATTTCGAAAAGATTGAATTTCTCATCGCCGATACGCATGTGGAAAACCCGCCACGAGCTGCCGTTTTCCGAGAACTGGAACTGGATGTCCTTTCCCTTGAGGAAAAGGGTGACTGGAATTTTCTTGCCGCCTTGGCGGAGATTGCCACTTAGGCCGTCGTTAAGCTTGGTCAGCGTGGCCGAAATCCGGGCCCCCTCCAGAATCGCCTTGGCATCGGGTTGCTGGGCATGCACCGGAAGAGCCGTAAAAAACGAGAGGGCAAAAACGGTCATCTTCAAATTCATGGCGAAAGCGTGGTTCATACTGATTGCCAAAAGTTATCGCCAAAACGGGGTTATGACAAGGATTTCAGAAGAGGGCTTACGCAAAGGGCGCGGAGGAAGAGTTTTTTGGGGGGGGGAAGAGGAAGAGACCTCGGCAGGGCTGCCGCTTTTCTGGGCTGGGGGATTTTTTTAACCACGAAGGGCACGAAATTTCACGAAATTGACGGATGGGGAGACTGGAAGAGATTGACGATTGACGAGGCTTACCCGCCTCGCCCTGCGGGTTCCTGCGGAATCTATCTCTCTCCGCTCGGTTGTTGATTTTTGATGGGAAGCCCTTGGACCGCTCAGGAATGTCTGCTCTTTTGGCGGTCAGTAGATTCGCTTGATTTGGACAAGCTTTGTGGGGTGTTTCTTCAAAAAAAGAAACCTCCCTCCGAGTATTTTTAAAAATCCCGTCTTTTTGGAGCTTGAAGAACCGGGGATAGAGGAATTGGATATTCGCCTCGCACGAGCGTTTCTGTCCCGCATGAGCCTCCGAACCCAACTAACCGAAATCCTGCCCGCATTGCTTCCAGGCAATCCCTCGGATTCAATCAAAGGAACCGAGTTGATCCGCCTGACGCGGCTGCAACTGAAGGGGAATTATTCAGACGCCTCACTGAGGTATCATTTCTCCATCATGTCGTGTGATCCTGCCTCGCCTATCGCCAAGGTGGAAAAAGGTCAGGGATATTACCGCCGCAGTGCGCCGCTACCCGCCTTGTCAGGCGCGCAAGAATTGTTGGCCCTGACCCAGGGTCGGCTGGAGGACTTGACCACGGTCGATCAGGACCTAGTGGACAACGCGATGCTGCGCATCCGGAAATTCCGCGCAGTGGTAACCCGCTACTTTGAAATCAACGGACGTTTCCCCTTCGAGTTCCGCAAAGCCTTCGGCAAGGACTCCCCGATCAGCAACCTGTGGAAATATCCCGAGCTGGTACTGGTCGATTGGGAAACGGGCGACACGTCCGATGAGGAAATGGCGCTCGATGAAATGATGCTAGACTTCAAGCAACGTCTCGGCATCCCACCCTTCCGCCTGCATGTCGCCCGCTTGCGCGTCCTGCCGTCGCTGCAGACTTACCGCGAGGACTTCTATCAAACCTTGGCCGTCTCCAGGTGGGCGCAAGGAGGAGAGTTGATCTACGCCGCTCCCATCGAGGACGAGGCGCTGGCCGACAGCCTCCGGCGCCTAAGTGCTGCCTTCGGCGTAGGAGTCACATCCTTCGGCCTGACACCCGATGCACTGGACGAATTGCCACGCCCGGCCAATATCCTGACCTCCCATCCGCGGGAAACAGAAGCGATCATGGCCAAACTCGATTTCACCCGGATCGCCGCGCCAAGATCGCGAACACAACTCGATTGGACAGAACTGAACTCGCTGCGCAACGAATCCGAGGAAGCGGATAAACTCATCCACTGGCTCTATAACTGCATCAAAGAGCGCCGGGCAGAAGGGTATAAGGACGAATGACAGGCACTGTGAGCTGGACATTCAAGAGCGTGGCAGTGGTTGGCTCGGGAGCCATAGGATCTTATTATGGCGGCCGAATGGCAGCCAACGGCGAGGACGTAAGGTTTCTGGCAAGGTCCGAATATCATTATTTGTCAGAGCACGGCCTGAAGGTGGAAAGCATCCACGGAGATTTCATCCTGCCGCATGTGAAAGTCTACCAGACTCCGGAAGCGATCGGTCCAGTGGATCTGGTGATAGTGGCGTGGAAGGCCACATCTAACGTACATCTTGCCTCTGTGCTGCCGCCGCTGCTGCACGCAGGGACGCAGGTTCTGACGCTCCAGAACGGTCTGGGGAATTGTGAGGCTCTGGCCACGATCACAGGCCCGGAGCGAGTGTTGGGCGGCCTGTGTTTTGTCTGCATCAACCGGATTTCTCCGGGACTGGTGAAGCACTCAGGCGGAGCACGGGTGGACATCGGAGAGTGGAGTAAGGGAATCCCTGGTCGTGCCGTGGAAGTCGCCGCACGATTCAAGGCATCCGGCGTCCCAGCGACCGCCGTGGATAACCTCGAACAGGCCCAATGGGAAAAGCTCATCTGGAACATTCCTTTCAATGGCCTGTCTGTCTCAGAGGGCGGTGTGACCACTGATGTTCTCCTGGCTACGGAAGAGGCAGAAAACAAAGTCCGCGTGCTGATGGCCGAAGTGATCCAGGCTGGCCGCGCCCTCGGACTTTCCCTGGGCGATGATTTGATCGCTTACAACATCAACCGGACTCGCCCGATGAAGGCCTACCGGACATCAAGCATGATCGATTTTGTGGAAGGCCGTGAGGTGGAAGTCGTCCCGATCTGGGAGGAACCCTTGCACCGGGCCAAGGCGGCAGGCGTCGCCATGCCGCACACCGAAGAGTTGCTCCGGCGCATCCGAGAACGTCTGGATGAGAGGAATTGAATCGTGAATGAAGGTGGAAGAGTAACCACTGAGGGAACTGAGTTACTGAGGACACTGAGGAAGAAGGCTTTGGGTTGAAGAGTTTTTGAACCACGAAAGGCACGAATATTCACGAAGGGGAAGAGGGTAACCGCAGAGCCGCGGAGATCGCAAAGGGGCGCGGAGGGGGAGATGGGTTATTTGTTAAAAGTTATTCGTTATTGGGAAAATTCTTTGTGCTCTCTGCGAAAACTCAGCGGCCTTTGCATAGGCTTTCCGGGTTTTGAACGCGGAGGCGCGGGGCGCGGAGGAAGAGTTTTTTTTGGGTGGGGATTTGTGCCGCTGCGCGGGAGTTGGATTCCGATTTGAAGAGTTTCTCGCGCAAAGCCGCTAAGGCGCAAAGGAGGCGGTGAGGTTGCTGCAGCTTTTCCCGCCGCTTTTCTGGGCTGGTGGATAAGGTTTTTGGGTGGAGAGGAGAATGGGAATTATGGAAAGAATATGAAGAATGTCTCGCGCCCTTCGACAGTCGGGGGTGTCATAATTTTTGTGTAAGTGCTTTCCGCTGATGTGCCCCATCAACAGAACCAGCACATCCCAATGAAACCACTCATCACCAACGCAC